>Ga0315296_10000383_pt1 | contig 40829 bp, 42 predicted proteins | sample YL17G14_18_MG_FD_203921 | JGI IMG/M metagenome (GOLD analysis project Ga0315296, IMG submission 203921) | Sediment microbial communities from Yellowstone Lake, YNP, Wyoming, USA - YL17G14_18 | ecosystem: Environmental > Aquatic > Freshwater > Lake > Sediment | place: USA: Wyoming | collected... | reverse complement strand
CCACATCAGGTGATATAGTAGTCACCATAGATGGGCTCTCAAGCAACGGCGTGTATTTCACGGTAACACCTTAAAATCCACGGTATTCGCCCCTCCAGCCAAGAGGAAATGGACCTCTCGCTGCGCTGACCCAAACCCTTTTAGTTGAAGATTTTGGATAGATTGCTTATAATAAAAATGTTAATAGCCGAAATATGAATTCTTCAATTTCAGGGCATCCTCGGATTGTTCAAGATCCCGCTATCATGGGAGGGGTGCCAGTTATTAAAGGAACGCGGATTCCGGTCTTCATTATTCTTGAAATGCTGGAAGGAGGGCACGGTATCCAAAGGATCCTGGAAGAGTATCCTTCACTTGATCCCGAAGATATCCACGCTGCTATTCACTTTGCTGCAAGCCTTACGCTGATACATACCTGAAAATTCTTTGCGAATACTTCTTGATGAAAACATTGCCTTCTCAATCCAGAAGGCTCTTTTGGAACTCGGACATGATGTTGATCATGTTAAAAAGTTAGGAATCGGCGGAGTTCCCAATGGGCAAGTTTACGAAAGGGCACAGCAGGGATATCATCTGTTTATCATCAACGATCGGCATTTCCTTAATCCCGACATATTCCCTCCCCATCAAGGACTGGGGGTCATTTTTCTCCGTATAAGCATGGTTGATCCCAATGAGCAGATAAATGCCCTCAAGGAGTTTCTTACGAATGAACTGGAGGATCATTATATTGGCCACCTAACGATCCTCAGAAGTGATGGGTATGATATTCGTTAAAGAACTGGGCCTCTATTTCCACTGACAAGCTATGGACACAGTGCATGTTCCCGCAAGAGTTGTTCACAAACTTCAGGAAGTTTTAGCAGAGTTAGAGAAGGCCATGTCACCGTATAAACCCGAGTTCTTGGCAAGAATGTATAGGGCCAGAGCCTCTGATTTAGAAGGAAAGGGGAAAAGTTTAAAAGAGATAAAAAAGCTCTCGTAACACCCCTTTCTGATATCCAGAGTGCCACCCAATTAATGCGTCTCTAAATGCTCACGATCTGTTAATCTTTGCAAAGAATGTTACTACCTTCCATCCTGTTGAGAGGGTCATTTTGTGTCATCTCTAAAATGAGAGCCTTTCCTTGACACGCCCCATAGAAATAGTTACACTAAAGTGTAACCTTTGAAAGGAGGGATCTCATGCGTTTCGCAGGTGTAAAAGAACTCAAACACAACACGATGGACATCCTCAAAGAATCTAAACAGAGGGATATTATCATTACAGCCTATGGCAAACCTAAGGCAATTCTGCACCATATCACAGAGGACGACCTGGCTGATTATCTTATTGAAAATGACCCTGCTTTTAAGACCCGAATAGAAAAGGCATATGCCGAGTATAGACTCCACGGCGGTGTTTCCGTTGATACCGTCATAGAAAGATTAGAAAAACGCCGTGGAAGAAAAAAGTTTTAAGGTCATCTTCAGTCCTCCTGCCCAACACGAGATCGAGCGGATGGACATTGATGATGCCATACAGATTGCGCAGGACATAAAAACCTATTTAGAAACTTCCCCGTTCCCGTTTGGCAAAACACGGATTAAAAAACTGACCGGTTTTACCCCACCCCTTTATCGTTTGAGAAGTGGTGACTTTAGGGCCTATTATCGAATCTCTTCCAGAGATGTTGTGATTTTGGCCATTACCCATAAGAAAGACAGTGAAAACTTCTTAAAAAAGATGAGGTAGCGACAGATGTTGACTGATACAGCTATTACAGGAAAAAAGAAGAGAACCTTCTGGCGAGTTTCCCGTATATTGTTCCTGGTGTTCATTGTTATTTGCTTGGTCCATCTCTGGTTGGATTGGAGGAATACTTCTCTGATGATGAAATTGCGCCAGGAAGGATTATCCACTGTTGAGATCCAGAGACGCATCCATTTCCTCTGTGGCCCCCTCAATGTATCTGCCATTATGGTTTTGATAGGGGCTGGAATAGCTGGAATTGTAGAAAGGAAAAATAGAAGAATTGAGAAGTCTTAAATCTCTTTTCTAACCCATTATAGGAGGAGTGTCTGTACTGATTAGCTTGATCCGTGGGCTTCCATCCTGTTGAGAGGGTTATTTTGTGTCTAATCCCTAACATATTGACATTTCAGAGCATGAGATTGCTTCGCCCGCCTCTCAGCCTGAGGCTGATGCGCCTTTGGTGCATGGCGGGCTCGCAATGACAAAATTTAAGCCTCGCAATGACCCAGAGGGGGAATGACATGGGATTGTTCAGTTGTTAGAGCAGTCGGATATGATAAAATGTTTGGAGAAGGGACTCGATAATAATGACCCTTGAAGAAAAGTGCCGGAAGCTCCCTGTAAGGCCAGGCGTCTATCTCATGAAGGGGCCCTCAGGGGAGGTTCTTTATGTAGGAAAGGCCAGGAGCCTCAGGGCAAGGGTGAGGTCCTACATCCAGGCCCGCAGCTCATTGGGTCGGGATACCCGTCCCCTCGTCAGGTTTCTCCTGGAAAGGGTTTCCGATGTGGACTACATCGTAACGGACACCGAAAAAGAGGCCTTAATTCTTGAGGATACCCTGATCAAGAAATACAGGCCGAAATACAATGTGAGGTTCAGGGATGATAAGACCTATATAAACCTAAGGCTGACCATAAAAGATGAATTTCCACGCCTCCATATTGTCAGAAGGCCTGCACGGGACGGGTCAATGCTCTTCGGGCCCTATCCCTCGTCCCAGGCGGTTAGGGACACCTTGAAGCTTGTTCAGAAGATCTTTCAACTAAGGTCCTGCTCGGATCGGGAGTTGGCCAACAGGACAAGGCCTTGTATCCAGAACCAGATAAAGAAGTGTTCTGCTCCCTGTGTTGGTTATGTGAAAAGGGATCAATACATGGAAAATGTCCGGGAGGTAATCCTCTTTCTTCATGGGAAGGGGAGCGAGCTGGAGAAGGCCTTGAGTCTGAAGATGAAGCGGTCTTCAGAAAGGGAGGACTTCGAGGAGGCTGCGAGGATAAGGGATCTCATTGCGTCAATTAAGAAAACGATAGAGAAACAGAAGGTTGTCCTTTATTATGACAAGGATGTGGATATTTTTGCCGGCTATCGGGATGGGAGATCCATGGCCATTCAGGTTCTGAACATGAGGAAGGGTGTCCTTCTTGGTAGTAAAGCGTATGTGCTCAAGAGCATCTTTCCCGAGGACAAGGAAACTATTTCTTCTTTTTTATATCAGTATTACATTCAGGGGTGCAATGTGATCCCGGATGAGATAGCCCTCCAGGAGAAATTAGATGGAGGGAAGGCCCTGGCCGAGAGGCTCGGCGATATCAGGGGAGGGAGGGTAAGGTTCGTCGTTCCGAAGAGCGGAGAGCTGCACAGGCTTGTGAAGATGGCTGGAGAGAACGCGCATGCTTCGCTGACAACCGATAGGGGGCAGGAAGAGGAGATGAAGGATGTGCTCGGGAGTCTCAAGGAAAAACTTGACCTGAAAAGTGTCCCCCGGAGGATAGAAGCCTATGATATGTCCAATATCTCCGGTTCTCTTGCAGTTGGCTCCCTGGCTATGTTTAAGGATGGGCAGCCTCTTAAGGACGGCTTTCGCAGGTTCAAGATCAGGGATGCGGATGGGAGAGACGATTGCGGCATGATGTATGAGGTCCTTTCCAGGAGGTTCTCTGAGGCGTGGGAGCATCCCGATCTCATTATTGTGGACGGGGGCAAGGGCCAGCTCAATGCAGCCTTGAAAGCCCTTGAGGAAAAGGGGAAAAACATTGACGCAGTAAGTTTCGCCAAGGGGGAGAAAGACAAGGTTTATATTCCCCATGTCAAGGAACCCATCTGCCTGAAGGAGGGCTCCGGGGAGCTTCTTTTTCTCCAGAGGATAAGGGACGAGGCGCATCGCTTTGCTGTCTCGTATCACATCAAGCTCAGGAAAAAGAGAGACCTATCCTCCGTGCTTGATGTAGTTGAGGGAATTGGTGAGAAGAGGAAGATGGAGCTATTGAGGCATTTTGCAAGCGTGGAGAGGATCAAGGAGGCGGGGATTGAGGAGATCGCCGCGGTCCCTCTTATCGGAATGGATCTCGCTCAGGAGATCTTTAACCATTTCCATCCAGCATGAAAAAGCTCAAGCTTATCGTCAGCGATTTTCACATGGGGAGGGGAAGGTATCTGAAGGATGGCTCTATCAATCCTGTTGAGGACTTTATTTACGATGAAAAGTTTGCAGAGTTTCTTGATTATTATTCCAGGGGCAATTACAAGAACTACGAGATGGAGCTTATTGTTAATGGGGACTTCTTCAACCTTCTTATCATGCCGAAAGAGGGTCCTGTCGATGTCATCACGGAGCGGTCGGCTGTGGCCACGATCAATGAGATCTTTGATGGACATCCTGTTGTAATGGATGCCCTTGCTAAGCTTTGTTCCCCCAAAAGACAGGTCTCATTCATTGTCGGAAACCATGACCAGGGCCTGCTTTGGCCGGGTGTTCAGGAGGCCCTAAGAAAACGGGTCTCCAGGAAGATCCGTATATTTCACCGCGCATATACTTTTGATGGTTTCTATGTTGAGCACGGACACCAGAATGAGATACTTCACAGATTCAACACAGATAAGATCAGTGTAATGTCCCGCTATCATCGGGAGCCAGTCCAGAACCTTTCCTGGGGGAGCTACTTCGTTCTGGATTTTCTCGATCCCCTCCGTCAGGAGCGGCCCTATATATATGTTGTGAAGCCCTTCAGGATCTACCTCAGATGGGCCTTTATGGACGACTTCCGTTTTTTCTGGAGGATGCTCTACATGCTAATTCGATTTTACCTGAAAAATCGCATTCACAAGGATGTTCAGAGGCGTAAGAAGTTCCATGTCTCCATTGAAAATATAAGGGAATCATGGCTCCACAATTCCACGGAGAGATCCGCAAGAAATATCCTTAAGGAAGGAAGATATCACACGGTCATCTACGGCCATACCCATGGCTATCGGAAAAAACAGTTTGATGGGGGGACCTATATCAATACAGGGACATGGAACGACATGGTGAATCTGAGCGTTGGGAGCCTCGGACGTTATTCAAGGCTCACCTATGCCTTGATAAATTACAAGGGTGGCACACCAAGTGCGACCCTTAAGGCATGGCGCGGTCTTTATCGGATAGAGGAAGATGTCCTGTTCTGAATAGAAAGGAGGAAGCATGGACAAAGTATGGAAAATTTTGCTTATCGGCTTACTCTTGATGCTAACAGCGATTTTCTTTCAGGGTCTTAGAGCCGAGGCACGGGATCCTGGTCAGGTGGGAAGATACCAGGCGGCTGCATGGGCCCATCAGACCATAGGTTTCAACGGGATCGTTGGCTATATCATAATTGATACAACCACAGGGGATGTGGTCAGAAAGTGGAGCGGAGACCTTAAGGATTTCAGGGCAGATAAAGAATCTGAGGAATAGGGTTTCAAACCCTGCCACCCCTAAATATTGTCATTGCGAGGAACGAAGCAATCCTTTGGTTGATAGCAATGACCCGTTGGGGGGGTCAGAGATGCTAATAGGGCCATTTGACAAAAAGAGGAAGGATAGGATATAGTTTGTTTTAGACCATGGGCATTAGCGCACAGAGAGATTTCTGGAAACAGTGGGTATGGCGAAGTCAAGACCGGTGTGCGCCCACTGCCTGTGGGTGATCTTTAATAAAAGAGGAGGAATCACAGGCCGTGGGCACTGCCCACGGCCTTTTTATTTGCAATGAAAATAACTTATCCATCTTTTGAGGAATTCGCCCAAAAGGCAAGGGAGGGCAACCTGATACCGGTGTATCAGGAGGTCCTGGCCGATGTGGAGACCCCTGTATCGGCCCTTCTGAAGGCCTCCTCAAGGGCTTATCCCTTCCTCCTGGAGAGTGTGGAGGGCGGGGAGAAATGGGGGAGGTTCAGCTTCCTGGGGTTCGATCCAAGAGCGGTCTTCAGAAGCAAGGGAGACCGGGTTGAAATAATTGAGGGAGGAAAGAGAAGGATTAAAAGGGTCTCCGGCGATCCTTTTGAGGAATTGAAGGCACTTATGTCCAGATACAAGCCTGTCCCTGTTGAAGGTTTGCCCCGGTTTGTCGGAGGAGCTGTTGGATATGCAGGGTATGACACTGTCAGGTTTTTTGAGAAGCTTCCTTTGGGGGCCAAGGATGACTTAAATGTATGGGATACATTTTTTGCCATTGCGGACACACTTCTAATTTTTGATAACATGACGCACCGCTTGAGGATCGTCTCCAATGCCTTTGTAGAGAAGGAAAGGGATGCATTGAAGGCCTACAAGCAGGCAGTAGAGAAGATCAGGGGGATTGTCCGAATGCTTGAAAAGCCTATTCATCTTCCCTCAATGCGAAGGCCGAAAAAAATCGCTTTCTCTTCAACCCATTCCAGCAATGAGTTCCAGGGCATGGTCAGAAAGGCAAAGGAATATATCCGCAACGGAGACATCATACAGGTTGTTCTGTCCCAGAGATTTACTGTTAGGAGCGCAGTGGATCCTATGCAAGTATATCGTGCCCTGAGGGCAATTAATCCATCCCCATACATGTTCTATCTCGGATTTGACGGGCTTACGCTTGTGGGATCATCTCCTGAGGTCCTTGTCCGGCTTGAGGGGAACACAATTGAGCTTAGGCCGATTGCAGGGACCAGGCCGAGGGGAAAGACCAATGAAGAGGACATGTCGCTCGAAAGGGAGCTTCTGTCCGACCCCAAGGAGAGGGCGGAGCACATTATGCTCGTTGATCTTGGAAGAAACGATGTGGGAAGGGTCGCCAGGCCTGGGACAGTGGAGGTAAATGATCTCATGGCGGTGGAGCGATATTCCCATGTGATGCACATTGTTTCCAATGTTGTTGGGGCACTTGAGCCAAGGAAGGACTGTTTTGATGTTCTGAGGGCTGCATTTCCTGCGGGGACAGTGACAGGGGCGCCGAAGATCAGAGCCATGGAGATCATTGAAGAGCTGGAAAAGATAAGGAGGGGTCCTTATGCAGGCGCGGTGGGCTACTTCAGCTTCTCGGGGAACATGGACATGGGTATTGTTATAAGGACCATCCTCTTCAAGGGCAGGACAATTCACATTCAGGCCGGTGCGGGGATAGTGGCGGATTCAAATCCGGAAAGGGAATACGAAGAAACCGTGAACAAGGCCAGTGGGATGATTGCTGCAGTCAATAGGGCTGTCCAGGGAATATGATTCTACTCATTGATAATTACGACTCGTTTACCTATAATCTTGTCCAGTATTTCGGTGAAATGGGCGAGGATATACGGGTCTTTCGGAACGACATGATCTCCTTGGAGGAGATAGAAAGGCTGCACCCGGGCATGATCGTTATTTCCCCAGGGCCCGGCACTCCGAAAGAGGCCGGGATATCCGTAGATGCGGTCAAAATTTTTTCCGGACATATCCCAATATTAGGAGTATGCCTGGGGCACCAATGTATTGGTGAAGCCTTTGGAGGAAGGATTGTTAAGGCAGACAGAATTATGCACGGAAAGACATCTCTGATACACCACGACGAGAGGACGATCTTCGTTGGCATTGACAACCCATTTGAGGCCACCCGCTATCATTCCCTTATTCTTGAAAGGAAATCTCTGCCGGACTGTCTGGAGATCAGCGCCTACACGGAGGAAGGAGAGATCATGGGGGTCAGGCACAGGGATATGCCCGTTGAAGGCGTCCAGTTTCATCCCGAATCCATCCTTACAGCGGCGGGGAAAAACATCCTGTGGAATTATATGCTTATGAGGGGTGCTAAGTGATTAAGGAAACCATCTCGCAGGTCGTAGGCGGAAGGAACCTTTCCGAGGAGGAGATGACAGGGGCCATGACCGAGATTATGGATGGACAGGCCACTCCTGCTCAGATTGCCTCATTCCTTACGGCTCTTAGAATGAAGGGAGAGACCGTTGAGGAGATCACAGGGGCAGCGAAGGTCATGAGGGAGAAGGCGGTAAGGGTAATTTGCCGATCAGGAACAGTTGTGGATACCTGCGGGACAGGGGGCGATGGAGCCCATACATTCAATATCTCTACAACCACAGCACTTGTTGTGGCAGGAGCCGGGCTTACAGTAGCCAAGCACGGGAACCGCTCTGTATCGAGCCAGTGCGGCAGCGCCGATGTCCTTAAAGCGCTCGGTATAAATATTGAGGCGCCGAAAGAAGTAGTAGAGACGTGTATGAATGATGTTGGATTTGGATTTCTTTTCGCTCCACTTCTCCACACTGCGATGAAGCACGCCATAGGGCCGAGGAGGGAGATCGGCGTGAGGACGATCTTCAATATACTTGGACCCCTCACGAACCCGGCCCGCGCTACCTGCCAGGTTCTTGGGGTCTATAGCAAGGAGCTGACCGAGCCCCTTGCAAGCGTCCTCGGACGGCTTGGAAGCACCCGGGCTTTTGTTGTTCACGGTCTTGATGGATTGGATGAGGTCACCTTGACTGGTCCCACACGAGTTTCAGAGCTAAGGGACGGAAGGGTGGAAACATATTCTGTCAGGCCTGAAGATTTCTCTCTTAAGCCATGCCAACCGGACGATCTGAAGGGTGGGGACCCCGTTCATAATGCAAAGATCACAACGGAGATCTTGAAAGGACAAGTCGGTCCGCAACGCGATATTGTTATTTTCAATTCGGCGTTTGCCCTGGTGGCAGGAGCAAAGGCAAAAGATGTGAAGGAAGGGATCTCAATGGCCTCAGAGGCGATTGACTCGGGGAGGGCCATGGAAGTGCTAAATAGGCTTAGAATTGCGGCTCCTGGAGCTGCCTGAGGCCAATATGGATTTCCTTTCTACAGTTGCTGCACGCAAAAAGGAGGAGGTGGGAGAAAGGAAGGGGAAGCATCCTGTTCCGGAGCTCAAGGATAGGATCAGGGAAATGCCGGCGACGCGTGATTTCGGCCTTGCCCTCTCCCGGAATGGGGGCACCCGGATCATAGCGGAGCTCAAGAAGGCATCCCCTTCTGCTGGGATCATCAGGAAAGATTTCAAACCATCTGCACTGGCGCGATCATGCGAGGATGGAGGGGCAGCGGCCCTGTCTGTCCTGACCGATGAAGGGCTGTTTCAAGGGGAGCTTAAATACTTAAATGAAGCCAGGGATTCATGTGGACTTCCAATACTCAGAAAGGACTTCATCGTTGCGGATTATCAGGTCTATGAGTCCAGGATCGCAGGGGCTGATGCCTTTCTTCTAATCACAGGCCTCCTTGAAAAGTCACAGCTACAGGACTACATGGACCTCGGAATAGAATTGGGGATGGCCCCACTTGTAGAGGTTCATACCCTTAAGGAGCTTGATAGGGCTCTTAATGCCGGTGGGGAGATAATAGGGATCAATAACAGAGACCTGAGGACATTCAGGACAGACATCAATGTCAGCTTTAATCTCGTAAAGGATGTTCCAGATGAGAGTATTGTAGTGAGTGAGAGCGGTATAACAAATCGGGCCGACATAGAGAGACTGACGGAGGCGGGAGTTGACGCCTTCCTCATCGGAGAAGAGATTATGAAGGCCTCCGATGTCGAGAAAAGGATCAAGGAATTGATTGGGAAAACAACATAACAAAGGAGGATTAATGGAAACAAAGATTACATTGGCAGAAAGTGATATTCCAAAGAAGTGGTACAACATCCTGGCCGACCTTCCTCACCCACCGGCCCCTGTGCTGCATCCTGGCACGAAAAAGCCCGTGGGTCCCCAGGACCTGTCGCCCATCTTCCCGATGGGCCTCATTGAGCAGGAGGTGTCCCCCAAAAGGGAGATTGATATTCCGGAAGAGGTATTGAAGCTCTACACCCTCTATCGTCCCACCCCAATCTACCGCGCCCTGAGGCTGGAGGCTGCCTTGAAGACACCGGCGAGGATCTATTACAAATACGAGGGAGTGAGTCCGGCAGGTAGCCACAAGCCAAACACAGCAATTGCCCAGGCATATTTTAACAAGAAGGAGGGGGTAACAAGGCTTGCAACGGAGACAGGTGCCGGCCAGTGGGGAAGCGCTCTATGCCTCGCAGGGGCACTCATCGGGCTTGAGGTGATGGTCTACATGGTGAAGGCAAGCTACCACCAGAAGCCCTATCGCAGGATCATGATGGAAACATGGGGAGGAAAGGTCATACCAAGCCCGAGCAACCAGACCAAGGCGGGGCAAAAGATCCTGGCTCAGGATCCGAATTCCCCAGGGAGCCTTGGGATCGCCATCAGTGAGGCAGTTGAGGACGCTGTCACACACAAGGGAACGAAGTATTCCCTCGGGAGCGTGCTCAACTATGTTCTCCTCCATCAGACCGTCATGGGTTTGGAGGCGCAGAAGCAATTCAAGAAGGTGGGAGATTATCCCGATGTGGTCATTGCCTGCTGCGGGGGTGGGAGCAACCTTGGCGGGATCAGCTTTCCATTCCTGAGGGACAAGTTTAACGGGAAGAAGGTAAGGGTTGTAGCAGTGGAGCCCACGGCCTGTCCGAGCCTAACGAAGGGAAAATATGCATATGATTTCGGGGACACAGCCCAGTTGACCCCCCTCATCAAGATGTATACCCTCGGCCATGACTTTATCCCTGAGCCCATTCATGCTGGAGGCCTCAGGTATCACGGGGATTCGCCGCTCATCTGTCAGCTCTACAACGAAGGATTTATAGAGGCTGTGGCCTACAACCAGAACCCGGTGTTTGAGGCCGCCATGCTCTTCTGCCATCACGAGGGAATAATCCCTGCACCTGAGTCTGCCCATGCTATCCTCGCAGCCATTGATGAGGCGAAGAAGGCAAAGGAAGAGGGGAAGCAAAGGACGATCTTCTTCAATTTGAGCGGACACGGGCTTCTTGACCTTTCAGCCTTTGATAGCTACCTTACAGGCAAGCTTGAGGACTATGAGTATCCCAAGGAAAAGATTGAGGAGTCTCTCAAAAAGCTCCCTAAAGTTGAATAGATGGACAGGAAGCTCACACATGACTGCTGAGGGCTGGTGATGGTCAAGGTCAAGGTCTGCGGTATTACATCGCTGAAGGACGCAGAGAAGGCCGTAGAGCTTGGAGCAGATGCCCTCGGGTTCAATTTTTATCCGAAGAGCCCGAGGTTCATCACCAAGGTACACGCCAAGGATATCATCCGCATGCTCCCTCCGTTTGTCACCCCTGTGGGCATTTTCGTCAATGAGACCATGGATAAGATCATGGAGTTCATGTATTTCTCCGGGGTCCGGGTCCTGCAGCTCCATGGAGAAGAAACCCCTGAATTCTGCATGAGGATATCCAGGCCCGTGATCAAAGCAATTAGGGTGGCAGGTCCTGAGAGCCTTCAGGGCCTGCCCCGCTATCCTGTGACAGCATTTCTGTTGGACAGCGCTGTAGAAGGTTATGGAGGAAGCGGGCAGAGCTTTGACTGGGATCTTGCAGTGGAGGCGAAGAAGTTCGGGAAGATCATCCTGTCAGGGGGTCTGACTCCGGAGAATGTCGTAGAAGCCATTGAGAAGGTCAGACCTTATGCCGTTGATGTCTGCAGCGGAGTTGAAACGGCGCCCGGCAGAAAAGACCACGCAAAGCTTCAAGACTTCATCGCCGCAGTTAAAAATAAATAGGGACAGCGCCCATTTAAAAATAGGGACAGTGACAATTTTTCTGGCAAATGTCAAGTGTAAAATACAGATGGCCGGATAGAAAAGGCCATTTCGGGATATTCGGGGGCAGGTTTGTCCCTGAAACCCTTGTTCCTGCTCTCGATGAGCTTGAGGAGGAATATCGTGCTGCGAGGAAGGATAAGGGTTTTTGGAAAGAATTTTCCAGGCTCCTCAGAGTTTATGCCGGGCGCCCGACCCCTTTGTTCTTTGCAAGAAGAATCTCAGAAGACCTCGGCCTGAGGGTGTATCTCAAGAGGGAGGACCTCTGCCATACCGGCGCACACAAGATCAACAACACCCTGGGCCAGGCCCTCCTTGCCAAAAGGATGGGGAAGAAGAGGGTCATAGCTGAGACAGGTGCGGGACAGCACGGTGTGGCCACTGCCACGGCGGCCGCCCTTCTTGGCCTTGATTGCGACATATACATGGGTGAGGAGGATATTGATCGGCAGGCATTGAATGTGTATCGGATGAAACTGCTCGGCGCCAGGGTTGTTCCTGTGTCGCAAGGGGCCCGGACCCTCAAGGATGCCATAAACGAGGCCCTCAGGGATTGGGTCACAAATGTGAGGAAGACTCATTACATACTGGGCTCTGTTGTCGGCCCTCACCCCTATCCGATGATCGTCAGGGGTTTTCAATCTATCATCGGGACGGAGGTGCGAAAGCAAATCCGCAAACTGGAGGGCAGGTTTCCCGATGTTCTAATTGCTTGTGTGGGCGGCGGGAGCAACTCCATCGGCCTATTTTATCCATTTATTCGGGACAAAAAAGTAAAGATGATTGGTGTTGAGGCAGGTGGGCTTGGGCTGAAGAGCGGAAAGCACGGGGCCTCCCTTACAGCTGGGACGCTTGCTGTTTTACACGGATGCATGACCCTTGCTCTTCAGACCGAGGATGGCCAGATTAGACCGGCGCACTCTATCTCCGCAGGGCTCGATTATCCTGGCGTGGGCCCGGAGCTGAGTTTTCTGAAATGGATGGGAAGGATCGCCGTTGACGCTGTGACAGATTCCCAGGCTCTGGAGGGATTTCATTATCTCTCTAAGATGGAGGGGATTATTGCGGCGCTGGAGCCTGCACATGCAATTGCCTTTCTCAAGATGAATGCACGCAGAATTAAGCGTGACTCTGTTGTGATCCTTAATCTCTCGGGAAGAGGAGATAAGGATGTGACTATTATCCAGCAACATGAAGAGGATTGCTAAAGCATTTGATCGGAAGAATCTCCTCGTTGCCTTCATCATGGCCGGAGATCCGGACCTGAGGAGGACAGGGGAATATGTCCTTGCTCTTGAAGACGGCGGAGCGGACATCATAGAGCTCGGAGTCCCTTTTTCAGAGCCTATTGCCGATGGGCCTGTGATACAGAGGGCAGGAGAGAGGGCGCTGAAAGCAGGCACGACCCTTGCGAAGATTCTCGGGATGGTATCTGGTCTCAGACAGAGGACTCAGGTTCCCATCGTTCTTATGGGCTACTACAACCCCATTTTTCGTTACGGTGCAGATATGTTTTTTGAAAATGCTGTGGAGGCAGGCGTGGATGGAACCATAGTGTGCGACCTGATCCCGGAAGAGGCCGGTCAATTTGTGGCTGCCGCCCGGGCCTGCGGATTGGACACCATCTTTCTTCTTGCCCCCACCAGCACACAGGAGAGGATCGAGCGGGTAGCCAGTGTATGTTCAGGGTTTATATATTATGTTTCCCTTACAGGGGTGACCGGTATAAGAAAGAAGCTATCAGAGGGTATCGGCCCCATGGTGAAAAGGATCAAAAAGCACACATCCCTGCCGGTGGCGGTGGGTTTTGGGATATCCTCTTCAAAACAGGTCAGGGAGGTATGGGATGTGGCCGATGGGGCTGTGGTCGGCAGTGCACTTGTTTCGTTGATTGAGAAGGGGGGTAAAGGCCTTCCTCGCAGGATAGAGGCCTTTGTCAGGAACCTGAAATAACAATTGTTATCCTCTGCATCCTTTTTGTTCTTTCCTTTTTCATATCGTTACATTTTTTATTACGATTCCCTACACACTTAGACGGTGGGAAAGATGCTTATGCAGGTGGAGGGTCAGGCCAAGAGTACGGAGGAGATGAAAAAGATTACCGGGGTGATGGGGTATGTGCGGGATAATCTGAACTGGATTGCGAGCATTCCGAAGGTGGGAGGGTATGGTAGACAGGGGTTGTGGTCATAAGCCATAATCATGTGCATACCACACCTATCACGGGGGTCTATTCTGGCGAAAGAGTTCACCGTCTCCACCGCCCCCAATGACCAGATTTATCCCTCTGTGGCCCATGATTCTGTGAATCAGCGCTTCTTCCTCCAAAACAGCAGATATATAGACTAGGCCAAAGGGGAGGATTACAGAGCGCCCCGAGAAAACTTCATACATTGGGATTGGTTAATCAGGAGTATACCCTTTGATGGCCTTTCTGAGGACATCTGCGCCGTCTTGGTGTGGATCAAGCTCAAGACTCCTTCTAAGGTGGTAAATGGCCTCATTTTTATCATGGGTGATTTTCAGATAAAGGACCCCCAGAAAACGATGTATTTCAGGGTATTCCGGATGGGCTTTCACGGCTTTCTCAAATATCTCGATTGCCTTATCGTATCTCTTTTCCCTCACCATTATTGCTCCGAGATTACGGAGAGAAGGTAAGGCAGTAGGAAAAATAGAGGTGGCCTTCTCGTATTCCTGGATCGCCATTCCCATCTTTCCCTCCTCTGTGAAGATGGTCCCCAGTTTGTGATGGACAAGCCAGCTCTCCGGGGTTTCCTCCAAAGCCTGGAGCCATAAAGTCAGGCTGTCCTTCCAAATGTATTCTCTCTTCACACTCAAGATTGAAAGGCATAGGAGAACAACGAAAAATATGTGAGTTTTTCCTTTGAAATCACGTCTTGAGAGAGGCCATATAATGGAGAGGAGAAATCCAACGGAAGGCAGATAGAGGTATTTATCGGACATCGCCATCCCTTTGTATATAAAAAACAGGGGGAGAAGTGTTGTGACAAACCATAAAAGGCCAAATGAAACAATAGATGCCTTATTTATTGTTAAAATAATTGTTAGGATAAGGCACACACATACAATAAAAGAGACAATGAGTGATTGGGCATTATATGGAATGTTGTGGATGACCTTGAGATGGAAGGGGAAAAAAATATTTCCGATGGATATCCGGATAGACACAAGCCCTTGGAGGAAAGAGATAAGTTTCAACGGAAATATCTCAAACATGGAAAGATCCTTTAACAGGTGAGACCTAAGAAGGCCGAAAAATGCAAGAATGAGGACTATTAACGGTAAAAATTTGTATACATATGACCCCAGCCTTTTATCCTTAAAGAAAAGCGCCATATATAATCCCATGGGTATGATCGCGAAGGCAATTGATGGCTTTGAAAGCAGAGAAAACACAAAGAGAATAAAGCTCAGAAAATAATAATTATACATAAAAGAGAGGAAGCAGATTAAGAAAAACATGGTGGAGAGAATGTCCTTCTGGGCTGATATCCAGGAGACAGCCTCAACATTGACAGGATGCACAGCGAATATTGCTCCGACCCCTAATGCTGTGAGCTCAAGCCCGGTCAATTTAAGTATGGACCAATAGACAAACAAAGTATTTAAAACATGGATCCCTACACTGAAGGCATGGAAACCCAGCGGATTTTCGCCAAAGATCCAATATTGGAACCAAATAAAAATATCCCTCACCGGAAAATATTCAAAAGTATAATCCTCCATAGCAGCATATTTGTTAAGATAGGGCCTTTCAAATGGATTCAGAATATTGAGGAGGCCTGATAGAGAGGAATTCTTGATCATCGTGTTCCTCTGGATGTAAATGTCATCATCCCAGGATACGAATTCTCCATTTACTGATGGAAGATAGATCGCAAGAGCAAGGATACCCACGGCCAGAGGGCGAAACGCCGTAGTCAATCTTTTTCGAGCCATTGACGTGAGTTCATCCTGAAGGTGTTTATCAGGGCTGCGCGAACGAAAAATTTTATACATCTATGGGATGATTATACTACACAGGTGTGGGGATATGAAGCTTCCACGGTATTTTGAGTTCAGGCTGAGGACAAAAAGGGGAAGGTAAGGGATCAAAGGTAAAGACCTGACCCCAGTCAGCCGGTGGGCCAGCGTATGAAGCGCCCGACGAGGACTTGGACATGGAGATGGTAGACAATCTGGTTTGACCTTTTTCTCGGCGATCTTACAGAACAAGCAGTCTTGCAAAGGCCCCTTCTATTTTAGATCACGCGATTCCCCCAGAGGGGGGATTAAATAGTAAACTTGAGCCTCCAGACCTCCCACACTGCCTCAAAAAAGATTCTCCAGGACATCTTGGACTTTCCCACCAGGCGGTCGTTGAATACAATGGGCAGTTCTCCGATCCGAAATCCCTTTTTCCATATCCTGTAGGCCATCTCGATATGGAAGGCATATCCCTTTGATCGAACCATTACTAGCTCTATTGCTTGGAGCGCCCTCCTTCTAAAGCACCTGAATCCGCTGGTGATGTCAGTGAAGGGAATCCCCAGGATTGCCCTGGCATAGGCATTCCCACCCCTGGAGACGGCCTTCCGTATCACGCCCCAGTTTTGAGTCTCTCCTCCTTGTATATACCGTGAACCGATCACTAGGTCAAACTCTTTTATCACTCCCAAGAATCTGGGAAGGTCCTTCGGATCATGGGAAAGGTCCGCATCCATCTCAAAGCACAGGTCATATCCTCTATCCAGGAAAAAAGAAAATCCCCGGATATAGGCTGTGCCCAGCCCCATCTTTTCATGACGGTGGATGATGTGAAGTCTTGGGTCCTTCCCTGCCATCTCTTCCACAAGGCTTCCTGTTCCATCAGGAGAACCGTCGTCAATGAACAGGATGTGAGGATCATTAAGGCTGGAAAAAATTCCCTCGATCAGCGGGCCGATGTTCTCTCTCTCGTTGTAGGTAGGGACAACGATGAGGATCTTATTGCCCGATGTATCCATAGCACCGATAGATGAAAGAGACCCTGGCAAGGTGGTTTCCCAGGTAGACCTTCAGGGGGGGCTCTTCCACAATTTTCTAAAACCTGTATCTCTTTTTTGGGTCAACGAAATATCTACTGTCGCACACATAGACTCCATTCAATCCTGTGGAGGAGAAAATATACCCCTCCAGGCGTCTGTAGTATTTCCCATAATATGCCTCGTCATCCCCGAGTCCCCGGGACTCGCCGATCAGAATGCGCAGAACGGTGACGAAGAGAAGGAGGGGAAATATATTCATCAGGCGACATATTATATCGTTTGCCTTTTCCGCTGGCAAGGCAATTGTCACCATATTTTTTATCTCCTGGGATTCCTAAATATTTAATGCTTACCACAACGCTTCATAGACTGTTAGACTGAGACTGTTAAAGGAGTTTCCCCAAAAATCAGGCTGCAATTTTGCTAACTCCTTGTAGAACCTGAGGAAAGAGATTTTCAGGGGTGTAAATGGAGGTTCCTCTGCGGTGTGGTATTTTTACTGTAAAAAATGGGGAAACTCCTGACCTGTTAGACTTGACAATAATACTTGACAATAATTTTGAAATGTGCATATATTATAACGCTAAGCTTTTTGGTCTTTGAAAACTAAATAGTGGGTAATGAGCCTGCTGTTAATTCGGATCTAAATTGAGGGTTTGATCCTGGCTCAGAACGAACGCTGGCGGCGTGCCTAACACATGCAAGTCGAACGAGAAACTCTGTCGCAAGACAGGGCGGTAAAGTGGCGAACGGGTGAGTAACGCGTGGGTAACCTGCCCTTTAGAGGTGGATAACCCGTCGAAAGGCGGGCTAATACGCCATAAGACCACAGGTCGCATGATCAGGGGTTAAAGATGCCTCGAAGCAATTCGGGTATCGCTAAAGGAGGGGCCCGCGTCCTATCAGCTTGTTGGTGAGGTAATGGCTTACCAAGGCTACGACGGGTAGCTGGTCTGAGAGGATGGCCAGCCACACTGGAACTGAAACACGGTCCAGACTCCTACGGGAGGCAGCAGTGGGGAATATTGCGCAATGGGCGAAAGCCTGACGCAGCGACGCCGTGTGAGCGAAGAAGGCCTTCGGGTTGTAAAGCTCTGTCAGGGGGGACGATGCCCTGGCAGCCTAATACGCTGTCGGGGTGACGGTACTCCCAGAGGAAGCGCCGGCTAACTCCGTGCCAGCAGCCGCGGTAAGACGGAGGGCGCAAGCGTTGTTCGGAATTACTGGGTGTAAAGGGCGCGTAGGCGGCCGTGTAAGTCCTATGTGAAATCCCTCCGCTTAACGGAGGAAGGTCATAGGATACTGCACGGATAGAGTACGGGAGAGGGAGATGGAATTCCCGGTGTAGAGGTGAAATTCGTAGATATCGGGAGGAACACTCGTGGCGAAGGCGGTCTCCTGGAACGATACTGACGCTGAGGCGCGAAAGCGTGGGGAGCAAACAGGATTAGATACCCTGGTAGTCCACGCTGTAAACGATGGTCACTAGGTGTTCCTCAGTTTTTTGAGGAGCGCCGAAGCTAACGCATTAAGTGGCCCACCTGGGGAGTACGGCCGCAAGGCTAAAACTCAAAGGAATTGACGGGGGCCCGCACAAGCGGTGGAGCATGTGGTTCAATTCGACGATACGCGAGGAACCTTACCTGGACTTGACATGCTGGTAGTAGTGACCTGAAAGGGAAGCGACTCCGCAAGGAGAGCCAGCACAGGTGCTGCATGGCTGTCGTCAGCTCGTGTCGTGAGATGTCGGGTTAAGTCCTACAACGAGCGCAACCCCTACCCTCTGTTGCTAACCGTTCGCGGAAGCACTCTGAGGGAACTGCCTCTGTAAGGAGGAGGAAGGTGGGGATGACGTCAAGTCCTCATGGCCTTTATGTCCAGGGCGACACACGTGCTACAATGGCTGGTACAGAGGGCTGCAAACCCGCGAGGGGGAGCCAATCCTATAAAACCAGCCCCAGTTGGGATTGGAGGCTGCAACTCGCCTCCATGAACGCGGAATCGCTAGTAATCGCGCATCAGCATGGCGCGGTGAATACGTTCTCGGGCCTTGTACACACCGCCCGTCACACCACGAAAGCCTGCTGTACCAGAAGTTCAACTTCGTGTTGACCGAAGGTATGGCCGGTGATTGGGGTGAAGTCGTAACAAGGTAGCCGTAGGAGAACCTGCGGCTGGATCACCTCCTTTCTAAGGAGTTACACTCCTTAACAAGAAACAAGACACACAACGCAGGCGAAAACCCACTATTTAGTTTTGAAAGACCAAAACAGGCGAGGAAAGATACGATAATCAGCGAACGCAAACGGACACCTTGATAGTTTAGGAAAGGAAGCATTCCCCTTCACCTCTTGTGGAGGCGAGGCTTTCTGCCCTCGCCTTTTTTATTATCTAAGGGGTGCCCGTGGGTGTGGGGGTGCTTTGAAGCGGGCCTGTAGCTCAGTTGGCTAGAGCGCACCCCTGATAAGGGTGAGGTGGTTGGTTCAACTCCAACCAGGCCCACCATAGTTTGTAGGATTATGGGGGTATAGCTCAGATGGGAGAGCGTCTGGTTTGCAACCAGAAGGTCGCCGGTTCGACTCCGGTTACCTCCACCATACTTGACTTGGAAGAGGTGGACAGGTTATTGTAAGACTTGACATTTGATCTACCTTCGTATAAAGTACGAGGGTGTTAATTGGTCTTTGACAATTGAATATTGTGAGAACTCGTGTTCAATTCGTTTCAATTTCGTTTAAGGCACTCAAGTTTACGGTCAAGCTACTAAGGGCATATGACGGATGCCTTGGCGTCAGAAGGCGATGAAGGACGTGGCTAACTGCGATAAGCCTCGGGGAGCCGTAAGCAGGCTTTGATCCGGGGATTTCCGAATAGGGAAACCCGTCCGCCGGTAACGGCAGACATCCCTTGATTGTGTTCGAGGGAAGCGAACGAGGGGAAGTGAAACATCTCAGTACCCTCAGGAACAGAAATCAACCGAGATTCCCCCAGTAGCGGCGAGCGAAAAGGGAATAGCCCAAATCTGGAAGAAGTGATAGCCCGTGAGCGTTTTCTTCTGGAGGTTGTAGGGCTCTGTCGGACTCCTTCACGGAGGAGTCGGGAAGTTACAAACTCCAAACATAGGTGAAGTGTCTGGAAAGGCATGCCACAGAAGGTGATAGTCCTGTAACCGAATATGTGTGGAGCTTCCTGGGCAGGGATCCTGATTACTACGGGACACGTGCAATCCTGTAGGAACCTGGGAGGACCATCTTCCAAGGCTAAATACTCTCTGACGACCGATAGTGAACAAGTACCGCGAGGGAAAGGCGAAAAGAACCCCGATGAGGGGAGTGAAAAGAACCTGAAATCGTATGCCTACAATCAATGGGAGGGCTATGCTTTCTGTCGCAAGATAGGAGGAATGCCTAACCGTGTGCCTTTTGCTTAATGAGTCAGCGAGTTACTCTCTGTGGCAAGGTTAATCCGCACAGCGGAGGAGCCGTAGCGAAAGCGAGTCTTAAAAGGGCGATTAGTCGCAGGGAGTAGACCCGAAGCCAGTCGATCTACCCATGGCCAGGGTGAATCCGCCGTGAAAGGCGGAGGAGGCCCGAACCGGTGTTGGTTGAAAACAGCTCGGATGAGCTGTGGGTAGGAGTGAAAGGCTAATCAAGACTGGTGATAGCTGGTTCTCCCCGAAATATATTGAGGTATAGCCTTGCAGATTCTGATCCGGAGGTAGAGCACTGGATGGAATAGGGGTCCTACAAGACTACCAAACCCAACCAAACTCCGAATACCGGTCTCAGTTACTGCAGGAGTCAGACTGTGGGGGATAAGCTTCATAGTCGAGAGGGAAAAAACCCAGACCGCCAGCTAAGGTCCCTAAATACGGACTAAGTGTGAAAGGATGTAGGTTTGCCCAGACAGCCAGGAGGTTGGCTTAGAAGCAGCCATCCTTTAAAGAAAGCGTAACAGCTCACTGGTCGAGTGAGTCTGCGCCGAAAATTTACCGGGGCTCAAGTCCGTTACCGAAGCTGCGGATTTCGTCCGCCTTAGGCGGATGGAGTGGTAGGGGAGCATTCTCTGGTAAGCGAAGCCTTACCGGAAGGAGAGGTGGATACCAGAGAAAAGATGATGCTGACATAAGTAGCGATAAACTCGATGAAAAATCGGGTCGCCGTAAGCCCAAGGTTTCCTGGGTAAAGTTAATCTTCCCAGGGTTAGTCGGTCCCTAAGCCGAGGCCGAAAGGAGTAGGTGATGGGAAAGCCGTTAATATTCGGCTACCGCCGGGGTGACAATGTCCGGAGCAATCTGGATGAGAGCGATGGGGTGACGAAGTAGGGTAGGTCATGTCCGTGTTGGATTACGGACTTTAAGCCCGTAGGGGGATCTCCTTGGCAAATCCGGGAGATCGGTGAAAAACCGTCCCTGAGAGGTGATGAGGACTTCGATGGTAACATTGAGGGAACTGACTGAGCCCACACTTACAAGAAAAACCTCTAGCAAGACATTCCGGTGACCGTACCGCAAACCGACTCAGGTAGGCAGGGAGAGAATCCCAAGGCGCTTGAGTGAGACCTGGCCAAGGAACTCGGCAAAATTACTCCGTAACTTCGGAAGAAGGAGTGTCTCGATGTGTGAAGGGATTTACTCCTGGAGCATGTCGGGATCGCAGAGAAATGGGAGCAGCGACTGTTTACTAAAAACACAGGACTATGCTAACTCGAAAGAGAATGTATATGGTCCGACGCTTGCCCAGTGCTGGAAGGTTAAGGGGAGGTGTTAGTTCTCCGCAAGGGGGGCGAAGCGCCAAGCCGAAGCCCCAGTAAACGGCGGCCGTAACTATAGTGAACCGCTGTAGTTGTAAAATCTGGCTATATGCTGGAACACCCGGGGTATCCTCGACTACTCGCCGCTAGGCTTAGGAATAGGCCGAAGAGGGCGGCAGTGACAATGTACGAGGTGCGGGCTATCAGCAGGAAAGGATCAGGGTGGTTATGCTGAATGTGAATAAAATCCCAAGAGACGTTGGTTACTATTTGGCCGGCTTTACCGATGGAGAAGGAAGCTTCAATATCAGTTTTCGGCCAAGAGATGACTACACATTGCCATGGAAAGTGTCTTTGTGCTTCAACATCTCACAACGGGATGAGGTGATCTTGTCCCTCTTCAAGAGGTATTTACAGTGTGGAACCATGCGACAACGGAAAGACGGAGTGTGGTATTATGAAGTGAATAACCTCCGTGCAATAGTGGACAATGTGATTCCGTTTTTTGAAAGGTTCCAATTCCTCTCAGCGAAAAAGAAGAGGGATTTCTCAAAATTCAAGCAGATAGTGAGACTCATCATGGAAGGGAAACATCAAACCCGTGAAGGGATTGAGGAGATTCTTCACATCCGCAAAGATATGAACGATGGTGGGAATAGGCGATATAGTGAAGAACAAATTCTCACCAGACTTGATAATCCTCAGAGACCATACGCCAGACCCCAAAAGGGATGATATGGTCCGAACTGCATGGTGACATGCAGAGCCCGGCAGAGATGACCGGGCCACTCCGATACATAAATCGGAGAAGGTAACAGATTGAACGGTCCTAAGGTAGCGAAATCCCTTGTCGGGTAAGTTCCGACCCGCATGAATAGCGTAACGACTGCTCCGCTGTCTCAGCCAGGTGCTCAGCGAAATTGTAGTGGCGGTGAAGATGCCGCCTACCCGCGATTGGACGAAAAGACCCCGTGCACCTTTACTACAACTTGGCAGTGAATTTCGGGACGGTCTGTGTAGAATAGGTGGGAGACTATGAAGTCCGCCCGCTAGGGCGGATGGAGTCGTCGGTGAAATACCACCCTGATCGTTTCGGTGTTCTAACCCTGGATTTATCCGTCTAGGGGACACTGTCTGGTGGGTAGTTTGACTGGGGCGGTCGCCTCCCAAAGAGTAACGGAGGCGCACGAAGGTTCCCTCAGGCTGTTTGGAAATCAGCCGTGGAGTGCAAAGGCATAAGGGAGCTTAACTGCGAGGCAGACATGCCAAGCAGGTGCGAAAGCAGGTCTTAGTGATCCGGTGGTCCCGCATGGAAGGGCCATCGCTCAACGGATAAAAGGTACGCCGGGGATAACAGGCTGATCTCCCCCAAGAGTTCACATCGACGGGGAGGTTTGGCACCTTAAAATATCGGGGTGCTGGAGCAGCGATGCTCTACCAAAAATTCGGCTTATAACGGTGAACCCGTCAGTGGTATAAAAAAATTTATGCCACCCGGCAACACCGTGGGAAGTCTCACATCAACACAGCACGCGATTTTGCTTGTTGATGGATGACCCCGTAACGACTGACCCGAAAGGGGAGGCTTCAGTTAAGGCTGAGGCAATACGCCGACGCTCGCTATACCAACCGAGACTATGCGCGCAACACGCTAAGGTCCGGAGCGAGATGAAGATATAGTCTATGCCGTGAGAAATCACGGAATGAAGTTCGACAGCGATGTCGGCTCATCGCATCCTGGGGCTGAAGTAGGTCCCAAGGGTTGGGCTGTTCGCCCATTAAAGCGGTACGTGAGCTGGGTTTAGAACGTCGTGAGACAGTTCGGTCTCTATCCGTCGTGGGCGTAGGAGATTTGAGAGGATCTGTCCCCAGTACGAGAGGACCGGGATGGACGAACCTCTGGTGTTCCAGTTGTGGCGCCAGCTGCAGCGCTGGGTAGCTATGTTCGGAAGGGATAACCGCTGAAAGCATCTAAGTGGGAAACCCACCTCAAGATTAGATCTCCCACCGCCGAAAGGCGGTCTGAAGGTCCCTCGGAGACTACGAGGTTGATAGGTCGGGTGTGTAAGCTCCGTAAGGAGTTGAGCTAACCGATACTAATAGACCGTGAGGCTTGACCGTAATTTGAGTACCTTAAACAGAAAGTTCTCGCAATATTCTTAGATTTCTGGCGGCCATACCGGAGGGGAAACACCCGTTCCCATTCCGAACACGGAAGTAAAGCCCTCCAGGGCCGATGGTACTCTTCGCTTCGGTGGAGGGGAGAGTAGGTCGCTGCCAGAATAATCGTATCTTTTCCGGATCGTTGTATTAAATCGTCCCGTCATGGGACACTTTTTTTTAATGTGATAGAATATCCTTTATGGACAATATCAGGAATTTCTCCATAATTGCCCATATTGATCATGGGAAGAGCACCCTGGCGGACCGGTTTCTTGAGATTGCCGGACTGCTCAGTGTGGATCAGAAGGTTGAGCAGTATCTCGATCAAATGGAGCTTGAAAGAGAGAGGGGTATTACAATCAAGGCCTCCTCTGTCAGGATGCCTTACAAGGGCAGGGATGGCAAAGAGTATATCCTGAACCTTATAGATACTCCCGGGCATGTGGATTTTTCTTATGAAGTATCACGGTCGCTTGCTGCCTGTGAAGGGGCGATCCTGGTTGTTGATGCGTCTCAGGGCGTGGAAGCTCAGACCCTGGCCCACGGCTCCCTGGCATTGGACAGCGGCCTGACCGTGATTCCGGTGGTGAACAAGATTGACCTTTCAACTGCCCATCCCGAGGAGGTAAAAAAACAGATTGAGGATCTCCTGGGGATTGAGGCGCAAAATGCCTTTCTGGTCAGTGCAAAGGAGGGGCGGGGGGTAAAGGATGTCCTGGATGCAGTTGTAAAGATTATCCCGCCTCCGCATGGAGATCCTAAAGGTCCACTCAAAGCCCTGATCTTTGATAGCTGGTTTGATTCATATCAGGGAGCCATTGTCCTCGTGAGAATCTTTCAGGGGAGTATGACAAAGGGAATGAAGATCGCGCTAATGTCCAGCGGAAAGGTCTTTGAGATCCAGAAGCTTGGGCTGCTGTCCCCCGGGTTCAGAGAGGTCTCACAATTAACGGCGGGGGAAGTGGGGGTGGTCATCGCCGGGATTAAAGAGGTGAGGGATACGAAGATTGGGGACACAATCACTGGGGCTGTGGGACCTGCTCCGGAGCCTTTGCCGGGCTTCAAGCATGTGAAACCCATGGTTTTCTGCGGCCTCTATCCCGTGGAGCCAGGGGAGTATGAGACCCTGAGGGATGCTGTGGAAAAACTCAGACTCAATGATTCATCGTTCACTTACGAAGCCGAGAGGTCTACAGCACTGGGTTTTGGGTTTCGCTGCGGATTTCTTGGTCTCCTTCATATGGAAATCGTCAAGGAAAGGCTTGAGCGGGAGTTTGGACTCAGCCTGATCACAACCTCTCCCACGGTTATTTACCGTGTTACAGATAAAGACGGTGAGTTCCTGACCATTGACAATCCCTCCCACCTTCCTCCAGAGGGAGAGATAAAGAGCATTGAGGAGCCCATCATTCTGGCCTCCATTTATACTCCCGGGGAGTATATCGGGCCCATCCTCAAGCTTTGCGAGGACAGGAGGGGTGTCCAGAAAGAGATCAGATATCTCAGCAAGGGGAGAGCGCTAATCGTTTATGAGATGCCCCTCAACGAGATCGTTCTGGATTTCTACGATAGAATGAAGAGCGTGAGCCGGGGGTATGCCTCCCTGGATTACGACTTCATTGGCCACAGGGAATCAGATATGGTCAGGCTTGACATCCTGATTAACGGGGAGGTGGTGGATGCGCTGTCATCTATCGTTCCCAGAAAGAGGGCATATTACCGGGGGAAAGATCTCCTGGAGAGACTCTGGAAGGTGATCCCCCGCCAGATGTTTGAGGTAGTCCTTCAAGCAGCCATCAGTGGAAAGGTCATTGCCAGAGAGACGAAGAAGGCATTAAGAAAAGATGTTACTGCAAAATGCTATGGCGGTGACATCACCCGGAAGAGGAAGCTTCTTGAGAGACAGAAGGAGGGAAAGAAAAGGATGAAACAGATCGGGAGAGTGGAGATTCCCCAGGAGGCATTCCATGCCGTTCTCAAAGTGGAGCCGGATTAATAAGCATGGGCATTGACAAAGAAAATAAAGAAATTGCCGGAACAGGGGTCAGGACACGGTCTCAAGTCATCAGGGAGTATGTGGAGTCCATTCTTATCGCTGTGGCGCTTGCCATGGTTTTGAGGACATTTGTCATCCAGGCCTTCAAAATCCCCTCAGCGTCCATGGAGCCGACCCTTCTGATAGGCGACCATATCCTGGTGAACAAGTTTATATACGGGATAAAGGTCCCTTTTACAGATATAAGAATGTTCCAATTTGCAAAGCCCCATAGGGGGGATATCGTTGTTTTTATTACTCCTGAAGATAAAGATTTAAGTTTTTGGGATCAGCGGGATTTCATAAAGAGGGTTGTTGGCATAGAGGGGGATTTTTTGGAAATTAAAGATAAAAAGGTCTATATAAACGGCAAGCCCTGGGAAGACAACTTTGCCGTGCATAGAGATCCCGGGATACACAAGGAAAGGGATACTTTCGGTCCTATCACCGTTCCAAAAGATTCCCTTTTTATGATGGGTGATAATAGGGACCATTCCAATGACAGCAGATTCTGGGGATTTGTTGACATGAAAGAAGTAAAGGGAAAGGCTTTTGTAATATACTGGTCGTGGAACAGCCTGAAAAAATTACCCCGCTGGGGGCGCCTGTTCTCGCTCGTCCACTAACAGGGTTTGATTATGGCGGTGTAGCTCAGTGGTGTAGAGCAGGGGTCTCATAAGCCCCGTGTCGGGGGTTCGATTCCCTCCACCGCCACTAATGAATATAAATTAGAGGATGCTAACGAGATGACAACCAACTTCCTCGACAAAGTCAAAAAAACAGCCATTCGTTTCAACATGCTGAGGCCGGGTGAAACTATCATCGTCTCAGTGTCCGGAGGGCCTGATTCCATGGCACTGCTATATGCACTCAGTGAACTCAAGAGAATATTCTCCCTTTCCCTGATAGTCGCTCATGTTAATCATGGCCTCAGAGGCAAGGAATCTGAGAGGGATGCCAGGTTTGTTGCTCAAGAGGCGCGAAGGCTTGGTTTTCCTTTTGTTGTTGAGAAGGTATCGCTGAAAAAGGCATCCGGCGAATCACTTCAGGAATTGGCGAGGAAAGTCCGTTATGAGGTATTAAACAGGATTGCGCTGAAATACCGCGCCTCCAGGATAGCCACGGGGCATACGGCAGACGATCAGGCAGAAACCGTCCTTATGAGGTTTTTGAGGGGGAGTGGAAGAAAGGGTCTGGGAGGCATTCCACCGGTCAGGGATAGAAAATTCATCCGTCCCCTCATTGAGATTACCCGGGAAGAGATCATGGAATATCTGGGCGAGAAGAAGGTCAGGTGGATCCTGGATAGCTCTAACTTAAAGACGGTATATCTCAGGAACAAATTGAGAAAAGAGCTTATTCCTGCCTTGAAGAGGTTTAACCCTAACATTATTTCGCATCTAGCCAGTATCTCTTCCGACTATCGTGATGATGATAGCTTCCTCAATACACTTGCAATGAAGTTATGGAAGAAGGTGGCGGATGTATCCCGCAACGGTATAACCATGAATATTCCATTGCTTCTAAGCACTCCTCCTTCAATACAAAAGCGGCTCATCATGCGCTCTATCAAGGAGATTCTTGGCTCGACAAGAGGATATTCCCACAGCCACTACGAGATGATCCTGGAAGCAGCCCGATCAAGGTCTCCAAATCTTGAGCTTATCCTTCCCAGGGATTTGAGGGCAGAGAGGCAATATACCAAGCTGCTTCTGGGGAAAGGCGTAGCAAGGGGAAAATCTTTAAGGCGCGCCCCTACATTTCAAATTCCCCTTAGAATTCCAGGTATTACAAGGATAGAGGGGCTTGGAATCAAGGTAAGGGCCCGGATTATCCGCGAAGGAATTGGATTGTCCCGGCTGCGGAAAACGCCGCTTGAACAGGCTTATTTTGACCAAAAAGATATCATTCTACCCCTTGTACTCAGGGGGTTTCGGCCTGGAGACCGGTTTCAGCCTTTTGGATTAAAAGGCGAGAAGAAGGTCAAGGACCTGTTTATTGAGAAGAAAATCCCTCGTTCTTTAAGGGCAAATGTCCCAATCCTTGACTCAAGAGGGGGGATCCTCTGGGTCCTTGGACTGCGCCAAGCCGAGAAAGGGAGGGTCAGGAAAGGGACGCGTAAAGTTCTTCATCTGGAGATACTGAAGGAAGGGCGAATTTCCGCATGAAAACGCTTTCCGCCCTGTGATATAATGAAAATCTAATATCATGAAATCAGGCCTTAAAAATATTCTTCCCTGGGCCATATTGATCCTTGGGGTCATCCTTGTTGTGCAGCGGTTCAATCCGCCCCCTAAGCAGCAGGAGGTGCTCAAATTCAGTGATTTCCTGGCCCGTTTGGAAAAAGGTGATGTTTCGGAGGTGACAATCCAGGGGCAGGAGATCTTGGGTGTCTTTAAGGGAGGAAAGGAATTCAAGACATACTCCCCGGAAGATCCAGCCCTGGTCAGAGATCTAATAACAAAAGGGATTTCTATAACCGCCAAGCCGGAGAGCCAGGAGCCCCTTTGGAAGAGCATCCTGCTCTCTTGGTTTCCCTTTATTTTCATTATTGCCATGTGGTTGTTCTTCATGAGGCAGATGCAGGCTGGAGGCGGTAAAGCCATGAGTTTCGGCAAGAGCAAGGCAAAATTATTGACTGAACACTCCAAGAAAATCACGTTCAAGGATGTGGCCGGAATAGATGAGGCCAAGTCCGAGCTTGTGGAGATCATCGAATTTTTAAGCGATCCGAAGAGGTTCACCAGGCTCGGTGGAAGAATTCCAAAGGGAGTGCTCCTTGTGGGCCCTCCGGGGACAGGCAAGACCCTTTTGGCCCGGGCAATTGCAGGCGAGGCAGGGGTTCCATTCTTCAGCATAAGCGGTTCGGACTTTGTGGAGATGTTCGTGGGGGTGGGGGCGGCGCGTGTCAGGGACCTTTTTATTCAGGGTAAAAGGAACGCTCCATGTATTATCTTCATAGACGAAATTGACGCTGTCGGAAGACACCGCGGTGCAGGTTTGGGTGGAGGCCATGACGAGCGGGAACAAACCCTCAACCAGCTCCTCGTGGAAATGGACGGTTTTGAATTCAATGAGGGGGTTATCCTGATCTCGGCCACCAACAGGCCCGATGTCCTTGACCCGGCGCTTCTCAGGCCTGGAAGATTTGACAGGCGGGTGATTGTTCCCAGGCCGGATGTCAAGGGAAGGGAAGAGATACTCAAGGTCCATACGACCAGAACACCGCTTTCAAGCGATGTTGAACTTGCTGTCATCGCAAGGGGGACGCCGGGCTTTGCTGGCGCCGATATAGAGAACCTGGTCAATGAGGCCGCTCTCCTTGCTGCGCGCAGTAGCAAGGATAGCGTGGGTATGGAGGATTTTGAGCAGGCAAAGGACAAAGTCCTCATGGGAGTAGAGAGAAAGAGCATGATAATCAGTGAGGAGGAAAAGAGGAACACGGCCTATCACGAGGCCGGGCACGCATTGGTGGCCAAGCTTATTCCGGGCACCGATCCCATTCACAAGGTCACCATTATTCCCAGGGGGATGGCACTGGGGGCAACCCAGCAGCTTCCTGTTGATGAGCGCCATAATTATGCGAGCGATTACCTCATGAACAGCATTTGCATCCTCATGGGCGGCCGGGCTGCAGAACAGATTGTTCTTTCCCAGATGACAACGGGCGCAGGAAACGATCTTGAGCATGCGACGGATCTTGCGAGAAAGATGGTATGCGAATGGGGGATGAGCGCGAAGCTGGGTCCAATGACCTTTGGGAAAAGAGAGGAGATGATCTTCCTGGGCAAGGAAATCACTCAGCAGAAGGATTATAGTGAGATGACTTCTGTGGAGATTGACAAGGAGGTGAAGAGGATTCTTGTTGAAAGCTACGAACGAGCCAGGACGCTTTTGACAGAGAATCTTTCTATCCTTAAGGCTCTTGCCACACTTCTACTGGAGAAGGAAGTTCTGGACAGCAATGAAATTGATGTGGTCCTGAATGAGAATGCTTTAAAACCATCCCCTGCAAAGCCTGTTACTGCGGGCGCTGGAGTGGCATGAGTGTCAGACTCCGGCTTGGCGAGAGGACAAATATCATGGGTGTCATTAATGTAACCCCGGATTCTTTTTATGACGGGGGAAAATTCCTGGAGGGTGACAAGGCCATTAAGAGGGCATGGGAGATAGTTGAAGAGGGCGCGGACCTTGTTGACATTGGGGGCGAGTCCACGCGTCCCGGGGCCGGGTCCGTATCAGAGGAGGAAGAGTTGAGGAGGGTGATCCCGGTCATTGAGAAACTCGTGTCAAAGGATTTCCCCATTCCCATATCTATTGATACTTATAAGGCGCGAGTGGCACAAGAAGCAGTGTCAGCAGGGGCAGAGCTGGTGAACGACATCAGCGGTCTAAAATTTGATTCGGGGATGGCTGGCATTGTTGCCAAAGCAGGCGTCTCAATAGTCTTGATGCACACGCGGGGAAAGCCTGCAGATATGCAGAAGAATGTCAGCTATAACTCACTTTTTGGGGAGATTATTGATTATCTTAAAGAGTCAATTGCCCTGGCCGAGGCAAAAGGGGTGTCTTCCGATGCGATCATCGTGGATCCGGGCATAGGGTTTGGAAAATCCGCAGAAGACAATTTGCGGATCATAAAGGGGCTTTCTGCGTTCAAAGTCCTTGGCAAGCCCGTTCTTGTGGGCCCATCCAGAAAATCGTTTATTGGGAAAGTCCTCGACTGCGGGCCAGAAGAAAGGCTTGAGGGCTCTCTTGCTGCTTCGGTTATTGCAGTTATGAACGGTGCTGACATTCTAAGGGTCCACGATGTCAAGGCCACGAAAAGGGCTGCTATGGTGGCGGATGCAATCAGGATGAGCTGAGGGAAAAATGTTATTTGGGACAGACGGCGTAAGAGGCATTGCTAACGAGCCCCCGATGACGGTTGAGACGATCACCAAGCTGGGCAAGGCCCTGGCCTGTGTGCTCAAGAAGAAAGACCAAGGGGTGCGGCATAAGGTTGTCATCGGGAAAGACACCCGGTTGTCCGGGTATATGTTTGAGACATCCCTTTCTGCAGGGCTCTGCAGCATGGGGGTGGATGTGCTCCTTGTTGGCCCTCATCCGACCCCAGGGATTGCATTTCTTACACAGAGTTTAAGGGCAGATGCAGGGATTGTGATCTCTGCCTCCCACAATCTTTTTGAGGACAACGGCATCAAGATCTTCGGAAGTGACGGATACAAGCTTCCTGACAAGAAGGAGAAAGAGATAGAGGAGATTGTCTTGTCCGGCAATATAGAGTCCCTCGGAACAAAGGGTCCCTACGTGGGGAAGGCATTCAAGATTGGCGATGCACTTGGAAGGTATATCGTGTTTCTTAAAAACTCGTTTCCAAAAGAGATGAGCCTTCAGGGTTTCCGCATCGTTATTGATTGTGCCAATGGTGCTGCGTATAAACTTGCTCCCATGGTTCTGGAGGAGCTTGGGGCAGATGTTATCCCGCTGAATGTAAAGCCCAACGGAAAGAACATCAATTTTCAATGCGGTTCCACAAATCCGGACGAGATGAGGGAGGCAGTAAAGAATATCAAGGTCGATCTCGGTATTGCGCTGGACGGGGACGGCGACCGGGCGATTTTTTGTGACGAAAATGGGGAAATAATTTACGGAGACGAGATCATTGCCATCTGTGCCATCAATATGGCGAAAGAAAAGCGTCTCAAGAAGAATACCGTTGTGACTACCGCCATGACCAATATTGGATTTGATGTCGCCATGAAAAAAATCGGCGTGAAGGTGAAAAAAGTTCAGGTTGGTGACAGATATGTTGTAGAGGAGATGGTAAAGGGGGGATACAATCTCGGCGGAGAGCAATCGGGTCATATCATATTTCATGATTTCAATACCACCGGCGACGGCATAATCACTACCCTTCAGGTTCTCTCCGTCATGATAAAATCGGGAAAGAAGCTCTCAGATTTGAAAAAGGTTATGAAGAAGTTCCCCCAGGTTTTGGTAAATGTCAGGGTGAAAGAGAAAAAAGAGTTATCGTCTCTTCCCCGTGTTCAGGCAAAGATCAAGGAGGTAACAGTGAAGCTCAACGGAAAGGGAAGGGTTTTTGTCCGTTATTCCGGAACAGAACCTGTCGCCAGGGTAATGGTTGAAGGTGAGGACGGGCCCACAATCGGGAAGATGGCCGAGGAGATTGCACAGGCCATAAAAGAATCACAGAACTAACATGCCAAAACTGGGCGTCAATATCGATCATGTGGCCACCTTGAGGGAGGCGAGGAAGACCGTAGAGCCGGACCCTATCCTTGCTGCAAGCATTGCAGAGCTGGCCGGCGCAGACAGTATTGTGGCTCATTTGAGGGAGGACAGAAGGCACATTCAGGATAGAGACTTGAAGATTCTCAGGAAGACCGTTAAGACGAAGCTCGATCTGGAGATGGCAAGCACCCCTGAAATGATGAAGGTCGCCCTGTATATCAAGCCCGATCTCGTCACTCTTGTCCCGGAAAGAAGGGAGGAGCTGACTACCGAAGGCGGGCTTGAGGTTAACCTTAATATTGAGGGAATCAAGAGGGCAGTGAAGCTTCTCCACGATGCCGAGATCATAGTGAGCCTTTTTATAGACCCTGATATTGACCAGGTGAAGGCTTCACACAAGGTTGACGCTGATTACGTTGAGATCAACACCGGAATGTATTCCGAGGCAAGAAGTTCCCAGGATATAGAGGCTGAGTTCGCCAAGGTTCTCAATGCCGTAAAGATTGCCGAAAAGCTCCGACTTCGCATCAACGCCGGTCACGGGCTCAACTATAAAAATGTTTCCAGGATCGCCGCCATCCCGGAGGTCTCAGAGCTGAACATCGGACACAGCATTATTTCAAGGTCTGTCTTTGTTGGCATGGAGAGGGCTGTGAGAGAGATGAAGGAGATCCTGGATTCCTTCCGTCAGCCGATATGATTCATGGTATTGGTGTGGATGTTGTAGCGATCTCCAGAATACGCCGTGTTCTGAAAAGATGGGGGGAAAGGTTTATCCGCAGGATCTTCACGGAAGAAGAGGCCTCCTATTGCATGCGGAAGAACGATCCCGCCCCAAGTTTTGCTGTCAGATTTGCCGCCAAGGAGGCGTTCTTCAAGGCACTTGGCACGGGACAAAAGAGGGGGATCCGCTGGAAAGAGGTTGGAGTCACAAACGACGGATCGGGACGCCCTTACCTTAGTGTAAATAGGGATCGTCAAGCTCTCATGGATGCCGAGGGTATTGCAAAGGTTTTCCTCAGCCTCACACATGATGGAAATGCTGCTGTTGCCCATGTCATCCTCGAAAAGACATAATTCCCTGCCCAAGTCATGAGGATACATGCCATCGAGGGGTGGCTTTCAGGAACATCGCATTGCCGGACGCTTCCAAGACATAAAAGTCCCTCATACATAAAAGTCCCTCATACATAAAAGTCCCTCATACATAAAAGTCCCTCATACATAAAAGTCCCTCATAGAGGCATAGCGCACGACTCCTCATGGAAAGAACCGGAGATAAGAGAATAGGATGTTGATTTTACGATCGGTTTTGTTAAACTATATATAGATGGGATCAAAAGACTACAACTGGTATATACGCACGGACCTGGGCAGATATAGAGGGGAATATGTGATCATCTTCCATCAAAAGGTGGTCTATCATGGGAACGATCTGAAGGAAATGCTCAGGGAGTTCAAAGAGAAATTCCCGAAAGAAACTCCTACAATAGCCAAAATACCCGAAGAAGAAACCCTTATTTTATAAAACCCTTTTTGATGATATCTTTCAAATACCAGAAGGAAAGGTCAAATCTTCTTGGGGTTGTCCTGAGACCAATTGCAGAGGTGTATTTTGAGGATACCGAGGGGAGAAAGATCAGAGCGCTTATGTACATTGATTCTGGTGCAGACATATCCCTTATTCCAAAGGCTCTGGGTGAAAGTTTGGGTTTAGAGGTACAAGAGGAAGAAACAAAAGAAATTACAGGGGTAGGTAACGCAAGGGTCCCCGTTATAATCAAAAAAGTTAAGATAAGGATAGGGAATGTTGAATTCAAGGCAAGGGTAGCATGGGCACTGGAGGAAGGTGTGCCCCCCCTCCTTGGTAGATTGGATGTGTTCGAAAGATTCAATATAAACTTCAGAGAAAAAGACAAGATTATAGAATTTAGAAGAAAGGCCGATTAAGTAATGAAGATTGTTACCTCTGACATTATGAAAGAGCTGGACAGGAAGACCATCCTGAAGCATGTGGTTTCCGGGGAGACGCTGATGGAGAGGGCAGGGGAGGGGGTCTTCAGGGCAATTAAGAAGAATTTTTCCGAAGAGGTCTCCAGGGGTGTGACAATAGTATGCGGGAAGGGGAATAACGGTGGAGATGGCTATGTTGTTGCACGATTCCTCCTGCAGGATGGTGTTCAAGTCTTCACCTTCATTCTCGGGAGCAAGAAGGATATCAAAGGGGATGCACGACTGAACCTTAATAGGCTTATAAAGCTCAATGCACGTATCATTGAGATTTCTGCCGGAGATGATCTAAGAAAGAACGCCGGGATAATGGAAAAGAGCGGCCTCATTGTTGATGCCATTTTCGGTACAGGACTTAGCTCCGGAGTGACAGGCATGCATCGTGATGTCATAGAGTTTATTAACTCCCTGGGGAAGCCAGTCGTCTCCATAGATATTCCATCCGGGTTGAGCTCGGACACAGGCAAAATCCTTGGGTGCGCAGTTAGGGCAGACCTCACAGTGACAATGGGACTACCAAAGCTTGGGCAGTTTCTTGGCCATGGCATTGACTATGTCGGCGATCTCTCAGTGGTGGACATCGGGATCCCCTTGTCGCTCGTAGATTCTATCTCATCCCCATACAACCTTCTGGATGAATCTGAGCTCTCAGGATTGTTCCCCCGGCGGAGGAAAGGGTCTCACAAGGGTGATTTCGGCCACCTTCTGATCCTCGCGGGCTCCATAGGTAAGACAGGGGCGGCGGCATTGGCTGCCATGGCCGCTGTAAGGACCGGGGCCGGTCTTGTTACCATCGGTGTGCCGAAGAGCATCTATCCTATCATTGCATCCAAGCTAAACGAGGCCATGCCCGAGCCTCTTCCTGAGACGAGTGCCGGAACCCTGAGCTCGCGGGCAAGCAAGAGGATTAAAGAGCTTCTTGATGGAAAGGATGCCCTGGCTGTAGGTCCGGGTCTTTCCACCCACAGCGACACAAAGAAGCTACTCCTCAATCTTGTGGAGGATGTGGAGATTCCCATGGTTATTGATGCTGACGGGGTCAATAACCTCTCAGGATCTTTGAGATCGCTGGGCAAGGCAAAGGCCTTGAGGATTCTAACCCCTCATCCGGGCGAGATGGCCAGGATTATGAAGTCAACCACCAAAAAAGTTCAGGAGGATAGGATACGAATAGCAAGGGATTTTGCCAAGGAATATGGCGTGGTCCTTGTTCTCAAGGGGGCCAGGACCGTTATTGCTGATCAGGAGGGGAATATTGCCATTAATTCCAGCGGGAATCCGGGGATGGCGAGCGGAGGGATGGGTGATGTTCTTACCGGGATGATCGGCTCCCTCCTGGCCCAGGGCTTTTCGCCCCTTGATGCGGCAAGGGCCGGTGTCTTCCTCCATGGATGGGCTGCAGATAGGGTTGCTGATGAATTGGGGGAGGCGGGGATGTCTGCTACTGACCTCCTTGAAAAAATACCGCTGGGTATCAGAAGATTGGCCAGGAAATCAAGATAAAGTTTCACAGTATCTCCGAGGCGGAGACACTCAGGGCAGGGATTGTCATGGGAAGGATTCTCCTGCCCGGAGATGTGGTGGCATTAGAGGGTGGGCTCGGTGCAGGGAAGACCGTCTTTGCCAGGGGAGTGGCCCAGGGCCTTGGGTGCAGGAAGAATGAGGTTAAGAGCCCCAGCTTTATTCTTGTCAACATCTATCGCGGTGCCGTTCCCATGTTCCATATAGATTTTTATCGCCTTGAAAAGAAATCCGATCTTCGCGATCTGGGCCTTGAAGAATTACTCTACGGAACAGGGGTTTCTGTGATAGAATGGGCGGGGAAGTTTCCTGATGTCCTTCCCAGCGAGCACATCTCTGTGAAGTTATCCTTTGCAGGGGGGAACGAGAGGAACATAAATGTTCAGGGAAAGGGAGCAAGGGCGAAAGGGGTTATAGAACAATATGCTCATTGTCCAGAAATACGGCGGAACATCTGTCGCTGATCCGGAGAGGATCCGCAATGTAGCCAGGCGTGTGGCCAGGACACAGAACCAGGGCCATCACGTTGTTGTAGTGGTATCTGCCATGGCAGGTGAGACCAATAAGCTTGTTGACCTGGTTGGGAAGGTAAGCGAAGGAAAGAACCTGAGGGAATATGATGTAGTTGTGTCAACCGGGGAGCAGGTGACCATCGGGCTTATGGCCCTGGCGCTGGAATCCCTTGGCCTCCGTGCGGTTTCCTTCCTTGGTTTTCAAGTTCCTATTATTACAGACAGGTCCTATTCAAAGGCCAGGATAGCGAGGATCAAAACACACGCCCTGAAGAAGGCGCTCGGTGAGGGGATTATCCCTGTGGTTGCAGGATTTCAGGGCATTGAGGATGAGGGCGATGTTACCACCCTGGGAAGGGGAGGCTCCGACACCACAGCAGTTGCCCTTGCAGCGGCACTGAAGGCTGACAAGTGCGAGGTTTACTCCGATGTTGAAGGAATATATACTACCGACCCAAACATCTGCTCTGAGGCGCGGCTTCTGGATAGGATCTCATATGAAGAGATGCTGGAGATGGCGAGTCTGGGAGCAAATGTCCTCCAGGTCCGCTCGGTTGAATTGGCCATGAGATGGAGGGTTCCCCTCGTGGCCCGTTCTTCATTCAGTGATGCACCGGGAACCCTCATCACAGAAGAGGAGAAAGTTTCAATGAAGCAATCAAAGGGAGCAACCAATCTGGAATCGGCATCTGTATCAGGAGTGACATACGATAAAAGCGAGTCGAAGATAACAGTCGTGAGGGTTCCGGACAGGCCGGGGATAGCAGCCAAACTTTTCACCTCTCTCTCTGAGGCTGCCATTAATGTAGATATGATCGTTCAGAATGTAAGCACTGAGGGGTTCACAGACTTGACCTTCACGGTGGCAAGGACAGATCTGAAAAGGGCCCTTGAGCATGTCGGGAGGGTGGCAAAAGAAATTGGCGCAGAGGAAGTGAGATCCGATGAGAACATTGCCAAGGTATCCATTGTGGGATCGGGGATGAGGAGTCATGCCGGAGTTGCATCCCTTATGTTCAGGACACTTGCAAAGGAGGGGATCAACATCATGATGATCTCCACTTCAGAGATAAAGATCTCATGTGTAATTGAGACCAAATACACAGAACTGGCTGTTAGAGTCCTGCACGAGGTATTCGGTCTGGGGAAGAAAAAGAAATGAAGCTCGTTCTCTATGACACAACTCTCAGGGACGGCACCCAGGCAGAAGACATATCCTTCTCTGTAGAGGACAAGCTCAGGATCGTTGAGAAGCTGGACGATCTTGGCATTCATTATATTGAGGGAGGGTGGCCCGGGAGCAGTTCAAGAGATTCCCAGTTCTTTGCTGATGTCAGAAGGTTGAATCTCAAGTCCTCCAGGATTGTGGCTTTTGGAAGCACGGCAAGGAGGGGAATGAAACCGGAGAGAGACTCTAACATCCGGGCCATTCTTAACTCCGGCGTGGAGGCTGCCACCGTTGTCGGTAAGACATGGGAGCTTCATGTCCGCGAGGCACTCAGGACGACCATGGATATCAATCTGACCCTCATCCACGACACAATTGAGTATATGAAGAAGAGTCTCAGGCAGGTTTTTTTTGACGCAGAGCACTTCTTTGATGGTTTCAAAGATGACCCCTCTTATGCCCTCAGGGCATTGAAGGCCGCCGAGTCGGCAGGCGCAGATTGTGTAGTGCTGTGCGATACCAATGGAGGGACCCTCCCCTGGGAGCTTGACAAAGCCATTGCAGAGGCGAAGAAGACGGTATCCTGCCCTCTGGGGCTCCATGTCCACAATGACGCCGGCCTGGCTGATTCCAATACCATCCATGGGGTCCGGCTCGGCGTGGCGCATATTCAGGGAACGATAAACGGTTTCGGAGAGAGATGCGGCAATGCCAACCTGTGTTCCGTTATTCCGACCCTCAAGCTCAAAATGGGGATAGACTGTGTTTCAGATGTCCAGCTCAGGAATCTCAGGGATGTCTCCCGCTTTGTTTATGAGCTGGCCAACCTTCCTCCATTCAAACATCAGCCCTATGTGGGTGAGAGTGCATTTGCACACAAGGGTGGCATCCATATAAGTGCAGTTAAGAGGAATCCGAGGACATACGAGCATGTCCCGCCCGAGCTGGTTGGCAACAGCCGGAGGATCCTGGTGTCCGATCTCTCAGGGAAGGCAAGCGTTCTTGCAAAAGCCCTGGAGTATGGCATTGATTTGAGGAGGAAAGACAAGACCGCGCAGGCAATACTCCGTCGCCTGAAGGAGATGGAGAGCTCTGGATACCAGTTTGAGGGGGCCGAGGGGTCTTTTGAGCTCATGATAAGAAAGGCCATCAACAAGCATAAAAAATCGTTTCGCCTCATCGGGTTCAGGGTGATTGACGAGAAGAGGAAGGAGGACGAGCCGTCCTATACAGAGGCAACAATAATGGTGGATGTGGGCGGGAAGATCGAGCATACGGCCGCAGTAGGAAACGGCCCTGTAAACGCCCTTGACAATGCATTGAGAAAGGCCCTTGAGAAGTTCTATCCCCAGCTCAAGGAAGTTACACTGAAAGACTATAAGGTCAGGGTCATCTCTTCCGGGGAAGGGACCGGTGCCTCAGTGAGGGTTCTGATCGAGTCCGGAGATAAAAAAGGCACCTGGGGCACTGTCGGGTTGTCTTACAACATCATTGAGGCGAGCTGGCAGGCCCTGGTTGACGCCATAGAATACAAGCTTCTAAAGGAGGGAAAAGGATCATGACCAAGAATTCTAAGGCCACGAGGGATGTATATATCATCGGCGCAGCGAGGACGCCTATCGGGGGTTTTCTTGGCTCACTCAGCTCCCTTTCTGCCGTCTCACTTGGGAAGATAGTGATAGAGGAGGCATTGAAAAGGGCGAAGATCCCCAAGACAGGTGTGGACTCCGTGATCATGGGGAATGTTCTATCTTCGGGGCTTGGTCAGGCCCCAGCACGCCAGGCCGCACTTGGGGCGGGACTGCTTGAAGCGGTGGGTTGCCTTACCATCAACAAGGTCTGTGGATCAGGGCTGAAGTCCGTAATGATTGGAACCCAGGCTATCAAGGCAGGGGATGCCGAGACGATCGTTGCAGGCGGGATGGAGAGCATGAGCAACGCCCCATATATCATAGAAAGGGCAAGGACCGGCCTCAGGATGGGACACGCCCAGGTCCTGGATTGCATGATCAAGGACGGCCTCTGGGATGCTTATAATAATTGTCACATGGGGAACTGCGCAGAGATCTGCGCCGGCGAATCAGGATATACAAGGGAAGCACAGGATCAATTCGCCCTATCAAGCTTTAAAAAGGCCCAGGAGGCCCAAAAGGCAGGGGGGTTCAGGGAGGAGATCGTCCCTGTTCCAATTCCCCAGAAGAAAGGTGACCCAATCCTGGTATCAATTGATGAAGGGCCGGACAAGTTGGATGTGAAAAAGCTCCCACTCCTCAAGCCTTCATTTGCTGAAAAGGGGACAATTACCGCGGCCAACGCCTCCTCTCTCAGCGATGGTGCTGCATGCGTTGTCATATCGTCGCAGGATAAGGTGAAATCAATGGGTCTCGCACCAATGGCAAGGATCGTTTCATATGCCGAATCGGGCCTAAAGCCGGTTTACTTCCCCTATGCGCCTATTGATGCTATGAAGAAGGCCCTTGAACTGGCAGGGCTGACAAAGGATCAGATCGACCTCTGGGAGATCAACGAGGCATTCTCCGTTGTGACTATGGCTGGTTCGGACAAGCTGGGTATTGATAAAAGCAAGATCAATATAAAGGGAGGAGCAGTGGCACTGGGCCATCCCATAGGTGCGAGCGGGGCGCGTATCCTAACAACCCTTCTCTATGCCCTGAAGGATCGAAAGGCCAGATACGGATGCGCCACCCTGTGCATTGGTGGCGGCGAGGCTGTAGCCATGGTTGTTGAAAGGCAATAATAGGATCCGATTTTTTTGTTCGTGTCCCGAAGAGTATTTATCATGGGGCTATAGTTTATGATTTCTTTTCAATTGCAGTACGAAGGACAGAAGGATCCAATGGATAGTAAACCCGCAGCGTGTCGAAGGAAACAACTTTAATATCCTTCATCGCCCTAATATAGTGCATTAAATTCCTTTCGCCTGCAGAGTCGTGATAGATTACAAAGGCAGAAGTGGTCAAGTCTAAAGCCTTGGTGTCCGTCCCAACGGTAAATATCGAGAACCGGGGGCCTATACCTATTACCCTTTTTTGGCTATAGAAACTAATAAGGGTGTCATGATAAGGCGCAATAGCAATCCTTAGATTGTTTTTATCGAGAAATTTCGTTACTTCCTCAATGGCATTGCATTCCTCTTGGTGGGGCTGGAAATGGAAATATGGCGAGAAGACGAGGGTTTCTTGTCCACATTTTCGTTCTGTAGGGATAAGTTTTGCGTAGGAGTAAAGCCCATTCAGGATGAGAAATATTGCCACGATGTAAAAAGCTTTTCTATGTAGTTTCCCACCATCAGGCAGATCTACCAAACAGGTCAGGTAAAAAGGGAACATAGGGAGAAGATATCTGAAACCATTGAGACGAGATAGTGTTGCGATCGTCTGGGCACAGATGAAAAGGAGGATGAAGACTGTCCGTGCGTCTGTAAATATAATATTATCCCGATTTCCCAATGTCCTAAAAATAAGAGCCTTAAATGCTTTCCTCTTTGACCAGAAAGTGGCGGTAAGTATCCCAATGAATATACAAAGCTGTAGCCATGAGGCTGGGCTTACATGTGTTTCAAATAAGTAAACTTTTTCATTATAAGGCTCGAAGAATTTTGCAAAAATCCAAATTCCTAGGGACCACCCAAGTATAAGAGGAGTATTCTTTATGGCGGTTATTAGTTTTGAGAGGGGGGGGGGGGGGGGGGGGGGCGGGGGCCCGCG
>Ga0315296_10000382_pt1 | contig 40845 bp, 31 predicted proteins | sample YL17G14_18_MG_FD_203921 | JGI IMG/M metagenome (GOLD analysis project Ga0315296, IMG submission 203921) | Sediment microbial communities from Yellowstone Lake, YNP, Wyoming, USA - YL17G14_18 | ecosystem: Environmental > Aquatic > Freshwater > Lake > Sediment | place: USA: Wyoming | collected... | reverse complement strand
ACACCCACCGCGGACCACGCAAGAAGCTCGCCCACCGGCTCGATCCCGTCGCGCTCGACAGCCTTCGCGGAGCCGATCACCACGCACGCCGCGCCGTCGGCCATCGGGCACGCGTTGCCGGCCGTCACCTGTCCCTCCTTGAGAAACGCGGGCCGCAGGTTCGCAAGCTTCTCGAGCGACGTCTCTCTGGGTGTCTCGTCCGCTTCGAGGATGCCTTTCACTTTCTTCGACACGGAATACTCGACCGGCACGATCTCCTCCGCCAGCCGACCGTCCTTCTGCGCTTCCGCCGTCAGCGTCTGGCTGCGCAGCGCGAATTCGTCGGATTCCTCGCGCGTGATCCCGTACTGCTCCGCGAGCTTCTCCGCCGTCCCACCCATTCCCAGACCGCAATATGTGTCCACCAGCCCGTCCCACAGTGTGTCATGCATCGAGCCTTCGCCCAATCCCAGCCCGGATCTCAGCTTCCAGATAGAATGCGGGCAGTTCGTCATGCTCTCGGTCCCGCCGGTGAGAACATAATCCGCCTCGCCGAAATGGATCATGTACGCTCCGCTCACGGTCGCCTGGAGCGATCCGCCGCACAGCCGATTCAGCATCAGCCCGCCCGCCTCCACAGGCAGCCCGGCCTTCAGCCCCACATGCCTGCCCAGATGATGCGCATCCAGGCTGCTGCTCGCGCGAGTGACCGCCATGATTGTGTGGCCGAATTTCTCCGGCGGCACGCCCGATCGCTTGATGGCTTCCTTTGCCGCCATCACGCCGAGATCGGTTGCATTGAATTCGCTCAGACTTCCGGTGAATCTCCCCCACGGGGTGCGTGCACCCGCGATTATCATTACAGGTGGGTCCAGTGGAAATGCCATTAGTCCGCTCCCATCACTTTCTCTCGTATTTGGGCTGTTCTTTCGACTTGGTGAGAATCTTGGTCGCGCCTTTCACGAAATCCGCCGTCATCAGATTATCCACCGTCTCCTCACCGGTAGAATTCATGACATCCGCGAAGTCAGGGAACATCACGCGATTCAGTGTACGACGTGTCGACTCCACAGCAAAAGGCGCATTCGCAGCGACCTTCGTCGCCCACTCCATCGCCCGATCCATAAGCTCATCCTTGGGATACAGCGCCTGCACGATCCCCATCGACAACGCTTCATCACCGCTTATCATACGTCCCGTAAGCAGGATGTCCTTCGCGTGCCCGACACCTATTTTCCTGATCAGCATCTCCGGCCCCATCCATCCCGCCATCACCCCGATTGTCGGCTCCGGAAATCCGTACATCAGCCCGCCTTCCTCCTTCCCGCCCGACGCAGTGTATAGAACGTCGCACATCGTGTACAATTCAGCTCCGCCACCCAGGCAGAATCCATGAATTATCCCAATGATCGGCACTCTAAGACGGAAGAGCTTCTCCGCCACGATCCGGCCGTCGAATATGTGCTTGTCCGCGTCCGATCTCGACATGTTTACATAGCCGTCGCCGGTCTCGACAACCAGTTCATTCAGATCGGCTCCGAAACTCGCGTGCTTCCCGCTTGACCGCATGATGACGACACGAATCGACGTGTCTTCCTCGATCTCGTCCAGCTTAGTGCTCAACGCCTCGACCATCGGCGTATTCAATGCATTACCGGCGTCGGTCCGATTCAGAGTCAAAATCGCAACGTTCTCCTTCCGTTCGCTTCTTTCCAAAACGACGATATCTTCCGCCATGGATGTCTCCTTAGATCTACTCAGGATCAGATATACTGGCCGCCATCAACCGAAATGACTTGCCCGGTGATATGCCCCGCAGCATCTGATGCCAGGAACACAACAAGGTTCGCCACGTCCTCCGGCTCGCCGAGCTTGCCGAGAACTGTCTCGTTAATCGCAATATCAAGCCACTTCTGCTCAAGCTGTTTGGCCATTTCGGTCATTATCATCCCGGGCGCGATCGCGTTGACCGTGACGTGCGACTTGCCGAGCTCGCGCGCTACCGTTTTCGTCAGCCCTATGATACCCGCCTTCGATGCAGCGTAGTTTGACTGCCCGAATTTCCCCCTCAGTCCGTTAATCGAGGTGATATTGATGATCCGTCCATGATTCTGCTCGCGGAAATAGGGCGCGACAGCATGAATATAATTGAAATAACCCTTGAGATTGGTGTCGATAACCTGATCCCATTGTTCTTCGGTCATTTTCCAGATAACACCGTCGCGATTGATCCCGGCGTTGCACACAAGTATGTCAATTGAGCCGAATTCCTCAACAACCTTCTTGACCATGTCCTCAGCCTGCTGGAACGACGCCACATCGGCCTGCACAGCGAGACCCTTGCGGCCCAGTTTCTCGATTTCCGCGACCACGGCGTTGGCCTCATCCGCATGACGTCGGTAGTTGATGGCGACATTCGCGCCTGCCCTGGCGAGAGTAAGCGCGATGGATGTGCCGATTCCGATGCTCCCGCCCGTCACAATCGCATTCTTTCCGTCCAGGTTCATGATCATCCTCCGTTTTGCTTTGTGTCTTCGTGCCTTCATGGTCAAAAAGAACTAACCACTAAGACACAAAGACACTAAGAAGAAGGTGAATCAACTGCATTAGTGCGGGATACGGATGACCGCGCGGCCCACGATACTCCCCGCCTCAAGGTCCTTGAACGCCTGCTCGACATCCTGTAACTCGTAATGCCTGCTCACCAGAACATCGAGATCGATCCCGCCGCTCTCCAGGAGCTTGACCACCTCGGGAAACAGACGCGTCGGGCATCCCCACGATCCGCCGATCCGCTTCTGAAGTCCCATGAAATTGCCCGCCGGCACGGTGACCTTGTCAAGCGTGAACCCGATCACCGCGACCTCCCCGCCCCTGGCTACAGTATTGAACGCCTCTGCGATCGTGGACCCGAGCCCGACACAATCCAGCGCTACGCGAATCCCATCTCCGGAAAGTGATTTCAGTTCCTTGTACACCTTCTCCTTCCCGCTTGAGTTTATCGTCTCCGCGCCCAGCTTGCTCGCGGCCTCAAGACTCTCGTCACGGATGTCGATCGCGTACAATTTCGCCGCTCCAAGCTCGCGCGCGACATTGAGCGCCGCAAGTCCCAATCCGCCCGCACCGAACACCGCAACCGACTCGCCCGGCTTCAATTCCACTCTTTCCTTCAATGCATAATAGGTCGTCGACACCGCATCCGCCGCCACACACGCACGCCCCAACTCGATCGACGGGTCCATCCTGAATGCAAACCTGGCGGGAAGAGCTACATACTGCGCATAAGCTCCGTTGCGAGTGCCGCCAAGCATGTTCGACTTGACACACAGATTGTCCAGACCCACCGCGCAATAGCCGCATCCCCCGCACCCGTAGACCGGCGGCAGGAGCACACTGTCGCCTTTCGCGAGACCCGTGACCCCCTCCCCGAGCGCGACAACCTTGCCCGCCGCCTCATGCCCGAGTATCAGCGGATATATCCGCATCTTCTCCGGAATCTGCGCGGAATAATAGGTCACATCCGTGTGACACAGCCCGTTCGCCGCGACTTCAATCAGCACCTCTCCTGGCCCGGGCTTCGGCACTTCCACCTCTTCAACGCTCAACTCGTGCGGCCCATGCAGAACCGCGGCCATCATCCTGTCGGGAATATCGTGCATCTGCTTTGCGGGCATAGTTCTCCTCGCTCCTTTCACTCGGAAAAGACACCCACCCTCCATGTTCGTATCTGATTTTACTCCGTCTCCAGCTTAGCTGCGCACAATCCGCAATAATCGAATTCGAGCGGAAGGCCCTCGCATCCGCACTTGGGACACGTATGGACGTACGGCCCGAACAACAGCTCGCCGTCCGCTCCCTCCGCCATGGCCCTGCGGATCGAGTCGTGATCTACCGGACGCTTCTTCGCGAACCCGACCATGCCGAAGTACGATTCTATCCCCCCCATGTTGCGCGTGAGCGTATCCTTCGCGAATCCCATCGATGTGCCCCAGACCATGTTGCCGAAGAAATTGAGCTGCTCGCGCGTGGACCGTATCTCGCCCGGGAACTGGTTGAGCGCGTCGTGCGCCCACTTCTCCACCGTCGCGTCAAGCTCCTCGTACGGCACGACCTCGTTCACCAGGCCCCATTCCTTGCACTGCTGCGGCGGTATGGGACGATTGAACAGAAGAATCTCCTTCGCCCTTCTGAGACCGACAACGAGCGGCAGGTACTGAGTCGCGCCGCCTGCCGCCACGCTTCCCACCTGCGCCCCGACCTGCTTGATGTACCTGGTCGGGATCTTCCTGTCGCCCTTCTCAATCCATTCGGTATCTGCCATGATCGCAACGTCGCAACTGAGGTTCCATTCGTTGCCGCCGCCCACCACTATCCCATTCAGAGCCGCGATCGATGTCTTGCCGGTGTTCCTGAGAGCGTCGTGCGCCCTGACAAACCAGTTCATCCAGTGCCACATGTCCTGCGACTTGCCCTGCACGATCATCTCCGCGTACTCCTTCACATCGCCCCCCGTGCAGAACGCCTTGTCGCCCTCCCCGCGAAGGATCACCACGCCCACCCGATCGTCGCACGCCACATCGTCGAACGCCTCCGTCATCTCCTTCAGCGCCTTCAGATTGTATGAATTGTAGACCTGTGGACGGTTGATCGTCACACGCGCGATTCCCTCCTTCTTCTCGTACTTGATGAACTCGAAGCCGAACTCCTCCGGCTCCTTCGGCTTGAACAGCCCGGGCGCCTTGCGCCTCGGCTTGGGATATTCCATGGCCTTCTTTGAGTCTACAGTCATTGTTCTCTCCTCCGGAATGACGAGGGATTCAGAAAATCGGCCTCACCGTAAGTGATGCGGGAAGCCGTATTATCTCTTAATCTTCGTCCAAAAACAACGATCAGGGATGACGAGCATACAAGGTCTGATCCGGGCGCGCCGCCTTTCAGGCGGCCCAATTCCCGGGTGCCGGGCACAGACTGAGCTCGACGAAGTCGAGCGTGTCTGTGCCCGTCCGGACGCGACACATCAGCTTGAGTAAACATCGCGATTTCATGAGCCGACCAGGTACTCCGGGAAATCCTCCGGCTTGCGAGTGCCGTTGCGGACCTCCTGCGTCATCACCAGTGAGACAAACACCCGGTTCACCTCGAGATCGACATCCCCGAACTGCCTGCCGACCTCGACAATCTTCCCGTTGATGAAGTCAATCTCGGTCGGACGCGAGTTCGAGAGATCGATCGACATCGACGGATGATGGTGCCCGCCCTTGTCCAGGTAGCTCATGCATTTCTCGAAGATATCGTCCCCGTACTCGTACCCGAGCCGCGCCGCGACCGCCAGACCCTCATCGAGAAGGTCCGCGGCCAGCCTGCGGGTGGCTCGTCCCTCCGTCGCCTCCTTCATCGTCAGGTGCATCACCGCGCACACCGGCATCAGCGCCGAGTTCAGTATCGTCTTGAGCCATGCCCTCTTCTTGACCGTGACGGAGTCCACAAGCTCGGTCGTCATTCCCACCGAGCCAAGCATCTCAACCAGTCTCGTCATTCTCTCATCGTCCTGATCGATAAGCGGACCGATAAAGTTCGGCGGATTGAACCAGCTCACCTTGGTGACGCCGCTCTGATCGATCATGCCCGCGTAGTTCACTACCATCCGCCATGCATTGCGGGCCGGAATATGGCGCGCGATCTCATCCTCAGTACCGATCCCGTTCTGAACACTCAGAACGATCGTCTCCTCACCCGCGGCCTGAGCGACATCCGCCAGAATGTGCTTGAGTATGCACGCCTTCGTCGCGATGAAAATGCAGTCCGGATGAACATCGGCCAATGACCGGATGGAATCGACCGTGGCGACCGGGTTCTCGAATCGCTTCTCACCCCAGATCATCTGCAGCCCGTTCTCTCGCACCTGCGCTATGCGCTGCGGGATGTCCGCCACCACCACCTCGGCTCCGCCTTCCTTGAGGCACGAGGACAGGATCGTCCCCACCGCCCCGACTCCCACTGCCCCGATCGTAAGTTTGTTGCCCGCCATCATGTCCCCCGGATGTTTGGCAAAGGAGGATTGAACCTCCCCCCCGTTGGGTAATATTCGAGCCGGCTCAGCGCTTCGCTCCGGCCTCTTGTTCGATCTCGACAAACGCGATCGCTCCCGTCGCGCACGCGGCGACACACGCCGGCTTGTCGCGACCCTCGCAGCGGTCGCAGTGGACCGCTTTCCCGCGCCTGCGGTCCGGCACAATCGCATTGTGCGGGCAGACCGAAACGCACATCCAGCATCCGACGCATCGATCCCTGTCAAAAACGATATTCCCCGTCTCGGGATCCCTCGTCAGCGCCGCCGCCATGCAGGCTGCAACACACTCCGGCTCGTCGCACAACCTGCACACGGCCTGGTATTCATAGCCCGCCATAGGATCCCTCAGTATCTGAATCGCGCCACGCGTCTCGTCGGCTGCGCTGAAATGCGCGACCGCGCACGCCATCGTGCAGGCGCGGCACCCGGTGCACAGCAGATGATTCGTGTATATTCGCCTCACGCGTCGCCCCCCTTCCCACCCCATGGGGCGACAAGCTCGGCGATCCTCTCGCCGGTAACCACTCCGTCCTCGGTCCATCGCCTTAGACGATAGTAACGGTCCAGCATCTCCAGGAACTTCTCCCGCTCGATCCGATGCCCCTTCGCCTTGCCGTGAGGCATCGGCTCATCGAAATATCTGCGCGGAAGAGTGTCATCGGGACGTCGCACGCCTTCGCGGTTGATGAACGCCCGCTCCAGATCGACAACCCGGCGGCCCACTTCCCTCAATTCCTCGACCGGGAACTTCGCCCCGAACGCCTTCTCCAGAAGCCGCGAAAAATGCTCGTACTTCAGCAGCTTGGGGCTGTTGAACCCGTGGCACACGAACTTGCAGATGCCCATGCAGTCCACGACAGCGTAGATATCCTCATGAGTCGCGACCACGATCTCCTTCGTCTCGTACGACGTCGGATCGCGGTTCACATCGGTTCCGTAGATCTCCCTCAGCAGATCGCGCGGCAGATCGAACACCTCGAGAGTCGGACGGCTGCGGAGATGATCTGCGCCGCGCGACGCGGTCGCGATTCCGAGCGCGAACGCCTTGATGTAGCGGCAATCGTGCGGGTCGGATTGCGGCAGGCCCTTTATCGCCGTCAGATACTTCCGCTCCGGATCGTTCAGCTTCTCCGCGGCCTGCGAGCTGTCGGCGAGGATCGCTCCGAATCCCTCTCGATTGGCAATCGAGTTGATGAGCCTTGTCGCAAGATCGTAATCGCCCCACCGTAACGGCTCGCCCGTGATGGAATCGTCGATAATGCCGCGCTGGTAGAGCTCGATTGCCCACGAGATCACTCCGCCCGTCGATGACACATCCAGCCCGAGCCTGTTGACGAGATTATTCAGCCTGATCACATCAGCAGTGTCGGCGATCCCGAGATTCGCCCCCAGAAGCCCGATCGTCGTGTACTCCGGACCCTCGCCGTCATGGATGTTACGGTGCCTGCAGTGTACGACGCACGAATGGCACGAGATCATCTTCGAGACATGCTCGTGAATCACCTCGGCGTCCAGTGTCGACTCAAAGGTGCTGTCCTGCGAGTTGCGCGTACGTATCGCGCCCAGATGGTTGCTCACTTCGTACAGCAGAGGCGTGCCGACCCTCCCGAGCACCTTCACTATGGTCGACCCGGTGAGATAGTCCTTCAACTCCTCGCACAGCGCGAGAAATCCGTCCGGATCGTATATCTCGATCCCGTCCCCGCCCGCGGCAACGACAGCCTTGAGGTTCTTGCTGCCCATCACCGCTCCCAACCCGCCGCGTCCGGCGGCATTCTTCACCCCTGTCATGAGAGCGGCGAACCTGACAAGATTCTCGCCCGCCTGACCGATGCATGCCGTCTCGACCCTCGGGCCCACATCCCTTCTCATCGCCCCCTGCACCTCGTCCACATCCATCCCCCAGTATCTCGACGCATCATGGATGCCGACTCTGCCGTCCTCGATCCTGAGATAGACCGGGCTCGATGCCCTGCCCTTCACTATCAGTCGGTCGATTCCTGAATGACGCAGCTTCGGCGCGAAAAATCCGCCGCAGTTGGCGTCGCCGAGTATGTTCGACTCCGGCGATTTCGCCGTCGTGTTGAATCGACTCGTGTTGGGCGCGCCCGTACCCGTCAGCGCCCCGGTCCCGATGATCAGCACGTTCTCCGGCGAGAGCGGGTCCACCCCGGCGGGAAGCATCCTGTGGAGATACGCAACATTGATCCCTCGACCGCCGAGGTACTTCCTCACCACCTCAGCCGGCGTGTCCTCATACTCCACCGACCCGGCGGTGAGGTCCACAATCGCCGCCCGACACCTCATTATTCCAACAGATTCCGCCATGCTGTCTCTCTCAGCTCCCGTCTACTTCCCCCATCGAGTATGCCCATGATCTTTCTTGAACCACTCGATCTGGTACATCGTCTCCGGCCACTCCACATCCCCCTTCACAGCCTCGTTGTGAAGCCTGTAGAGAAAGTCCATCCCCTCGATCCCCTGCCCGAGCAGAGACTGCGCCACATCCCCCACATCCACCTTCTCCCGCAGCAAATACTGGTACACCCCGGCCCGATCCACATCATTGATGAACGTTGCCCCGACCAGCCTGCCGTCCCTGACGAGAAGACGCATGTACGACGGCATCTCCGGCGATTCCGAGATATGCACGTCCATGCCGTCCGGACTGTCGATCCTGCTCGCTCCCATCGTGATTATCGGAAGTCCGAATACGCTGATCGAATTGACGGCGACCGGTTCGTATGGCTCTATCGTTCCCCCCGCCATGCTCAGACCCGCGTTGCGGCCCTGACGATAAGCGTTCACCCAGTGCGCATGGACCTCGGGCCGCCCCTCTATCCAGTCGAGATACTCGGTCACATCGCCCGCGGCATAGATTCCCGGCGCGCTCGTCTGCATGTCCTCCCCTACCTTGATGCCGCGACCGGTCTCGATCCCGGTTCCGTCCAGAAGCGCCAAATCGGGTCTCATGCCCGCCGCCTGGACAACGAAATCGAAGCCGATCTCCACCCCCGAGTCGGTCCTGGCAAAAAAGGGATGCCCGCCGTCCGCGCGCCCCAGCTCCTTCACCGCGGTCCCGACATGGATCTCTATCCCGTTCTCCTCGAGCTTCCGCTGAGCATACCCCGCCGCCCTCGAATCGAGCGTCAGAGGAAGCACCTTGCCCATAAGCTCGACCGCAACCACATCGACCCCAAGCTCCCTCAGCGCGATCATCGCCTGAACCCCGATCAGTCCGACACCGATCAGAAGGGCTCTCGCTCCCGGCTTGCAGAGAGACCTCAGGATTTCGACATCGTCGTAGCAGTACAGCGTGCTTGTCGGAACCTTGTCAATCCCGGCTATCGGCGGCGCGAATGGCGCCGATCCCGGCGCGACAAGCAGTCTCTCCCACTCCACAACCTTCCCCGACTCCAGCAGCAGCCGTTTCTTCCGCGCATCCAGCCTCGCCGCACGGTCCCCTGTGATCAGTGAGACGCCCTTCTCTTCATACCACTCAGGCTTGCGGAGTACTATCTCCTCCAGCGTCCTCTCGCCTCTCAAAACCTCGACAATAAGCGGCCTGCAGTACGGCGGCACGCTCTCCCCGTTCACCACGAGAATCCCCCCGTCGCGATCCACCTCGCGAATCGCCTCCGCCGCCGCGATTCCTGCTATCCCGGCGCCCACAATCGCGTACTTCGTTTTCACCGGTCCGGCCACAGATCGACTTCCCTTCTCTCCAGCCCTCCCCGCATTTCCTGAACATGATCTGAAGTTGGAGATGGACTACCGTGACTGCGCGCAAGGGCAGATTCCATCCCGCTTCCAGCGTTTTCAGGCCCTTTAAGACCTGGGGAAAAGCCAATGGTATTCATACACCACGGAAAAGTCAAACACATGGGAAACCCGTGTCTCACATTCCAACAGAGGGCGAACGTGCCGACGCCATCCAGACGTCGAACGTGCCGACGTCTTCCAGAGGTCGAACGTGCCGACCTCTTCCAGAGGTCGAACGTGCCGACCTCTTCCAGACGTCAAACGTGCCGACGTCTTCCAGAGGTCGAACGTGCCGACGTCTTCCAGACGTCGGACATCGTGACGTCTGCTTCAAGCAGACGTCACGGGTGCCGACCGGGTGCCGACGACAAGCGGAGCGAGTCCTCGAGCGTGGCTTGTCGTCGCTGCAGTGACCTCATTCGCACGAAAAAAGCGGAGCCCCGGCTCCGCCTTTCATGATCGCTTGCTCCAGAAAGCTCTCGCATACTATCCCTTCCCGAGCTTGAGTCTCACATCGACCACCCTCGACCCCTCCCCCGCTCCGAAGCTGAAGATCGGATTCAGGTCCATCTCCTCTATGCGAGGGAAATCGTTCGCGAGTCGCGACACTCGCAGCAGAATATCAACCAGGCTCTCGACATCCGCGCCTTTCCTGCCGCGCACGCCCTCCAGAATCGGATATCCCTTGATGCCCCGTATCATCCCCTCCGCGTCCTGCCTCGACAGCGGCGACAGACGGAACTGTACGTCCTTCATCACTTCGACGAATATCCCTCCCAGCCCGAACATGATGATCGGCCCGACCCCCTCGGTGTTGTTCACCCCGATGATCGTCTCCACCGCCTCGCCAAGCTGCTCCTGTACGATGAACGACGGCTTGTGCTTCTTGAACTTCTCGCTCATCTCCTTAAACACCGCGGCAAGCTCGACCTCATCCGCTATGTCCAGCGCCAGACCGCCGGCATCGGACTTGTGCACGATGTCCCTCGCGTCGACCTTGAGCACTACCGGAAAATTCAGCTCCTTCGCCGCGGCCTTCAGCCCACGGGCGTCGGATATCTTCATGAACCTCGCCGAAGGGATGCCGTACGCATCAAGAACCCCGTACGCGTCGGCCTGAGTGATATATCCCTCATCGCTCCCCGCGAGTATCTTCTCTGCCTTCGCCTTGTCCACATCGATCTTCGGGAACTCAGGCGCCGCGGCGTGCTTAACGGTACCGTACCTCGTCATGTCGACCAGCGCGCGCGCTCCCGCCTCGGGGAATTCGTAGACCGGCACTCCGCCTGACCGAATCGTCTTGATGAGCCTCTCCCACCTGTCGATCGTCATGATCACGCAGAGCAGCGGCTTCGCAGCCTTCCTGCCCCAGTCAGCGATCGTGGCGGCGATACCATCAAGATCGACAAACTGCGCCGTGATGAAGTCGATCAGAATCGAGTCAACGTTCTCATCGTTCATCAACGCTTCGATTGCGGCCCCGTACTGCTCGGGCGCGGCGGTCGCAAGGACATCGACCGGATTGACCACGCTCGCCTCCGGATACAGCTTCTCCCTCAGGAAATCCATCGTGCCTTGAGAGAGCTTCGCGAGCTTGAGTCCGGCGCCAACGACCTCGTCGACCGAGAGTATCGCCGGCCCCCCGGTGTTGGCGATCATCGCCACCCTGTTCCCCTTCGGCTCCGGCTGGCTCGATAGCGCCACCGCCGCCTGGATCATCTCGTCCTGCGTGTCGAACCTCAGCACACCCGCCTTCCGGAAGATGACATCCGACGTGACGTCCTTCTCCATCAGCGTCCCGGTATGCGACGACACCGCCCTCAGCCCCTCCTTTGTCTTGCCCGACTTCAGCGCCAGCACAGGCTTCCGGCGGCTGATCTTCCCGGCGATCTCCATGAATCCGATGGGGTCTCTCAGCGTCTCGATGTGCAGCATGATGACCTTCGTCCCATCATCCTGACCGTAGTAGTCCAGTATCTCGTTCATCGAGACGTCGGACTCGTTCCCGTAGCTCGCGTACTTCCGGAAACCGACTCCGATCTTGTCGAGCTGAAGCTGCAGCACCTCCCCCACTCCGCCGCTCTGCGCGAGGATGGAGACGCTCCCGTCCGTCATCGGCGTGAACGTGAAGTTCGCGTAGACCCTCACGTCCGGGTCGGAGTTCTCAATCCCCTGCGAGTTGGGACCATATATGCGCATGCCATACTTATGCGCGATCTCCACAACCTGTTTCTCCAGCTTCGCGCCTTCCTCCCCCACCTCCTTGAAACCGGCCGTGTGTACGATCGCGAACTTCACCCCCTTCTTCCCGCACTCCTCGACAGCCATCGGCACGAGGGTGTTCTTTATGGAGATGTTCACGAGGTCGATGTCCTCGGGGACCTCGAGCACCGACGGGTACGCCTTCAGGTCAAGGATCTCAGGTGACTTGGGATTGATCGGAAACACCGGCCCCTTGAACCCGTGGTCCAGCAGGTTCTTCATCACGATGTGGCCGATACTTAGGGGATTGGCCGACGCGCCTATGACGGCGACCGATCTGGGCTTAAACAATGCATCAAGCATCTCTCCATCCTCCGATTGTGGTCAAGGTCAACTTCAGAAATTCCACGACTTGACAAACCCGGGTGCCGCCCCGGGTGCCGCAAATCCGGGTGCCGCCTACAAAACCCATCCTGGGTTTTGTAGGTGGACCATCTCGACAGAAACATCTCCCCGTCAATTCTCAGCAATCCCGCTGCTACAATCCCGGATGCCGTAAATCCGGGTGCCGCAAATCCGGGTGCCGCCTACAAAACCCATCCTGGGTTTTGTAGGTGTTCTATATCGACGGAAACGTCTCTCGGTCGATTCTCAACGGTCCGCTCCCCTCCTCCATCCATTCTCTCGCACTCGACCACTTCCACTCTTCAGCTCGATCCACCAATCCACGCCGCACAGGATTGTTGTGAATGTACTCGACCTGCGCGCGAATCCGCTCCGGCAGATAGTAGTTCCTGTCGTACCCCCCACCGTCCTGCCAGAACCGATAACGCGGTCTCGAAAGCCCGGTTTCAAGGTACTTCAACGCTTCCGGATTGCTTTTCTTCAGCAGCGTGATCATTCTTCTGGCAACAGGCTGCTTTATGGATTTCAAAATGTCGGATATACAGTATATTTCATTCTTCGGAAAAAGAAGTATGTGGAGATGTTCCGGCATGAATACGTATGCCCAGACGTCGAAGTTATGCTTTTCACGAGCAGCATTAATGGAACCGGCAAGGACGATTCTTGCCCGTTCGCTCTTTAAGAACGGTTGCCTCCTGTAACATGAGAATGTCAGCTCATGCCCGTGGCCTTCGATGTTGTATCGACGGTATTTCGAGGGATTCCTCATGGTCGATGCATCCGAAGCATCATTCTAATTGATGGATACGTCCACCTACAAAACTCAGGATGAGTTTTGTAGGCGGCACCCGGTATTTGGCGTTCTAGACAAGTTCACCCACAAGACTCAGGATGAGTCTTGTGGGCGGCACCCGGGCATCCGCGCCCCATTCTCTCTATTCATCCTCCTCCATCGCGTACAGCGCCGCCCCGATCGCTCCCGCAAGCTGCGGCTTCGGCGGGACCTTCATCTTCCTGTCGAGGGTTCTCTCGAATATCCCCACAATATATGGATTATGCTCGACCACACCGCCCGTGAGCGCGATCTCACCCTCGAGCGGGTCCATCTCGATGATCCTCCGCACGACCGACTCGAACGCACCCGCCACGATATCCGGGACACGGTCGCCCCGACGGAAATTCGTGAGAATCTCTGTCTTCGTGAAGACTGTGCAGAAGCTCCCCAGCTTCACCGCCGACTGCGACTGCTCCGCAAGGCCGTTGAGTTCGCCGACCGGCACGTCCAGCAGGCTGGCTATCTCCTCCAGAAACGCGCCCGTGCCCGCCGCGCACTTCCGGTTCAGCTTAAACCCCGTCCGCTTGCCGTGCTCGTTGAGCATGATGATCTTGTTGTCCTGACCGCCGATATCCACGATGGTGAGCGGACCGGAGAAGTAGCGCAGGCATCCCTTGCTGTGGCACGAGATCTCCGTGCGCGTGAAATCGGCGGACTCGACATCATCGCGCGCATAGCCCGTGGCGACAGTTCGGCGCACGTCCTCCATCCCCAGCCCCAGTTCGGCAAGGATGGCGTCGCGACATGCCGCGGCGACTGTCGCGGCCTCCGCGCCCGTGCGCTCGACACGGTGCCCGCGAATCTCACCATCGTCGCCGACGATCACTACCTTGGTCGCCGACGCGCCTACATCCACGCCGCAATAAAGCCTCCTGTTCAATATTCCCTCGTCTTTTATGTGTCTTCGTGTCTTCGTGCCTTCGTGGTTATTCCTTCTTCAATTCTTACCTGCTCTCCGCCAACTGCTCGATGAACGCCTCGATGTTCGTCTTCGCCTGCTCTTCCGAGTAGCACCTCAGGTCGTTAAGATCGCCGGGCACGATAATGTACGGAACGCCCGACTTCTTCTCCAGCCTGGCCGGCATGCCGTACCGATTGTTCGAGTTGTTCGGGCACGTCTTCGCGTCGTGATAAAGAATCCCGTCGATCCTGTACAGATCGAACATCTGCTGGATGTAGCCCTCTTTCCACTCGTCGGACCGCACAATAAAGAGTTCAGTATAAGCCCGCGCCATGCTCCTGAACGGATCCTCGCCATCGAATGCATCGAATATCCAACTGTTGCAGTACGTCGACGCGACCATGCACGCCTTCAGTGACGCGAACATCTCCGAATGCGACCGCAGCTTGCCCCAGATCGGCATGCCCTCCCAGTACAGTCTGTACTTCTCCTCCGGAATGCTCCCGATTCCCTTCTTGATGCAGTCATTGAGCTCCGCGAGAAGGACGTCATAGTACTCGATCGGACGCGTCTCTCCCCGCATGACGACCGCCGGGCCCATATGAATGGTCGAATCGAAGAAGTTGATCGGCGACGGCATCGCGGCGGCCACCTGAAGAACTCCCTTCCATTTCTCGGTGAGCGTCTTCGATAGCGCCACCGCCTCCTTGAGCCTGTCGTAGTCGAACTTCCGACCGCTTATTTCGCACAGCGGCTCGACCATTTCCTCTATCTGCCTCGCCACTCCGTCCACATGCGTCTCGGTGACCTCCTTGATCCTGACCGGCGTGTTCACTCCCAGCATCGGTACGTTGAAGTGCTTGTGGTAGAAATACATCCAGTCCTGCACATCGCGGCACTGGTTGGTGTTGAACACGAGCACGTCCGGCTTCGGGAATTCGTAGCCCGGCATCTTCGCCATCGGCGTCTCACCCTTCAAAAACGAGCCCACATCGCTCGTCAGGTACGAGCAGATGTCAGGCGAGTAGCCGATCGCGTTCGCGAGCGGGATCAGGTCGGTCGACATGCGGCTCGAGCCCAGCATCGCGCCATGGTTCTCCGGATAATAAACCCGGAATCCGCACGCGATCAGCAGCTCCGCAGGACCCACGCTCGTGCACCATGCGATCTTGGGCGCCCCCGCCTTCGCCGCCTCGAATAGCTCCGTGAAATAGTCCCCCATCGCCTTGCCCAGTGCTTTCCTGGATTCTATCTGCCGAACCAGGGACTCTCTTTTCTCGGGCTGTTTGGTTTCAGTTGATGGTGTCTCGGAAGTCTTACCGGTCATGATGTTTTCCCCTATTAAAGAAGACTCGAAAATTCTTGTTGCATCGTCCGACTCCTCAAGGCCGGACCCAATCTCCACTATTCACTGAATCGTGACTATACACTCGGCCTTGTCGGGATGCTCGCCCGGCCGATATATCGCCTCGCACCATTCCTGGTACTTCTCAAGCACCCTGTGCCGGATTACCTTCATCGTCGGAGTGAGCTCTCCACCCTCGAGAGAAAGCTCGCCCGGAACAATCGCAAAAGACTTGATTCTCATGTACTTCGGCTGGAACTCCGCCATGTTCGTCACGATCTCCTCCGCCACCAACTGCTGCAGCTCCGCGTCCTTCGACAGATCCCAGCCGCTCGGAAGCTGCCTCCCCTTACCTTCCGCCCATCTTCTGATGTTCGGATGATTCAGGAAGACCAGCGCTCCGACAAAGTCCTCGCCCGACCCTATGGCCAGCGCGTGCTGGATCCACTGCGACGTGATCGTCATGCAGTTCTCCACCATCATCGACGAGACCTTCTCCCCGTTCGTCAACTTGAACATCCCGTCCACCCGGCACGTCATCTTCAACCCCGCCTCGCACAGCTCGCCCAGGTCCCCCGTATGGAACCAGCCCATGTGATCGATCACCCTCGACGTTCGCTCCGGGTCCTTGAAGTAGCCCTTCATCAGGTTCGGGCCCCTCGTCAGGATCTCGCCCTCATCGGTGATGAGAAGCTCGCAGCCCGCGATCGGCTCACCGACGCAGTCCGGGACCCGCTCCTCCCCCAGGGTGGTGAACGTGACCAGCGGCGATGTCTCGGTGAGGCCCCATCCCTCGACCACCGGAACATTATTGGCCTCGAAATACGCCGCGACGTCCTTCGGCAGCGGCGCCGCCGCCGTGAATACGAACTTCAGCTCGGGATGAAAGACTATGTCATGGATCTCCTTGCTCGCACGCGCCTCGGTCACCAGCGCGATGTATATCTTCGGCACGCTGTAGAACATCGTCGGTCTGGCTTCGCTCCAGTTCTCGATCAGACGCCTAAAATCCTTCCCGAAAGAGTCCTCAAGATAGATCGTGGCCCCATGGTAAAGCGCCGCGAACCTCTCAAACAGCCCTCCAAACGAATGATGCCACGGAAGGTACGACAGGAACCGCGATTTGTACGGTATCTTCCATACCTGCGACATCCCCTTCCGCTGCGACATGATGTTCCGGTGCGTCAGCATCACGCCCTTGGGTTTGCCCGTTGTCCCGGACGTATACTGAATGAAGCATAGGTCGTTCGGCCTGACGCGGCTGATCAGTCTGTTGAAAAGCTCCAGCGACCCGACCACCATGCTCTCTTCGATCCGCTCGTACCTCGATTCCTTCCGCGTCACGATCACGGGAATGCCGGCGGCGGCGCTCGATGCCTCCACTTTCTCCAGCCTGGCTTCACCGTCGACATAGATCGCCTTCGGCTCCGCGTGGCTGAGAATATAGTCCACGTTCTTCGCGTCGTAGCCCTGAAAAATCGGAACCGAGACCGCCCCCATCGACGTGACCGCCATCTCCCACGCCAGCATCTCGTAGCTGTTCGGGCTGAACACCGACACCCTGTCGCCCTTGCCGATGCCCCTCTGGCTCAGAAAAGTGGCGATCGATGCCAGATCGTTCTGGAACTCGCGCCATGTGATCGGGGCGTACCTATCACTCTCGTCGCGGTACGCCAGCACCGGGTGGTCCGGCCAGCGGTTCGCCCGCTTCCCGAGCATGGAGCCGATGCTCGTATCGATCCTGCCCAGCGGCCTGTGCGACGCCCTGTACCGTCCGGTAATCATCGTCTGCCTCCTCTCCGAAAAAACGCTCAGGACAGAGTAATATAGCACGAGAACAAGGCGGTTTTCATGGGTTGGGGAGGTCAGAAGGAGCGCGGAGCCCCAACTCCGCGCCATGTAGAAACAAGAAGGGAACGATGCGGAGCCGGGGCTCAGCGATCCAAGTCAATGTCATTCCTTCGATGGCTGCCTTCTTCGATTCCTGGCCGCAAGGACCGCCACCAGCCCGCAGCCGAAAAGCAGCACGCCGCCCAGCGTCACAATCTGGGTCATGGACATCCCATATGCCACAGCCCGCGACGTCCCCCCGATGCGGAAAAACTCCAGCACGAACCGCTCCGCGCTGTACACGAGAAGGCACACAAGCAGCATCACACCTTCGCTCGGGCGGGTCCGCAACCTTCTGAACAGACCGGGAAGCAGAAGCAGGATCACTACGCTCAGTCCCGCCTCGTAAAGCTGGACCGGGTGGCTGGGCGGCGTCATCAGGTTCAATTCCTCGACGATCGTGAATCTCACTCCCCACGGGAGCGACGTCGGCGCCCCGTAGCAGCAGCCATCAAGAAAGCAGTCCGCGCGCCAGATCGCGCTCGCGATAAAAGCGGCAGGCGAGAACTGGTCGAGCAGCCTAAGCAGCGGGTACCGATGGATCAGCGAGACCACGATCAGTGCGGGGACGATGCCTGCCAGAACGCCGATCGACGCGTAGCCCGCGCGCCAGCCATGAGCCGCAAGAAAGAAGGCTCTCCAGGCCGCGACCGGCATGCCGGTTGCGACGAAATAGATAAGGTGGCAACTGGCCATCACGACCGGCGTGCCGATGAGAACCGAGGTCAGCACCACATCAACCGGAATAGGATGGAGCTTCATCCAGCCTCGCCAGACGAGATAGCACACCACCCCCGCGATTATGAGCACACCATAGATCCAGAAAGCTGCCATCTGCCCTGGATGGGGGACCGCCGATCAGTCCGATTCCGACTCGACCGATTCGACGTCCTCCTCCCCGGTGACTTCCTCCGCGCCCTCCTCAACCCTGAAGAGCTCGGTGACTTCCCCGTACGCGCCCTCGGTGTCGATGTGCCGGATCATGAACGCCTGGAGCTCCTCCGTCGAAGCAGTCAGGACCAACTGGCTCTCACCGCCTGATTCTTCGATGAACTCGTGAGCGATCGCGCCCGGATTCTCCTTGAGGAAGCTCTCCAGCCAGTCGAGCTCCATTATTCTCGTCCGCAAGGTCGGCTCGATCTGCTCGACAAGGACGAATCTGTGCGCCGGAACGAGGTGAGCGAAGTAGACGGCATTCACCTCCAAGTCCGTGATGTCGCCCGGATAAAAATCGAGGAACTTCCTGTCTTCTATCAGGACCAGATGGGCAATCAGTTCACCCGGCACTCCGTCCTCGTCGGTGTAGACAACGCGGTATGCGTCCTCGCCCTCCATTCTCGTGAATTCCCACATGTCCTTCGCGCCTTCCTCCTGCCACACCCCGATCAGCGCCTCGTCGAAAATCACGTCCTCGTCCGTGTAGAGCGGATGAAGCGATGGGGCGCAGCAGACAACAATCGCGCAATAGACGGGCAAGAACAGCGCCACTGCAAGAAGGTATTTCTTCACGTCAGACTCTCCTGTCCAAGAATGTCGCGCAAGTATAGCGGGTGCGAATACGACTTGGCAAGCCCGGATGAATTACGTGTGCATCCGTGATTTGATTATCGAAGCCGGGTGCGCCGGCTTTCCAGCCGGCTTCAGGAACGCTGTCCATTCGTAGGGGCGACCCTTGGGTCGCCCAGGGGACGAGGCAAGCCTCGCCCCTACAGAATATGGCCCCCCTTTTCAATGCACGACACTAGTTGCAGACTGTTGAGAAATAGTCTACAATCGTTGACGAAATGTCTACAAGCCGTGTGGCCTCGTCTCTATTTCCTCTTACTCGCCGCCTCGTGTTTCGCCAGCTCATGCTTGCCGGCGACAGGGGCGTTCACCTGCGCGAGCTCGCTCGACGCACCGGGCTGGACGCGGGCGGCGTGCAGCGCGAATTGCGCAAACTCACAAAAGCCGGAATAATCGTGGAACGGCCGGTCGGCAATCAGAAAGAGTACTCCCTGAACAGGCGTTGCCCGGTCTATCCTGAGCTGCGCATGATGATTGTCAAGACAATCGGGCTCGCCGATGAGCTGCGCAGCGCGCTCGAGCCGCTGAAGGCGCGAATCCACCAGGCATACATATACGGCAGTTTCGCCTCCGGCACTGACCATCCGGAGAGCGATATCGACCTGATGATCGTGGGACGCGTCAGTCTGAGGGAGATCACCAAGGCGCTTTCCGACGCAGGACGCACGTTGTCGAGAGTGATCAATCCCACTGTGCTTCGTCCGGAGGAATACGAGCAACGCCTCAGGGAGTCCAACGGCTTCGTGCAGCTCGTAAGCTCAGGAGACAGAATCACGTTGATCGAGGATGGGAATGACGCTTGAGGCGCTGAAACAGGCAGGCGAGCTCGGCGAGCTTGTCTGCGGCGCAGGCGAGATCGCGGGTCTGCTCGCTAAGGCCGATCGCAAGCTGAACGATGCACGTGCGGAAGCCATTAGCGTCGAAACGCGTCTCGAGCAGGCCTACACGGTGATAATGACGTGCGCGACGATTGCCCTCAGGGCCATGAATCTCCGAGTATTGACCAGTTCCGCGAGGCACTACATGACCATTGAGACCTTGCGGTACACACTCGGGCTGGAGAATGATCGAGTCGAGTATTACCATTCACTGCGAAACCTCAGGCATCAGGACATCTACGCGGCAAGCATCGCCTTGAATCAGAGCGATCTGAACGAAGCCATCAACGAAGCTGAACGCCTTCTGAAAACCGTCAGACAGTGGTTGTCGGTGAGCTATCCGGACCTTGTTCGGTAGAACCGTGGCGTCCACATGCGAGTCTTCGAGCATGTGGACGTCCTCCAACTCACAACGGATACCGCCTCGGAAACTCCGGAAACCTCCGCTCCAGCATCGCCTTCAGACCCGCAATCGCGTCCGGGTGACGGAACGTCTCCTCCAGATAGTTGTCGAGCTCATACCGAGCGGACTCGTCGACATCGACGCCCTTCATGTAGTCATCAAAACCCTTGCTGATCAGCCAGTTCGAGACCCATACCGCGTTCGGCGAGTTGCTCGCCGCGCGATTGGCGACCCTGATCACCTGCTCGCGCCATGGCGATGTATGGAACACCTCGGCTTCGCGTCGCCCGTACGAGTAGAGCGACGGGACGACGTCGGGCTTCAGGAACAGGTGCTTCATGTAGCGAAGCTCTTCCATCTCGTCCCACGTGAGCCCGGTCGGCAGCTCCTCGATCCCCAGCGCGTCAATCTGCTCCCTCGAAAGAGCCCTGCCGCCGTTCTCCGCAATGGCATTGCACAGGATTCCCGCCACCTCATCGCGCTTGTTCGATGGCACGAGCAGATCGGCGAATCCGAAGTAGCGAAGCAGTCTCGGCGATGTCGTCGCGGTCCCGCCCGCGAGGATGTAGTATCGCGCCATCGCGATCGCGAGCTCAGCGTCGCCCGTCGTGCGATGGATGATCCGCGACAGCATCAGCGTCCCGCGCAGTCCGGGATATATCCCGAGCCGCGTCTCGGGAAAAGTGAAACTTGTGCGCTGAGTGGCGATGACTATGCTGTCCGGGTCCCACGCGAACGCCATCGCCGTCTCAACACCGCCGCCGAAGCACTGCCCGTCGACAATCGCGACCTTCGGCTTCCCCCTTCCCGTCATCTTGTGGAACAACACGTCCTGCCAGCGCCTCGTGCCCTCAACTATCGCCTTATAGTCCCCTCTCTCCATGTGCTCGACGAACTTCGGGACATTCGCGCCCGCGATGAACGTCTTTATCGGCGCTGTGTCGAACACGATCGTCATGACATTCTTGTCCGCGTTCGCCCTCGCAAACGCTTCCTCCAGACCGTCGAAAACCCCGTCATCAAGCGCGTTTGCCGTCTGCGGCGAATTCAGCGTGATCCACGCCGCTTTCAGATCGGGCAGAATCTTGTACTCAACAGGATTCGTGTCCAGCTCCAGCCGCTTGCCAGAATCGCCGAGCTTCTTCAGGTTGTCCGGAATCGGAAAATGATGCCCGAGCTTCCTCGCCAGCTTCGCGCGCTCCTGCACCATCCGCCAGGCGTCGGCAGTGCCGGTTTCACCGAAAATGGTGAACGGGCCCTTACGCCATATGAATGCGTTCCTCGTGAGATTCTCAAAATCCCTGACGGCGATGACTCCGGCGTCGACTATCTCAAACGCAGTCCCAAATGCAACAGCAAGAAATCGCTCTTTCAGCTTCCGCACCGTCACCTCGTCGCCCGAGCCCTCTCCCGGCCCCTCAGGAGGAAGCCATCGCACCGACGACGGATCATCCGCCTTCGCCTGCTGCTCCACCATCTTCCGGAAACTCTCCGTGGGCTTGAAGAAATCCTTGTACACCTCGTACAGCGGGTCCGACGGATCCCCCTCGTCGGAGAACGAATCCATCGCGAAGAGCCCGATCGCGATCCCGGTGGCATCCATGAGACCTAGAAAGCCCGTCGGCATTCCGAACGCCACGCGACCCGCCGCCTCGATATCCGCCTTGCTGAAGCCCTCATCCACCATGCGGCACGCTTCGAGCAGCAGCGCCACGAAAAGAACATCCGCCGCTCCCCCCTTACGGCTCGATGTGATCGGCGCCGCGACCTTGCCTCCCATCTTCATGTAGTACATGGCGGTGTCGACGCTCTCCCGCGACGCCGTGTCTGTTCCGGCCACCTCGCCCGCCCTGTTCTTGTGCGGCAGATAAAAATAGTGCATCCAAGCGACCTTGTCCGATCGCTTCACCGCGTTCGCAAGAAGGTTCGTGTTCAGCGACGACGAGTTTGTCGCCAGGACCACATGACCCGCGCACAGCTTGTCAAGCTGCCCGAATATCTTGAGCTTGATGTCTATCCGCTCTGTCGCGGTCTCGATCGCCAGCTTGAGATTCTTCCCGCCGCACGCCGTCGGGTAATCGGTCGTGGTGAGGATTCGACTCCGAATGCCCTTGATCTCCTCATCGCTGAAGATTCGACCGCGAGCGGCGTCCAGCTCCTTGTCGATTGTCGCGCGCGCCTTGTCGAGGATGTCGTCCGCGATATCCAGAAGCCCCACGGTGAAGCCGTTCTGCGCGTACGCCTGCGCGATGCTCGCACCCATCGTCCCGGCCCCGACCACCAGGATCTCAACATCGTCCCAGCTATGCTCTTTTCCAGTCATCGCTCCACCTTTGTGGTTCTTTGTATTTCTTCGTGTCTTCGTGCCTTAGTGGTTATCTTTAATCAAAACTGCGGACCTGCTCTCTCCACTACAGATAGCTCTTCACCACCAGCGCGCCGCCCTGGCCCCCGCCGATGCAGGCGGACGAAATCCCCATGCCGCCCTGGTATATCAGCGCCATCGTTAGCCTCACCGCCGTCGCCCCCAGCGGATGCCCCAGCGCGATCGCCCCGCCCCACTTGTTCACCTTGCTCCTGTCCAGACCCAGCTCCTTCTCCACGGCCAGGTACTGAGCACCGAAAGCTTCGTTTATCTCTATATTGTCCATATCGTCGAGCGTGAGACCCGCTCGATCCAGAGCCATCCTCATCGCCGGCACCGGCCCGATCCCCATGTACACCGGATCGACCCCCGCCACGCCCCACGACACAAACTCCCCTATCGGCTTGATCCCAAGCTCCTTCGCGTACTCCTCGGTCGTGAGAACCATCGCCGCGCCCGCGTCGACTATCCCGCTCGCGTTCGCCGCCGTCGTCACCCCGTTCGGCTTCACCGGTATCATCCGCCCCAGAATCTCCATTGTCGTGTCCGGACGCGGATGGGTGTCCTTGTCGACAACCTTCACCCCGCGACGCGTCTGGATCTCCACTCCGGTGATCTCCTTCGCGAGATTCCCGTTCTCCATCGCCGCCTTCGCCTTCATCTGGCTCTCGTACGCGAGCCGGTCCACCTCCTCGCGCGTGATCCCGTACCTCCTCCCCAGCGCCTCGGCCGTGTCCATCATATCGCCATTCGTGTACGTATCTTTTAGTCCATCTTTGAAGAGAAAATATGTCCGCGCGCCCCCCATGAACGGATATCCCCATGCCGACCCGTATGTGAGCGTCGGCGACTGGCTCGGGCTCTCATATCCCCCGGCCAGCACCAGTCTCGAATCCCCCGTGATGAGCTCCTTCGCCGCGAGTGTGAGCGCTTCGCCTCCCGACCAGCAGATGCGGTTGACGGTGAAAGCCCTGCTCGACCACGGCACCCCCGCCTTTAGCCCGACATGACGCGCCCCGTAGTGCGCGTCGATCGACGCGTGCTGCGCGTTCCCCATGATCACATGGTCGATCAGCTCCGTGCGGCCCTCCAGGCCCGCCTTCGCTATCGCTGCTCTCGCCGCGAATACCCCGAGGTCTATCGGATTGATGTCCCTGAAATCGCCGCCGACCTCCCCGAACGGCGTGCGCGTGGCCGACAGCACCACCACCTTGCGACCGAGCTTCCGCATAAGCTCGACCGCACCGCCACCAACCCTCGGCTTATCCTCGAATATCGGTTTCGGATGCATATGTGAACCCTCGACTGCGACCCGCGGAATGTGCAATCCCAACCCGCCTTCCGAAGCGATGCAAAAACCAGGACGACCCACGTCCCCCGCAACAGCGCGCGAAACGTATCAAATCGCCCTGTTCGTGTCAAGAACGCCGGGTGCGCCCGCCGCGGCGGGCATCTTCAGGAGCGCATGCGTCCCGCCTGCCGGACCGCGGACTTTCCAGTCCGCCTCCGGGTGCGCCCGCCTCGGCGGGCATCTTTCTCAGAATGCCGCTTAGAAAAGCGGCGCACCCGGATCAGGCAGACACTCCGCCAGCAGCTCCGCTATATCCCGCACCGCCACGTCCTCCCTGCCCTTGTCGCCCAGACCGTCCCGGATCATCATCTGGCAGAACGGGCACGCGACGGCGATCCTCTCCGCCCCCGTCTTCAACAGCTCGTCCACTCGCTCGTGATTGACCCTCGTCCCCTCCGTCTCCTCCGTGAACAGCATCCCGCCCCCCGCTCCGCAGCAGAAGCTCTTCCGCTTCGTTCTCTCAGGCTCGATGATATTCCCGCCCGCTTTCTCTATCAGCCTCCTTGGATTCCGATAGCCCCTGTCATCCCCGTACCTCGACAGGTAGCACGCATCGTGGTACGCCACTTTCCCCCCCTGCTTCCCATCGACCTTGAGCCTCCCGACCGCAACCAGATCGGTCAGATACTCGGCATGGTGCACGAGCCTGATCTCCTTCTTCAGGCCCATTCCCTTGTATTCCTTCAGCGTCCTGAGACAGTGAGGACATGTGGTCACAATCAGCTCCGGATCGGCCGCATTGAGCATCCCGACATTGGTTTCCGCCAGCGTCTGGAAGAGGTATTCATTGCCCGCGCGTCTCGCCGCGTCGCCCGTACACTGCTCTTCCACAAGCACTCCCCAGTCGACACCGCCGGCATTCAGTAGTCTCGAAAAAGCGACCGCCGCTTTCCTGTAATGATCGTCGTACCGCGCCATGCAGCCCATCCAGTAGAGGACCTTCCCCTTTCCGTACACAGGAAATCCATTCTCCGATATGAAAGCCGCCGCGTCGTTCGGCTGATAAAGCCACGGATTCCCTGTTGACTCGAGGTTGTCGAACAGCGGTCGCATCGCGTCGGGAAAAACGCTGTTCGCCACGTATCCCCGCCGCATCTCGATGATCGGAATCGGCTGATCGATTCCCACCGGGCACTGGAACGTGCACGCGCCGCATGTCGTGCACTGCCAGATCATCGTGCTGAAGCGCTCATCGTTGAGAACTTCCTGTCGCGGATTCTCGAGAAACACCTCTCTCAGGCTCAGCATGAGCTGCTTGGGGTCCAGTTGCTTTCCGGTGATTCTCGCCGGGCAGTTGTCGTAGCATCGCCCGCACTCGACGCAGGTAAACGCCCCCAGAGTCGTGTACTTCCCCAGATCGCTGAATTTCTCCGCCCCGAGGTACATGCCCTCCTCGTCCGCTTCGATGTCGATATGCAGTGGCTTGATCGCCGCAAGCTCGAAGTCCTTGAAAAAAGTCGTGAACAAGCCCAGAAGCAGATGCAGATGCTTCGACCGCGGAATGAGATCGAGAAACGCGAGGATGACCAATATGTGCACCCAGGCGTTTATCTTGAACAGCGGATTCTCCTCGCTCATCGCAAACGCGCCGAGCAGGTAAGTGATCATCAGCACAAAAATAAAAAGCGCAACCACCCCCGAAGACCACGACAGATGCTCACCCAGCGCCGAAGGACGCAGAAAGAACCGCCTGACGAACAGATAGATGATCCCTACCGTCGCAAGCACCGCGAAGATCCCCACAACCGCCTGATAGAGCTGATGGAATCCGCCATTCCCCAATATCCCGACCGGAGATCCGAGCATCCGGGCAACCAGGTCGGTCGTCTCCAGGAGGAATACCAGAAACGCCCAGAAAACAAACGCGTGCGCCCCTCCAGGTATCGGACGTCCGGCGATCACCGTCCCCTGGATCACCACCTCGCGAATCCATCGACCGATCCTCTCCCCCAGCCGATCCGTAGGCAGCTCCCCCCTTGCCTGCCCGACGATTCTCAAACGAAGAAGCAGCGGCTGAAGGAAGAAGCCGATCGCCGCCAGAATGAGAATGACCAGCAAGCCCTTTTCGAACGGGGACGTCTGCATCATCGGCACTCGCACTGAGAACGACGGCTCGAACGAGCCTGGGAAATAAGGAGCCAGCATTATAGTTTATGCCCGGACTGGACTCAACAACCATTAACAGACTGGCGCCGCGACCCTCGGGACTGTAAACTCTCCCTCTGCACTCTACGGAGAAGAGGACACGATGTTTCATTTGCGTCGCGTTGGAGACCTGATGATCCTGGAGAGCGACCTCCTAACGGTCAAGGTCAAGCACGCTTTCGCAACCCGTCGCCTCGCGCCGAAAACGGAATCGTACTCCCCCGACGACGGTCCCGATTTCCGCATCGATTCCATCGCCGAAACCTCGCGCTGGTGGGTCATGCTTCGCGATTCGCTTTTCTCCCCGCGTCATCTGTGCCTCGTTCACAACCAGGTCCACGGCGGCACCGTGAGAGTCGTCGATCCCGACGAGCAGGGCCATGAGGAGAGCGAGATCGGCGGGTTCAGATTCGTGATGCTCGGGGACGGCGACGCGATTCTGAAGCCTTTCGGCCGCAGACCGGTCTTCCTGGCGATCACGACAGCCGACTGCCTACCGTGCCTGGTTTACGATCCAGTCTCCGGCGCTGTCGGAGTCGTCCACGCCGGATGGCGCGGCTTGGCGGCGGATATCCCCGCGAACGTCGTCCGCGCGTTCGAATCGCAACTCGGAGTGCGCGCCGCCGACCTCCGCTGGGCCATCGGACCATCAATAGACATGGGGAATTACGAGGTCGGTATGGAGGTCATCGCCGCCCTCGAGACCGCCGGCTACGCCGAGAGCGACTGGCTGCATCGCGGTGACTCCCCGCCCGGCTGGACCCGCTCGAGGCGCAGGGATCACTACATGCTGAGCCTCGCCGCGCTCATCCGGATGAGGCTTGTCTCGCTCGGCATTCCGGACGGGCAGATCGACATATGCAGCCTCTCCACCTACGGCAATCCCAACCTCTTCTTCTCCTGCCGCCGGGACGGCGAGATCAGAGGCCTCCAGGCCGCCGTCATCGGCTGAATCTGATATAATCCGCAACCATCCACCGGTTTCCCGAATCTCATGTCCCGAAATCCACGACATCGCGAAACCTTATCAGCGAGTTCCCGTCCAACCACAATGAAGGAATGTAGCGTGCGCTTCCAGCGCATGCAGTCTTCGTCCCACGAGCATCATGCTCGTGGAGATTGGAGCGACTGAACTCTAAGCTATGAGACCCCACGTTTTCACACTCGCCAACTTCTGTCTCCTGAGCCTTGCGGTCCTGCTCGCAGGTCCCGCAGCGCGCGCCCAGAATGCCGAAGACCTTATCCAGCCCCAGGAGCCGCGCGTCCTTACCCTCGACCAGTGCCTCGCAATCGGCATGGAGAACAACATCGGTCTGAGGCAGGTGCGCCTCGGCACAGACATCAGCCTCCTCGACCGCATCCGCGCCGAGAGCGCCTTCGATCCGGGCTTCGAGCTCGATCTCTCCACCCGCCGGTCCGAATCCCCCGACTCCGGCTCATCCTCGAGGACAAGCTCCCAGCTCGATCTCGCCATGAGGTACCGCATGCCGACATGGACCGGCGGCGGATGGGTCTTCTCGATGGATCAAGGACGCTCCACGGGATCGACCAATGTGGGCGAGACCACGTCCGCCTTCACTTCCTACTCGTCCCAGGTCGGCATCGCCTACAATCTGCCGCTCCTGGAAGGCTACGGCGAGCGCATGAACCGCATCGGCGTTCGGCGGGCCGACCTCGGCGTCTTGAGAAGCGAAGCCCAGGTCAATGAGGCCGAGCGCAGCCTCCGTCTGTCCATAATCGAGGCCTACATGCGGGCGGTCCTCGCTGCAAAGCAGATCGAGGTCGCTCAGGTCAGCCTCCAGACCGCGGAAAACCTGGTGGATGAAGTCCAGGCCAGAATCAACGTGGGTCAGCTCGCGCCCTACGAGCTTCTCGCGGCACAGGCCGGCCTCGCCGAGCGTCGCGAGGCCCTTCTCAACTCCGATACCGTCCTCGCCACCGCCCTCGACTCCCTCAAGGAGCTTGTCGGCCTCCCCCTCACCGACGAGGTGGGAGTCGATCCCGACATCCTGAAGGCCATCTACCTCGACGTCGATCCCGACGACCTCTTCATCCTCGCCCAGCGCAATCGGCCCGACCTTGTGGACCTCGACCTGCGTATGCAGCAGGCCCAGCTCGATCTCATGCTCGCCGCCGACCGCCGCCAGGCTTCCCTGAGCTGGAACACCATCGTCGGACTGGCCGGTCAGGACGAGGATCTCCCCCAGAGCCTGGGCGATCTGAGCCACCTGACGTTGTACACCGGCATCGAGTACCGTCTCCCGCTCGGCGGCAATCGAGCGGCTGAGGCCGATGTCTCCTCGGCGCAGCTTGCCATCGACCAGTTGACCCTCCAGAGAATAAATTCGCTTCGAGTCCTTCAGCGCGATATCCGCTCCGCTGTCGAGGTCTTCCGGAACGCCCTTCTCAGAATCGACGTGACCTCCCAGGGTCTCGAAGTGCAGGAAGTCAAGATGGAAAGCGAGCTGGCGCGTCACGAGCTGGGTCTGATAACCTCCCGCGACCTCCTCGAATTCGATCTCGATCTGGCCAACGCCCGTCTTGCGTACGATACCGCGCTCGCGGACGCTATCACCGCCCTCTCGCGGATCGAATATCTAGTCAACCTGCCCATGATCGATGACGCGGTCGTCATCGGGGACATACTCGATGAGCCGGAGGTCGACGAATGACCCCCGACTCGCCGTCTACCCGTGGCGTCCACATGCGAGTCTTCGAGCATGTGGACGGCGCCAACGCTCCCCTCATACGACGGAGGGGCGACTGCCAGTCGGCCGTGTCGAGTGCATCCTGCGCTCCCGCTCGGGGGGGCGACTGCCAGTCGGCCGTATCGAGCGCATCCTGCGCTCCCCTCATACGACTGGAGAACGTCCACAAGATCTACAGAATGGGCGACTCGATCGTCCGCGCGCTCGACGGCGTGTCGCTGATGATCGAGAACGGGACGATGGTCGCCATCATGGGACCGTCGGGAAGCGGCAAGAGCACGCTCATGAATGTCCTCGGCGCCCTCGATCGTCCCACCAGCGGGAAATACTGGCTCGCGGGCGAGGACGTGAGCGACCTTGCCGACAACCAGCTCGCGAGAATCAGAAACAGGCGAATCGGATTCGTGTTCCAGTCGTTCAACCTGCTCAACAGGACGAGCGCGCTCGAGAATGTCGAGCTGCCGCTCGTATACCAGGGTGCGAAGAATCGTCGCGAGCGCGCCATGGAAGCGCTCAGACAGGTCCGACTGGAGCCGCGGGCGCGTCACAAGCCGAGCGAGTTGTCCGGCGGCGAGCTCCAGCGCGTCGCCATCGCAAGGGCCATCGTCACCGATCCCGACATAGTCCTGGCCGACGAGCCGACCGGCAACCTCGACAGCAAGGTCTCCATGGAGATCATGGAGCTGTTCTGGGAGTTCAATAAGACCGGCAAGACGATTGTCCTCGTCACCCATGAGGACGAGATCGCCGCCTACGCGGGCCGGGTGATAAGGCTCCTCGACGGAAAGGTGCTGTCGGATGCGCCGCAGGTGCCCTTCCTCGAGAGAAACCGCGTCGAAGTCGCGGCCGCCACATGAGGTGCTTCTGAATGAACGAGAGAGACCAAACCGGCGTCATGGGTGAAGAATCCCTCCCCGCGGAGCGTTACGGGGATGATCTCTATCCCGACGAGCAGGAAGATCTGTCAATCGCGGAGAAGGTCGTCGGGGTCTATGTGTCCCCGATCAGCACCTTCAGGTATCTCGCGAACCGCCCCGACTTCTGGTCGGCCCTGATAATCCTTTCGCTTATCGGAATCGCGATCGCCATGGTCGTGCTGCCGAAGCAACTGCCCGTTACGCAGAGCTTCACAGTCCAGCGAATGCAGGAACAGTTCGAGAGCCAGGGAATGCCCGAATCCCAGATGAACGCAAGCCTGTCTGCAGTACAGACGGGCGTCAGAATCGCCACCTACGTTCAGTCGATTATCGGGCCCCCGATCGGCCTGGCGATCATCTGGCTCCTCTATTGCGCCCTGATCTTCTTCATCGCGCTCATTCAGGGATTGGATACAGACTACAAGCGACTGCTCGGGGTAATGCCCTGGATCCATTTCATTTCGATCCTTTCTCAGATCGGGACCGCTGTGGTCATTGTGATGCGGGGCATTCCCGACATGGACCACATGCGGGACCCCCGCTGGCTCAAACCCTTCAGCCTCGCCGGACTCGTCCCGGACAGCGTCGATCTCCATATCTCCCTGAACGTGCTCCTCTCGGCGATTGACCCCTTCTTCATCTGGGCCTTCATTCTGACCATAATCGCCCTTCAGTACGCCAACAGGTGCACTCGCTCGCAGGCGTTGACAACCACCATCATCGCCACCATCATCTCCCTTGCGTTCGGCACGGGCCTCGCGGCGGTCGGAAGCAGGCTCGCTCAGTTCGGCGGTTAGCCTCAAAGCATCATGGACAAGAAGAAAGCAAAACGGAAGAGAAAGGCCATCCTGAACTGGATATTCCTCGGTGTGCTTGTCATAGCGGTCGCCGCGATCGCGGTCTATTCCTATTTCAACATTCAGAAAGAAACCAAATGGAAGCTGCAGGAATTCCAGGCGACCGAGTCGACCTACATGGGCGATCTCCAGATCAGCATCCTGGCTTCCGCAACTCTCCATCCGTTCGAGATCGTCCAGGTCCGTCCCGAGGCGAGCGGCCGGATCGAGGAGCTTTATGTCGAGGTCGGCGACTGGGTCGAGGAAGGTGGGCCGTTGGCCCTGCTCGACCAGGAGGACCTCCAGACCCGTCTCGAGACCGCCCGCGCCGAGCTCTCGAGGTCCGTCGCGAATCGAGACCTCGTGAGACGCGGCTACACCCCCAGAGAGCTTCAGACCTACCATGCGCGTGTTGACAGCGCCCAGCTTGCGCTCGATGAGGCGATCGAGGATCTCCAGCATGTGAGCGATCTGCACGAGGCCGGCTTCGCGAGCGACGAGGAGCTCGACAGCGCCGAGTACGCGGTCGAGCAGGCCCGCCAGAATCTGCAGCAGGCTCAGGACGCACTGGATGTCCTTCTTGAAGGAAGCACGCCGGAGGAGATCCGATCCGCCGAAGCGGCGGTTGCCATCTCGCAGGCGACGGTAAGCGAGGCCGAGAACGCCCTTGGCGACGCGACCATCTACTCCCCTATGACCGGCGTCGTGCTGGAGCGATTCGTGACCGAAGGCAGCATAGTGGTCAGCACTCTCGCAAGCTTCGCCGGCGGCGACGCGCTCTGCACGATCGGAGACCTCTCCACCATGAAGGCCATCGCGAGCGTCGACGAGGCCGACATCGGCAAGGTCCTGCCGGACCAGAGCTGCATACTCGATGTCGACGCCTACCCGGATGATCCGTTCGATGGAACAGTCCTGAAAATCCACCCGCAGGCGACCCTCCAGGGCGGTGTCACCGCCTTCACCGTCGAGATCGAGGTCCCCAATCCCGAAAGCCGCCTCATGGCAGGCATGTCCTGTGAGGTCGAAATCATCACCGACATTATCGAGAACGTCCTCCTCGTCCCCGACAGGGCCATTGCGGAAAAGGACGATCGCATGTTCGTCTTTGTCGTGGACGAGAACGACAAGATCGAGGCCCGCGAGATCGAGATCGGCGAGACCAACTTCGAATACACCGAAGTGCTCAGCGGGCTCGAGGAAGGCGAGAATGTCATCGTCCGCGGCGTCCCCAGCGACCTCCTCGATGAGATCGTCAAGGACAACGAACCCGACGAGGATGATGGCGCCGTGCGCGTGCAGGTCGACTGATGCATCGCGTCATCGCTTCCTCCGCTACGATTCTATTGTGATGACTTGTGGGGCAGGCTTTCGAGCCTGCCGCTCTTTGTGTCCCTTCGTGTCTTCGTGCCTTCGTGGTTATCTTCTCCTCGGTGCCGTCTCCTGGGTGCCGGGCTCAGGCTGAGCTCGACGAAGTCGAGCGTGTCTGTGCCCGTCAGGATCCACCCCCTTCCCGCCTTCGTGGTTACCTTTTCCCGACATCGCATGCTAGAATGCCCCGTCACACGACCGAGCCATGCCCGACCCGACTGAACTTGTGGTCCTCTTTGTCGCCATCGCCATGGGCGCCGTCGGACAGATCGCCATGAAAGCCGGCATGAATCGCGTCCGAACAAGCACCGGCGGCGACCTGGGCCCGATCTTGAGAGCCCTCCCGCGCATGTTCTCCGACGGCAACGTCCTCGTGGGAATCGGCCTGTACGTCCTCTCCACCGTCCTGTGGCTCTGGGTCCTCTCCCGAGTGCCCCTCTCCTTCGCCTATCCCTGCATCAGCGTCAGCTACATAATCATCATCGTTGCCGGCAAGTGGGTCTTCCGCGAGCGGATAGACGCCTGGAAGATCGCGGCGATACTCCTGATCCTGGCGGGTGTCATCATGCTCGGCTACAGCGAGCCGGCCCCGGAGTGCGAGCCGACGATCTCCAAAGCCCTCCTCACTGTCCCCCATGGAGGGTCGTCATGACTTCCCCGCCCCTCCATAACAGGCGGACCGCGTTGCCCGGGATGATCCTTTTCATCATCCTCATGGTCACGCTCGCGGGAATCGGCCAGCTCTTCATCAAGCACGGAGTCACCGCGGTCACCGACCGGATCGGCGGCTTCCCGACCGACATCATCGGCTTCTTCAGCCTCGTCTTCTACCCTCCCGTCTTCATCGGCCTGGTAATCTATTTTTTCTTCGGCATAGCCTGGCTGAAAATCCTGGCCGACGTCCCCGTGAGCTTCGCCTTCCCGTTCCTCGCCATCAGCTACATCGTGATCATCCTCGGAAGCTTCTGGTTCCTCGGCGAGAGCGTCTCGAGCTTGAAAATCGCCTCCGTCGTGCTCATCATCGCGGGCGTCACCTGCCTCTCGCGCTCCGACACCTCCGAAATCCCACTGCCCTCGCCAACTGATGTCTCGTAGGGGCGAGGCTTCCCTCGCCCTCTGGGCTAGGTCTCCCTTTTACCCTCCGAAGCTTTAGCGAAGGAGGGTGCCTTCGTGGTTCTCTTTTTCTTCAGAACTAACCACAAAGACACTAAGACACGAAGGGTCACGTCCGTCACTCCCGGGTGCCGGGCACAGACTGAGCTCGACGAAGTCGAGCGTGTCTGTGCCCGCTACGTCCTTCTAATGCAACCATACCAACCCCAACCCGATTCAATCCCTTTTGAAAAAGCAACTCTGCCCGCCCCGCTTTAGCTCGCTTTTATCACAACGACCCCGTCACCTCTGAGGTTATTCCTAGAGGGGAAGAGTTCTTCCTTGTCAGGTGTGATAGTGCCGGACAAATCGACACTTAGACTGCTTCTTGCTACCAACGACGATTCACTGGCGACCGAGCTGAGAGGCGCCGGCATGGACGTCACCCAGACGCCGGACGGCTTCGACGCCATCAGGCTCGCCATGGAGCTCCAGCCCGATGCCGTCGTCCTCGACAGAACAACCACCGGCCTGCCGGTTCCGACCGTGGGAGTGTGGCTGAAACTTCACCCCTTGACCCACCTCCTTCCCACCATCGGACTGAGCGGCGATATGAACGGCTGGCAGGAGGCTGAACTGGACGCGAGCGTTAACCGCAGTGAGGCCGTCGAGCGCCTCGCCGACATCACCTCCAACCTTGTCGAGGCCACGGCAAAACGTCACGGGCTCCAGGAGTCTCCCGACCTCCCCGATTTCGATCCCCTGTCCATCACTCTCGACCTGATCGAGATCTATCGCGAGAGACTCGGGCTCGCAAGCGCCATGATCCGCCTCGCCAGCCTCCAGCACGACCTTGGCGACTTCGGCTACACCATCAAGTCCACGCTCGAGGCCGCAGGCCAGGCCCTCTTGAGCCCACTCGTCGGCATTGTGCTGCTGCGCGAGCGATCGCACTACGTGCTGGTCAGGCAAGGCGGACTCACAAAAACCGATGTGCACCAGTTCGAGCAGTACTCCCTCGAGCAGCTCGCCTTCTACGGGGAAAAGCTTGCCGTTCATTTCGAGATCGAGGACCAGTATGTGTTCGGGCGTCGCCGCCTGATTTGGACGACCGATCCGCCCTCCACCACCCGCCGCTTCTTCGGCCACCCCATCTACTCCCGCGGCAGACTGCTCGGCTTCCTCGGCGGCATGGAGCCCGAGGATGAGGAGCAGAAAGTCTTCTACGCGGGGCTCCTGCCCGACCTTGCCGCCCAGATCGCCCTGCTCCTGGTCAACGTGGACCTCCTCTCGGCTCACGACAGCTACGTCGAGGAGCTGGCGTCGATCCTCCGAGCCGCCATCGAAACATCCAGCATCAGCCCCCTGTCCGACACCAGCTCACGAAGCTTCCTGCTCCAGTTCCTCCTCATCGTCCTTGAGCTCTGCCACACCGACCGCGGCTGCGTAGTCCTCCTCGACGACGAGAGGGGCAGCGTGTCCGAGGTCGCGGCCCTCGGTTGCGAGGAGTCCGAGATCATCTCCGCGCACCTCCGCAGAGGAAGAACCGTCGCCGAGGAGATCCCCTACCTCAACTCCGGGGAAGTCATCGCCGACACTGTCTATTACGTGAACGGCAAGTGCAACCGCCTCGTCACTCCGCTCACCGCCGGTGAGAAGGTGATCGGCGCCCTGGTGATGCTGGACTACATGTCCAAGCTGAGCCCGCGCATGATCGAGGCCCTCAAAACCCTGGCCAGCCTCGCAGGTTACTTCCTCTACAACCGCTGGCTCCATCAGAAAAGCATCCGCTCCTCCATCATCGAGGACCAGCTCAAGATCGCGCGCGAGACCCAGGCCGAGATGCTTCCCGAGGAGCATCCACACATCCCTACATATGACATCTTCGGAAGAAGCGTCCCCGCAAGAGAGGTCGGCGGCGACTTCTTCGACTATTTGCCCCGCGACGATTCCACCTGCATAGCCATCGCCGACGTGTGCGGAAAGTCCATTCCCGCCAGCCTGCTCATGACCATGACCAGAGCGCTGTTCGTCGCCGCCTGCGAGCACTTCGACGGCCCGGACCAGATGCTCAAGGACGTCAACTCGCATCTCGCCCAGAGAATCGGCAGGGGCCAGTTCGTCACCGCCAGCCTCCTCCAGATTGCCCCCGGCGAGGTTACCTACGCCTCCGCGGGCCACCAGCCCCTTCTCGTCTACCGGGCCGAGAAGAACGATTTCGAGGAGATCGACGCGGACGGTATCGCCCTGGGTATCGTACCCTCCGTCGATTTCGAGCGCGTCTCCGTCGACCTGAATCCCGGCGACATCGCCCTCATGTACACCGACGGATTGAACGAGGCCATGAACCCCGATCGCGTGCAGTTCGGCTACGGGAATATCCGCGCGGTCATCAGGGAGAACTCCACCCGGTCCGCGATGGAGATCGTGTACGCCCTCTTCGACGCTATCGCTCAGCACGCCGAGGGTACCGATCAGTTCGACGATACCACCATCGTCGCCATCAAAAGAAAACCCAAAGAGGAAAGGGACAATGCCGCCAGAGAAAACAAAAACAAGGACGCGGAAGAAGACATCAAATCGTAAGACACCAGGAAAGACGGCCCCGGAGTCCGATATGCGCGCAGCTCTAAAAGAGATCGCACTCGCGATCGAAAATCCGGACCCGATTGAGATCGAGGGAGCCGAGATCGGGATTCCGCCCCTGCCGATCGAGCATAGACCCGGCCCCGACGCGTCCGTCGAGGCAATATCCGCCGCCCTCGCCCACCGAAGCCTTGGCGAAGGTGGGATCGCCGGCATCGATTTGACCGACGGAAATGCGGCCCCTCGTACCCGCCCCCAGGCAATGCCCAACGGCGGCTACGATATCAGCAGAAAGGTCCTTGCGCGGATCGCCTCGCTCGCCGCTCAGGAGATCGATGGGCACGAACCGCCGCAGCGACACGCTCTCGAAAGAATCGTCGACTCCATCCAGGGTCGCTCGGACGGAATTCGCGTCGAGGCCGGCGCGACCGAAGCGGCAGTCGATATGCTCATCCGCGTGCACTACGGCAGCCATATCCCCGATCTGGCTAGCCGGCTCAGGGAGAGAATCGCTCGCAGGATCCTTGAGATGACCGGACTGAAGGTCGTCGAGGTGAACCTGAGGATTCAGGACGTGACCCCTTGCCCTCCGTAGCGTCCTCGCGAAGGAGGGAGCGCGTATGAAGAACAAAGGCGAAAAGCGCAATCCCTTCATGGGACTGATTCGCCGAGTGACTCGCGGCAGAAACAGCCTGCTGTTCTTGCTGGTCAATCTCGTGTTCGCGATTCTCGTCCTCAGCAGCGGTCTCTACCTCGCCGCCACCAGCGGCGTCCTCAGGGAAAGAAGCACCGAGTTCGCTCTCAACGGTCTCGTCGCCGCCCTGGGAGCGGCCTACCCCGCCGCCGAAGCATCCGTCGATGCCGGCATGAGCAATGTCGAGGTGCTGGATCTTGTCGGGCACCCGGATCCGGACAGCGCCCCCCTGGGAACACTTCTGCCGTTTATCCTGGAGAACGAGGGGACGACGGTCGCGGCGGAGAGCGGGCTTCCCCCCGACTTGGCCTCCGAGATCGAGCGCTCCTGTCGAGACGGGAAATACTTGACCCACACCATGCGCTCGACCGGCGCCGTCGCACGCATATCGCACGTGAAAACCGACGAAAGCACCTGGCTCACCGCTGCGGTTCCCCTGTCCGACACCGGCAAGTGTTTCGGCCTCGCCAGCAATACCACCCTCTTCGCTACCCAGGCGCGCAGGATCGGACGAGATCTCCTCGGCGCCCTCGCCTTTGCCTATATGTACTTCCTCACCCTCCTTGTCATTGCCCTGAGGATTATCATCAAGCCCCTGAAAACCCTTACCAAAGCGGCAAGGGAGTACGCCCGAGGCGACCTCTCTCACCGGGTCACGGTCCCGACAACCATCGCCGAAGTGGAGGTGCTCGCCGACGCCTTCAATACAATGGGATTCGAGCTCAAGAGACAGCACAACTCCCTCGAGACCTACTCGCAGAAGCTCGAGGAGGCCAACAAGAAGGCGATCACCGCTGTCGACAAGCTGAGCCTGCGCAATCACGAGCAGAGGGCCATGATCGAAACCACACTCGAGGCCAACAACCTCGCCCTGCCCGAAGAGGTCATCAGGCTCATCGCAACGCGGCTCCGGGACGATCTCAAGCTCAGGCCCCTCGCCTTCTACCTGAGAGACGAGGCCGGTGAGTTCTCACCCGTGTCCGTCGGCGGAATCCCGATCCCCGCGATAAATTCGGCCGACAAGGAGACCCTCGAATCAGTGAAATGGTGCCATGAGACGAAGGACCTGCGACTCATCCGCGCACCGGATCGAGACCCGAGCCGCGAAGTCGCGGAAGGCGGCGACCTCGGCGAGCTCGGTCGAGCCGACAGGCTGCTCGTGCCGCTGTCCGCCGGGTCCGACCGTGCCGGCGTGCTCGAGCTGGTCGCCAGATCAGGGCACCGACTCGACCCCGAGACGCTCGAATTCTGCCGCCATTTCGCGTCGCATATGGATGTAATCATACGAAATAAGGCGCTCTACCAGGAGACCGTCCGACGCAGCCGTGAGCTGGAGCACATTAACCAGATCTCCCAGGCGATTTCCGGCGAGCTCGACATGGACCGCCTCCTCAAAGAGGTCGTCGAGCACACCCAGCATACCATGCGGGCGGAATGCGCTTTCATCGGCCTTCTCGACGGCAAGCGTCTCCAGATCGATCATATGACCCCAGGTATGGCCGAGCGCGGCGAGCGCATCGTCGACCTCCAGGAGAACCCATTGCTCAGAGACCTTGTGGAGGGCGGCCGTCCCGCTGTGATTAATGACCTCGACGCGGATCATCGGACTGTCCCGGACGGCTTCATCTGGCGCAACAGGTTCAGATCATTCGCGGGATCCCCTATCGTCCGGAAAGATGAAGTGCTCGGTGTCGTTTGCGCCTTCGCACGCCCACCCGCGGTGTTCAACACCGGCGATTCGTACTTCCTCGGCCTTCTGGCCAGCCAGGTGGCCATTGCCCTCGATAACGCAAGGCTGTTCGAGGAGGTCCTCGCCAGGGACCGCCGCCGCGATCGCCAGCTCGCCGTCGCACAGAAGCTCCAGAAAGATCGCATTCCCGTCTTCTTCAAGCAGAACGTGGCCGCCGTGAATTGCAGTCTCCAGGCCGCCGAGGAGCTCGCCGGTGATTTCTGCGACGTGTTCTCCCTGGGTCGGCACTCGATCGCCGTGGTCGTCGGCGACGTCGCCAACAAGGGCGTTGCCGCCAGCCTCATGACCTTCAGCCTCCTCTCCATGTTCCGCAATGTCGCCAAGACCCACAAGTCCCCCTGCGAGATCCTCGAAACCATCAACCGCTCCCTCATCTCCCAGCTCAAGGAGGACTACTGGTTCGCCACCGCCTTCTACGGCCGGATGAACACCGAGAACGGAACCCTCACCTACTCTTCCGCCGGCCACGAGCGCCCCGTCTGGTATCATGCCGACTCCGGTCAGGTCGAAATTCTCGACACCTGCGGATACCCCCTCGGGCTCTTCAGGACATTCCCGTACGAGACCCGTGAAGTGCGGCTTGAGCGCGGCGACCGCATCATCGTATACACCGACGGCGTCACCGACGCGCTCGATCCCACCGGAAGCCGTTTCGGCCACGACTCTCTGCTCAAGCTCATCGCCAGGTGCGGCTACCTCCCGGGCGACGAGCTGACACGGACCATTGTGAACGAGGTCGCCGCCTTCGCCGACGGCAGAAAACAGAAGGACGACATCATTGTCGTGGCCCTCGAACTCCAGGACGATCCCTGGATTCACGACACCATCTCCTTCAGCCAGTCCAGCGGCCTCATATCCAGAATCCTCGAGGCCCTCCAGCCCTACGAGCTCGACCGCCAGACCATGTATTCCATCAGGCTCGCCATTGACGAAGCCCTGGCCAACGCCTGGCGTCACGGCGTCGACCGCCGCGACGACGCGAAGTTCGAAGTGAGCTGGTGCTTATCCGACGAGGGCTTCACCTTCCGTGTCAAGGACTCCGGCGAAGGATTCGATCACGAAAGCCTCCCCGATCCCACTGTCGAGGAAAACCTCTTCAAAACCAGCGGCAGAGGCGTCTTCCTCATCCGCAAGCTGATGGACGAGGTCGAGTTCAACGACATCGGTAACGAGATCACCTGCCTCAAGCGCTTCGCCGTCCCCGGCTCGGACGAGGACGCCGCGTACGACGCCCTCTTGCTCGACTCCTCCATCGATCCCTACTCCCAGCAGTCAAGCCTCCGCAAGGCCCTCCGCGCCGGCGATGTCCGGGAGATTGCCGGCGCCGTCGTCGACGCCGACTCCGCCCGCACTCACGACCCCGAGTAACTTCCTTCCTCGAGGCCTTTCCAGTCTAAGCACGTAGCACAAAACTTCGAAGCCGCGCACTGTTTCGGCGTTCTTCGTAGCATGCGCATCCTGCGCATGACCTCTTCGTAGCATGCGCATCCTGCGCATGACCTCTTCGTAGCATGCGCATCCTGCGCATGACCTCTTCGTAGCATGCGCATCCTGCGCATGCTACATGTCGGGCCTATCCGCGCCCTCGTACTGTTTCGGGACTTTCCGGCGAGCGGACACGCAGTCTCTCGACCTTGCTTCTCACCATTTTTCGGCCTCGTCGCCCCAAAAGTGCCGCTCCCCGTAGCGGGACACAATGCATTCACATCGCGCGGCGTAGTAAGATGCGCCTTCGTGTTCCTTCGTGTCTTTGTGCCTTTGTGGTTTTCTTTTGAAGATCAACCACAAGGGCACCAAGACACTAAGAGTCACAAAGGCGTCGCCTAAGCGTTGCGAAGGAGGCCCCTGCGCCGGATTCCCCATCCCTCTTCTCTCACCTTCCCTCGGTTGTTAGTGCATCCCAACCCTGCTATAATCGCTTTCCACTCCTAGGGACGGGATGTGAATATGAACAGGTACCTCACCTACCAGGAAGGGGAGCTCCTCTTCGAAGATGTGCTTCTGAGCGAAATAGCCCAGGAGATGTATACGCCATTCTACGTCTACTCGAAGGCCGCGATTCTCGAGAAAGTCGAGGCCTTCAAGCAGGCCTTCTCGGACATTAAGCCCATGATGGCCTTCAGCATGAGGGCTCTCGACACGACCCTCATCCTGAAAATCCTCAAGGAGCGAGGATGCGGCCTCGAGGTCTGCAACACCTCCGAGCTTCAGCGAGCCCTGAGCATCGGCTTTGAGCCGACCTCCATCGTCTTCAACTCCTGCGGCCTGCCCGACCACCTGATACCTGACCTCCTCAAGCAGAAGCCCCTCATCATCAACGTGGGCAACATCTTCGAGCTCGAGCCCCTGAACCGCTACGCCGCCGAGCTTGACTCCGGCGTCCGGATCGGCCTGAAGATCAACCTCGGTATCGAAGTCGAGAGCTTTTTCGGCCCGAAAACCCCGGCGAAGGAGAGCGCAACCGGAATAGATAGGAAAGAGCTCGAGCTGGCGCTCGCCCTCATATCCAAGCTCCCGCAGCTTAACCTGGTAGGAATCTCGTGCCACATCGGCTCCCAGATCGCCCAACTGGCTCCCTGGATTCGCATGTCCGAGGAGATGGCGAAGCTCTTCACCGAAATTAAGAGCAAGGGCTACAACCTTGAATACCTCGACCTCGGCGGCGGATTCCCGGTGGCGTACGGCCACGCCGAGCACCTGGAGATCAAGAAGGTCGCCAGGAACATCGTCCCCCACGTCAAGGACCTCGATTGCCGCGTCATCCTCGAGCCCGGCCGCTACTTCACCGCCGAGG
>Ga0315296_10000381_pt1 | contig 40852 bp, 50 predicted proteins | sample YL17G14_18_MG_FD_203921 | JGI IMG/M metagenome (GOLD analysis project Ga0315296, IMG submission 203921) | Sediment microbial communities from Yellowstone Lake, YNP, Wyoming, USA - YL17G14_18 | ecosystem: Environmental > Aquatic > Freshwater > Lake > Sediment | place: USA: Wyoming | collected... | reverse complement strand
GTGGCGAAATAGCTTTCATAGTTGCAGATCCTTGGCAAGGCTTGGGCTTGGGCACAAAGATGATTGAATACGTGATTGAGATATGCAAAGACAAGGGACTTGAAACGATCTATGGCATAATGTTACCCGACAATCGCCGGGCTATTGTACTGATGAAAGACATGGGATTCGCCATCGCAGATCGCGACGATGACACAGTCCGGGGAACCCTAAACCTGAAAGAAGAGGAACACTGCTCCGAAAAGACACACGGCAAAATGGCTGCCTCAAGCTAAGGTCCTCACGGCTCTCGTTCGAAACAGAACTTCTAAGCAAAAGTTATTTCGTCGAATTCTGTAAGAGGCGTTGCAGTCTGCGGGGGTTGCCAAGCTAGGTCAAAGGCGTGGGCTTCAGGAGCCCATCCCGTAGGGGTTCGTGGGTTCGAATCCCACCCCCCGCACCACTATGTTGAATTAGTAGGGGGGTTTGTCCGGGTGATGTTCTGGCGGCTTTGGATGTCAATACTTCTTCTTCCTGAAGATTTTGGCGTTGTCGAAGTCGCAGACGTAGTCGAAGCCGGCGTCGATCAGGCTGCATGCGTCTCTTTCTGTTTTAGCAACCTTTGAAATGTATTCTTGGTTGTCTTTGAAGAGTTCTTCGGCGAGCTGGACGTAGATTAGCGTGTTCTTGATGCTTTTGTGTCCCAGCGTTTGCATGACGTGTAGGATGTCTTTGGTCCTGTGGTATTCCATTGTTCCTTTCCAGTGGCGTAGTGTGTGGAAGGTTATTCTCATCAGCCTGGGATTCTTGAGTTTGTTGCTGGTGTGTTTCCTTTGCTTGTTGAAGTTTTCTCGGTGGTGGTCAAGTCGCTGTTCGGGGTTGGCGAAGACTCTGTTTCCGTAGGTTTTCGGTAGGGCTTCTAGCATGGCTGCAAGTTTTTGGCTGAGGTGGAATATTCGTGGGTTGCTTCTTTTTTCAGCTGTTATTCTCACTGTTTTGGTTTCTGCGTCGATGTCAAGCCATGTGAGCTGCCAGGCTTCTCCGCAACGTATTCCTGTTTCCTTTAGCAGCTGAAGGAATGTTCCTATGCGTTTGCTGCATCCTGCGACCAGTTGGTCTATTTCTGTTTCGGTGGGAATGAAGGGAATCTTGTGGACGCCTTCGTATCTTGGTGGTTCCCATTTTCCGCCAGTCATTCTGAGGAAGGATGTGTAGGCGTCGACGGCGTTGGCTTTTCTTCCTTCGCACCACGTCTGCTGGGCAATCACTGTTTTGATGGTATCTGGGTCGTAAAGGCTGGCTCCTCGTTTGGCTAGTATCTTGAGCAGCTTTGATCTTCCGAGTATTGTTGCGTCGCTGTAGCCTTCTTTCTTCATCCACCAGGCGAATTCGACGATCTTGCTCTTCATGTCTTCATGAGTTATCGCTGTGGCTCCCGCTGCCTTTTCCTGAGTTCGGGTTTCGACTGTGGCCAAGTTTTTCGCCCTCTCAGTCAAGAGGACGGCGGCTCGCCTGCTCCTGATATGCTTCATCTGTTGGGTGCTACCCAACTCCTTACAGGAGCCATTTCGTTCATCTGCCGCTCGGCAAAGAATAGTTTTGTCAAAGTCGCTTCTTAAAATCAATCTATGAAGTTTCTGAACGTATTCAGAGTGTTGAGAGCGGTCTGAAAAGGAGAATCGGTGGGCACAGCTTCGGCATAGGTAGCGTTGGATTTCGCCATAGGGTTCATAGCGCATGCCGTCTTTCCATAGTCTTTGGCTGCCGCATTCTGGACATTGAATGGTCGTGGTGTCTGAAGAAGGCTGAGCAGCCACTGGAAGTCTTGATCCCGAACCCAGGATTATGTTGTTATTTTCAGACTTCATGACGTTGTGGCCTTCAGCTCTTTTTTCTTCCACCACGACCAGCAGGAGACTAGCGTTTAATGTAGAAGTCGCATCTTGGGCAGACGTTGCTGTTGAGCTTGGCACCGCACTTTGGACAGAAGCTGTAGTCTGAGAAGCCCATGTTTTGTTTCACTGGCTAGGCGTAAAAGACGTCTTCTGCGAGGCTTCCTTGAACTTTTATGAATTTTGCAGCTTGGCAAAAGGCTAAGATTTTGATAAGCTCCGGGTCCTCGGCTTGCTTGAATTCTCTGATATAGCCGTATGGTCCAATGCAGACCTTGATTTCTACGCCTTCGTCAGACTTTCTAAGCTGGTAGGATCCAACCTTTCCATAACGCGCCAGATACTGGGTGTGTTCCTCAATGTATTTCCATTCTTCAACTAGATCGACCAAACAGGTTTCACCTTTAATTATGGTTCATCGAAAAGTTTAAGGAATTTCTGGCATCAACAAAGTACACTATACTTTGGAGAGCCCCGCAAAGTACACTGTCTGAAAACGGACATATCTTACAGAGTAAAGTCTTTTTTATTATGAAGATGAAAATAAGAGTTTGATGAACCATGACGATTACATTAGAATTGAAATGCGGTGTCGAAGGTTTTAGAGCGCATCCTGTGAAGGATCGATGGATTCTATCTGGCAATTCAATAATCTTGCATATACGAAGCGAAGATATTTTGACTGCAAACGTGTTCGGGATACTGAAGAATTTGGATCCTAAGGTTTGGCTTGTTTCGTTTCTGCAGAATGCATGTGGCTTCTCTAAAGAAGAGTTTCCGAATCTCTACCAAGATGACAACTATTCGGAATTCTCAGTGAGGCTTTGGCATGACCTTGATCAACCGCCGAGAGAGCTTGAAGGGGTGACTCAAGCAGATGTTTTCACTGTATTGAAAAACGCCATAGTTATGATTGAGTGTAAGGGGTCTGCTCCGCTTCAGAGGCATGTATCTACCGATGAGCCAAACGGTGATCCGAGACTTTGGTGGGATCAGGCTATTAGGAACATTGTTCGCGGCTATGTCCACTCAAAAAGGCACTTCGTAGAAAAAGAATTCTTTTTTGTAGTTTTATCAATGAGCGAGAAGGAAGAGACATTTCTCCAGTATCAAGATTGGAGTCGCCTGAAGAAGCAAGTTGAGAACAGAATTGATAAAGATCCAGAGCTAAGAGATGCTTTCCCAAAAGACTCAATTGATAGTATTTGTCAGAAGCTTTCTCGCAGGATTAGATGGGTGAAATGGACTGATTTGAAGGAAGCACTTGAGAAGTCTTCTTTCAATGAAAAGGGAGACTTTAATCCTCAAACTCGATTCTGCAAGGATGTTGTGGATTACTTAGAGTTAAAGATTGAATTGTGGAGCAGTCTAATGACAAAAAAATCTAGGTAAAAGATGCAAAAGCCGCTAAGAGTTCAAGAATTTCATTTTCTTCTGCTTCCTCAATAAAGCGGTTCATGTTGATTTGGTTAAGCACAAACGCCGCATAGGCTCTAACAGTCAACTCGTATAATGAGGCTTCAAAACCTGCTAGCGTTTTTCTGACTCCAATTTTCCTTAAATATTTCGATTGTTCAAGTGCTCTTACTCTGCGGTTTACATTAGTGTATCTAGAGTATTTCAGACCTTTTTGGGCTCTAATCTCTTTACATATTTCATAGATTGTTAGTGGGCCGTGGAGGGCAAGGATGCGGAATGTGGCTTTGTTGAGCCTTGCTTCTCGTCCTTTGAACACTTGCAGTTTGATGGTTGAGGGTTTGGGCTTGGGCACATCTGGTCTCGCCTAAAAGCCGGTAAAAACCCTCTAATGTCCCTGAACCAGTTTATCACTTTGATCAACACGTTCCTGTACTCATAAACCTCGGCGAAAACGTTTCTTCGGGAAGAAATGCCCTAAGGGAAAAACGTTTCTTCGGGTAGATATTTAAGCAGATTTTGAAGTTTAATGTTGCTGCAGAAGCTGAAACCTGTTCGGCGGCGGTGTTTTTGCCGAGGTGTTTTCGTCGTGAAGAAACGTTTTCACGGGGCTTTGAAGTGTTATGGTGACGCTGCTGGCGTCGGCGGCTACTGTCATTTCCAAGTTTTGACCTAAGAAGGGTTCAAGTTGCTTGTGGAATTTGCTGGGCACTGGAATAGAAATATGCCTGTGCAGGTAGATTCGCTTTTGGTCAAAGTAGCGTTTCTTAATTACCCGCGAGTAGATTCTGACCAAGGCTAATCCCAGCTAATAGTGAAAGAATGGGGGTTTCATTTGGTAGCTTTCTTCCCTGCGTGTTCGCTGTTTTCATGATCAATAACAACCCCGTAGTCCTCGTGCGCGAAGTAACACCAACTGCAGTGCCACTTATCATAAAGAGACAATCTGTAAACCAAGAAGCAGCGCCTCATTGAGAACCGAATCTTTCTGCAGGCTTAGCCCTTATGACTAATGTGTTGTCTTCTTGTTTGGCTTCAACAACGAGGTCCTTGTTCATGAAGGCTTCAGCCAGGTCTTTGTATTTGGCTGGTATGGTTAATTCGTAGCGGCTGTACTTGTAAACAGCTTTGTCTAGGTGATGGGATCTCATGACTCTGCGCCTGAGCCTGACTATGTGGTGCTCGTGGTATGGGTTCATGTTAGTCTTTCTCCGCACTTGGGGCATTTCCAACCAGTATAGTAAGCGCACGTGAAGCAGTAATGAACCCCGCATTTCTGGCACGTGTAACATATACCGTTGATTTCCTTAGCACACTCGCCAGCACATAATTCGCCGATAGCAAACTCGCCCATACAAACACTCACTCCTCAGCATAGCAAAAACAAGCCTTTTGCTTCACTGCATTTAACGTTGGTTCCATGAAATAGCACAAGAAAGCAGAGAGACAAGATTGAAAGTAATTGATAAGAAAAGGGCTCGTGCTAAATGGTTCAGAAGCAAAGAATGTCCGAAATAACTCGCGGTAACAAGTCTTATTACACTAATGAGAGAAATGAGCAAGTCTGGTGCAGCAAATGAAAGAATTAGCTAGATTCAAACGTTGGGCCAATAGTCACCGCTCAGGTCGTGGTTTGTTATGTCACTTTTACACTGTTGAGGGAAAGAAGCAAAAGCAATACTATACTAAGCCAGACTATGCCTATTTCAACATATTCTCGAATTCGCCTGATTGGATAATAAAAGGGACGACGGGACATGGTATATCCAGCGAAAGGGGAAAAGTTTCAAGTGTTCCTTGTCTCAACTGCTATAAAGTTGACGATGCCTTTTATGACGGCTTGGAAACCCTCGTTGAAGAGGGAAATCAGAAGTATGAGCTGGGCTTGATTCTCGACAAATCCGCACTTAAGAGAGTCTTTAAGGTTGTTGATGTGCGTCCTTGGGACCATAAGGATTCGAGGCCACCGCCACCTGAATGCTGGAAGTATGATATATCTGCCAAAAAAACTGCCCTGTATCCCTTCAACTATTGTGGAGTTGTAAGAATCAGAATTCCTAATTCCAGCCTGTACGATATGCCCATTGCGGTAATCCCAGGTGACGCGATCATGGGAATGCTCCTTAGGGAAGAGGGGTACGACGATAAAGTGCTGGCGGAGCTTCTCTCACAGAAGTGGGAAGATCATCTGGCAGACTTTCAACCCTTTCCGCTGCTTTGAACGCAAGCGACGTGACCTTTTTCTATCTTACGACGTTTAGACGACGGGAGTTTCTTACAGTTCTGCCTTAATGAAAGCTATATTCGCAAAGGAGCAATCAGTAAGGTTAGAAACCTCATGAAGAAAAGAACTTGGAAATGTGACGTCAAAGGATGCAGTGAGATTGCTGAATGGTATAGAATTAAAGATGGAGTTCCTTTAAAGCTGTGTATTCATCACTTCGCAGAGTTCGGTAGAAAGCGATTTGGCAAACCAGTTGATTTATCAGAACTCAGTGGGGATGATCTGGATTGGCTGGTAGAAAAGGACCAAGAGGAAGAAGCTGCTAAATAGCGCCCGCAGAGCTCCAGAAGAGATAGACTTTGGTCTGAAGCAGCATGCCGCATATGCTGATCAGTTTTGTGAGTTTTTCCAAGTCTGCATTTTCCACAGCTCCTTTGTATAATCTACTTTTGCCGTATGGGTCGTGGAAGCTGAATTCCTTCATGAATCTTGGATGCTTGTTTTCTGAAAAAGCTGTCTTAAGCATGCTCAGCTCTTGGGCGTTTAAGCTGGCGAGTTTCTTTAGCACGTAATTTGGGCTGCGCAGATAGGTGGCATTAAAGCCTAGTTTGTTAAGCACTTCGGTGGTTTTGTGGGCCTCTTTGACTAGTTGGCTTTCAGCTATCTTGCGCATACCTGCTTTCTGAAAGAATGGATTGTATTTGGCCATGACTGCTACAGTCTCGACGTAGGGCGTGCTTGCATGCTCAAGGGTTTCTCGGATAAGTTTGTGGCCTAATCCAATCGTGCGGTATTTTGGATGAACCACTACTCGGCTGATGATGCTCAATTTCTGGTTGAGCTCTCGCATGCTCATCTTCGGCAAAACCATTCTTCTTCCAAAGCATGCTGCAGGCGGATACGAGTAAACAACTACGCCGCATAGTTCTTCACCGCGCTTAAGAGAGAAAATCTTGCGGACACCTGCTACCTTGTGGCTGCGGTAATGGAAGCCTGCGAGCTGGTAATAGTCTTGTCTTGAGCCTTCCAGGACCTGCATTTCTTTGACTAAGGAGCATTGTTTGTTGGTTTCGTTGGGATAGTATTTGACTTCTATTTCTTTGCCGAACCTCTTGTGGATGTGCACTGAAGGCTTCAGGTCTTCGAAGAGGTCGGTGTGTGTTGTGGCTGCTAGCACTGCTTTTCCTTCTTGTCTGGCGAGCTTTTGCACGTTGAAGGCTACGATTCTTGCTGTGTCTCTGTCTAGGGTGGCTGCGAACTCGTCCATTATCCAGAATTGTGCTTTGCTTTCCATCATTTTGGCTACGCGGTAACGGTACTTCTGCCCGTCACTCAACTGCTCAAAGGTACGGAGGAAGAGAAAAGCGTCGTTTAAGCCTACCTTGCTCAGTAACTCTAGACCTTCTTCAACTGTTTTGCCAACAGTTTCAATCAAAGGCTTGCCTGGATCAGGCTGAATGTCACCTATGTTTATCGACTCGGCGTTCATGCCTTCCTTGACGTCTTTTTCCAAAGCCTTGAGCAACACGGATTTGCCGCTGCCTGAGTCGCCGGTTATGAGCACGATGTCTTTAGGTCCTATCTTCAATTCCACGTTGTCGTAGACGACGAATCTTTCCCACTTGTCCAAGCCTAATCCGAAGCTCTCAGCAACAGCTACAACTCTTTTGGTCGGCTTGGGAGCGGCAGTCTCATAGCTGATATTCACCACAAACTTGCCGGTGTCTCGGTCATATTTGCGTGCCCACTGCGTGATTCGAAAAAGCTCTTGTCTCTTCAACGTTCGCTGCGCCACCACTCATTCTTTTTCCGACCTTTCTTGAAACGGTAGAAGGGCGGTTTGGCTTTGCGACCCATGGGGCTATATCCTTCCAAGCTTGTAACGGGCTAAGCTTCCTGTCTTGCTTCTCAAAGTGTACAAGTAGTCAGCTAGTAACTGCGGTTCTTTGCCTAGCTCCAGTGTGGTTTCTAGTGCTTGGGTCTCCCCTATCAGGCGGTATTCGGCGCTAATGACTCGGTAGTATCCGTCAACGTTCTCGTTGGGCAATGTGACCCAGATTCTGTCGCCTGCAAGAACCGGTGCAGACCCGTAATCGATCACGTCGCTTGCCACTCTGATATACTCGGCTGGGCTGCTCAAATGGTCGTAAAGAGCCTTGGCACGAAGCAAGCATTCGCTGTCGCTGTGCAATTCCTCGTCTACTTCAGCCAGTTCTCTTGATCCTGAACCATAGGTAGCGCTCCATCGGGCACTGTTGAAGAATAAGTTGTCAATCCAGAAGCTGCCTGTTCCAGTTCCGCTAAAATGGGCGATCCAGTGAACCTCGTTGATTATTTCCCAGTTGAAGCCAGCTTCCACAGAATCCCATTCATTCTCGTATTTCTTGCCAACATTGAATTTCTCCAAGAACCACTTGTCAGCTGCAATGTCAAAGGTTCGATTCGCAAACTTGCCTGCATTGTCCTTTAGCAAGACTTGGCAAACGGAGCTGAAAGCTGCTTCACGTTGAATCTGGAATTGGAGCGTTGGGTACGTTTTGCAGTTTGGCTGCCAACCAGATGGTAGTATCAAAACAAGGCGACCGTAATAGTCTGCTGTGCCCGTGGTGTGCTTGATTGAGTAGGATCCCAGAGCCTTTGTTGTGCCGTCTAATGAAACGCTGCCGGTTCCTGTGCCGCTCACCCAATCATTAATCGAGTCAGTGTTGATGTCAAGGGTCTCAGTCCAAGAATCACCGTTGCTCGGGTACTTTTTCTCAGCTGCACCATAAACGAAGATCTTGTCTCGCTTGCGGAAAATGCTCTTCCGGTACTCGCTGACTTCAAGCCTTTCTGATAGGCTCACAGACGAAGTCTTGCTGTTCTTCGGGAAGAATTCGACCTTGCCATCGGGCGCTACCCTGAGGTCGAAGCCGATTGCGCCAGTTTTGTCGGCGCTTTTGGCTATGAACTTCAGGATGTCAAAGACAGGCGTTTTCTCATAGTCAAGCTTAGTGTACGTGGTATCCGTGTTCTCAATGAGCTCAGTGGAGTCTCTGACATGGCTTAAGCCCACATAATAGTCGATAAGGTCCTTGACGATTTCTTCGCCTTTCTTGTTCTCGTAGGTTTTTGTTACGACCCTTCTGAAGAGGCGTTCTCCCCAGCAGCGCCCCAGAACACGAAGATAGTTTTCGCTGCGAGAATCCGATAGAGCCTTGATTTCTTCAACCGTGACCGTTGCGACTAAGGGACAGTTGGCTCCTCGCCCCAAGCTTATGCTGCCATCATCACCAACGTTGACTGGATAGGTTCCGCCCGGACTGTACTTCTTGTCAAAATTCTGCAGCAAGCATTCAAAACTGGAAACCTCATCAGTGGCGCCCAAATGCACTCTCAAGTCTGCAACATCGCTTTGAGGAGGCGTCACAGAGCCGAAGACAATGGCGCAAACCGGCAGGCCTACGCTCAATATTCAACTCCTCGGCGGTAATACTCCTCTTCTCCGGCTCGCCTAATCGACCGTGTAGGCGTCTTCGCAAGCTCCGCATTGTACTCTGCTTGAGCTGAAGCAGCGTCCCGAGTGGTAGAAGCCAGCCAAGCCATGTACGCCGCAGTCGCAATAACTAAGCCTACGCCTAGGGTTAACAGGGCAATTTTCATGGCTAGGGCTGCGTTTAGGACCCAAGTGGCGGCAGCCGCAATGTGTGAAGAAACCGTGTGAGCAATATTAGCGATAGAAGTCGCAGACAAAGCGCCCTTAAGAGAAGTGTAAAGATGGATTGCGGTCATGATGCCTACGAGCATGCGGCTTGTTTGGGAGTCAACAACTCCGAAGGCATAGGCTAGATGAATAGAGTCCATGGCAATAGTTCGAAAAGCATAGCTAGCTCGGTTCTCAGCTCTCACAGCAATCGAGACTTCATGAAAACTCAACTTGCACTCGCCTCCCTAATCGCATCATCAACTGCACGGTTTACGTGCTGCACCAGACCAAGCATGCCCAATTCCAAGGCGCGGCTGAGAAAACGCCTAGCCTGCATAAAACGGGTGCCAAATTCAACGAAGACCGCATAAGACGCCCTTGCGCCAAGTTTGAAAGCCCACTCTTTCACTCGTTCAGCGAACACTGTGCCAGCCAAATAGCCAGTCTTTTTAGGCGCTAGACTCTGAGCCCTCGTCTGCATGGCCTGAACCTCGAAGTTCAATGCGTCATCGATACGGTTCCGCATGGTCAGGTCTAACCGATCGAGCTTACGCTGCAGTTCAGGAATGCCATACACGTCGACTTGAATTTCAACGGACATGATGATGTGCCTCCCGTTTGGCTTTGCCGATTTCCTCCTCTGTTTCGCGGTCAACTTCGCTCAAGATCACGATTAATGTCTCGATGTCCCGTGCTGATTCCCTTCGGATTTGGCTGGGCAGCTTTCCGATTTCTTTGCAGAGTCGATAATCGGTGAGTGCTGGGTGCGGTTTTCCTCGTCGGATTGCTCGGATAAAAAACGTTGCTCATCAGGCGTTATGCCGCACAGCTTGTTGGCGACCCTAGAACATATCTCTCCAAGTTCTATTGGTATGCCGTCTTCTTCGCCGAGCAATTTCTCCAGCGTGATCGGCTTGTTTGGGGGCTGTTCACGAAGACTGGCAAGGATGGTTTCGGCTTGAATGCCTATGAAATCGGAGCTGACAACTTGTCCGGTCATTGGATGATATTTTGTGTGTTTCTGGATTATTCGGCTGCGTTTAGCCCATGTGATCTCTTGGAAAACGTAGCGACCCGCGTATTGTTCTCCGAAGCGGTTGTCTAGTTCAATGGTTTCTCTTCGCATTTTGAATTATCTCCATGATTGCTACTCGGTTTTTTACCGCGGTGTTGATGTCTTCGAGCACGATGTCCTGCATCCATTTGGGCAGTTTCAGAATTCGTTCGCCAAGCGTCTTCCACATTTTCATCCACTTCTTGCGTAGGGCAGCGTCTTGGCCGAAGCCTTCCAGAACCTCAACTTCAACAGCCATGCTAGCCGCTTCCTATGATCGTGATTGTGAAACTGAACGAGTCAATTCCTGAGATAGCTTGGTCGACGCTGAGAACGAATGTCACGAAGACGTAGCTGTCCACGGCGATTTCGGCTCCGTCATAGTTCCAAGTCAGGGTTATAAAGTCTGAGGCGGTTGCTGGAGTCCAGTTTTCCGTTGTCATAGTCAAAGTGATGGGAACGTTGCTTCGGTTCACGATGTATGCTGAGAAGTTCTTGCTTTCTCCGGCTTCAACGATGCCCCAGTCTATTTGCGTGACTGAAACTGTGAAGTTGATGTCCTTGTAGACGCCTACGCCAACCGCTTTGACCGTGGCTGAGCTTGGAATTCGCTGGGTCCACTGCATAACCGCAATAGTTGAGAAGCTGCCGAAAGCAAAGCAGAGCAGGCAGGCAATAAGGAAGAGAGCTTTTTTCAGTTCGTTTCCACCTCCTCAGCTGATGACCACGTCGCGGGCAACAAACGGCGCCTTCAAAGAAACAAGATCTTCAATCTTAGTCAGAGAACCCGCTTTCTCCCATTTGCAGTACTTGAACAGGGCGCTGCTGGTTCCGCCTAGACCAAATTTGAGGCTGAACTCGGAGTCGCTGATTATGTCGTCGTATTCTTGTTTGCTTTCAAACTCGAACGTGACCTCGCCGGTTAAGACCCTGTGGCGCTCCTGCAGATACTTGAGCAGATGTCCGCTTGTGCTGCGAATGACTGGGACTCTTTTGAGGCTGTTTTCTATGACGAATTTCCAGTCCGTGGCTCTTTCCACTGCAGCTAAGCCTGAGCCGTCTCCGGCTCCTCTTTGCACGTAGCTTTCATGGTAAGGCACAGCGCCACCATAATCGGCGTAGGTTGCTCCAGAGATTTTACTGGTTCCAACAGCCAAGTCTTGCCCAATCAGGTCAGCAGTGGCTTTTACGATGTCTTCGACGGAGCATTCTACGGTTACTTTGTCCATGCGGCAGCCTTTGTGCAGCAGGTCGATGATGCCGCTGGCTTTCTCGTAGAAGACCTCAATGCTCATTGAATTCAACGTGGTTATGTACTGCAGGAAGTTGATGGGCGCCTCACTTGGAAGGGCATATGCCACTTTCAGGTCTACGTGCCTTAGGCCTCGGCGAATCGTCTTCGGGTCTCTTGAGCCTACGCCACGAACCTTAATTAGTCCTGGGTCTAGGCTTGGCTCCACGTTTTCAGCTGTTGCTAATCCAAGCATGCTGGGGTTTGTCGGAGTCTGCCCATAGGTCGATTCCTGTACATAGTAGACTTGTGCTTCATGCGCTCCATACACGCTCATCTGGCATTCCTCCTAGGTTGCTGGAACATTCTCGAACAACCATCCTGTGACTTGGAATTCCGTGTGCCACAAAAACGGCTTAACAGCCACATCGTCAGCATCGCTGTAGCTAGCGACTTTCACGTGCGTCAAGCCTTCAACCGTCAAAACAGATTTGGCATAGTCGCAGTAGAGCACGGCAGGCGTTATGCCATCGCTTGGGTTCGTGGTCCTAGCTAGCAGATAGATGTAGCCGACGCCCGTGGAGTCCATTTCGATGTAGTCAGTTAAGCTAGAGGTTAGTGTAATGGAAATGGTCTCATCGGTTCCACTAGACCCTGTTTGCGCATTTTGCCAAGCCGCTGCTATGTGATTCCAGACTTTGATTGTGGCTCCGTTGCCTGCTGGAGCTGTGCCGTATCCTTCGAAACTCAGAACGATTTTCTTTACGTTGTTTTCGTGCGGGTCGTACTTGGAAGTCTCAACCTTGATCTTGAAAAGCATCAGGGCATACTGTAGGTTGACGTTGACGGGTTTAGAAAAGCGGCTGTCATCGCTGTACCAGAGAGTCTGATATTCCACCGCTGTTAGTTCTGTCCAGCTTGATGATGAAGGCGCTAGTTCTGACGCTGACTCAGCATGATAGGCGTCGTGCGGTCCACTTGTGCCTAGAGCATAGAAGTCGTATGTGGTTTCGTTTGGTTTCAGGCGCTTTTGTCGAATGATTCGGAGGATCTCTTCACGGAGTTTGGACCGAGTCCGTGTTCCAGCTTGCTTTCCTGTCTTGTCAACAGCATAGCAGTCGACTTTAAGATTCAGAATGCGCTGCGTTAATGAAAGGTTGAAGCTCAAAGGCTTGATGAGGCTAGGCTGTCGCAAGCCAACAGTGACTTGGCCATCATAGTTTTTGAGTAGTTCTCGGTCATACCATTCGCGGCTGACGTAGATGCTGGCTAAGCTGCCATCGTCATTCACGACTCGCATGTTAGCCTTCAGTAACCGCACAAGCGTTGTCACGGGATCCTCAACTTCAGGCACCCAGAAGCCTCCTCAAAACCGCTTTGCGATAGATGGTTTCGCCTTGGAAATCAAATTCCTGAATGTCTAGGGCTTCGTAGTCGACGCCTTTGCGGCGTATCTTGTCATGATGTCTTATGGGAGCGAAAATGTGGATTGTGAGATAGTCGTTTATGATGTATCCTGGTTCTATGAGCGTCTCAAAGGCTCTGGCTGGAGTAACTATGGCTTTGATGTCTACGCCTTCGCCGTAAGACACGGTTTGCTCGGCTTGCCTGACTGGGTAGAGAACTAGGTTTTCGCCTTTGGAGCCAAGGATCTGGGTGAAACGGGTTATGGGATCCTCGTAGTAGAGGAAGAGCAGAGAAAGCCAGCAAACGGTTGCCATAGCCTGCTTGTTTTCAACATAACTATAGTCAGCGTGCTTGACCCCCCAGAACATAAACTCGCTCTGGTGCTTGTCGACTGTCTTCATGCTGAACTCGAAACTTGACTTGTCATGGTTCCTGCGTATTTTCCACAAGATTCCAGACGTGACAACATCGTAGTAGTCACTTGCGGGAAAACGGCTGACAACGTCGATGTAGCCTGCCCAACAGACAGCCGGGCTATACGCGGGGTATTGAGCGCTGGCTCTAATCGTATTAATGAAATTGTAGACTTTCTGGGCGGTTAGGCTCCACCCTTCGTAATCGTAGAGCCCAAGCAACGCGTAGGCGAATGGGTCATCGTAAATCTCGTTTTCATTCAAGCCGACTCTGTGCCACTGTCCATCACCGCTTGGAAGAGGCCTATACTCAAGCCAGAGATCCTCGAAGCCTGAACGCAGAAAGCCTATGGCATCAGACATCATGGTTTCGTATCTTGTCTTGTTGTCAGGGTCATAATCGATAAGGATCTTCAGACCAATGAATCCGTAGAGGTTTTCTATGTCCGTTTCTGGAAGCCAAACGTCCGCGTCTGTCACAGCTCTAGCGAAACCGCCATAATACCTGTCATGAACAGTCGGGGTGGGCGGATGCTGCATGCTGTAGAGAAAGGTTGCTCCAGCCAGCTTAGCAGCGTCCAGATAGGCAACCGTTCCAGTTAACTTGTAGGCCCTGACCAGAGCTGGAATAACCCGAGCTGCATCAACACTGTAGTAGTAGGTGCCTGTCTCAGTGGATTTGAATCCGCCATAAGCCTTCTTGGCAGGGTCGCTATTTTGCTGGGTTAAAATCCAGTCTGCAAGCAAGACAACTTTGTTGTAGATGTCGGTTTGCTTGCTCGAAAACTGAGAATCATAATAGGCTTCGTAGAGAAAGTCGATGGCAAAAGCCGCCGCGAAAGCTGCTCTGCCCCAAGTAGGGTCGGGACCTGACCCGGGAATAACGTAGACATAGGGCGCGTAATCTATGACGAATTGGTAATAAGCGTCGGGAACTTGCATTAGGGTCCCTCGAGCTGGCTTATGCCGTGCCTTTTTTGGCGGGCTATGAACCGTTCAACCTGTTCCCGCAGGAACTCAAGCTGTTTTCCAGCATTCGGAGAAACGCGCAGGTCGCCTACGCTGAAGTCAAGTCCAACTGCGGATCCGCCTGTGACCTTGCAGTAACAGTAGATTGCGGCTAGGTTGCGGATGGCGTTGGCTTCTGCTTCTGTTGAGTTTTCAGCGTCGAGTGTTTTGCCGATTTCTTCGCTTAGATAGGCTTCAGCCTCATCTCTAAATGCTAGAACATCATTGTCGTTCACGTCTGTCTCTGCTAAGCCCAAACGTTTGCGAACCTGATCCGCTGTAACTGCAGCCATCGCTTATCTAAGACAATGAGGATGAACGGCGACTAAAAAATAAATCTTGAATTGCGCTTAAATTTAGGAAAAAATCAATTCTGTGGCAGATCAGTTAAAATGGACTTCAAGATTTGTTTAAAAAACCGAACACGCCCTTTTCTTTTGGTAATGGATTTGAATAAGCTTCAGAAAAAGCTGGAAGATGTGAAGCTAGGCGACCTTGTTGAAGTCACGTGGCTTGACGCTAGTCGTGGAAAACTCGAGACAATGGAGCAGATGCGTGAAGGCGGTGCAAGCGGCGCTGAAATCGACTTGCCCGTCTCAAGCTGGGGCATATACATAGGCGTCTTCGGCAAGGTTGCACAGCACGTGGTCTTAGTTGCAAACAGGTGGCTATACTCGGAAGGCTACGGACAAGTTGACTGCACGATCATTCCTTTAGGCACGGTTGAAGAAATCAAGCTGCTCCGACCTAGCGTTATGAATCTCGATAAGGCTCGTGTCTGTCAGCAAGCCTTCATTCATGGTAGAGCTAGGCGAATGATGCGGACCATAACTGTTTTTGGGAACGAGAAATGAGAAACCCAATTCGCGAAGCCTTGACAAAAACTATTTCAGTGAGGAAAGGTGGGCACGTTGAGGTTCCGCCAAGCCAAAAACTGCTCTACGCCGTGTATTTCAGCTTAGGCATGGTTGCTTGCTTAACAGTTCTTGAAAGTGTGCATCTCATCGTCTTAGGCTCCTGGAACAGTGAAATCTTCACGGTTATTGCCGGTCTTGTGGGCAACATAACAGGCATATTCCTGACCCAGAAGGCCTAAGCCCTATGGCAAGAGGCAAACCCTGGACAGATGAGGAAATCGACCTTCTGAAAGCGATGCGTGAGCAAAGGCTGAACGCTCAGCAAGTTTTTGAAAGTGGGAAATTCCCGAACAGAAGCTATGAGGCTATTAGAAAGCAGCTGAAGAATCTTCGCTCTATAGTTGAGACTAAGCGCTCGGCAATAGTTGAGACTATACTGCCAGCTAAAGACGCTTTGTCGATGGATGAAGTTGTGAAAAGGTTCACCACAGCCTTCAAACAGGTATGCGAGTTGAAGGAAGCTGACAAACTAGTGCTTGAGCGGTTTCGCATTATTTTCCAAGCAGCCAAAGACTACGGGCCCTTGTTGAAGTTTTATGAGAACTGGGAGGTCATGGAGCAACGTGTGGCGAAGATTGAGGAGCTTCTGGCGGAGCTACAGGCTCGGAAAACTGGACCAAAGGCTTGAGCCAGCAGAACAAAGGATTCGAGAGCTGCTGAGGCAAGAAGAAGCCGAAGTCACGGGTCCCGTAGACTACGCTGAGAAAATCTTGGAGATGAAGCCTTTTCCTTATCAAGCCAAACTTCTCGAAGATATTAACAAACGAATTGTAGCCTGCATGGGAAGGCAAACAGGCAAAACCACCACTATAGCCATGAAAGCCATCCATTTTGCTGATACCAACCCGAAAGTGACCGTGCTGATCACGGCTCCAAGCCTCAGGCAGAGCATGATAATGTTCGACCGCATAGCCACATTCGTCTATTCTTCAGCAATTCTACGAAACAAGATAGTCCGAGCCACAAGAACACTAATCCATTTTGAGAACGGAAGCAAAATCATAGCGTTGCCCTGCTCTGAAAACTTACTACGAGGATACACGGCGCACATGGTCATTCTCGACGAAGCGTCATGGATTCCCGAAGAAGTCATTACACAGGTTCTTTTTCCAATGCTAACTACAACTCAGGGCTACGCGATTTTTCTGAGCACGCCATGGGACAAGAATCACTTTTTCTACAGAGCCTTTGTTAACCCAAACTACAGTGTGCATAAGGTGAAGTCTCAAGAATGCCCGCTTGTGACTGCTGAATTTCTGGAAGAGATGCGCCAAAACATGACGCGAGAAGCCTACGTCATGGAGTACGAAGCAGAGTTTGTTGAAGCTTTGAACAGCTATTTTTCGCAGGAGCTTATCCGCAAATGCGTGGAACTTGCCCAGAAGCTAGAAGTTGAACTTTGCGCAAGTCTTGAAAACCCTTTTCCAGACGGGAACTATTATGCTGGAGTTGACTTTGGCAAACTTGCAGACCACTCTGTGCTTGCAGTTTTGAAGCGCGAAGCTGACATACTGAAGCTTGTTTATCTGTATCAGTTTCCGCTTGAAACTCCATACACCCAAGTCATAGGGCATCTGGTAAGAGCTAACCAGAAGTTCTCTTTCAGAAAAATGCTCGCGGACCAGACCGGGGTAGGTGAGCCTGTGACCGAGGAGATATGCAGCCAGGGCATAAGAAACGTGGAAGGAATAAAATTCACAGTCCAAACCAAAGAAGAACTGCTCTCAAGCCTCAAAATTGTCATGGAGCAAAACCGCTTAGCAGTACCATACCAAAGGCAACTATGCCAACAGATCAATGAACAACAATACAGCTACAGCAAAAGCGGACACCTGCAATTCAGTCATCCTGACAACAGCCACGACGACATGCTATGGGCACTTGCACTCAGCGTCTATGGAGCAAGAGAGCCAAGAAAGCCGCCAGCATTCACATTCGGACGAGAGTAGGCGTTCTTAGCGCGCCCTACCACGTCGTTTGTTCCTTGTATAGAAAGTCTATCCTTCCTTCCTTATAGAAATTAGCGCGCGCCTCTTACTCTCTCTTATCTACTTAGACACAGATACACAGAGATAGAGACACATTACACATACAACAGCTAAGAAGCCAACGGATGTAGGCGATGAAGATAATGGATTTGGAAATTGCTCTTCAGGTTTTGCCCTTCGTAATCCCATTAGTAACTGCTGTTGTCGGCTGGGTTTTGGGCTACTACTTAGGTCTAAGAAGTCAAAAGATTCAGACTCTACAAAAATACGTAACAGACACTGTTAAAGAACAATACCCTTCTCTGTTCTCAGAAATGCAGAGGAATAGCGAGTACCTAGACAACTTCTTAGAAAAGCCCGTTGTAGGGTTTCAGTTTTCAGTCCTAACGGACTTCCTCAAGAAGGGGTTAGGTTCGCTTATGAAAAGACATCATGCCGACTTATTTCAGACTGTGAACCATTTTGCTGAAGAAATCCAGCCGAAATTTGAGGAGTTGAACACACTCAGAGTTGGCATTCATAATGAGCTGTATGAAATCTGGCAGTGGTACATACATGAGAATTTGCTTGGAGCCTACCCAGAACATATTTCCGCTTCGATTAGCGGTGACTTGATTAGGTCGGTTAATCCCTACAATGTTCTTTCTGAACTCCTAACCAAGAAACATGATTTGATGGCTCAGAAAGTTGAGAAATGCTATTGGGAGAGGACAGCGGGAATTCGAGAACAGGAAATGCAGAAGGGATACAGAATTAGAGGAATACCCGTAGGAGATGTGGATTTTAGGAAGGTTACCGAGTCACTAGTCGAGCTGGCAAAACCGAAAATCGAGGGCATCCTTAAAGTCTACACATTTCTAAAAGAGCAGAACGACACCGAAATAAAGGGAAAAATGATTCCATTACTCCATAAATACATAAGCAGTCCAGTTTAAACCAAACTCAATGTTTCTTAATGCGACTCTCAAGGTTTCCCTTTAGCCAAACATAAAAGAGGGTTTTATGCTTTAGGTGTATTTGGCAGATAGGCGTGGATTAAAATGGGTTTTCCGAAATCCATTTGCTTAGCGCGCGCTAAACACGAGGAATGAAGGAGAAACATGGAAACCCAGAATAGCAACCATGAATGTTAGAAATCAATAGGTCGATAATAAGAAGAAGGCTTGGTATTTTGTCTACAGAAACCCATGATGACATGATTGAAGAATCAATCAGATGGGCGGAATCACTCGGCTACAGGGTTGTTGAACGCCATTTAGGGACGGAGACAGGAGCTGATGCAGTCTTTCAAAACCTTTTTGGTGAAAGGGCAATATTAGAAATAGTGACTGGTTCAAGTTTCAAGGGTCTCTTAAAAAAGGAACGGATTAAGGAGGCATTGAAAAGCGACTTTTTCTTAGGACTCATTGTGGTAGGCGATAGAATAGACAATCTAAAGGACCATGGATTGGCAGAGGGTCTTTCCGCTGAACTTTTTGAATCTGGCCACAAAGAACAGAGGGTCTTCGGAGTACGCGTGCTGGATTTTAAACAGGTGATTCCAGTGTTACTAGTTTCCATTTTGGGAACGAAAGGGAGTCCTAAGTTCGTTAGACTTCTTTAGTGAGAGTTGGTCATAAGCCCGCTGGCTCGAGAAAGAGCGCGCGCTCATTCACCTTTGACTCATTAGTCTCTCAAAACCGTCTTCTTGGAGCCTGAAGCGAAACTCTAAATTTCGACGGGTCTAAGAGGATCTTTCCGAGAGTCAAAATGCGTCTGCCATTTGAAATAAGGCTCGCATGGAGCCGCTTCCTTCTGAAGTTCCCTCACAGGTGCCACAGCTGCAAGCGTATAGTGTGGCCATCTCAGCATCCTTGGCGTGTCCGGAAGAAATGGTTCCACAAAGAATGCTACGCCGAATACAATAGGCAGACACAGGAGCGCCTGCTCAAAAAGGTCCTGAACATAGAGCAGTAATCAAATAGCGCGGGCTTGAAGCTTCCTTTTTTGAAGATTGTGAACCTCCAAAGCCTGTGACACATTGAACCCTGCCTCTGTAAGGTGCTCTTGAAACATCACGAAAACCCTATTAACGATATCGAAAATAGAAACGAGACATGTCGATCATCGTTGACAAGCCCTACAGCAAAGAGCCCAAAACCTTCCCACTAAAGGATTTTCACACGAATCAAGTATTGTTCATAACCAGACCACCCTACCAAAGAAAGAATGTCTGGCCAAATCAAACAAAGGAAGCTTTGATTGAGAGTTTTTTCCGTAGACATTATGTACCAGATATTGTACTGAGAGAAGTGCACACACCAAGTCATATCATGAAATATGAAGTGGTAGATGGGCAACAACGGATTATAGCAATTCAGGATTTCTTCAATGGTTTAATCAAGCTGCCCAAGGAATTGTCGGATATTACTTCTGAGGCAGGAAAAAAATATTCTGAACTAAGCCTGGAAGTTAGAAACCACATAGACCAGCAAACATTAAACGCCACAGTATTAGGTGGCTTGACAAATCCACATAACCGGAACTATCAACAAACAGTTGCAAAAGTCTTCTGGAATTTGCAGCAGGGCAAAACCTTATCCTATATGGAAGTAGAACATTCGAAGTTGTACAGCGCCTCAAGGAATTTCGTTACAGAACATTCCGACGACATGAGTTTTGATTATGATAAGTACGAATCACTAGATGCTAACCCTCGCAGGCATAAGTTCTTTGAAATAATCAATGTTGATAATGACCGCTTAGACCATTTAGCAATACTGGGTAGATTCTTAATCCTTGAAGAAAACGAAGGCTCTGCTGAACTCGGAAAAAAGTACTTCATGAAATTAATCGACAGTTGGGACAACAGGACGAATGAGGCCTTCGAAAGCTCACCACAAGCAAAGAGATGCCTGAAAACACTGGACGTACTCTATCAAATCTTTAAGGATGACCCATCAGTTAGAGCTGGTGGAAAGGTACCCGAGTTAGACAGAGACTACATAATAATTAGCATTTACCTCCTCGCACAAAGACTAGTTCATTCCAACTGGAATTTCACCCCGAACAACTATGAGAAGTTCAGGCTATTCACGCAAGACTTCTACCGAAGATGGGGTACTGACGACGAAACCGATACAGATATGATTCTTTTTAGAAATCAGAGGCAACAGAACAAGAAGGCCGTGGAAACAAGAGATCAGTTGATCACTGAATGGTTCTTCAAATATTGCCCTGAACTGAACAGATTAGACCCAGAGAGAAATTTCAACTACGTAGACCGCATAATTATTTACAGAAAAAATAAAGGCATATGCCAATCATGCAAAGCCGAGGGAAAGACAGAAGAACAATCGTTGGTGCCTTGGCATGAATTTGAAGCTGATCATCTAAAACCATGGAGCAAGGAAGGCAAGACTACCATAGACAATGGTCAGGTCCTTTGCAAGCATCATAACCGAGTAAAGAGCAATAGCTACAGACAAGTATAGAATTCAATCGCAAATGCCTAAGAAATCGAGATGGCATACAGCCCTCTGACTAACTTACCACTAAGAGGAAGGGTTGATGCTGATCGCAATTTTCTTGGCTTCAGAAATGTGTTCTGCCGTTTGGCGTCCCGGCAGAGAAAGCTTGCTTAGTCGCCTAGGTGCGTGGAACTCGCTTGTTATCAGGCCTTCTTCGGTTAGGAGCTTAAGTATTCTGCAGCAGTGTTCTTGGGTGATGCCAACTCGCCTAGCTATCTGATTGTTTTGGAGAGGCTCCTGTTCAAGCAGTGCGATTAGGATTTTCTGTTCAACGGTGAGAAGCATGTCTCGTCTATCTTGATAGCCTGTTTCTAAGCATATAAACAGTGTTTGAACTCTATTTCAAAAAGAAAAGGGAAAATGAGGCTTTTTCAGGCTTCAATGCTTATTTCTTAGGCTTCTTTTCTGCGGGCTTGTCTGATTCCTCAGGCTCTTCAAAAGGCTCCAAGAAGTCGCGTCCAGCATAGCTCAGTGGCAGTTCCACGACATCGCCAGGCTTGTAGTCTTTGCCTTCATGGCTGAACACTGAAACTTTGCGCACTCTGAACTTTGGCATTGCTAGGTCACCTAGGTGATCCCGGTAACCTCGCAAATCGACGTGGGTCTTTTGATTCTTGGAACCACGGCTTCGTAGACTTTGAACTGGTGGTTCATGTCGATTCTTTGCATGTAGAAGGTTTTGAGGTCCTGTGCCACTGGCAGGTCAGCGTTTTCGGCTCCGCTTTTCATCAGAACCGCGCTGTCTGTGCCTCCAGCTGACGACTTGATCAACGGTGAAACGTAGACTTGGCCCTGAATTATTTCTTGGATTTTTTCGAGCTGGCTCATTCCCGTGTTAGCTATCAGAACCAGTGAGTCCATGTAGGCGCTTGGCTGCAATATGAGGTCGTAGGGCGGAGGATAATTCTTCGTTAGCAGTAGCTTTGCTGCGTTGCGGACGCTTGTTAAGGCGTTGGGGCTGGTTGCCCATGCTCCAGCGCTTGCCTGCGTCTGTCTTCCTGTAGCTGTGGTTAAGCCTTGAATGCCCAGTCTGGGTTTGCCCGTGATTTCTCCGTTAAGAATCAGTTCCTCTTCAAGCTGAGCAACGACTAGCGCGGCTGATTCTGCGTTGGCTGTGTCTAATGGTGTTCCGTTTCGTCTGGAGGCTTCTAGGTCTCGCCAGTGGATGCGGAAGTCTTTGTGCAGTATGGGCACTATGAGGCTTTTCCGCGTGTAAACGATGATGTCTTCTGCTGGGGTTTCGCCGTACATGCTGACTATGGCTTCGCTCATTTCTGTGAGCTCGTCCCATGTAACGGTCATGACGCCTACGCCTGCAAGCCGTTTCACAGGCAAAACGCGTCTGCCCACTAGCACGGGCTGCACTGCTTTGACTACGGCTTCGTCAAGTTGCTTCCACTCTTCCTCGACAAGGGGCGCTTGAGCTTTTCCAACAAGCTGCAAAGGATCCATCTAGATCACCAACCGTGCCATAATCGGCTTTGTTTCACCCGCGCCCGTGGTCACGCTTTCCTCAGCGGAGCCGAGGAGTTTTTCAATGTCTCCAGCTGCTGGAGTCGCAGGAAAACCTTGGCATTGGCCGTTGGCTGCGGCTTGAAGCCTTCGTCCCTTGTTTATTGTTTGTGAAGCAGCTAGGGTGAGCACAGCGACAATGTTGCCTTTCAGCACTTTGACCGGAGCTTTATCTGCAAAAGCGTCTGCCATCTTGTACCTTGGGTCAATGTCAACAACGCCTAACACGTTCAGGGCGCCTGCACCTGCCAAGCCAACTTGATGATCGCCTGTGCCCTTCATCACAAGCAGCCCAGGCTTGACGCTTGTTCCCTCAGCGACACATTCATCCGTTATCGGGTTTCCAGAGACAAGGATCTTGTTTGTCGGTTTGCCATAGGGCATGTTTATGCACGCTCCTTGTGGTAGAGGCAGCCAACCGTCAGCTTGTTCTCCTCTTCGCTTGTAGATGACACGGCTCCGGCGCTGCGAATGTTCTTCACCGTGCCCTTGGCGCTGTCAACTGCTTTCAGAATTAGTTTCAGTTGAGGAAGATCCATTTGGTCAAGGTCGTCTTTGCTCCAGTCTGCCCTGTCCATGATGGCTTTGACTGTGGCGTCTTTCTCGCGGTCAACGTAAACCTTCAATGTCTTGCTTGCGTCGTCAAGGGTTTGACGTAGCTTCTGGTTTTCACTGTCCAGTTCTACAATATGTTTCTCTAGACCTGTGACTTTCGACTGTAAAGCCTCAACATCTTGTTCCTGCTTTTGTTGAGACATGCTTTCACTCGGAAAGATAAGGCAGGAACCTGAGATATTATTTCAGCGCATTTCGATTAGATTTTACTTAACTAAAATGATGCGCACGTCTCAGCCAGTATTCTCAGTGCATAGAATCTCTATCCTTGCCTGCGCCAGCAGGCGACATGCCTTAACCACCGTGATGTGTGTGTGCATAGAATTTCTATCCAACCAACCAAAATGCGCGCACTCCAGCCTCTAAGTTCTTTGCGACATCTCTGTTCTAAAATGTAGCATTATAAACTACCTGAACTATCCCTGGTAATGGAGACTTTGGAAAGTGAAGACTCGGAAGTTCTTGCTAATGTTTCTTCTGGTTTTGGCGTGTTCTCTGGCTGCAACTCTGGCATCTTACTTTTTCCATTATGTTGAGCAAAACATTGTTGACACGAAGATTTTGTACAGAGGTTGGCCACTATATTGGATGATGGAGTCGATACCTTTATGGGATTATTGGCCACATGCAAGCAGAGCGATTTGGCGCTATTTTCAACCGTTGAACTTTCTGATTGACACTGTCTTCTGGTTGATTCTCTTTCAACTTCCATCGGCACTCTACATGTATTTAGGGAAAGCCAAGAAGACAAACGTTTGATTAACGAAATAGATAGCGCGCGCTAAAATGAGAATCCACGAAGGCTATGTAATGCTCAGTTGAGCGACGAGTGCCTTTACTCTGGCAATCAGAGTGTCTGCAGACTCACAGCCCTTTTCTCGTTCTGCAACCCGACCCCGAACGTCGCTTTGTGTCAAGCTGTTAATGCCTTCTTCCTGTGCTATTTGGTCGCTTTCCTGTTTTGCCGCTGCTTCAAATGTTCCGTCGTGGTCTTGGCAGTGTTTGCGGGCTTCAGCTTCGGTCCAGGTCTTGTCGGGATAACGGTAGGCTTGCTCCACTGAACCAGCATCTTTTTCGCCTTTGGGCTTTCCATAGATTACGCGGTAGGTTTTTCCGTTGTGTTCACGTTCTCCTGAGCCCACAACGTTAAGCGTGTCCGGATCCCGAAGGCGACATGCATGCTCGTTTTGGTAGGGGTCTGCGCCTTTCAGCGTGTCTACGCCTATTCCGCATGCTGGGTAACTGCATCTACCGGTCCAGTCTCCAACTGCCACGTGGTCGATTAGAATGTCACGTTTAACGTAGTCGTAGTGCTTGCCCTCCCACTCGCCGGATTCTGGCATGCATTCCCAGAAGAAGCCTATGCTCACGCTTTTGACCTTGCCACTTTTGATGTCAGCAACGTATTTTGGGCTGCAACGATGCTTGAAAAACACCAAGTCAGCTTTGATGCGGTCTTTGTCAAACTTGGCGTTGCGGACAGTGCCGCGAATAAGCTTCGGGCTGGACAAGATTACTTCCGGCGGATGGTCTTCGACAATCCAAGCGTTTTCAGCCGTGAACGCTGCCTTCTCCACTTCTTCAGCCGGCTCATATACAGTCATGCCGTCATAGTCGAAGACGCCTTCCCTCGTGATGACAGCGGGCACAATCAAGGTTTCATTATCCTCGTCTAAGACTAGACTGTCAACTTCAACGCTGTGCAGCCCATACTTTCTCAAGTGCAGTCAGCCTCTTCAGAAGCAGAGGAGAGCCAACTATATTATTTCAGCGAGCCGAAATGAAGAACCAAAATGGCAGCGCGCACGCTATATCACGCCCTTGGACTTCAACAATGCAATGAGGTCGTCGAGTTCTTTGGTGGTGTCTCTTCCTCCGAGTGGAGTGGCGGTTTGTGGCAAGTCTATTTCTGTTTCTATGTAGTTTTGCTTGCCCGTTCTAGCGTCTATTATGAGTCTTTTGCCCAGGGCCATTAGCCTTTCACCTTGAAGATCATCAGCTTGCTTCCTGAAGCTATGCTGTAGTTGTATTCTCCGCGTATCTCCAGCTTCGTCGGATTAGCCGTGTTGTTCCAATGTACGTTGTGGAAAAAGATGGTTGAAGCTGAGCCTGTCCACGGAAAGCTTCGCGACATTGTCAACGTATAGTTGTCCGGAGTTCTCATTAGGAGGCCTTCGTTGGTTACTCTTTGGCTTCCATAAGCGTATGTGTAGCGTGAAGTTGCGCCCAAGTTGCCTGAGGCGGTTGAGCTGCCGCTCGAATACATCTGCTGAGTAGTGTAGCCTGAAGTTACGTCGTTGAAGTACAGGGCGAAGGAGCAGGCGTTGCCATATGCGTTCCTGAACCTGAAGAGCAATAGGTACGCCTTGGCTGCGTTGAGGTCAAGATTGTCCACAACTATCGAGGTCACGTCTGACGTGGTCATTATGTCTACTATTTTCTCAAGCCCACTCTGAACGTAGCGATTGTCTAAGTCGGGGTTTCCCGTTGGGAACGTGAGTTTGCTTCCATTCCATCTTTTGGGAGTCGTGTCCTCGCCTAAGAAGCGCCCATCAGCGTCAGGGATCCAGTCGCCTATTGGCAGGGGACCGCCGCCAACGTACACTTTTTTCACTTTCTTAGTGATTTCAGCAACCAAGTCTGAGGCATGCTTGCGGTCAAGGGTGTCAGCGTCCAAGCCTATGGGTTCGATTTGTATTGGCTGAATCTTGCCAATTAGGTCGCTTGCCAAGTGGCCATGCTTTTTCGGATCGTGCAGGTAAGGTTCCCGCAGCTGCGGGTGATCTCGCCTAAGCTGCTCGACATCATAGGGCTTGGGAGCTGCTAAGTCAAGAATGTCTTTGGCATTGTGTACATGGAGCTGCGGCTTCTGGGGGCAAACACCGGCTTTCGGGTGCACATACGGCTTAGGCAATTCCATTCTTGTTACGTAGTCGTCGTGCGTGTGCTCTGCTAGACCCGTTTGAACCTGGGCTAACGCAGCGTCCTGCCGGACTATCTGCTGTTCAAGCTCGCTAGCTTGCTTCTTGATTCGCTGTTGTTTCCTGAACTCGATTAGGTCTGTCAATATTCCCACTCTGAGAAAGTTTCTTCAGTGAGCCTTTTTCCATCCTCATCAATCAGGGCTTTTTTGACGTGCCGTTTTTCGGGTTCCCATTCTTCAATGGTTTCTTCAGTCAGTTTCTTGCCGTCTTCGTCGACTAGGATTTTCTTGACGTGTCGTTTTCTGGGTTCTCTAGGTCGGGATGCAGTCAGCATGTCAGCGAAGCTGCTAAAGAATGGTGAATAATCCTGTTGGGGCTGTGGCTTCTGAGTTTGGTCTTGCTTGACATAGATGGTTATTGGCTTCTTACCTTCACGGATTTCTTCCATCCAATCATAAAACGTGCTTGTACTAATGCCCAAGTCTCGGCAAATCTTGTTGACGCTGTCCCCTCTATTCATCCTCTCAGTAAGCAGCTTATCCCATCGAACCCCATGTTTCTCTTCAAGCTCCAGCTTGCGTCTGCTAGTCCGCTCCAGAACTGCGGGCGCAGCCGCCACTTCACCGCCAAACTGCCTAGTCAATCCTAGAACTACGTCGCCGCTTGGAATCCGCTCAAGCCCTTCTTCCTCTCGAATCTCGTTCACAGTCATCCAATTCGTCTTGATCTGCAACGCACGAACATTGTCAAGCTCTGCAGCAGCTTGATCGCGCGGATTAATCTCGAAGCCGCCCAGCCATTTGATTTCATAATGCCTGTCTGGAATCTGCTTCGTCTTCATCAAACGGTCAATTAACTCAGCTATGCCCGGCTCGTAACGGCTTTGGCAATCGCTGATGAGCTTGAAGTATTCGCGCTCGTTGACTTCGCTTCCCGCTAGCTGACCTGCTTGAGCGCCTCTCAGAATCGGTAAAGGAACGCCTGAACCCGCACTGATGTTCTCCATCACGGGCAAGTAATAAGGCTCCGGGTCAAGAGACCTGCCAGCTAAGCCCTTGAACTCGATGGTTGTGTTCTCGTCGCACCACATAGAAGTCTGAGCTGTGAGCGGACCCCACTCTTCCTTGTACTTCTTGATCTGCTCTTCTGTGGCGCCTTTAACCGTGACCACGGGGAAGCCGCTGCCATAACGGTACATGGTTTGCCCCATGCCCCAGCGGATGTTACGCAAAACGGTGAGGTCGTCCCAAACAGGCTCTAAGACGCTGATGCCCTTGTAGCCTGGCTCGATTTTGCGGGTGGCAAAGCTAATCACACGTGAGTGATGGATCTCAGCTTCTTCTGTGTCGCTGATTTTTACTTTGTAGGTTTCTGGCAAACCGAAGCGCGGGCTTTCCCTCTTCTTGTCAACTTCAACACTTGTTATCATGGGTGGACCGTAGGCTTCCAACGAAGCAATTTTCTCCGGCTGCAGAACAGGCGTCTTCAATGTGGCGCCTTTGTCCTTGTAGCCTAAAACAACGATTGACCAGCAGTATGCTCTCTCGAAAACAGCCGCTTGGGTGAAGACTTCTTTTGCGTTGAGGAGAAGCAACTCTTTCTGTATAGCTTCATTGAATTTGGCTTGGTCAACTCCTTCCTCAAGCGGCTCAACCATAAACCAATTGTCAAAAACGTCGTGGGCCACAGTGAAGACTATTCTGTGAGCTACAGGCTCCCGCTTCAAAGCAAAAGTGATGTTAGCATCAGTTAAGGGCTGACCGAACTCGGCGCCCAAGCCCGTGTAGGTTCGCTGAAGCTCACCCTGAGTCCTAGTTGGCGCGGAATGAATTCCGAAAAGTTTGGCAAAAGTTGCTTGAGCCACCTGCCGGAGCCTAGCAGCCACGTTTCTCAGCCTCCGCCTTGGCTTCTCGGAGAACTTGCCGAATCACATCCTGAATACTACGAGCATTCCGTCTTTTCTGCTCCTTCAAAAGCCATTCATAGAGGTCGGCGTCAACGCTCTGCTGAAAAATCGGCAAACATTCAACACCAACAACCACGTTAAGAGGCATAAAATAAAGCCGTTTCTTGAATTACGCTTCAAATTTGAACTCTAATTCAAAATACAGCTTTAAACCACAAAGATCAGAGATGACTATGATAGAGATTGCACCTAACGGAGGTGAAAGGAGCATAATGCTTGAGAAACAGACTTTGCTGCGAGGCGTCCTGCTTCTGATTGCGGCTTTAGCAGCGTTGGAGTTTGTGCAGCCAGCAGTCATGAGCATTGACGTGTCCGCGCTTCCGGGCTGGCAGGTTCAAGCCGTAATCGTCGTGCAGCACTTCTTCACGGCAACGCCTATCGCTTTGCTCGCAGGCTTCGGCTGGAGCATCTTTGGCTTTCTGCGCTACAGATTCGGAGACCCAACCGTGCAGTACGAACTCAACAGGCAGTACGAGACTTTCGTCTGGTTTGAAGGAATAATCATAATCGTTGCAGCAGGCTTACCTACACCTTTGGCCACGGCAATCGCAGGCGTCATCATGGCTGTGAAAAGCGTCTTCAACGCCCTAAAGAATCCGCCACCTCCACCAACTGCTCCAGACGTGCTCACGCCGCAACCACAGGCACAACAACAGAACTAGGCTGGAACAAGGAAGAACAATGACAGGCGCACCTTTTTCATTCTTGAAACTCTTCTTACATTTCTGCTGGCTTCTTACTGCAGAACGACGATGCTGCCAATGTACGATGCACGCATGCAAGAAACAAACCTTAACCCTCCAGAAGCCTAGCAAGGATTTATTAGCGGTGTTTGCCTAGACGATCATATTTGAGGCTGACTTGTTCAGAAAGAGGATCTCCTTTTGACAAACTACTGGTTATGTCTCATAACGCTTGGTAACTGGGATATTGCCAAGAAGAAGGGCATGTACGGAGTGTGGAAAAGGTGGAACACCAGGATTCGAAAAGTAAGAAAAGGAGACATAATGATATTCTATGTTGTACCTGGCAAGAAACAGATTGTAGGAATGGCTAGAGTTGCTTCAGAAGCTTTTGATGATTTCAAGAACCAGATATGGCCAGGGTTTTATCCTCATAGGATCCGAATCGAGGTTTTGAACGATATAAGTGAAACCCCGCTTTCGATTTATGACATAATTGGGGAAATGCTTTTATTCCAAGGAAAGCCTCTTGGACCCACTTTATTTGGAAAATCAATAATCCCGCTCTCTGAACACGACTACAAGATCACATTAGCGGCGATCAGGCGATGTGTCGTCAAGAGATCATGAAGGCAATCACTAGTAAAAATAGGACGCCGGGTCAGACAGGATAGCCTCTAATGTTTGCTGAACTGCATTGACTCGCGTTTTCTTAAGTCTCTTCTTTATTAGATTTAGCAACAATTCAAGCGCTTCCTCCTTGGAGAGGTGTAGTCGTTCAGCAATAACATCTAGCTCACTCAATTTCGCAATGTAGGTCTGGGGACCAGAACCGCGCCTCTTGTACACGTAAGGAATATCATAGGGAACCTTTATCAGAAGTCCGCGCTCTTCTTTCATAGATCAGCTTCCAGGGCTTCATACGGATTTCAACTAGCAATCTTCAGAAACCTTTTCACAAATCTTCTGATTTATTAAGTCAATGATCAGTCTTCTGTGTCTTAGTCCATAAACAATCTCTTTCTCCGTTTCATCGTACTCTTTCTTCAGAATTTCAGCGTCAACCAATTTCTCAAGTGCTCTATATATTGATTCCCGATGCATACCGTCGCGAAAGCCTTTAGCATATTCCTTATAGATATTAGCGGAAGACAATCTCCTACAACCAAGAAGCTTCAGAATTTTCAAGCGTGTTTCTGAACCCAACGCTTTCAACGTTTTGGCTAAGTTCATTTTATCCATCGAATTCTTCTTTTGTTGACTGATATATCACTTTGTTACTACAATTCGATATTCGATACACACAGAAGTAACAAAGACATACATGAACAGAGCCACCCAGTTTCATTATGGCTCTAGATAAATTCATACCCAATCCCCAAAAGGGCAGTAAAATCGACATCAGGAAAGACCTAGAGGAACTATTCAGTGGCTTTGAGTGGAAAGCTATGGGTATCGCCAACACCGATGGACAGATTTATCCAATTCCCAAGATCCCTCAAGTAGTTACGGGTATTATCGAGAGTCTAGGTAAAATAAGAATCCATCAACTTGCCAAAACCAAATACAAATGCCAAGTAATAGAGGGAGGATCCCGGGAATATCCAGACATTACTTTGTGCGGAGGTGCATTTGGCTCAAGAATGATCGCTGTTGAAATTAAGACTGCGAGGAGGGATAGCAAGAGAAAGGACCGAACTTCAAGAATGTCGCTAGGAAGTTGTGCTGGATACTTCCTGCACCCTGACAGGAAAATGGCGGGATGCAGATTTCCGTATGGCTTGTACTATGAACACTGGATTGTGGGGTGCATCTATGATTGGGACGAAAATGCCCCAAGTGAAAGCATGGTATCTAATATTGAGGTAATCGTTCATCCTAAGTGGAGAATAGCTTCAAGATCAACGGCCACCGGTGATACTGCAGCAATGGGCTCCATCATAGATATAAATGAGTTAAGAGCTGGAAGAGGAGAGTTCGAAACAGAGAAGGCATTCGAAGACTATTGGCGCGGTCGAGGGAAAGGATACAAAAGATGAATTTAGTTACAAATTCATTCAAAGCGTTACCTTATTAAGTAACAAAGGCTAGAGTGAAGAATATGACTCAAAGCCATCTTAACCAGCCTTACGAAATGACCCTCCTTCCTGAGCATAAAGCACCTTCCACCAGATACCAAGGCTCAAAGGAGAAAATTGCCAGCTGGATATGGGAAAGCATAAAGGATCTTGGTTTTGACAGTTTTCTAGACGCCTTTGGAGGTACTGGAAGCGTTAGCTGGTGGGCGAAGAGACATGGGAAAGAGGTCCTGTTCAACGATGTCATGAGATCGAACTACTATATGGGTTTAGCAATCATAGAGAATGAAGTAATAAGGCTCTCTAAAACAGATGTGGACGACTTGTTGGCCAAACACGATTTTGAGGGCCCAGGTTTTATTCAAGAGACTTTTCGCGGAATATACTTCACGGACGAGGAAAACTCATGGCTTGACATGATTGTAGCAAACATCAAAGCGCACACAGACTCGTACAAAAGAGCATTGGCCCTTTCTGCGTTGTTCCAGTCATGTATCATAAAGCGACCGTATAATCTCTTTCACAGATCTAACCTTTACATGAGACTGGCAAACGTAAAACGTGGTTTTGGCAACAAAGCGACTTGGGACACGCCTTTCGAGACCCACTTCAGAAGATTCGCTGAGGAATTTAATTCTGCTGTATTCTCAAATGGTCGCAGAAATAGAGCGTTGAACTTGGACGTTTTTGAGATTCCTAGCTCTCTAAGGCTCGACCTGGTCTACATAGACCCTCCTTATTTCTCAGAGACTAGAGGTCCAACAGACTACTACTTCTATTATCATTTTCTTGAGGGTCTTTGCGAGTATGTGGAGAAAGGAGTTCATGCGTGGAGCAGCCTCATAGACCATGAAAGGAAACCCAAGCCATTAAGACATAACACTCCTTTGGAGAAGAAAGCCTCGCCTTGGACAAAAGCAACCACTGTCCACAAGGCCTTTGATAGGCTTTTTGAGAGATTTAAAGACAGCATTCTAGTGGTCTCGTACAACTCAGAGGGAGTTCCATCGGAAAGCCAAATGGTACATCTGCTTCGAAAGTACAAACGCGTTGTTGACGTGAAAAGAAGGAAATATCGTTACGCTCTCAGACCAGGAAATCTTGACGAACTACTTTTCATAGCTACATAACATGAACTCAGAAGCTAGCGACCCTTATCTGGAAATGCACGCGAGGAGGCTTGCCAAGATTGATAAAGGGCCTAACGGAACTAACCTCACGATTGAAGTTTCCAGACGATGCGTCAAGCGAGTACTCTCATGACTTATCCAAATACTCTCTCTTCATCTTGACGAATTCAGCATCAGTTTTCGCAGCCCAATCCGAAGCCAGCTCCTCGCCCATTTTCTTGCTGACGTCGTGTGCTATCAAGGTGGGAGTTGGGACAAGAGTGCGAAGCGGTTCTTCCCTCCCCCACAAATGATCCTCGTCAATATCGAACGAAGCAAATCTCAGTGCAGACATGATTTTCATCATAAGCGCTTTAACGTGATTTCCAGTAAAAGCGAATTCATATCTAGGAAAATAAACTTCGGGTGTCTTTGAATGCCCGGCGAAAAACATAACAACAGCCTTCTTCAATGCTTCGTCAACAATCTTCCTTGCAGTCAGCCCTCTGCTGTGGTGAACATTATCAAGGGAAGCCAAGTCGTTTTCAACTTGCTTGCTTGATCTTCTGTTGAGATTCGAAGTGGTGAAATAAGACCTGATAATGGGACAGGAGACCAAAATTTCCTTGAAAGTTAAGTCAAAATTTTCGTTGTAGAGTATCCGACGCATGACTTCGCTGTCGCTAAGAACGTGTCTCGTGATATTCCAGTTGGCTTCACTCATTTTTTCCCTTATGTACCAATCAATGATCGTGCTATACACTTTCAGGTTTGTGTATTTCGCTACTCCACAGTAGATGATGCCAAGTTCCCTAGCTCTGTTTAGAGCAGTAGTCATTCTATATGTTGCTTCACGCGTGAGTTCTCCGTGCCTATTCTGAAGCTTGCAGTTCATTGCATGATCTTGTGGAAAGATCCGCCCATCTCGTAGGTGTATGTCCGGTTTGTACTTCAAGCCACCGTGTTGGAAAATGTAAGTTTCCTCAACATAAGATTCCCCTACATCCATAGCAGACTTGGTGGCCCACTCGTAATCATCTTCGCTAAGTTCTGTATAGTCTTTGAACCCAACTACGACCCAATCCTCGAAGTCTTGTGTATTCTTGGGTACTGGTATGTATCTCCATTTAGGGTTCTCGACGCCTCGCTCCTTCATGACTCCTGCAGCATTGTTTACAACCACAGGCGATGAGAAGTTCACGTTGAAAGGAGTGCTCAACTTAAATCTATGCTGGCTGGCGTCACAAGCGCTAATTCTTAATGGAAATTCCTCCCCCCACAGAGCAGAATCCGGTGGAATTGATGTCTTCTCGAGGAAAGAATCTCCCAGAACATTTTCGTTAATGTGTCTTTCAATCGCGCGCCAGTCTGGTTCACCCTCTAGGATATTCTCTGAGCTTATTCCCTTGAAAGCCAAATCGTCAATCCTTATCCCCAAACCCTGAAGTGCCAAGTCACTCAACTGGTTTGCCCATATGTATTTCCTTGATTTCTCCTCCGTTCTTATTAGGTCCACAAGATCCGCTATACAATCATAGTAGAGTTTTCTAGGGTTCTCTTTCAGTAACTTGTCGCGAGCTTCTTCTACGATATTTCTCTTTTCCTCAAAATAGCTTGCGCTCAATAACACTTGGGCAGAAGAGGTGATTGATGGGTCGCGCCTGCTTTCTGCCTGGATTCTTGAGAGAATTTCCTCAAAGACTATCGAGCGTTCTGATTTTTCACTCATCTGGGTTTGCCCACTTCTCCGAATATGTCTGGAGCTTGTCCCGCATCTGCCTCAGGATGCTCCATTAGCCTGATGCGCACTGGAATGGAATGCTTGATGGTTTCATAAGTCCCTGTTAGAATGCATGTTCCTACGGGAGCCTTTGGCAATCTATCAATCATCTCCTGTGTCGCATCAGATCGCACTCCTTGTATCGCTTGCAGTTGGTCTGACTCTATAGCGAACAGCAGTCTTGTATTGCATTGCCTTATCGATTTCTTGTCGATGTCTATTGGGCTTTGAGTGATTAAGACCACACAGATTCCGTAGTGTCTCCCTATTCTCACAGATTCCCTGATGATTTGTTTACAGGGACTCTCCTCGTCTTGAGGAACGAACAAGTGAGCTTCATCGATGAAAATCACGAAAGGATTTATTCTTTTGGTCTTACGTAGCTCATTGAGCTCTCTGAGGGTCGAAGCCAAAACAAGTTGTAGACTCTGCCGACCAAAACCTTGACAATCAATGTCGGTAACAGAATTGGCAGTCAACACTGCTGTCCAATTGAATTCGTCCCCTATGAAATCATAGCTACTTATGTAATGCCTTGTTCTGTCCGTTACTATGTCAATTGTGTGCTGATTAGCCTGCATGTCGTTTCCAACGATTTGAATCTCTGCCATGAGATCATCGAGACCGATTTGCCTTCTAGGTGTCCTATCAGGGATGTAATTCTGAAGCGAGGGCTGCGGCGTCGAGACTCTCTCTTTAAGCCTTAGAAAAGCTCTAGTTAGTATTGATACGTGTAGTTCGTGTTTCAAAGTTGGGATAAGATCAAGCATTTCGCTCTCCGATAAAGAGGAAAGCCCAACCGTGTAATTCTCGCCAGGTCTTAACACCTCTCCGCCCAATGCCCTAGTCAACGGAGTGAACTCATATTGGGTGTCAAAGAATATTATCGGGACGTGGTGTTTATGAATCTCTTCCGCGAGTACTTTCGCGCCGTACGATTTGCCTCCTCCTGTTGTGCCTCCTATGAATATGTGCCTTTGAATTGCACTCCTTCTTATTCTAACTGGAACACTATCCTCGCCTGCCAGTGAAACAGCCACTGTGCCTAAGTTCAAGCTCTTGTTTGGATCAGTTTCCAGGCCCATGACACTCATTATGACTTCTTGTTGGGGGACAAATACCGCTGATCCGGACTTGGGCATCTTCTCTGGTGGATAAACATCAAAGGCTCCCTGCACTTTCATTCTGACCTCCGCAACTATTTCCACTTCGTATCTTCGATGTATCGTGAGCGACAAGTCTTCTCTGGGGTAGTCAGATTCAATGCCCATGGTATCTCTGACTGCGACTTTGCCAGCCTCTTCATGTGGGTTATGCTCATGTGAGGCTGTAACTCGTCCTACCAGAAAGACACTCTCTGAAATGGGTGTGGCTAATAGTGAGCCTGGCGTGACAAACTTGTCGTATTTAGCCTTGAACCTGAAAACCCCAAAGGTTGGCGATATCTCATCAGAAATGATTGTGCCAACAACGTTATTCTGACTAAACATAGCTCTTCGAGTTTTGATTGATGGGGGTAGAATTAAAGCTTTTCACCGCTTGCGGCTAGGGGTCAGTACATCAGCATGTTCGGAAAAGCAGTTTTCAAAGTTGTGGAAGATCGCTCGAATACTGCTTCCTTGCGAAGTTGGTTGTTTGGGCAAGTGTAGCATTTTAGGCCTTGAATCCAGTTGCCTTCTTTCACAGAATCATGTGGTTGTGGGGCGTGTCCGTATTCGCTGTAGCAGGTAGTCTTCTTTTGTTTTAGGTTTCAGTTCATCGTTTCTGAAGACTGCGTGCTCCTCACCAAGCTGAGACTCGTACAAGTGATATCTCTGGCAACGCGTACAATAATACAACTCAGAAGGCAACGGCCTCCTACCCTTATACCCCTTAGGCACACCCACCACACACAGCCACCCAAAACGCATACTTACTCTCAATCAGCACGCTTAAGAAATGCTCCCTGCCGTTAGCGCGCGCGTTGGTAGCTCTCAAACCAATTAATATACCAATGTAATCCTATACATTCGTTGAAAAGGAGTTACAACAAGCGCTGAGGCGTTAAGATGGAAACGGCTAGTGCAAGAAAGAGAAGAAGGTATGGCTACGACGTTCTCATAAATGTGTTTGAGCCCACATTGAGGAAATATGTTGCCGACCAAGTTTTCTTGGTCAATTATGGAGTTAACTGGATGAAGTACATACCGCAGGGGGTCATCAATGAATTAATGGGATCTAAGCAGATCCAGTCTATTAGTGGCTATCCGATTGATGAATTATTCGATGAATTCACCTTCTTGAATCTCAAAGACATTTTGACCGCGTTCAGCAATTTCAAACTGGCACAATCGTTTCTTGGGGAATTGGGCAAGGATAAATTTGGCGAACTCATGGATGATCTGAATACATATCGCAGAAAAATCGCCCATGCCAGATCAACATTCAGCGAATTAGATTTAACAACGCTGATTGATCATGTCAAAATGCTTTGTCAAGGAGAAGATGGAAAAGAGGTCATTCTATACATCCAAAATGAGGGATACAAAGATGCTGGAGACATTCCGGAGGATTTTTTTGAGGAGTACCCAATCCCTAACAACTTGCCGTTCGAAAATTATGATTTGGATGGAGGTTTTGTAGGGAGAGAAAAAGAGGTAAAAGCTATAAGAAATTTCATAAAGTCTGGTCAAGATCGGATCTTTACTATTACAGGGGCGGGAGGAGTCGGAAAGACCGCGATAGCCCTTAAGGTCGCATATTCGTTCTTGACAGACCAGCCAAATGAATTCAGTGCAACAATCTGGTTTAGCGCAAAGACCAGCAGGTTGACTGAAAGAGGTATAGTGCCGATGACACCTGGCATAATGAGTCGTGAGCAGTTGATTCTTGACATTCTGGAAATTCTGGATCCTGATACTCTCAACAGTTTCAAAAAAGCCAATGTTCCTAACGAGGCATATATCACCTACCTTAACAACTTCTTTGCGACTCACAAGTGCTTGCTCGTTGTAGATAATTTGGAAACCATAATCAGAGACGAACCTTTGATAGGGTTCATTGAGGATATCCCACGTCCTTCACAAGTCTTGATTACAAGCCGAAAGGGACTCGGTGAATTTGAGAGAAGGTATCCGATAACGGACATGACCGACAGAGACGCTGTTCTATTGTTTAGGCTCTTTGCAAAAGAACGAAACAGACAAGACCTTTTGAGATTCAAGGATGAGACATTGTCTGAGTTAGTCAAGAGGGTCAGATGCTATCCATTGTTGATCAAATGGGCGATAGGACAAGTATGCCTTGGAAGAGACGTCGACAGGGCTTTCTCACAGATATTTGCCGGTGAAAGTGAAATAGCCAGATTCGCCTTCAATGATGTTTTCAACCTGCTGACAGATAATGCAAAGACTGTTTTGTACAGCATGATTGTCTACGGAGACAAACCTGCAACAAGATATACATTGATGCATCTCACCAATTTAAGTGATGACCAGTTTGAGGACACAATAAGAGAGCTGACTTTGACTTCCTTTGTATATCCAGAGAACAAAGACACAGAAACGGGAACGATCACCGAATATACTATGCTCGAGCTCACAAGAGGTTTTGTTGAGACCAAACTCGACAGTGATGAGAGGACCCGTCAGATACTTTCTACAAGATTATATCACCTCGCCGAACAGATCCAAGAATTTGAGAAGTCTAAGAGCAGCTATTTTCAATCATTAATTTCTCTCGGTATCAAGACTACAGAAGAACAGGTTGCATTCAATTATGTGAAGGCCGCGAAGAACTTCTATTTCAACGGTGAGACAGACAAGGCCGCGAAGAACTTCCAGCAGGCTGTCAGAATCGCCCCGAAATTATCGTACGTATTAACAGAATTCTCGAAATTTGAATTCAGCAGAAATCATCTTACGGAAGCCACTGAGCTTGCGAAGAGGGCAGTGGAAGCTAATCCAGAAAGCTTTCACGCTTGGTTCAACCAAGGTATCATGTTAGAGAAAACACGCGACCTAGATGGCGCAGAGAGATCTCTCCTGAAAGCAAAAGAACTGAATCCGCAACACCTCCCCATATTCACCGAACTCGGAAGAGTGTACAGTCGCAAAGGCGAATTTGAGAAGGCAGAGACTGAGTATACTAGCGCGTTGAAAGAGGAGAAATACCCTAACTACAGACACATGTTAATCACTTTCCAAGCGAGGTCAGAGAACTTCAGACGCTGGGCATTGTCGTTTCGAGAGCGACGCGACCCGAAAGGGGCAATCAAGATGCTTGAGAGGGCAAAGGAAATGGCTGTTAAGGGTATTGATATATCTCCGAAGGATAGGAGAATCCGGTACGTGTATCATCGTGCATGCATCGAATCGGGAATAACGTATGCTCAAATCGAAGGTTTTGCCAGTGGCAGAATCCATCTTGAAGAATGCCTTAAGCCGACGCGAGTTGGTAGAGTATTGATATCGCCAGACTCCGAGACCATAGCAAATGCCTGTTTCTACTTAGGTGCGCTTGGCAGAGACGAGAAGAATGTAGAGAGAGAGGAAATCGAGCGTTGGATCAATCTAGGACTCGCTTCATGCCAACCGAATTCCAGAGTATCTGATAGGCTCAACAATCTGAAAAACGAGATCGCTGGAACCGAGAAGCATGAAAAAAGGACCACCAACAGAGAGTACGGCAGGATCAGATTCTTCAATGTGCCGAGGAAGTTCGGACTTGTGGAGTCAGCTGGAAAGACATATGTGTACTTCATTAGTGGTTTCCGTCATAGAATGCAGCCTGAAAGCCTTTACGCCCTAGAGGGAAAACCAGTCTCCTTCATACTTGTGCAAGGCCAGAAAGAAGGACGCGGACAGATAGCAGTTGATCTAATGATTGAATCCAAACCTGAAAGTTAGCCTGAACGCATTGTAGCTGCATCTGCCTCGGCGGATGCCCACTCCTGCACACTGTTCTCTCAGGCTTGGCTCGGCGCCACTCATCATCGGGATTTGTGTGTGCGTGTGTTAGGTTATGTGTGTTTGTGGTATGTTTTTGAGTATGGATGCTAGGTGCGGCACCTTCACAACGTTCATCTGGTAAACATTCTTGTTCACTGGCTCAAGATAGCCGAAGGCTACAAGAACCGTGATCCAACGAGCCACCGTCTGGGAATCAATACCACGAACACTCATAATAGCAGCTTCAACCTTCATTCCGCCAGCTCTTCTTTTGTCGAGTCCCAAGAGTCATGCATGAAGTTTGTTAGTGCCCAGTTTTTGCCTCTTTTCTCAGCTACACGTTGACCCAGAACCGCATCGAGTTTCTTATTCATCTGCATTAAACGAGCTGTCACGTAGAAGCGCGTAAACCGCCTGTCACCTAACCTAGATGCAATATCTCTGGGAAGCATGCCGTATTCTCCAGCGCCCCGCAGCTCCCACAAAATCTGTCTATCAACCTCATCACGACAAGCAATATCCTGAATGTACTCAGGCTCGAAAACAAGGCTATGCTCCAAACCCCTCCCCAGATACCGCATGAAAACCTTAATCCTTTTCAATTCCTTGTTTAAGGTGTCGAACTTATCTAAAATGTACTCATATTTGCCCACTTTATCGTACTGTGTACGCCCTTTCTTAGGCGGCTTCTCCGCGGTTTGTGATGAAGAAGATTCCAAAACTGGCTCAAACCTCACAAGCAATGAAACCCGCAATGTTGCCATCCGCTAAAATCGACGCTGGGCAAGCTACATGAACAGCTGAAGAAATAGGCAAGCGTGAAAAGCCCATCAAAATACCATACCAGCCAGCAGTCGGAAAAAACGCTTTGTGATGATCCAGTTTCTTTACCACGTGCATTCACATCACATAACCCAAGTTCTTACTGGGCAGATGCTCCGAGGTTCTCTCAAACGCTCCACGAAGAAGCTGAACCAAATCTTCCAAGCTACTAGCCACAGCGTCAACCTTGCCCTCTAAGGCTTTGACCCGCTCCGGCATCAACAGGTAATCCACAGCGCCATCCAACGTAAAATGATCAATCTCACCTAAGCCTTCAGACCTGTCAATCTTCCGTTCACCCACACTAATCTCAAAATACCTGCTAAGAAACTCAGCCACCGGATCATCAACCGCAATATGCGGACGCCTACACAACTTGCCCTCCGTCAAACGACAACCATACTTCAGCATCAAAGCCCGAGCAGTCCGATCAGCCAAACCACGAGCCGAATCCAACAACTCAGCAGGACCCCGACCATACAACGTCTCCACATGAACAATGACTGAAGAAGGCGTCTTCTCCACAGTCACGCCGCCCTCCAAACCAAGCAGCGCAGTCCAATTCATCTTCGCCACTCTACGCCAATCAACAGGCCACACACCATCAGCAACAACACCAAAACGATACTTCGCCGCATGCAAACGCCAAACACCAGAACCAAACAGCGCACCCTCACTCCCAGTGAGAAAATTTGAACCCTTCTGAGTTACTGAGTAGACAACGATGTTGCTACGGCGTTCACGACGAACAAGACCCGCCTGCTCAAGCTTCTTAACGTAATATGCAACATGTGGTTTACTGAAACCCAGCATACGAGCAATCTTAGCAGGATAGTTCCCTGCCTCAAGACACTTCAAAATCGGCAGAACACGAGCCCGAACACTCTTGAAGTTCATTTTAACTTTTAACTTCGAACCCGAAAAATTTTTACTTCTAACCCGAGCATACTCAGCCAAAAAAGTCACCTAGCTGACTCTTTGATCTCGCCCTTCAGCTTCCCAGAATACGACTTGCCGAAAGGCGGAATCCCCAACCTTCTCCGAAGCTCACAATCAACCGCACAACCAACACGGAAACTCGGACACCTACCAAAACAGTAACACCAAAAATCCTCAAACAACCTAAAACCCAACAAGACTCCTCCTCAACAAACAAAAAAAAGGGGAATTGCGGGAGTCAGTGGTGACATCACCAGCTCTCGGTGGGTTCGAATCCCACCCCCCGCACTTTTCGATTTCGGGAGTAACTTGAGCTGCTTTTAGCTAGAGAAGTGTGTGCTGAATGCTTGTCAGTTTGTGAGGGGTTTTGTGTGTGCAACTGTGCTAGGCCCCTCTATTTGGCGTCAAATATGGCGCGGGTTGTTGCTCCAGTGCGCACGCCTCCGAGTAACACTATATGCTTGACGTGCGTGTTTTGAGCATTGCCCTTTGACCTGCGGAAGCGATAAAAAGCGTCGCAGCCAATAAGCTGGGTCATGAACCGAAAAGAAAGATTAGAAACGATTGTCAGTTCGCCGATTTCGTTTGCGTATTTGAAGCGCATCAACATTGCAGCTGGAATTCTTCATCTATTTCAAGGGTTAGTAATGTTGTATCTTGGGCTCCTGATAACTTGGGAAAGAGACGTTTACACGTTCTATCTTGACTTTGACATAATCAGTTTCACTCCTTTTGAATTCCAGGTTGTGCCAAGGCCTCAGATCGCATTCACA
>Ga0315296_10000380_pt1 | contig 40884 bp, 38 predicted proteins | sample YL17G14_18_MG_FD_203921 | JGI IMG/M metagenome (GOLD analysis project Ga0315296, IMG submission 203921) | Sediment microbial communities from Yellowstone Lake, YNP, Wyoming, USA - YL17G14_18 | ecosystem: Environmental > Aquatic > Freshwater > Lake > Sediment | place: USA: Wyoming | collected... | reverse complement strand
ACCCCCGTCCCCCCTCTCCACGCGAGACCTCACCCCCTGACTCCCTCTCCACAAGTGGAGAGGGGGAAAGATCACAGAGGCCGAGCGCCTCGCCTCCTGTCGACATGTAAAGAGGGGGAATGATCGCGGACGAGATGGCGATCGAGCGCTTCGCCCCCTCTCCACTTGTGGAGAGGGGGTCAGGGGGTGAGGTCAGGAATCACGGGTGGCCTGAAGAATAACGGATAGCACGTGCTCCGGATTGTTCTCCTCCTGTTCCGTTGTGAATCTGATGATGCGGAGATCACGGCTGACGAGTTCTTCGTCTCTCGACCGGTCATACTCGAGTTGGCGTTTCGCGTTGTGGTTGGGTCCGTCGATCTCGACGACAAGTCCGGCTTGAGGGCAGTAGAAGTCGGCAATATAGCGTCCGAATGGATGCTGCCGGCGGAACTTGAGGCCGGCGACGCGTCGGCTTCGCAGGGCTTCCCAGAGGATGGCTTCCGAAGAGGTCTGCGTCCTGCGCAATCTCCTGCAGAGCCTGTAGATGTGAGCGGGGACCGGGGCAATCGGCGAATGTCTGGATGCCTCATCCACGCAAGGGCCTCACCTTCTAAACGAGCGAGGGGGGAAGAAACTGACATGACCTCAGCCCCGTTCCCCCTCTCCACGCGAGACCTCACCCCCTGACCCCCTCTCCACAAGTGGAGAGGGGGAATGGGAGTGAGGTAGTCATCCGGGCAGGATTTCTCTATAATTCAGTCTCCGTGTGCGTTTCACAAGACACGAAATCGGGCGCCGACGCCATGGCGATGGGTCATGAGAGATTCGGCGCCATCCCCGAGGCCGTCGCGGACCTCAAGGCTGGCAGGTTCATCATCCTTGTGGACGATATCGACCGCGAGAACGAGGGCGACCTTGTCTTTCCCGCCGAGACGGTGACGCCGGAGGTCATCAATTTCTACGAGACGCACGCCCGCGGCTGGATCTGCGTTCCGATGGGCCCGACCGAGACCGACCGTCTCGAGCTTCCGCTCATGGTCAACCAGAATACCGAGCGTCACGGGACCGCGTTTACTGTCACGGTTGATGCCGCGGGCGGAACGACGACCGGAATAAGCGCCGCCGATCAGGCTCTCACGATCAGAAGGCTGGCCGACGGTCAATCGAAGCCGCAGGATTTTCTCCGCCCCGGACATGTGCGGCCGCTCAGGGCGCGCGCGGGAGGGGTGCTCGAGCGCGCGGGGCATACCGAGGCGGTTGTGGACCTGATGAGGCTGGCCGGATTCGGGCCGGTCGGGATTATCTGCGAGATCAAGAATCCGGACGGGTCGATGGCGCGCCTGCCTCAGCTCATCAGGTACGCCGAGGAGCACGATCTCAGGATTTACACGATCGAGGACCTTATCGCCTATCGCCTGCTGTCCGAGAGGCTGGTCAAGAGGGTCGTGGAGGCGGATGTCGAGACCGAATGGGGCGTTTTCAGATCGATCGGATTCGAGAGCGTGGTCAGGGACGAGCAGCATCTCGCCCTCGTGTACGGCGACCTCGCCCGGATCGCGTCGGGTCCCGAGCCCGCTCTTGTGCGGGTGCATCATTCGCACGTGCTTTGTGATATATTCGGCGTCCGTCACAAGGAAGGATACGACCGGATAGACGCGGCGATGCGGAAGATCGTTCAGCACGGCAGCGGCGTGTTCATCTACATCCGATCGCGCCTGCGCGGGCAGCGTATGATCGCCCAGCTCGGGGAGATGGCCGAGGCCGCCGATGAGGCGTTGTGCGAAGAGAACGGCAGAGAGCTTCCCCCTGAGCACGTGAAGAGAGACTACGGTCTCGGTGCGCAGATCATCGGGGACCTGGGTTTGAAGAGAATACGGGTTCTGACCGACCATCCGAGGGAGCTTATCGGCCTGAAGGGCTATGGTATCGAGATCGCGGGCCACGAGCCGCTATCGGGAGGTCCGGCGGAGTAGGAAGTTCTCGTCGATGCCCGACGTCTGGAAGACGTCGGCACGTTCGGAGGCCAATGGATGAAGAAACCGAGTCTTATCGCGCTGCTGGTACTGCTCTTGACTGTCGCGGGTCCTCGCGCGTGGGTCGGTGCGAAAGAGACTGACGATCCGGTCGAGAACGGAGGCAGTCTGCTTGATCGAATACTTGATGAAAGGCTGGAGATAGAAAAGGGGGAGCTGGCCTGGCTGCGTGACGAGGCGGATCGTGAGACGATCTGGTTCGAGGGGTACCTGGAGCACTACACGCACTTCGTGGAAGGGCTGGAGCAGGAGCAGTCGGGCAACTACGAGCAGGCGCTCGCATCGTTGGAAGCGGCAATGGACGCGGAGCGCTACGAGGTGGCGAATTTCGAGCCGCTATTCGATATTGGCAGGATTTACTACCGGCTGGGAGATTTCGAGGATGCTGAAGCAAGCCTGAGCGAGTATATTTTTCACGTGAATTCGATGCTTTCGGGCAAGGAGATCCTGGAGTGGGGATTCTCCGAGGAATACGAGCAGCAGATGCGTCACTTCAGAGAGTATGCCCGGACTCTGCTGAGGTCGATTGAATCGGAGGGAGCGGGCTAGGGAGTAGCCCGGGAACCCGTCAAGTGGCTTGCAGGGCGGGTGATGAATGCAGTAAGGGTTCCCGGGTTACATGCGAAGAGCATCATTGCCGGCGCAAGTCGGTATCCGGGCGAGACCGAGCACGAGAAACGGAGGCCTGAGAATGGTCAAGAAGATAGAAGGCGCGTTGGACGGGAAGGGACTCAAGATGGCGATAGTCCAGTCCCGGTTCAACGATCTCATCACGAACAAGCTGGTGGAGGGTGCGCTGGACGGGCTGCAGCGCCATGGGGTGAAGTCGGACGACATCGATCACATCATGGTGCCCGGCTCGTTCGAGGTGCCGATCGCGTCCAAGCGCGCGGCTGGAAGCGGGAAATACGATGCGGTCATCGCGATCGCCGCCGTCATCCGCGGCGCGACCAGCCACAACGAGTACATAGCGGCCGAGATGACGAAGGGGATAGCCCTCGCGGCGCTCGAGACGGGAGTGCCGGTCGTCTACGGCACCATCACCGCCGACACGCTCGAGCAGGCGGTCGAGCGCGCCGGCGGCAAGGGCGTCAACCGGGGGTTCATCGCCGCCGAGACCGCCATCGAAATCGCTAATGTTATCAAGCAGGTGGGCTGACTGTGGCCAAGGACACCCCCATCCCGCCGACCGGAAATCCCGGCGACCTCTCCTCGCCGCTCAGCTCGGAGCTTCAGCTCGTGCGCATCCTCGATCGCACCCTTAAGAGCAGGTATCCCAAAGGCGTAAGCCTTCTGCAGACGCTCGAGGGCGGGCTTGTGATCGAGCTGCACCGCCAGATTCGCCAGCCGTTCAATCCGCACGCATGCGGACGAGCGGATGAGCTGACCGAGTACCTGTGGCTGGTGGGAAGGTCGCTTTCCATCGAGCCGGGCGGCGGAATCACCGTGAGGGGCGGCTCGGTGGGGGAGAAATTCAATGTCGGGCGCACCTTCTTCCGGGAGGCGGAGATCGAGTACAGCATGCTCCACAGCATGATCGCCGACGCGCTCGGGAGAGGGGCTTAGTGTCCCGAGCACAGGATGTGCACGGCACTGGTCGACCGAGCACAGGATGTGCACGGCACGAATGGAGGATGATCCGGATTCCATGATCGAACGCTACACGAGAGAAGAGATGGGGAAGATCTGGAGCGATGAATATCGCTTCAGGAAGCAGCTCGAGGTGGAGCTTGCGGTGTGTCGTGCGTGGGGATCGCGAGGAGTGATCCCGAAGGCGGACCTCGACACGATTCTGGAAAAAGCGGATTTCGACATCGACCGCCTGTATGAGATCGAGAAAGTGACCCGTCACGAGACGGTCTCGCTCATCGAGGCGGTCTCGGAGAAGGTAGGGCCGGCGTCGCGATGGATGCATATCGGGCTGACATCATCGGATGTGCTCGATACGTCGTTCGCGCTTCAGGTCCGCGAGGCGAGCGACCTCCTTCTTGAGGGCCTGACCAGGCTCAGGAAGGCGGTCGGGGAGAAAGCGCTCGAGCACAAGGACACGATATGCATCGGCCGGACCCACGGGGTGCATGCGGAGCCGACGACCTTCGGACTGAAGCTGCTCGTCTGGCACGAGGAGCTCGGGCGGGATATCGAGAGGCTTGAGCGGGCGAGAGAGGCGATGCGGGTCGGGAAGATCTCCGGTACGGTGGGGACATGGGCGTTTGTCGACCCGGAGGTGGAGGAGGAGGCGCTTGGGCACCTCGGGCTGAGGGTTCCGAATGTCGCGAACCAGGTCATCCAGCGCGACCGGTACGCGGAATTCATGGCGGCGCTTGCGATCGTCGCGTGCACGTTCGACAAGATGGCCCTGGAGATTCGTCACCTGCAGCGCACGGAGGTGGGCGAGGCCGCCGAGCCGTTCAGGAAGGGCCAGAAAGGCTCCAGCGCGATGCCCCACAAGCGCAATCCGGTGATCTGTGAGAATGTGTGCGGGCTGGCGAGAGTGGTGAGGGGAAACCTCCAGGTTGCGCTTGAGAATGTCGCCCTCTGGCACGAGAGGGATATCAGCCATTCGTCGGCGGAGCGGGTGATTTTCCCCGACTCATGCATCATCGTCGATTACCTCACGCACAGGCTCATCGGGGTCATTTCCGATCTGGATGTCGACCCGGACCGGATGCTCGCGAACCTGGAGATGACGAAGGGGGCGATTTTCAGCCAGAGGGTGCTTCTGGCGCTGGTTGAGTCGGGGATGAGGCGCGAGGATGCGTATCCGATAGTGCAGAACGCGGCGCACACTGCGATCAGCCAGGGGACGGATTTCCGGGAGGAGATACGCAAGGACGCGACAGTGAAGGAGCGGATAGGGAAGGAGCTGGACGGTCTTCTGGACTACGGCTACTTCATCCGGCACCGGGACGTGGCCTTCCGTCGCGCGGGGCTGCTTGGGTAAAGCAAGGGAAGCGCATGGCGAGGAGGAGCCGCTCTTTTATCAAGTAGGTACTCACTGACTTCATTTACCGCGGGCGATCCGGGGTGATGCCGGGCGGCATTTTCGGGGCCGGGCCGCGCGGTTTCGGGATTTCTTGTATTATAGCAGGATATCCCCTTGCGGAAAACGCTATAGTGTGGTATATTGGCATCGAGTACATCTTTGCGAATCGACAAAGGCAAACCCGTCGCGAGGCGGGGACGCAAAGCAAGAGGTCTTGGAGAAGCAGTACGGTTAAGACGGCTCGGCTACCGAAGTTCGCGCAGCGCCACCCGTTCAGGGGCTGAAGCGAGAAGGAGCTGAGGCCCGCGATCAGGTGGCGTTTCTGATTCCGACACAGTCAACTTCACATAGATATCCGGTTGCCCTTCGGGCACTGAGTTTTTCGACATCACATACAACACTGAAACCTACTGGAGGTTTGATATGACTAACTTCATGAAAGTTCTCCGGAATGAAAAGGGACAGGGTCTTACCGAGTACGCGCTGATTATCGCGCTGGTCGCCATCGTGGCCGTTGCCGCGTTGACCCTGCTCGGTGGCCAGATTGACACAATCTTCGGCACCATCACCAATCAACTTGGCGGAGCTGCCTAAGCACGTTTTTGGCGCTCCTCTTCAGCGGTTTGGGAAGCGGGGGGGCTGTGTGCCCCCCCTGCCTTTATTCCAGCGTCTGCAATCCTGATCCGGCACTCGCCGGTATCTGCGATACATGAGGTGATGATGTGAATCTGGGGTATCTCCTGAGGGATGAAAGGGGGCAAGGGCTGACCGAGTACGCGCTGATAATCGCCCTTGTAGCCTTGGTGGCGGTAGCGGCTCTGACCCTGCTTGGCGGTCAGATCAGCACCGTCTTTGACGACATAACCACGCAGCTTGGCGGCGCTGCTTGATCGCCCCTGCAAGACTCCTCCTGACAGTTGGCAAGCATCCGCAGCGGGGGCCCTTTTGGGCCCCCGCTCGCATATCCCCGGGACCGGGCAAGTCCCGGCAAGTTCAGGATTCGTTTTTCTCTTTCGATAATACTAATGACTATTAAGTCTCTTTGGGGTGGCCGTGCCAGGGTGCGCGGTGAGACTTATTGTCGAGTCCAACTCCTCCTGATGGAGGCCGATGTACATGACTAACCTAAGACCGTTTGTGATCGCCATTGCCTTCGGACTCATCGCCGTGGCGCTTGTCTACCTCTACATCCGGGGCGTAGAGACCCGCAAATTGACCACCGAGATCGAGATGGTCAGGGTGGTGAGGGCTGTCGAGGATATCGGCCCGAGAACCACGATAAACGAGGGCATGCTTGAGGAGATCGAGGTTCCGGCCGACGTAGTCACGCCGGACACCGTCACCGAGTTGGAGGAAATCCTCGGGCAGGTCTCGATGGTGGCCATCTACGGACATCAGATCCTCATGCACCGGATGTTCCGCGAGGAAACCGCGCTCGAGGATCTCGCCCGCATGCTGAAGGAGGGCGAGCGAGCGGTGACTGTAGGGGTTACTGAAGTCAGCGGGCTTGGCGGCAACCTGAAGCCGGGTGACGATGTGGATGTCCTGGTGACAATCCTCGGCAACGAGGAGGTCGGGGTTCCCAGCACTTTCACGGTCCTGAGGAGCATAGATGTCATGGCCGTCGGCCAGGACATCGGCTTCCAGGAAGACGAGGCCACCGGGACTCAGCAGGCCTCGAAATCGGTTACCCTCAGAGTCCTCCCGGAGCAGGCGGAGCTTCTTGCGCTCGCCAGCGAGGTCGGGAGCCTGAGGCTGGCACTCAGGGACCCGGACGATCCGTTTGCCCCGGCGACTGACGGGACCACACTGACCGAGTTCACCCGCTATACCCCGACCCGCCAGACTCTCGAGGAGGCAGCCAGGCGTGAGCGCGAGGAGCGTCAGGCCGCCGAAGCCCGGGTGCCCTCGCCCCGCGAGACCGTTATTGTCCAGAGAGACGCCGAGACCGGCGAGGAGCACGTCCAGATCGTTCCGACGGAATCCCTGGGGCCTCCGCCCATTCTCATCGAGCTCATTCTCGGCGGCGAATCCCAGATCGTGGCTATCCAGCGGGAGAAGTAAGGTTCTGCCGGTCGTCGAATCCGCCGTCCGCGGCGATTCCTGCATCTCGAGATTAAGCTCTATAAAGGGATAACACACCAAAACCTGTTCTCACATGCTTAAGAACCAGACTCAAGGTGGACATGTACCCATGAAACTGTCAGGCAAATACCAGCTCCGAGTATTCGGCGCGGTGATGATCCTCCTGATACTCCTTACGCCGGCCGCCTTCGGTTCCCAGGGCGTGTCCCGCATTACCGATCTCCAGGTCAGATCCGCCACCGACGAGATCGTGCTGGGAGTTGAGGGCGCGATTGAGTACGGCTACTTCCCGCTGTCGGAACCCAACAGGCTGGTCTTCGATTTCCCGGGGACCGTCCTGTCAGCCGACGGCGGCACCACCATAGCCCGGGAGGTGACCGACGCCGCCTTCAGGGAGATACGTCTCAGCCAGTTTTCGGCGGACCCGCCGATCGCCAGGCTGGTCGTCTACCTGAACTCGCCCGCTTCCGCCAATGTGAGTTTCGATCCGGGCGCGGAAACCCTGGTGATACAGATTATCACCAGCGGCAGCTTGAGCAACCTGTTGGACGCCGGGCCGGCTTCGGACCAGGAGGTGACGATCACCGCCGGCGAGACCCCGGGACCGATCACCGCCGGCGAGACCCCGGGACCGATCACCAGTTCTCATGCTCCCGCCGAATGCGCGACGGCGGCCGATCCCCGGTCCGCCTACGAGATCTCGCCTTCCGACAGCGAGGTCGTCATTCGGTTCCCCGGGATGATCGCCGATGATGTCAGTGTGAGACAGCTTTCCTTCCCGGATAGGCTGCAGATTCGCATACTGACCGCAGGTCCGATAGGCGACATCAGGCCCAGGTTCGACTCCCTCGCCCGCGGCAACATCTGGAATGATGTGGCCAAACAGTGGTCCAGCTACTTCGACCGCGACGGTCTCGGGGTGGTCGACCTTACCCTATACCTCTATCCGGACGTAGGCTACACGCAGAGCATTGGCGCTGACGGCATCCCGGAAGTCAGAATCCTCGAGGTCCCGCCGAGCCAGGCCGCCGCCGAGGTCGTGGTCGCCTCGTATCCTTCGCAGGAAGCGGAGACCGTGCCGGAACCCGAGGCGACGGCGCCCGACACCAGCTCCATTTTCATCGCGCCTGTGGTGACGGCTGAAGAAGAGACCGAGGTCTACGCCGAGCCGGAGCGGCCGGTGAGCACGGTGGCCGCTGTGGAGACGACGGAGGTCATACCGGGCGCTCAACTCCTCAGCGAGGCGCCCGAGAGCAGTGAGCCGCGGAACCTAATCGCGGAGGCGACACTTGCCTCGACCCGCGAGGTGCCGTCGGTCCCGATGACGCTCAGGCAGGACAACCTTCTGTCTGCGACGAGGGGCGAGGGGCAGGAGCCTCTCTATATGAGGGTGGGCGATGTTGTGGTGATCGGAGTGGACGAGCTCGTGCGAGCGTCGATAGGAAATCCGCAGGTCGCCACGCTGAACGTGATCAGCCAGAGCGAGCTTCTGGTCACGGCCCTCTCGTCGGGCAATACGACCCTTCTCACCTGGGAAGCGGGCAGAGACCGTGTTACGAGCCGGGAGATAAACGTGCTGGACGCGACGCGGGCCCATGAGGAAGAGATCGGGGGAGTAATCGGCGATGACAATATCTCGGTCCGAATAATAATGTCAGGGGGCGGTGAGGGCACGCCGGGCGTTGTGCTCGAGGGAGCGGTCCAGACTGAGGAGGAGCGGAACAGGGCGGAGAGGATAGCGGGCCTGTATGCCGGGGACCGCGTGACGAACCTCATCGAGGTCACCGATCCGCGGCAGGTCCTGGTCAAGGTCCGGGTTGTCGAGATCGATTCGAGGGCGCTCGACGAGCGTCTCTCGCAATTCGCCGCCTCCGCCCGGGCGGACAACGACAGTTTCACGATCGGCATCATCACTGACCTGCTCGATCCTGAGAATCCCGGCGGCGGGCTTCTGGACACGCGCGTCAGACCCGGGATCGTCAACGGGAACATCGAAGATGTCATATTCGATCCCATCGACGCGGCCCTCAACGAGCTCGAATCGAACAGGCAGGCGAATATCCTGAGCGAGCCGAATGTGGTCGCCCTCAGCGGCCATGAAGCCCACTTCAGGGTAGGCGGAGAGGTTCCCTATACGTATCAGAACGAGAACGGCGTGACTGTGGTCGAGTTCAAGGAGTTCGGAGTCTCCCTCGACATCGTCCCCAATGTGGACAGCCGCGACAACATCATGCTGCTCGTCAAGCCCGTTGTTCGCACCGTCGATATGGCCCTGGCCATCGCCGGTATCCCGGGCTTCCGGACCCGCGAGATGAACACGGTGGTCCAGTTGAGGCCGGGAGAGACCCTGGTCATCGGAGGACTGATCCAGAACGAGGTCTCCGAAATCGTCAGCAAGATCCCGATTCTCAGCGAAATTCCGATATTGGGCGAGCTGTTCCAGAGCAGACGCTTCAACGAGGATGAGACCGAGCTGGTCATCTTCCTGACCCCGTACATCCTTGAGGACGCGGCGATGAGCCACGAGATCATCAGCATCCCGGATCTCGAGACGGACGAATGACCGACCTTCCGGGATCGCCCGGAGATATGATCGCGAAACACAAGCGACCCTGACGACGGGTCGCTTTTTCGTTGTCTGCGGGCGGTCGGGACCCCTGGGGCGCGGATCCTCGCCCTGGACCGTGATTTCCCGTATATGACCCGAAGGATAAGACTCATAAAGAACCGGTCCGGCTTTCGGGCCGATAATAATTCGAGGCAAATCCGATCCGCACGGTTCGTCCGTATCGAACGGTGCGTGGATTCACCTACGTTCCGTCGAGGTGCGCCGTGGCTTTGACTGGCGATATCACTCTGGTCATTGTGGACGACAGCGAGGAGATGCGCGAGACGCTCAAGACTCTCCTCACGTTCAACGAGAAGATCAGAGTAGTCGGGGAGGCCGCTGACGGAAAGGAAGCGCTGGAGAAGGTCGGGAGGCTTAAGCCCGACCTTGTGCTCATGGACATCAACATGGGCGTGATGGGTAAATCGGACGGCATCTGGGCCACCCAGGAGATCAGCGTCAAATATCCCCAGACAGGCATCATCATCATAAGCGTTCAGGATGAGCCCGAGTACATGCGGAGGGCCATGTCGGCCGGGGCGCGGGACTACCTCGTCAAGCCGTTCGACTCCGACGAGCTCTTCAGGACAATCGAGACCGTCGCCGAGCGCGAGAGACTGAAATGGGGCAACTTGCCCGCGGACGCTCTCCCTCACGCCGGCACTGAGGGATTGGGAAAGCTATTCTCCATCTTCAGCCCGAAGGGCGGGGTCGGCAAGAGCGTGATCACCGCGAACCTTGCGGTGGAAGTCAGAAGAAAAACGCACCGGCGGGTGCTGATTGTCGATCTTGACCTCCAGTTCGGCGACATCTCCCTCCTCCTCAACGTGGCTCCCAAGTCGACCATCGCCCACATAGCCGAGCTTGCCCCAAATCCGATGGATGCCGAGTTCGTCGAAGCGCACATCTCCGACTCCGCTTCCGGGGTGAGGGTGCTGGCCGCGCCGCTGAAGCCCGAGTATGCCGAGGTGGTGACTCCGCAGATAGTCAAGCAGGTCCTCGAGGTGGTCAAGCGGCAGTACGACTACATCTTCGTCGATACCATCCCCTCCTTCGCCGGCGAGGTCCTCGAGGCGCTCGACCTGTCCGACGGAATCTTCATGATCGTGGCCCCGGATTTCCTTGCCCTCAAGAATGTAACCCTGGGCCTGGCGGTCATGGATACCCTGAACTATCCGCACGACCGGATCCATCTCATCCTCAACCGCGCCGCGAGCCTCTCCTCCATACGATTGAAGGACGTGGAGCGCGGCCTGCAGCGCAAGATTCTGGTCGAAATACCCTCCGACGGCGAGGTCGTCGTCGGCAGTGTCAATCGCGGTCAGCCGCTCGTGCTGAGCCATCCTTCCTCTCCCGTCGCCAAGGCCATCGCCGAGCTGGCCACACTGGTCACCGAAGACGATGACGGCAGCGATGAGAAGGGAGACCATTCGGGAAAGAAAAGACGCGGCGGCCTATTCGGCAAGAAGTGACGTGCCGGACGAAATCTGAAGAAATGGGAGCGGCCGCCTTCGGACGGCCTTTTTTCTGATGCGGCAGGCAAGGACACACGGTTTCGTGACCATGTCGCAGGTGACCGGCTGTCTCGACAAGGCCATGCCGACGGGGTCCACATCGGTCCGGATGCGTGTTATATTAGCTCGCATGATGGGACTGAGACCTTTGACGATGCGCCTGGCTCAGGCCTGGCATTGCGGGCTTTTCACCCTGCTGATGCTCATCCTGATCGGCTGCGGTGGCGGCCCGACCGTCCCTCCCTCGACCTTCGCCAGGCTTGCGGTCAAGTACGCCGAGACGCTGTCATCTCCCCCGACCTACGCCTACGACGCCCAGATCGCGGTCAGTCCGATCACCGGGGAAGTCTTCCTGTGCTGGGTCAGGAGAAGCGGGGCGGCGCCCGAGATTTTCTGCCGCCACGGCACGCCGGGAAAGTGGTCGAAGGAAGAAGCAGTGAGCGAGATCGACGGTCTCAGGTCATGGAATCCGGCCACGGTCGCCGGACCGGACGGATGCGTGCACCTCGCCTACATGGATCAGAAGCTCGACGGGGTAGGGAAGGAGATCTACGCCAGGTCTCGGTGCGGCGATGGATGGGGCCCCGAGAGCCTGCTGAGCTGTACGGATGCCTGGACCGGCTGGGATCCCGATATCGAGGTCCATCCCGACGGCCGTCCCGCCGTGTGCTGGTTTGACCACGGGTTCGGCGTCCAGCATGAGATTCTGATGAGGAGCGGCGACGGCGCGGGCGGCTGGTTGAGCCAGGTCCGCCTCACCAACGACAACCACTGGCAGTATTTCCCCGACATCGCCATTGACTCCTCCGATTCCCTCCACCTGGTCCAGGTGGATACCCGATACGAGCTGGACGAATGGTACGATACCGATCACTACGCGGAAGGCAGAAACCTCGAGATCTACTACCGACGATGGCTCGGTGACTCGCCCGGACCGGAGGTTCGTCTGACCGACTCTCCGCTCAGGAGCATTGCGCCCCAGATCGATGTCGACCGGCAGGGAAGAGCTCACGTCATCTGGCTGGACGAGACGGAATCCGGCTACAATCGCCTTTACTACACTGTCGTCACGGAGAATGAGCCCGGGAAGGCGGTGGCTCTTTCCTCTCCCGGCCGCCGAGCCGACTTTTCCTCAATAGCCCGCCTGGGCGACAGGATATTCGTCGCCGGTGCGGAGTATGTCGATCCCCTGGGCTCATCAACGGCGCAAACATCTCTGTGCGTCCGCGAAATCCTCGATGGCGGCAGGGCCGGGACGTCGCTCGCCGTCGCGACCGAGGGCACGAACCTCCATCCGAGGCTGGTAGCGGATGAGCGAGGGAAGATGCTGTGGGTCGTATGGATGGAATACGTGGGGGACGACGAGACCCTGATCACAGGACAATCCTACATCCGGCTGGCCGGGGTCACGGTCGAGGATTAGCCCCCATATTGCGCTTGGGAAGCCTCTGATCTCCATTGCAGCAGGTCCGGAGTCAGACTGCACGCCGGTGGCGTTGCCCGCCTAGGCGACCCGGCGGATCGGTCCCCCGTCTCTTTTCCTATATATCAACCGAATTAAAAATGATAAGGAGGTGCTGGTCGATACTATGTCAGCGGGTTAGAACCGTCTCGGAGGTTACTACGTATGTCCTTGATGAGTCGCATACGCCTGGAGCAGCAGACACGCTCCTCAAAGGGCTCCGGGGATGCCGGTAAGTCGGGTCGCGGCGAGAGAGCGGGTCGGACCGACCCGTTCAAGGAGCTGAAGAGCCGCATTCATACGGAGATCGTCCAGGAGGTCGATCCTCAGCTTCTCGACACACGAGATAACAGCGACCTCGTCCGGCAGACGGTCGAGAACCTCATCATTGAGAAGCTCGCCGGGGAGGAGAAGCCGCTCAGCAGATCCGAGCGGGAGATGATCCTGAGGGACCTGATGGATGAGGTTCTGGGCTACGGGCCGATGACGAAGCTCCTGGAGGATCCCACGGTGACTGAGGTAATGGTCAACGGCCCGAACCAGGTTTACTGCGAGCGGAACGGAAAGCTGACGCTCACAGATGTCATGTTTTACGACGACAATCACGTTCTCAGGATCATCGAGAAGATCGTGTCCCCGATAGGCAGGCGTATCGACGAATCCACTCCCATGGTGGACGCGCGCCTTCCGGACGGCAGCCGAGTGAACTGCATTATCCCGCCACTCAGCCTCACCGGGCCGACCATCACCGTCCGAAAATTCTCCCGCGACCCGTTCACGGTCGACGACCTGATCAGCTTCGGCACCCTGACTCAGGGGATGGCCGATTTCCTTCAGGCGTGTGTCGAGGCTCGTCTCAACATCATCGTCTCCGGAGGAACCGGCTCGGGAAAAACCACCACCCTGAACGTTCTTTCCAGTTTCATACCCGAGACCGACAGGATTGTCACCGTTGAGGACGCCGCCGAGCTTCAGCTCAGGCAGGAGCATGTGGTGACACTGGAAAGCCGTCCTCCGAATATCGAGGGCAAGGGAGCCATCACCATCAGGGACCTCGTAAAGAACTGCCTCAGGATGCGTCCCGACCGGATAGTCGTCGGCGAGTGCCGCGCGGGTGAGGCCCTCGACATGCTCCAGGCCATGAACACCGGTCATGACGGCAGTCTGACCACGGGCCATGCGAATTCGCCGAGGGACATCCTCAGCCGTCTCGAGACGATGGTGCTGATGGCGGGAATGGACCTTCCGGTAAGGGCCATCCGCGAGCAGATCGCCAGCGCGATACACCTCATCGCCGCTCAGTCGCGCATGAGGGACGGGTCGCGCAAGATCACGCATCTGACGGAGGTCGTGGGTATGGAGGGCGACAAGGTCACCCTCCAGGACATTTTCGTCTTCAAGCAGAAGGGAGTGGATGAGGCCGGGCGGGTGATCGGGACTCACGAGCCCACGGGTATTCTTCCGAAATTTCTGAGCATTATTGATGCGGAAGGAATACAGCTTTCGAGAGAGATTTTCTTCCCGAAGCACGGGATGAAGCTTTAGAGAAGTCAATTGACGATAAGGGGACTGACAGATGACTTTGCCGCTGGTTTTGGGTTCTGTTTTCTTCGCGATCGCGGTCCTGGGATGGGCGATCAGCCAGACTCTGGCGTCTCGGTCCGCGGCCACGGTGTCGGGACGTATAGCCAGTTTCGTCGAACAGGCGGATAAGGGAGCCCGGGCCGCCAAGCATGTCGAATCTCACGCCGCTGAGGAGAAGAGATCGGACATCTGGGGCGAGATCGACCACCTGATCGAGAAGAAAACCTTTGTCCAGAAGATGATCCTGGAATTCCAGAAAGCGGACCTCAAGCTTCGCTACAGCGAGTACGTGGGGATGTACTTCCTGTGCACGCTCGTTCCGGGAATCATCGGCTACTTCATCTCACGGACTCCCGGCGGGTTCCTCCTGCTGGCGGGACCGGGGCTGGTGGTGCCTCGCTTCTACGTGAAGTTCCGCCAGTTCCAGCGCATAAAGAAGATCGACAACCAGCTCGTTGACGCGCTGATGCTCATCTCGAACTCGCTCAAGTCGGGATACAGCTTCCTTCAGGGGATGGAGCTGGTGGCCGATGAAGCTCCGCCCCCGATATCACAGGAATTCCGAAGAATGCTTCGCGAGACGAATCTGGGCTTTCCGCTGGAGCAGGCGCTGGACGGGCTTTCGGAACGAGTACCCTCCGAGGACCTCGATCTCGTCGTCACGGTCATCAAGATCCAGCGGCAGATCGGCGGCAACCTGGCGGAGATCCTCGACAAGATCGTACATACCATCCGCGAGCGGATCAGGATCAAGGGTGAGATCAACACTCTGACCGCTCAGGGCAAGCTGCAGGGAATAATCCTCACCCTTCTCCCGCCCGCCATGTGCATGGGCATCTACATGATGAACCCTGAGTTCATGTCGCCGCTCTTCACGACCCTGATGGGCAAGGCGATGCTGGCGGTGGCGTTCATCCTTCAGATGATGGGCGGGTTCATGATCAAGAAGATCGTGGAGATAAGGGTATAGCCCGGAGGTCGACATGTTCATTCTGGTAGCCATTGCCATTCTACTCTTCTCGCTGATGCTGGCGTTCGCCTTCTCCGGCGTCTCGTCGCAATCCAAGAGCTTCGAGGAGCGCCTGAGGGAGATGTCGCGCGATCCCGACAAGGTCGACCTGACCGAGCTCGAGCTCTCTCGCCCGTTCAGTGAGCGGGTCATTCAGCCGATCATGGAGCGAATCAGCGCTCTGGTCACCAAGATCGCTCCGCAGGAAGTGCTCAAGGAGACGGCGAGGAAGGTCCAGCAGTCGGGTCTGAGGATCAAACCGACTTCCTTCGTGACCAGCCAGGTGCTCCTTGCGGTGATAGTTCCCGCGATCCTCGCGATGACCGGAGTAATGAGCAAGGCCGGTGGTCTCAAGGGCGCGATAGTGCTGCTTGTCAGCGGCCTGATCGGCTACTTCCTCCCCGATCTCTGGCTCAAGGGCAAGGTCAATGCAAGGAAGGGGGAGATTCAGAGGAAGCTGCCGGACGCCCTGGACCTGCTCACCGTCTCGGTGGAGGCGGGGCTGGGCTTCGACATGGCCCTCAGCAAGGTGGTGGAGAAGATGCAGGGGCCCCTGGCCCAGGAGTTCACGAGGGTCCTTCACGAGGTGAGGATGGGGAAGCCTCGACGCGAGGCCATGAAGGCCATGGCGGACAGGGTGGATGCTCCCGACGTGAGCCAGTTCATCTCCGCCCTCGTGCAGGCCGACAAGCTGGGTGTGAGCATCGCCAATGTGCTGAGAGTGCAGTCCGACCAGATGCGCATCAAGCGACGCCAGAGGGCCGAGGAGACCGCGATGAAGGCTCCTCTCAAGATGAGCTTCGTTCTTGTTTTCTTCGTCCTTCCGGCGCTCATGATCGTGCTTCTGGGCCCGGCGGCGATCTCGGTCATGGAGCAGCTTTCGACAAACGACGCGCTGTAGCGGCGGGCTGTCCCGCGACTATTTATGGCTCGGCCCGGATGTGAAAAACGAATCGAGATCTCATCGGCGGCCGGCGACACAGTCCTGTGCCGGCTTGCCGATTCTTTCTGGCCCCGCTTCATGGGTCTGATGGGACGCCCCCGTCTGCCGAAGGGCGAGGGCCTGCTGATCCGCCCCTGCAATTCGATCCACATGTTCTTCATGAAATTCTCAATTGACGCGGCGTTCATGGACCGGGACTTCACCATCGTCAGGCTGGTCAGGAATCTTGCCCCTGGGAAGATCGTGGGCAGCGTTCCGGGGGCCTGGCAGGTGCTGGAAACGGCGGCCGGCGACCTCCCAGCGTCCTACGAAGAAGGGACACGCCTGACGGCCAATCCGGTCTGAGCGATCCACTCCGACAGCAGGCGGTGTGGTAACATGATCCGGTGCGCCGCGCTCTTCGCATCGTTTTCCTTCTCGTTCTGGCAACGGGAGTATGGCTGTCGGCGGGAGGAGCTCTCGCGGCGGCGGGCCTGCATATCGTCGTGGCGGAGTCGCATGGCGAAAGCCTGTGGCTCGTGCGCGAATTCATCGATGATTCCCTGGTTGGAAACGCGATCGGAACGGCGGACGGTCGCCGGATGGTCCACACAAGCGCCGAGCTGGTCGCCGGATCATCATCCGTCTCGCTTCTTGCCGCGCATGTCGAGCCGCTTATCGTATTCGCTAACGAGTACGTCGATCCGCTCGAGGAGCGCCTGGCGGAAGCCGAGCGAAATCGGATCTCGCTCGAGCTGGAGGGCGAGTTCGCGCGCCAGCTTGTCGGCGGGCTTTTCCAGGTGCCCCTGTGGCCGTTGCTGGCGGCGAGCGAGATTCCCCTGAGGAGGATCGACGTGCAGCGCGCCTACAGCCTGCCTGCATGGAGGGAGAGCTACTTCCCGGCGATTTCGTTCGCGGCCGGCGGGAATGTCCCGGGCTGGATCGTGGAGGAGATATCGGCTGAAGGGGCGGTCATGGCGGAGACAGGTCGGGGCGGGGAGGGTGCGGGTCTTGTGCTGGAGAGCCTTGTGGAGGGCGAAATAACCGATCTGAGGTTCCGGGTCGTTCGGGGAGCCGACACGTACGCGCTCTACGTGGCCGGCGGCGGGGCGTGGCAGCCCACGGGCCGGGACCTGCCGGTAATGGGGTCCCGGGAGCTTCTCGGAGCCCTGGAGGGGCGTTCGTTGGTGTCCCCCGGAGTGTCCGGCCGGTCCGAGACGCGAATTACCGACTCCGAAGGAACCCTCGTGCGGTACCTGGCGGCCATGCCCGGATCGGAGTCGCAGGCGGGCATCTTCTGGGAGGCGGCCGCATTCTCCGGTCCGTCGCCGAGCGAATCGCCGCCGGGGCGGCCGAGCACCCTCCCGGCGATCCTGCTGTGCTGGCTTGCCTTCGGCCTGATGGTTGCGCTGGGCGACCGGTTTCACCGTTTCTCGGACTATGGCTTCGGAGCGCTCACGGGTCGATCGCTGGCGATCTATCCCCTGTGGCTCCTGGTCGCTCTTCTTGCATCCGGGCTGTGGGGGCTGGGATTCATTCCGGCCTCTGTACTTGTCTCGGGACTGCTGGCGGCTGACGGCAGGAGGATGAGGGCGTTCGCGGTGGTCCTAGCCGCGGGTTTCGCGCTGGTGCCGGTTTCATCCGTGATTGTCAATCTGTTGGTATTTCGACTGTAATGGAATTCTGATACAATAGGATCACCTTACTGGGCGGCGATCCGGATGGTCGAGAAGAACGTAGGAGACGGGCCTGCAAAGGAGGGGGGCGACCGGCTGGAACCCGCGGTGCCGGAGTCGCAAGCCGGTGAAAAGCCGGCGAACGATGTCGCCGCGGGCCCCGCGAAACCCGCTGCGCCCCGGAAAGCCCCTGAGGAAGTCGCGCCCGCGAAGTCGGCCAAGCAGTCGGGTGAGGCCCAGGCTCGTCCGCAGTTGAAGCGTCTCGCGAAGTCCATCGGCATGGCGATGCCCAACAACCGGTTCCGCGTGTTCCTCGGTCGCGGCGCCATACCGCCCGTCAGCGAGAAAAAGCACTTCGTCGCTCGTCTGAGACGACGGGACCGCATTGAAGTCATCGTTCTGGAAGGTGACTCAGAGCTCGCAACCGAGAACAAGTTCGTCGGCGAGGCGGGTCTGACCAACGTAACACTTCGCGAGGACGGACGGGCGGAGGTCGAGATCGAATTCGCGCTCGATGACAAGGGCTTTCTTACCGTCACCCTGCTGGACAGGCTCACCGGCACCGAGGGCATCGCACGCTTCCAGCCGCTCCAGTTCGTCACCGAGCTCGAGGGTGAGGCGGACCTTAGCAGCCTGCCTGCGACGGAGCTGTCGCAGAAGATCGATCTTCTCGAACAGCAGATGCAGCTCTTAAGGGGGGAACTCGCGGTTCGCAAGGCGAGAGAAGAATAGGAACTCTTCCGGTTGCAGCGTGCAAAGGAGGACTCTCTCGTGACGCACGAGCCTCCCTTGGTTCCTCCCGAGCCCGCGCGCGAGAATGCGCCGTCGGATGCCGGGGAATCAACGGAAAACCACGGGATCGAGCGGGTCCGTGACAGCCTCAAGAAGCTGGCGGAGACTCGTTTGCGCCAGGGGGCTTCCGTGCTGCGCCGGCATCTTGCCGATGTCATCTCCGAGGAGAAGGACCTCAGGATCACGCGCGCCCGGCTCAATGCCGAGAGAGAAAGACTGCGGATGAGCGTGATTGACCTCAGCAAGGACAGGATGAAGAAGGACTCGATCATCTCGTCTTACCGTTCCCGGCTCGCCGGGCTGAAGACGCAGGAATGGGATGAGAGTCATGGGGAGATCGAGCGTCTGGAGGATCGCATCGAGCGGCTCCGAGGAGATGTTGATGCGTTCACTGAGACCCTGCTGATGCACCGAAGGGATCGCGATCAGGTATTCAGGCTTCTTGTGGACGCCCTGTCCCACCTGCAGGACTTGCTTACCGAGAACGTTCTGTGGAGAATCCTCGCCCTCGAATCCGAGGCCGAGGGAGAGCAGGGGCGCAGTGGAGTCGCCGGCGTGGCCGCCGAGCTTCTGGGTCGTCTTCTAGTGCTCGAGAAAGAGGAGTCGCAACTGAGCGGGCTTGTGGCCAGGATGAGATCCCCTCTGGAGCCCGGGAGCCGGGACGGCGAGGCAGCGCGCGGGGCGGAGGAAGAATAGCGTTTGCGCGGATTCTCGGTGCCAAAAGGAGAAACACGGTTGACTTGAGTACTGTTTCTGATTAGGCTGATACCCGCCTGTGTGAGTTGTCATCGGCGACAGAGGTGCTTGGGGACAGGGGACTCTGCGGTGAAATGGACTTGAAAAAATGGTATATTCCGACCTACCTGATCAGTTGGAGGTTTCCTGAATGACAAACGATCGGGTTGTGGAGCTCGAGAAGGAAGTCAGGGAGCTCAACCTGAAGCTGGAGATCGAGAGGCAGAAGGTCCGCAAGCTCGAGCAGGAGAGCCAGAAGCTCAAGGACAAGCTGACCCGGCAGATGCGAACGGGCGGTGCCGCGCTCAGGGTTGCGATGCCAGCGCCTGCGATCGAGCAGGAGTCCGGCGCACTTCCGGATGAGCCTTTGCTCGCGGGCGGCGTGACGGAGGAGGAGATCGAGCTGCTTCGCGAGAGGCTCAGGGCTCTGACCGCGCAGAAGGACTCCAGCGAGCAGGAGAAATGGGATCAGTCAAAAGAGGTCATCGAGCAGAAAGAAGGCCTGCAGCGCCTCAGGGTCAAGAAGATCAATATCAAGAAAGACATCGACGAGCTGAACGAGAGACTGGACAGGAAAGAGAACCAGAACTTCAAGAGTCGCCTGGAGATCACCGATCTCAAGAAAGAGGAGAGGAAGGCGCACTCGATAGCGGATGATGCCGAGGCGGACCGCATGCGGCACGAGAAGGAGATCGAGAGGCTGGAAGGTCTGGTCGAGAAAGAGAGAATCAAACTGCGCGAGGAGAAGCTCGCCCGCGACAAGGTTCAGTTCGCTCTGAACAGGGCCCTGAAGATCAAGGGCGAGTACGAATCACATTTTTTTGCTCGGTTCTATAACAAGTAGCAGTGCACCGGCACGAGGAGGAGGCTCCCAGGTCGGGTGAAAGCTCATGGATCAAGGCAAGCTCGAAAAAGAACGAATCCGTTTGACCCGAGAGATCACCATGCTGGAATCGCAGCTGACGGCTGCGCTCAAAGGCAAGGAAGAGAAGCTCGAGGAGAACAAGACCATACGGGAGGAGATCGCCAGGCTCGAGGAGGAGAACAAGTCCCTCGAGGAGGAAACGCGTCGGCTTGACGAGGAGATTGCCGCGCTCGACGAGGAGTTCAAGAACGCCCAGATCGAGGCGGGCCGTCTCAGGCGTGAGATCAAGGTGAACAACGAGAGGTCCGAGGTGGAGAACAAGAAGGCTGCGGAGCTGAGGACCCAGATCGCGAGGCTGGAGAAGAGCCTTGAGACGTTGCGTCGCGAGGCAAAGCAGGAGATCGAGGACAGGCGGAGCCTGGAAGCGCGGCTGCGGAAGACGAACTCTCACATCGACGCGATGAAGTCCCACAGGCTGGCGGGATTCGTGACGAAGCAGCTCGAGAAGCAGGACTGGTACCGCCGCCAGGAGGAGCCTGTGCCCTCATTCGACGGTGAGGATGAGGAGCGCGCGGAGATGCCGTCGGAGGAGCGATACGAGATCGCCAGGGCTGATGAGCAGCCCGCGGCGGAGCCGGTCGTTGCCCCCGAGATCGAACAGGAGTCCGAGGAAGGCATAGACTTCGGCACGAGCTGAGACACTCGCAATCCCGGCTGTTGAAATAACTGAACGATCACGTATGGAGCGGACTTTTCGGTCCGCTGTTTTGCTGATTGTGTCGATAGGGCGCGGCCCGCAGGTGAGCACGTGCGTGCGCACCCTGTTGCATGGGCGGACACACAGGTCCGCCCCTACCGGTCGGGCGCCATCCTTGCATCCCATTCCCAATGCAGGACACTAATCGGGGATCTTGTCGGAGACGACGATGTCGGGACCTTCCTTCACCAGCAGAGCTTTCTGGATGGGTTCCTTCGTCGTCATTCTGGAGTTCTTGATTGTGACCGTGACGTTTGAATAGAGGATTCTCCTTGCCTCGACGCGCCCTTCGGCGCACTGCTGAAGCTCCTCCTCGAGGCCTGCTATGGCCTGCGCGATCCCCTCGATCTCATCCTTGAGCTGAGTCGTCACTGAGCTGAGCTGCTGGTAGAGCTGCTCCCTGTCTTCCGTGAGCGTTATCCTTTCCTTCTGCGCCGTGAGCACCGCAAGGTTCTTCTCCGCTTTCTCGTTGTCCGACTTCTTCTTCTTCAGGTCCTCGTTAAGGCTGAGGAGCTTGTCGCGCAGGTGAGGGGAGACGCCCACCTCGATCTCGGTCTTTATCGCCATCTCGGAGCCGATGAAGCTTGCCCTCACGAGGTTGCCGGCCTTGGTGTGCCCTCCGAAGATGCTGCCCTTGGCGTTCGTCACCTCGACCGACTCCGTCGCCGACGTCTGCGAATGGATGAGCGCCTCGTCGACTATCACGGAGCGGCCCGCGTCCACCGTGCATCGCTCGATGAAGTGCGCCATCACGAACTCGCCCGCCTCGATCACGCTCTTGCCCATTCCCTTGATTCCGCGCCTGAGGAATATGTTGCCGCCGGCCTTGAGGTCCGCGCCTTCCACGGTGTCCTTGCACGTGATGTCGCCTTCCGCGGTTATGCTGAAACCGGTATTCACGATGCCCTTGACAAGCACGTTGCCCTTGAAGTCGATATTCCCCGTCGAGAAGTCCACATCCTCGACCACGAGCACATCCTCGACCGTCACCTTCCCGTGCACCAGCTTGGGCGCTCCCACGCTCGCGGCCACGAGGATGTTGGGATCGTCGTCCGACTCCTTCGTGTTCTTCCCCTTGGGGAGGGGCAGGTCCCGGCCCGCCTGCGCCTTGATCGGCTGGCCGGTCACGTCCGTCCCCTCCTCTCCGGGAGTCGCAGGGGTCTTCATGGCCAGGGGCGTGCCGATGTCGACGTTCTCGAAAGTCCCCAGGTCGCGAAAATCGGCCAGATCCCGCTCGTCGATCCTGGGACCCACATTGGCATGGTAGGCGTCGAATAGGTATTCGACTTTGGCGTCCTGGCCGTTGGTCGGCTCCTTCGCGCCGGCCACCCGCTGCTTGTGCACGTCGTGGCCGTTCTCCACTATCTCCCTTACGCGGTTCTGATCAACTCCGAACACGACCTTGGAAGCCTCTAGCACGGCCTGGGCGTCCTCCATCTGCGGCACCTTGCCGCCAAAGGGGCGGTTGTAGGTCATGTACGCCGTCCGCCGATCCTCCGTGACCTCAACCCTGATCTCACCGTCGCGCCTCTCCGCGGCTTTGAAAGCCGCCGGCGCACCCATCTTCCTCACCGTGTCAATGTTGCGGAGAATCACGTCCGTGAACCGGAAGAACTCCCCGCACTTCGCCTCCTCCAGCTCCTGCACGACATTCCTCTCATTTATGGGTCTCGCCTGACCGAAGGGCGGATAGATGCTGACCTTCGCGGAGCCCTCCGCCGAGTCGTACTCGATCCAGCACGCACCGTCCAGGTTCGTCGGGGGCAGGCAGATGAGTTCCAGTGTTGTGAAGATCCCCTTCCCAAGTGCTTCCTCAATCGGGCCCCTGTCGAAATCCCCGATCCCGGCGTTGCTCAGCGCAACCGCGATCCTGTCGATCGTTACGGCCTCACTGCCGTATTCGAGGAGAACCAGGTTCAGCTGCCCTCTCGATACGTATAGCTTGAAGCTTTGAATCACCTTCAGGCCCCTCCAGGCGGGCTAAACGCACCCGCCCAGGCTCTCATCAGCTTGCGCGAGACCCTCATTCTGTCTCCCTGCCGGAACAGGTATCATTAATATCAATCGGAAGCTGAACTAAATGACCGATCAACCCATCCGCATTGTCAATGCGCACTCTCATTCGCAGGAAATTGTCGCTCAGCGCCGTCGGACCTCCCCGGGGCCAGGGAGGGGACTCTATCAGGAACTCGCGCACCTTGCCCTGCTGCGTTCTTCTGAACGCCAGGCGCTTTGCGGCGTCGAGCGCCCTGAGGTCTTTCATGCGGCTGTGGACCGCCTGTCCGGAGGGTCTGTCGGGCATCCGTGCGGCGGGAGTACCCGCTCTCGGGGAAAAGGTGAACACATGGAGGTAGGTGAGGGGCAGATTGTTAATAAAGGTTAAACTATTCTGATGTGAATTTACATCCTCGCCCGGAAATCCCGCCATCACGTCCGTGCCGAGCCCGACACCGGGCTCGGCGTCCACCGCGGCCCGAATCAGCTCGGCATAGTGCTCGAGCGTGTGGCCGCGACCCATGGCGTCGAGGATGCGCTGATCGCCCGACTGGAGCGGGATGTGCAGATGAGGGCATATCTTCGGGGTGCTCAGAATGCGCCTGACCAGCTCAGGAGTCAGGTCCATCGGCTCAAGCGAGCTGAGCCTGAACCTGACATCAGCGGCGACCGAGCCGAGGAGGTCGAGGAGATCGTTGAGGTCCCGACCGAGGTCGCGTCCCCAGCGTCCGAGATGGATGCCCGTCAGCACAATCTCCCTGAAGCCGGCGTGGGCGAGCCCCGGGATGTCCTCCCGGACAAGCTCGAGCGGCCGGGAGCGCTCTGGACCGCGGGCGGTCGGGACGATGCAGTAAGCACATCCGCGGCTGCAACCGTCCTGAATCTTCAGAAACGGTCTGGAACGGTGTCCACTGAGCGGCGTCGGACCGTCGACCCCGCCGCCGGGCGGTTCCATCCCGGTCCGATCCGCCCGCCGCAGGCCGAGGATGATCTCGGCGATGCGGTCCCTGGCCGCGATCCCGATGACCGCGCTCACCTCGGGCATTGACCGCCATTTGTCGGGATCGACCTGGGTCGCGCAGCCCGCGACGATGATTCTCGCATCCGGATGTGCGCGACGTGCACGGCGGATGAGCTTCCTCGCGTCCGCCTCGGCGCGGGAGGTCACCGCGCAGGTGTTGATGACTATCAGATCGCACGGCCCGGACCGGACGTCCGTCTCGCGGGCGTTAGGCGGAAGGAGCGATATCATCCGCGATGTGTCGGCCTGGTTCGCACGGCACCCGACGGTGAGAAACCCCACCCTGATCTCCGATCCTTCTGCCGCTTCGATTGATATCACCTCGGTGGGCCGTCCGTACGTCTCCTGCTGTCCCTGCGCATCTCGCTGACGAGCTTCTTATGCTCGCGATCGTATTCGCCTCTTGTCAGCCTGCCGGCCTTGAGATCGTCGAGGATCACCTTCTCTCTCTCGTAATAGGAGTGCCCGAGATCGTGAAGGTCGCGCTGGATTCGCTTCATCCGGAAATTGATCCAGATATAAATAATGATCAAACCGACGATGATGACCAGGATGATCGGAAGCGAGCCCGAAGTCAGCCAGGACGGCATGCCTGCGCCCGGAGGGGACTGTGCGAGCCCGAAAAGCGCGTGCATCCGCTAGCCACCCGCCTTCTCGTCCGTCTTCTTTCCGCGCGCACGCGCGACCAGAATCGCCGATCTCAGATTCAGCGCGCACCATGCGAACGCCCGCATGAATGACGGGCCGGGGGAGACATGTTTCGTCAAGTACCTGTAAGCCGACTGATGGAACCACCTGATGGCGGGAGCGGGATCGCGCGACGCGCTGGATCCCGGTCGATGAATCACACACGAGCCGGGGAAATAGACGGTCCTCCAGCCGGCCTGCTTCGCGCGATAGCACAGATCGGCGTCCTCCCAGTACATGAAAAAGCCCTCATCGAATCCCCCGACCGCGTCCCAGCATTCGCGGCGTATCAGCATGATCGTCCCGGAAACCCAGTCGACATCGTATGGCTCCGTCTTCTCCGGGTCGACCATGAGGTTCCGTCCCGCCACGCCTTTAGTCCCGGTCCTGCCGAATCTCTGCGCGAGCTTCCCAAGAAAGGTCGATCTCCCGAAAAGGCCCGTCGATGCGCTCGGGAAGCCGCGCGCCGACTGCTCGAGCTTGCCTTCCGGCGTGACGACTTTCAGGCCCACGATCCCGACGTCAGGATTCCCATCAAGATACGCGATCGCCTCGCCGAAACTCTCCCGGTCGATCTCGCAGTCCGAGTTTATGAGCACAAGAACGCGTCCCGATGCGGGTTCCGCGCCGCGATTGTTGCCCGCGCCGAACCCGATGTTCCTCTCGAGCTGAATGAACCTTGCATGGGGATGCCTGGAAGGGATCAGCTCGGATGAGTTGTCGCCGCTGGCGTTGTCCACGACCACAATCTCATGCGGAAGGGGAGGCGGGAACCGACCGATGCTCGCTATGAGCCGGTCGACCAGCTCCGGCGTTTTGTAGTTCACCGTAATGAAAGTGAGCTCGGGCTCAGTCATGAATCACGAAGGTCGGCGACCCGTGCAGCCGTCATCTCTCCGCCATGGCGCGCAGTTGAAGCGCCCGGGAGAGGAAGTCAATATGGTGATCGAATAGTTCGTCCTCGGTGGAGCAAAGGGCCTGCCTGTGGCTCCAGGCGTAGTCCACGCTGTCGATCTCCATCCGGGTGGTCGGAATCTGGAGCGGGGGATCGGTGTCCAGAACGGCGTCGTACTGATGGCACATCATCGTCAGGCCCGTGAGGAGAGTGACATAGGATCGGAATGCGTACGGATAAAGCTTGATCATGTATTGCCCTGAGTCCTGATCCAGGTAGACACTGCCGTCGAGCGGCTCCAGGTGCTGGTGAGCCGAGGCCTCGTCGTACGGAACGAACACGCCGGTATCCGCATCGAGATAGCATTGCGCGTATTCGAACCTGATTCTTTCTCGCGGGACGAAATCGCCCAGCGAGAACTCCAGCATCAGGCCGAAGCGATCGAACAGCAAGCCTATCAGCTCGTACTTCTCGAACACGTTCCCGTTGAGGGGAGGGAGGCCGGTGAAATCGCAGTTGGCGCGACGCCACCGGTAATCGCTGTAGTAGGTCCAGGTATAGCCCGCGGGCCTGTGGTTGTACGAGTTGCCGTTCTCGTCGACATCCCATTCGCAGTGGAGAACATTGATCTCTTTCGTTCCCGCCAGCACCATCCCGTCCTCCGACAGAGTGAGCGTGAACCGGTGGCGAGGGTCGCCTTCCTGGACGAACCCTTCGCACGCAGCCCTCTCGCTCTCGGGGGCGTCGAGATAGCATTCCTCTTTCCCCGGATCATTGTAGTGGGTGATGTATACGAGGACATTCCCGCTGTACGTGGCCCACATCACTCGCGCGAACTCCGGGAAGTAAAGCTTCACGCTTGTTCCGTCGACCTCAAGCTCGACCAGGTTGCCCGCCTGGGTTATCCATGACCCGTTGATGTCGGCGGGGACGGCCTCGGTCGCCTCCCCGGACGGGACGGCCTCCGTCTCCGAAGGTGTATCCTGCGCCCGGGCTCCCGCGCTTCCCAGAAGAAGACACAGAATAGCCGCATACCAGATGAGTCTTGCCAACACTGTTCGCCATGCGCTCCTTTTCCTAATTGTGTCCCAAATCATACTAGACAGACGGCTCGGAAACCACACCCGTGACCGACCGCCATCCATGCTCCGCAAGAAGGTCAATCCGCGGGCGGTTCCGTGACATGAGTGATACACAGAACGGTTTCACCGAGCCGCATGCCCTGTTCCAGGTATTCTGTGTCCTCTTCCTGGACAATTGTGACCATTGCCAGGATGTGTCTGGAGCCGTTCGTTCCCTGGATCATCACGCCTTCGCGCCGTTCTTCGGGCGTGAACAGCTCCCGATCATCCAGACGACCACTCTGAATCTCCCATCCGGGAAGGCTGCTGTAGAATTCGCCAGCCTCATCGACAGACACATGGCCGGAGGCCCAGACGATGAACGCGTCTGACTCGGATTCGGTGTCAGGGTAAGTCTCGGTCGTCTTGATGGTGAACCCGCGCATGATCGGCACATCGTCGGGCCAGCCCGCGGGCAGTTCGCCGGAGGTGTCGACCCCTTCGCCGGTCCCGCCATTGCCCGCCTGTTTCGACTTGCAGGCGGGCGCTGCAAGCAGCGTCGCCAGGGCCATTGCGATAATCAGAACGGACCACTGTCTCATTGCCTAACCTCCTTTCAGCATCTCCAATGCCTGTTCTTCCGAAATGACCGCAATACCCAGTTTCTGAGCCTTGTCGAACTTGCTTCCCGGATTCTCGCCGACGATCACGTAGTCGGTCTTCTTCGAGACGCTGCTCGTCACCTTCGCTCCCGCCCCTTCGAGCTTCTCCGTCATCTCGTCGCGGGTGGACCTCGCGAGAGCACCGGTGAGCACGACCGTCTTGCCGGTGAACGGACCCGCACGCCCTTCCAAGACGGCCGCGCGCTTCTTCTCGCGCACCTCTTCGAAGGCTTTCAGACCGGCTGCTCTCAGTCCCTCGATAAGAGGCTTCCATTCCGCGTGCCGGAAGAACGAGTGTATGTTCTCGGCAAGCACTGGTCCAATGCCGGATATCTGAGAGAGGGTCTCCTCATCTGCGTCGGATATCGCTTTGAAACTGCCGAGGTCGCTCGCAAGCAGCTTGGCCACCTCCGCGCCGATCCCCGGAATCGACAAGCCATGGATCAGCCTCCACAGCGGCTGCGATTTCGATCCCTCGATCTCCTTGCGCAGATTGTCGGCGGATTTCTCGCCGAATCCCGGCAGCGATGCTATCTCGCCGTAGTTGAGATGATACAGATCGAGGATGTCCTCGATTATTCCGGCGTCGAGGAATCGCTCGATGATCTTCGGACCCAGACCCTCGATCCGCATCGCGCCCTTGCTCGCGAAATGCTCGATACGCCTCTGCAGGACAGCCCTGCAGTTCGTGGCCATGCATCGATAGTTCACCGCGCCGGGGTCCTTCACCACTTCCGAGCCGCAGATCGGGCATTTGTCGGGCATTTCGAAACGGGGTCGCTTCTGGTGCTCTGGGCTGTCCGCGTCGAGGACCTTGATCACCTTCGGGATCACATCGCCGCCCTTGGCGATGATGACCCGGTCGCCGACGCGAACGTCCTTACGGCGAATCTCGTCCATGTTGTACAGGCTCGCGTGAGTGACGGTCGATCCGTCGAGGAAAAGCGGCTCGAATGTCGCGACCGGGGTCAGCGTTCCGGTACGTCCGACGCCGGCGCGGATGTCGAGCACCGTCGTTGTGCCCTCGCGCGGTGGATACTTGAACGCGATCGCGAAGCGCGGCGCGCGCGCGACAAATCCGGCTGCCTCCTGGATGCGGAATTCATCGACCTTCACCACAAGCCCGTCGATGCCGTAATCGAGCCTGTCCCGCGCCTCGCGCTGCTCGTCGCAGATGCGGATCACTTCCTCGATTCCCGAAGCGAGCCCCTTGAACGGCGTCGCTTTGAATCCAAGCTCATCGATCCTCTCCAGCGCCTCGCGGTGATACTTCAGCCCGAGATCGCTGTAGTTTCTGATCGAATGCATGAAGCAGTCGAGCGGACGGGAGGCTGTGATGCGGCTGTCGAGCTGTCTCAGGCTGCCGGCGGCGGTGTTTCTCGGGTTCGCGTATGTCCGCTCGTTCTTTTCCTCCTGCTCGCGATTGAACCTCATGAAATCCTGGAGGCCGATGAAGGCTTCACCCTGCACGATAAGCGTGTCGCGATAGTCGATCTTGAGCGGGACGGAGCGTATCGTCCGGATGTTCGACGTTATATTCTCCCCCTGGACCCCGTCGCCACGCGTGGCACCCAGGACAAGCTCGCCGCCCTCGTAAGTCAGGCTCACCGCGAGGCCGTCGATCTTGTGCTCGACCACGTAGTCGATTCTGCTGACATCGACCGCTTTCTTGAGGCGCTTCTCGAACTCCCTCAGTTCGTCATGCGTCGTCGAGTTCTGCAGCGACAGCATCGGGAACCGATGCGCGACGGTCTCGAATTCATCAAGCGGCGCGGCTCCTACTCTCTGCGTCGGGCTGTTCGGGGTGACGAGCTCGGGGTGCTTCTTCTCGATCTCCTGAAGGCGCTCAAACAGCGCGTCATACTCGCCGTCGGAGATGACCGGGTCGTCGAGGACGTAATACCGGTGGTTGTGGTACTCGATCACCCGTCTGAGGAGGTCGATCGAGCCCTTGTCGAAGTCCTCCGGCTTGCGGTTGAGGGGGATTTCCATGCTCTGATTGATGCCTGAGGGCATTGTCCGGAGAATTCTAGCATAACCCGCCTCGCGATCATGCGGAGTGTTGGCCTCGCCGCCCAGATGCATCCTGCACCTCACCCCCGTTCCCCCTCTCCACTTGTGGAGAGGGGGCCAGGGGGTGAGGCCTGACTGCAGAATCATTGACCGGATGCAACCTGCTGCCCTACGGTCCCGATGAAATGAACGATGAAATCCTGTATCATGCGTGACGATGGCCGAGCGCATAGTGCAATTCAAGAAGCGCGCCGATGATGTCGAGCCGCCGTCGCTGAGACCCAGAAGGCTGGATGAATACATCGGGCAGACGCGGGTCAAGGAGGCCCTTTCGGTGGCTCTGCAGGCCGCGAAAAACAGGGGGGAAGCGCTCGATCATGTGCTTTTCTACGGCCCTCCGGGCCTCGGCAAGACCACCCTCGCGCACATCATCGCCCAGGAGCTCGGGGTTCACATAATGACGGCCAGCGGTCCGACTCTCGAGAAGGCGAAGGACCTCGCCGCCATCCTCACCAACCTCGGCAGGAGGGATGTTCTCTTCATCGACGAGATCCATCGCATGAATCGCGCGGTGGAGGAGACGCTGTATCCCGCGATGGAGGATTTCCACATTGACATCCCCATCGGGACCGGACCGTCGGCGCGGATCATCCAGCTCAAGCTTGAGAATTTCACTCTGATTGGGGCGACCACACGCGCGGGGCTTCTCACCGGCCCGCTGAGGGATCGCTTCGGCATCGCGCAGCATCTTGATTTCTACAGCGAGGAGGAGCTTGAGGCGATCCTGCATCGATCGGCGAGGGTCCTCGGTGTCGCTCTCACCGAGAAAGGCGCCAGGGAGATCGCGACACGCGCGAGGGGAACGCCGAGGGTCGCGAACCGGCTTCTGAAGCGGGTCAGGGACTGGGCGGACGTGATGAAGGACGGGCGAGTCGATGCGGGGGAGGCCGTCGCGGCATGCAAGGTACTGGGGATCGACGAGAAGGGTCTCGATACACTCGATCGAAGATTCCTGGGTCTGATAGTCGATTACTACGACGGCGGACCGGTGGGGATTGAAACACTTGCGGCCACGCTGAACGAGGAAAGAGACACGATCACGGACGTGATGGAGCCGTACCTTCTCAAGATCGGCTTCCTGCAGCGTACGCCGCGGGGGAGGATGATCACCCGACCGGCCTGCGAGCATCTGGGGCTGGACTATCCGTTCGATAAAGGCGACGAGAGGCACGCAGGGCTGTTTGGATAGCAGCGCATCCTGAACACGCGAGTAGGTCCGTTCACCGTCGTTTGACTGGCCTCAACCCCTCACCTATAATCCCGATGCTCACTGGGTTTTACGCGATGGATGCCGATCGGCGCTCGAACAGAAAGCTCGCCCCATCCGGGCGATCGTCGGATGCCGTCGTGGCCGATCACTTCGAGGCCACGGCGGAGGAATTCGACGCTATCTACTCCGGGGAGAAATCCGCTCTCGGACGGTTTCTAGATCGGACGCTTCGCCGGTCCATGTTCACCAGGCTGGAACGCACGCTGGAGCGGCTCAGCCCGTCGGAGGGACTCAGGGTCCTTGATGTGGGCACGGGCTCAGGTCGGCTTGCGATTCCGCTGGCTCGGCAGGGCGCGCAGGTCCTGGGCGTCGACCCCGCGCCCAGCATGATCGAAATCGCAGATAGCCTCGCGGCCGAGGCGGGGGTGTCGGACCGCTGCCGCTTCAAGATCGGCGCTATCGGCGACCCGCTGGACGAGCGTTTCGATGTCGCCGTTCTGCTTGGCATATTTGACTACTTCCCGTCCTCCCTCCCTGCGCTCAGATGGCTCGCCGATGCGGAAGTCCCGCGCGTGATTGCCACCTACCCCAGGGCGAGGATTCTCAGGGCCTACATCAGGGCCCTGCGGCTGAGGCTGGTCGGGTGCCCTGTCTATTTCTACACTCCCCAGGCCGTGTGGAAGGAGGCCGAACAGGCCGGATATGAGCCCGTGTACGAGGAGATCATGGAGGCTCTCCTCTTTGTGGACATGAAACTGAGTACAGGTGCCAAAGCTGGTTAACATCCTGACCGTTGATGTCGAGGATTGGTTCCAGGTTGAGAACTACGCAAGAGCGATTCCTCGAGAGCGATGGCCCCATTGCGAGCTTCGCGTCGCCGACTCGGTGCGACGCCTGCTGGATCTGTTCGGCCGCGCCGAGGTGCGGGCGACCTTCTTCGTTCTTGGCTGGATAGCGGACCTCCTGCCGGAGGTGGTGCGCGAGATCGCCGCCGCGGGGCACGAGGTGGCAAGCCACGGATGGTCTCACAGCCCGATCTGGAACCTGGACAGGGAATCGTTCGCCGAGGAGATCACTCGATCCCGGCGCGTCCTCGAGGACCTTTCCGGCCGTCCGGTGATCGGCTATCGCGCGCCCACATTTTCAATCACCCGCAAGACTCTTTGGGCGCTCGAGGAGCTCGCGAAAGCGGGCTACAGGTACGACTCATCGATCTTCCCAGTGCGGCACGACCGTTACGGCATCCCGGACGCGCCGAGAGCCATCCACAGGACGAACGAGGGCATCTGGGAGATCCCGCTCTCCGTATTCCAGTTCGGCGCGAGAACGGTCCCCGTCGCAGGCGGCGGCTACTTCCGCCTGTACCCTCTCGCCCTGACCCGGAGCGCCGTCAGGCGCATGAACGCTGAGGGTCGCCCGGCGGTTGTATACGTCCACCCATGGGAGTTCGATCCGGGCCAGCCACGTGTTCCCGAAGCGGGTCTCCTGAGCTCACTCAGGCACCGGGTGGGGATCGGGAGGAACCTCGGTAAGCTGGCGCGGCTGCTCAAGGACTACCCCTTCGCCCCGGCGAAGGATGTGCTTTCGACGATGGACACCGACATTGCCGGCAAGGCGGCGCCGGAGTCTGCCGTATCGTAGAATACACGGGCTGCATGCAGCTTTCTCATTGGCAGAGAGAACCAGTTTCCGAGCATGCGCCTTCATTGCTTTGATACGTCCTCATGGAGAACCCTGTCATGCCGATCCCGACTCACGTTGATGGCAAACAAGCTGGGCAGATACTCATCTACGCGCTGTCGACCTGCGGATGGTGCGGGAAAACCAAGGCGCTCCTGAAGGAACTCGGTGTCGCGTACGACTACATCGATGTCGACACGCTGAAGGGAGATGACCGCTCTCTGGTGATGGAAGACGTCAGGAAATGCAATCCGAGTACTTCTTTCCCGACGATCGTGATCGACGGGAAAGATTGCATCATCGGTTTCGATCCCGACAAGATCAAGGAGGCGGTCGGCGCATGAACGCCCCTGATGAAAAGACCGTCGAGGCGACATACCAGAGGCTCAAGCAGGAAGCGGAATCGGGAGGATACCACCTCAATCCGGACGAGGGATTCACGAAGGAGTTGATCCGCGGGCTTCTGGTGAACGAGGAGCGATACGGCTACTGGGCGTGCCCCTGCCGTCTCGCCGCGGGCGACAAAATGGAGGACCTTGACATGATCTGCCCGTGCGACTATCGCGACCCCGATCTTGACGAGTACGGCGCGTGCTACTGCGCGCTGTATGTCTCCGACGAAATCGCGCGCGGTGAGAAAGAGGCGCGGGCGATTCCGGAGCGACGTCCGCCGCGCGGCAGAGAGCCGCATGAGGAGGAGTATGAGCCTGTGACGCTGAAGGGCCTTCCGTTTCCGGTGTGGCGATGCAGAGTGTGCGGATACCTCTGCGCACGTCCGCAGCCTCCGGAGAAGTGCCCGATATGCAAGGTGCCCAGGGAGCGATTCGAGCGATTCATCTAGGTTCCGAGCCGCGCGCGAAGCATGGGGGTACGCGAGTCTCGCCACTATGCCGTTTGGCGTCTGAAGTGAGATGTCCGCTCCCTTGCGGTCGCGGTTCCGATCGGTTTCCCCGTCTCAGGAGCCCTCGATCGGGCCGATATATCACCTTGTGATCCCAGGTCAAATCATGTGAAAGATTACGCAAGCTCTTGCATCCCTGCTGGAAATGCGCTATCCTACATCCGGCCAGGTTGGCGGTACCCCAGGGGGCAGGGGCTGTACATGGCCCCTCTTGTCATGCCTGAACATAGTCATGGATCGGGGCCTGTGTGAACAGGAGTCTAGCTGATGGATCCCAGAAGTACTCTCGCGGTCTTCTCCGACATCCACTCCAATCTCGATGCTCTCGAACGCACGATCGGCCGCCTCAAGATAATGGAAATCACCAACCACAAGAAGTTCGTCTGCGTGGGTGACATAATCGGCTACGGGGCTGAGCCCAAGGAATGCATCAGGCTCGTCAGGGATTTCGCGATTCACATCAAGGGAAACCACGAGAGCTATCTCGTTCCCGGGACGAATCTCCGCAGTGTGAATCCGCAGGCGCGTCAGGCGGTCGAGCTCACCAGGGATCTGCTCACCAACGGCGAGACCGAGTCCCTCGACTGGCTCGCCAACCTCCCGGATGACCACATCCAGAAGACCCCCCTGGGCATCAAGATCCGCTTCAGTCATTACGCGCCGAATTCCGACTACGGCTACGTGCGCAACAAGGAAGAAGCCGCGAAGGCGTTCGAGGGAATGGATCCCGAGATCAAGATCACCTTCGTCGGACACACCCATCAGCCGGCGCTCATGGTCAAGCGGGCCGACGGCAGGGCGGACTACCTTCCCGGGCAGGATGTCAAGAAGCATTTCGGATGGGACAACCCGATCACCCTGGATCCGGACGAGCATTGGATAGTGAATGTCGGCTCGGTGGGACAGCCCAGGGACGGCGATCCGAGGGCGAGCGTCGTGCTGTATGACTTCAAGGCGCACGAGATCAGGTTCATCAGGGTGGACTACAACGTCGAGAAGACCCAGAAGAAAATCCGCGATGCCGGCCTTGCCGACTGGCTGGCGGACCGCCTGAGCGAAGGCAAGTAGGCGCCACCCTCCTGCAAATGCGACCCGGTTCAGCCCCACCTGCCATGCGGGTGGGGTTTTTGCCGTCGTGGCCGGAGGACATGTGCGGTTTCACGTGGGCCTTGCAGGGAACGGAGGAACGCGCCGCGTAGTGAGCGCTTGCTTACAATTTCATGTTGCCGAGTGATATTTGACTTGCCTGTATGAGAGTGCTACCCTACTATACATCAAGATGCCCCGAGAACCAGGGCGTCTGCACTCTTCAACCGGGGTTACCTGTTTTACCATCACAACATGGGAGGCTCAGTATGTATCGATGGACAGCACTGCTCATGGCGGTTCTCATTGTGGCGACCGTCACTGGCTGCTCGGGCGGAGGCGGAAGTCCCGTGACGCCGGCCGCGGAGCCAGCAATCACAAGCCCACACACGGGGCAATCGCAGACCCATCTATGGGGCTACTACGATGTCTATTTCGACGTCGAGAGCAAGACTGTTGAGGCCGTGCCGAATCGCGAGGTCATGTTCGCCGCGAATGTGGTTCAGTTCCTCAACAGCAAGCCCACCAATCTCCAGTTCCAGATATGGAGCACTCCGACGGGCGTGGGGTATGTCGATGTGGACATCGACGTCAAGATCGCCCACCCGTTCCCGGGCATGACCGAGTACAACGGTTATGACGTGCGCGGCATCTTCATCGGGAACGGCACCAAGACTCTGAAATACAGCGGGAAGCTGAGGTACGCGGCGTACGGGGGGATGGACCAGGTCATGTACGACTATGATCTCAGCACCGGGGATCCCCCCGGGCTCACCGGCATGCCGGACGGCTACACCCGATGGTGGAACGCGTCCGAGTTCACGACTCCGGGCCTGTTCGGCTACACTCCCGGCAAGGTCGCGACTCCCGGCTACACTCCGAACGCGACTTTGAATCCGTACAAGTACTTCGCGGACGGGCTGACCGCGAGCGCCGATTTGTGGGGATTCCTGACCTCGACCACCAAGAAAGGCGTGTTCTCGGCAGGGGTGACAAACGCCCGCAACTACTATCTGCGATTCCCGACCCCGCTGCCGGGAGTGAAGTACGCCTACGCGGTTGTCGCAAACTGGATCGATGAGACCACGCATCCGGCGAACGCGCCCGAGGCGGTCGCCTGCGGCGTCGAGATCACGGATGACATCTACTACGTCGATTCGTCCGACAAGGGCGGCGATCTGATACTCGATATCAGCCTGTTCGACTGGGATTCCGTGGTGGGGCCCGGTGGCGTGATGGAGGATTACACCGTCTGGGTCGAGTCCACCGTGCTGAGCGCCGCACACAAGTTCGATACCACTGAGATGACCCCGACAGGCGGCGGCGCGACCTACTCCACGTACCATGTGGAGATTCCCGCGGACAACGTAACCGGCAGGGACAACCAGCAGTACTGGATCGTCGCGGCGTGCGCGGACGAGGACTACGTGACCGGTGTTCCCAACCTGGTCGGCACAGACAAGCTCGCGGCGTGCTTCCGCTACGATCTGTTTGTCTCGGATGTGCCGTACAACAAGCCGCCGGAGATAACCAGTGGTGTTGATGGCAATGCTGCTCCGTTCGAACTGACCGAAGAGCAGTACTCGATTACCGCCACCGACCCCGATGGAGACCCTCTCACGTACTCCTGGACCCTGACTGATGTAGCGAGCGGCGATCCCGTCGACGGATTCGACGGGGTTCCGGGTAACGGTGACGGGACCATCGACATTGATTTCGCGGACTGGCCGTACGCCTGGGCTCTTGCCGGCACCAAGTTCGAGCTGGACTGCACGGTTACCGACGGCAATTTCCCGCCGGTCGCCGCCACCACGCTCGACATCAAGGTGGATGTCGATGGAGATCTATGGGTTTCCAACCATCCTGATTTCGCGGCGGTTCCCGATAACGGAACCAAGAGCGAGCCGTACAGCACGGTCAATCAGGCGGTCGCCGCTCTTCCCTCCAACCCCGGCGCTACGATCGTAATCGATTACGGCAGCGGTGAGTATCAGTTGACTTCGTACCTTAACCTGGCTGACGCCACGTACAGCAACGCCACGCTGCGCGGTTACTCGTGGTATGCGGATCCCGGCGGGCGCCCGTTGATCAAGTCCTACGGCTCCACCAGCTACATGTTGCGCATCTACAACGCCACCACTGTCACTGTCCAGGGACTCAAATTCGAATGCAACCCGTCTTATTCCGTTACGTATATCGTCTACACCACCAACGCGAATAACAGTATAATCCGTGACTGCTCCTTCACCGGACGGAGCACGGCCAGCTCATTGACCGGAATCGATGTGTGGCAGTCCGCCGGCATCGCAATCTATAACAACAAGCTCTATGATCTCGGACCTTCCACGTCCGTCACAACCACTTACATATATGCCGTTCGCGTGACGAACAGTGTTTCTCCCAACACCAGAACGGTGAGCTACAACGAGTTCACGAACCTTTACCCGACCACGGCGAGTTACTACTATACGCAATTGCAGGTCATCGGGCTGCGAACCCCCGGCGGCATACACAACTGCACCAACAACCTGATTCACCATATCAAGCCGACTCACTACTCGGGTTATGCGGCGCAGACTGCATATGCTTTCTATAACAGCACCGGCAACTCCGGCACCTACAACTTCACCAACAACACCGTCGACAAGATGGACTTCACCAACAGCGCCGCGATCAGTTACGCTCTTTATGCCTACTATAACAGCTACACGGGCCAGGCGCCTGTGGCGAAGAACAACATCGTCTCGAATTACAATGGTAATGCCGTCCAGATCATGTACGGCTACTATCACTACTACAACGGCGTCAATGGCGTGACCTACTGCGATGCCTGGAACGTTGATGATTACAACTGGGCAGGCTTTACCGACTCGACCGGCAACATCAGCGCTGATCCGGAGTATGTGAACAACGCCACGGAGCCTTATGATTACCATCTTGAGGACTCTTCGCCGTGCAAAGGCACGGGGTATAGCGGCGTCGACATGGGCTGCTACGGAAACATGCCCACCGGCCAGACCATCGTCGGTCTTGTGACCGCTCCGTGATCCTGAGCGATGATTCATCGAGCATCACTCGCCCCCCGATCTCGCCGGGGGGCTTTTCTTTGCCGGTGCGGTGACATGGGTGAATCCTGAACCAATATCTCCTATAATTCGGTCTTGACAACCAAAGCCGCTCGCCTTGATCGCGCGCGGACATCGGACAGAGGAAACCGATGGTGCGGAACGACAACAATGTCCCTGAGCTCCGCGAGGCCCTTCGGAGACGGTCGCCCGAGCAGCCAGCCGCCCAGAAGCCTCCTGAAGAGATTCCTCCTCCGCCGGGTGACTGGACCGGGCACCCGGTTACGCGGGGCATGCTGGCGATCATACTGCTGGCACTGATCGCGCTACTGGCATGGAAGACCCCCGTCTGGCTTGTCTATGCCCAGGATCACCCGTTCGGGGCCGGGGTGGCTGCGTTTATTCTGATCATGCTGGTCGTGGTTGTCGCGATGGTGTTCTGGCGCTGGCGTGCCGTGGGCGATGTCGGCATGCGCTACTGGGATACCGAGAGGAAGAGGAGAAAACGCTGAGTTTCCGTGCGGTCTTCCCTGGATTGGACGCTGAATGGCTGATTGGAGCCTCACATTGCGGCGTGCTATACTCACATTAAACGTACTTGAGGCAACTCGAGCGAGGGAAACATGAGCAGAACAGTACGTAAATGGGCCTGGTGCCTTGCGGCGGCGTTCGTGTGCGCCGCGATGTCGCCGGCCCGAGCTGATCAGTATCCGGGGGTCCATGCCGGCGAGGACAGTCTCGTCTTCGTTCAGGCGAGCGATGATTTCGGCGGCCTCCAGGGAATAGTGATCCTGTCCTACGAGTACTCGATGGACTGGGTGATCACCTCCGCCCGTCTGGGCGTGAAAACCGACTCCGGGCTTGTTCTGACCGACGGGAACCAGTATGTGTACAACGCGGACGGGACCAAGAGGAGCGAAATGCAGTTCAGCAGCCTCGAGCGCGCGGTCGACTGGGAAGGTATGAACTTCAGCGTCCTGCCGTCGTACGGCTACTACCTCGCGCCCATGGTTCGCGGCGGGCTGGCTTATGCACTTGTAGAGACTCGCGCCGGGCTCCCCAGCCAGCTTGTACTTGCGCGCGAGGCCTTCGACACCGGCGAATCGATCAACCTGTTCGAGGGATTCCTCTACCAGTTGTCCGAGGGAGAGCTTGTCGCCCAGGTGGCGTTCACCGAGGTCGCCTTCGGCACCCAGGGACTCGTTCGGGGCGAGTTCCCGGAGGATTTCCCACCGCCTCCCGAGGTCTATCCGAGCATGTACCCGAGCTATCCGTCGCCGAGCTACCCTCCGCCCGTCCCAGCCGGCTCGAGCTACGAGCAGCCGTCCGGCGATCAGTCAGGCTCGATTAACCCGTCCCTTCCCCAGGGAACCGAGATTCCTCCGGAGGAGAGGATCGACCGTCCTCGTTTCACCCTCGAACCGACGCACGACTACGATATTCCCCCTGTCGCGAAGATCGGGATCGTCGAGTTCCGGTCCTCCGCCGAGATAGAAGGATGGGGCCCGACGTGCGATGAGTATCTGCTCGAGGCTTTGGGAGGGATCGAGGGTGTCGAGCCTATTCTCATCGCCTATGACAGCGGAAGGCTCGGGGGGGCGGTCATGTATGACCGGGCGGTGTGGCTGTGCCAGGAGTACGGGGTGGACGCACTGATGATGAGTGAGCTGGAGAAGCTGGAAGTTCCAGGGCTTCTCATGGTGGAGGCGGCCACCGAGCCCGCCAGGGTCAACGGTCGGATCAGTTCGAAGCTGATAGACGGGGTGGGGGGCAGCACGATCTGGAGCGGCGAGTTCGACACGAACCGGATACACGACATATATGAGCTTCGAAACGGCCTGGATCCGGTCATCCGGAATGACCTGATGTACCTGGTAAGGAGCATGGTCGACGATATAGTGGCCAAGGGAGCACTCGATGGGGGGCACGTGGATTGAACGGCGACAGGCACGCTTCGCACAGCCTGTCGCCGGCACCCTGTCCCTTTTTGATTGAACGGCAATGGCTGAGCGAATCGACAAGATAGGGAAATCGCGAGAGCGCGCGGCCGGGGGCGCGGGGCGGGTCGGCAAGGGCGCCAGGGGTGAGCCTGCGGAGACGGGAGGTGTCGAGGAGGCTCCAGGGGCGGCGTTCAGCGATGTGCTCGCGGGTGTCGCCGGGGGGCCCGCGGAAAAGCGTCTCGAGGCGATACTGGGGGACATCCGGAAGCTCGCCGACCAGCTTGCCAGACGACGGCTTCTCGAGGACCTCGAGGCGTACCGCATGAAGGTGGGGGATTTTCTGAGGGCCTGTCTCGAAGAGGTGCTGTCGGTGCGCGAGGCGTCCGGCAGGAAGGGCCTCTCGAGGCGCAAGCAGTTGCTGGTGGTGAAGCGAGTGAACGTGGAGCTGGAGGAGCTGAGCAGGCTGGTGCTTGGCGGAGCTCCGGATTTCAGGATAATGAAAGAGCTGGGCACCATAGAAGGTCTGCTTATGGACCTTTATCGATAATCCCCGCGAGGTGGGGTTAGTGGTCGATCTTGACGGACATAATCCCGGCGGTTTCAGGGGCATCCTCGGGCAGAATGTGCCGGCGCGAGTTCTGACGCACCTGGTCGAGTCGGACCGTCTGCCGGGCACGCTGCTTTTCAGCGGGCCGGGGGGTGTCGGGAAGCTCGCCGCGGCGCTGGCTCTGGCGAAGATGCTGCACTGTTCGGAAGGTGATGGTGCGGAATGCGAGTGCGTCTCGTGCAGAGCGATTCGTACAGGCACACATCCCGATATCATCGTGATCTCGCGTGACCGACTGATCGGCGTCGACGAGATGCGGGAGCTGGTCGCGCTGGCCGGCCTGCGCACCGCTGACGGTCGGCAGCGGGTGATAATCATCGACAGAGCCGAGAACGTAACGCCCGCCGCCTCCAACGCCGCTCTCAAGACGCTCGAGGAGCCCGGCGACCGTGTCAGGTTCATCCTGATCACCGATACCCCCGCCGCGCTGCTGCCGACCGTGCGGTCGAGAGCCTACCGGCTCCGGTTCACGCTCGTCGCTCCCGCCGCGATGGAGGACTTCGCGAGACTTCTCGGCGACAAGCTCAGCGATGCGGATACGCAGAACGCGCTGCGTTTCGCCGCGGGACGTCCCGGGCGCTATCTCCGCTGGAGGCGCTCGGCGGAGTACCGCGGGATTGTCGGCGAGGTGGCCGGCAATGTCGGCGGGCTTGTCGCCGGACGATCGTCGAGGTCGCTCGAGAGCGCGCTTGCCTGGAAGGGTGAGTTCTGGGGCTTCGCCGAGCGGCTTGCGTCCGCCGAGCGACAGGCCGACATCCCCAGGGGAGCCGACGCGTTCGAGATCACGCGTCACCTCGCGGATCCCGCGGGATTCCCCGTTGCCTTTGTGAACTGGCGTATCGAGGACGCCGCGTCCAGGGAGACCAGGTGGGGGCAGGGCAGGAAGGCGCTCTTGCTTGCGGGCCTGATCAGGGGCATTATGTCAGGTGGGCAGGGCGGACGGGCGAGGAAGGCGGTCGGAAGCCTTCAGGATTTCATGGAGAAGATCAGT
>Ga0315296_10000379_pt1 | contig 41017 bp, 62 predicted proteins | sample YL17G14_18_MG_FD_203921 | JGI IMG/M metagenome (GOLD analysis project Ga0315296, IMG submission 203921) | Sediment microbial communities from Yellowstone Lake, YNP, Wyoming, USA - YL17G14_18 | ecosystem: Environmental > Aquatic > Freshwater > Lake > Sediment | place: USA: Wyoming | collected... | reverse complement strand
AAGATAAGATAAGATAATATTAATATATTAATTAATTAATATAGGTAATATATAAGAGTGACCTATTAAAAGTTAGATTGATTAGGATCCTAAGTAAGATAGATAATTAATATTATGTATACTTGGGGTTAGTTTCCCCTGGAAAAGTTGGGTCGCATAATAGATATTATGTTAACTAGGATTAAAAAGAAGCTTATTTTGGTATAACTTCGCAGCCAGTTATATCTATGAGCTCTCCCTTCCTCCCTTTCGCCTTAGTCAAAACCTTTGACCCCCTTATGGGAACTTTCGCTCTCCCCCCCGCCTTCTTAGACCTATCACTTACTCTTATACCAAATCTTTTAGACATTAAAGGTCCCTCAGTTAGAATTCTTTCAACTCTTCTGATCTCCTCTTTTATTTCATCTTCACACGCTGAATTACAAAAAATCACTAGATCGGTAGGCATTATTTTACTTATTATAACTTTAATCTCGGAATCGAAAAGTTTAATTTTTTTAACTCTCATTTTTCACTTCAATAACCGGTCTTTGCCAGATACATTTACCGAGCTCTTGCAATTTATCTTTTCCCAAACTTATATAGGGGTCGCAGTCTGCTGTAGCAAAAAGAATTTCAAACTCTGCTGTTTCTTCATCCTCGTCAGTGCAGATATATAATCCTTCAAAATCGTGCTGCCAGAATAACCAAACAGAATAAAGTAAGTTTTTGGGTTTAAATTTTTCTTCTTTCATTTCAATCTCATAAATCTACTTTCCTTTAAAATCCTTTGAGATTTCGATTTACCTTCCATTAAAGCCATTTGAGATTTAAGTTTGTCTTCGATATCTAACAAAGTCTCGAAAGTTTTCTCACTACTTTTGATTGCCTCTATTACTTCTTCCCCATCTTCGGGGGCGCAGATAATAATTTTATCTCCTGGTTTCATCCAGGTGGTTATCAATTTGACTTTAAGATCGTTATTAAGTTTGATAGTTTTTATTCGCATTTTTCCACAAGCTCAGGATTCTCAAAAATATTGCCGATGACCTCAACCTCTTCTTTAAAAAAAGCATCAGGAATATATGTTTCTCCATCGTTCATTTTCCAGAGAAATTTTCCTGGCTTATAAATAACCTGACCAATGGTTCCTTTAAGTGTTTTAACTATATCCCCTTCATAAATCTCTTTTCCGTTCTTATCTTTTAGGCCAGTATATTGTGTGAGAATAAGGTCATCATCCATCTTAACTTTATTCAAATCAAGAATTTTCTCATATTCACTAATAGACCAATCTTCCCTCCATTCCTTCATAGATGGACTCCAAGCCCTAAATTTTATTTCTTTCATTTTAAGACCTTTTGGTTTCGATTAGATTTCTACATACTGTTTTTAGATAATTTCTCATATCTTCAAATACTGCGATTAATGCAAGATTTGAATTTTGGGCTATGGCTCTGGCGAACTCTTCCAGTAATTTTATATCTTCGGGACTTTTTTCTTTTAATGGGCTAACATCAATAAAATATTTTTTTCCATCAAAAAAAACAATCCTTATAATGCCTTCATTACATTCAATCGAAGCCGTATATTTCATCTTTTAAGACCTTCAAGTAAACCTTCCAAAAATTCCTTACTGCATAAATGTTTCATTACAATGAGATTGATTCTATCCATAGTTTCCCTATTTTCTTTAACAATTTGTTTGCACTTTTCAGGATTCTTTAATATCTCTTCAAACAATTCTTTTGAGATGCAGGGATTAATTTTCTTCATTTTTTCTTCAATTATGTATCGGGTTTGCTGACCGGTTTGGGGGCTGGTTGGGATCCTACTTCTGTTTTTTTGTTCGATTGACTGACATAAATCTTGAAGTCTTTTCCTAACTGCATCCTCGAAATCTTTTTTTGAAAGTTGCATCCGAATTAAGGTATAAATTTCAGCAATATATTTCTCAATTAATTGATTTGTTCTACGTTTCATTTTCTCCTTTTTTCAATTCAAACTTATCTGGAAAAGATTTTTTTGATTCTGTCTTATTTCTTGAATTTCTGTGGACATAATTTCTGTGCAGCGAGAAAGCCAGTCAAGCTCATCGAAGATTCTATTTATGGCTTTTGATATAACCTGGAAAGCTCTTATCGCCTTTTGCTCGTCAATTATCTGATCCATCCAATTTCATTTTATACCCGAAATTCAGATTGTCAATAGGGTGCCTTGATGGATTCATAATTTGGTTCTGGTTTTTTCAATTGAGATTTTTTGATTTTACTAGGCGAGTGTGGGGATTCACAACTAAAAAAGAATAGTAGAAAAAATATAGATAAGATTAGGCCGAAAAGTTTAAGTTTCATATCAGCCTCCCTGAATATATTTTAAACCCAGATTTCAGATTGTCAATACCCCCATAGGTAGATTTTTAAAAAAAATCTTTTAATCCCATATCTTGTGGCCATAAGGGGAAGATTGCCTAAAATGACCACAATATTTCTGATGTGCCTATTGACAAGAGGACTTTTTAGCGCTATTGGTTGAGTTATAGCATGAACACCACTACATATTGGGGTCTTTTATGGGATTAATAAAGCTATACCAAAAATGGCTTTTCAACCGCAGGGTTAAGAAAGCGGTATGGCTCCTGAAAAAAATTGATAAAGGAATGAAGCAACACCCAAGATGGAAAAGGAAACAGTTTTGGAAAGACTTTATTAAATCTCCTTCTTTCAGGGAAGTTTTTTATAAGAAGTTTCCAGAGGTTATGAAAAATGCACGAAGTTAGGCATGGAAATTTACCTGTCTTAGTCAGCAGAAGGGAGAGGATCCCCGGGAGAAGGAGAGTGCGTCCAAAATCAAGAAAGATAGTTGATTTTGGAATAAAGAAACTTAACCCAAAACAAAAAGATGCTTTGGCAAAATGTTTCGATATGGGCGTTAAAAATAAGAGAAAAGCTGCGATAGCTGCTGGCTATTCGCCAAAATATGCACTTACCGCTATGAATAGACTTCTTGCCAGAAAGCCAATTGTAGATGCTTTAAAAAAGCATGGTGTAACAGATGACAAAATAGCTGGAGTAATTGCACAAGGCCTCAAGGCCAAGCATCCATTCAAACCAAAACAAAAAGATTTTCATGCGATAGATAAATTTGTCAAAGAGGCAAACAGAATTTTAGACAATTATCCCCCAGTAAAGATCGAATCTCAGGAAAAGGTAGTCCATATTCACCTGACCATGGACGATTTTTCAGCCTATGAAAGCTACAAAAAATTAAGGGCAGAGAAAGAGGCAAGAAGTGGTTGATATAAGGCTCGATAAATATCCAGAAGAAGGGATGACAGATCCACAATGGTGGATAGACAACTGCCTTTCAGACCTCTTTTTCTTGTGTAAACAGGTTCTTCATCATGGGAAAACCAAAGAATATAGGGACCTTAACTGGGTTCATTTAGAGCTCTGTGATTTTCTGGATATGGAGAAAAATCTAATTCTCCAAAAACTTGTCCTCATGTTTCGAGATGGGCTTAAAAGCTCAATGGCTCGAGCTTTCGCGATCCAATGGTTTTTAAAAAAGGCAAGGATAAAAGATACCGGCGCTATTTTTATTCTTTCTGGAATATCAGATTTAGCTGAGGACCATTTAGATAAAATCGTAAATGAGATCATAGGCAATGAACTTCTACAAGCTTATTTCCATGATTGCCTGCCTCAGAAGAAAAGTGATTTTGATATTTGCGATAAAGAGAAGATTCGATACAAGGGAATTGAAATAGATATTGGGTCTGAAGATAAGTCGCTAACCGGACATCACTATGAAGGGGGAATCGTTGATAACTGGGTCAATGAATTAAACTCCTCAACTCCTGAAAGAAGAAAGAAGCTTATCAAGAGATGGCAGCAATCGGAGGCTTTGCTTGCAGAGAAAGCCTGGGAATTGATATTTGAAACAACCTGGGCCATTGATGACCTTTCAGGAATAATACTCAATCCCGAAGGAAAATTTGATTATTCAAAAATAAAAAATAAACCTGCATACAGATTCATCTCTGATATGGGATACGCTGTTTTCAGTTGTCCATCAAGAGATGAAAAAGGCAATCCTGTTTTTCCAGAAAAGACTGATGAAGAATATCTTGCAAGAAAGCGCTCTAAGATGGGTTATTACCTTTACTCTGCCCTTTATGATTTGCAACCTATACCTGATGAAGAAATCAAATTCAAAGGATCATGGATAACTCATTATGGCAAACTTCCTGATAATTTCATCCGCAACATGGTTATTGACTGTGCAGGTTCATTAGATAAAAACAGCCCTTATTCAGCAATTTCTCTTGGAGATTGGGATGAATATGCCACCTTTCATATTCCCTTTGCAGAAAAAAGAAGATTAACTCCTTATGAGCTATTGGAATGGGTCATTGCTGTTGAGCAAATCTCAAAAGATGAAGGTCGTCCTATATTTAACATAGGCGTAGAAAAAGAGAAATATGGGATTTTTCTTGGCAGTATACTTGATGTAAAAAGACCAGACCTTACAATTATTAGAATTCCCATAAAGGGAAGACCCAGAGATAACAGAATTTCCAGCCTTGTTCCCTATTATGAAGGTGGAAAAATTTTATCAAAGCCTGGTCTAACTGATTATGAAGATGAAGTAAGAACCTATTACAAAGGCAAGCAGGCTGGGGTGGATATTCTGGATACTATTTTTTATCACTTCGAACCTGTAATGAAATACATTCCAAAGAAATTGTTAGGAGTTAAGAGAGAGGATTTAGCTGAAGATAGTTTTAGGGACCAACTAAAAAGAGACCGTATTCAGATGAATCCGAGAATGAGGCACATAGCCTCAAATTTTTAGGAGGATAGATGATTTATTTATTTATTTCTTTGATCGCCTCACTCGTAATTTTGGGCGGATTAAATGTCATTCAGGTCATTCTTCATTACCGAGAGAAGGAAGAAATTTTCAGGAAATACATGGCAGGGGACTACAGGCTTTATCAATACTTCAAGAAAGAATATCCAGTAGAAGTGGATAATTTGGAAAAAAATCTTGAGAAGAAAAGAGAAGAGATGTTAACGCCTGAACAACAAAAGAAAAAAAATATAGCGAGTCAATTTTAAAATGGCAGAAGAAATTAAAGTTTTATCCCCAAGGGACCAGGATCCTGGACAAAAAGCTATTGTTGAAGAGACTTACTATCAATGGAAAGAACATCCAGTAGTTAAGAACTGGCATGGATATTGGCAGGAATGGTTGGCCTGGTTTTGGGGAGATCAGTATACATTTTATAACGAAGTAACTTGTGAACTTGAAGATTTAACTCCGCTTATCGAAAGGGAAGTTAAGAATGTTTATAACAGGATTCTTCCTATGATTCGGCAGCAATGGGGAGAGCTGCGTTATCCTCATAAATTTTATGTAGAGCCAAACACGCAAGAGCCAGAGGATATAAAAGCATCAAAAATTGGATCTGGAGCTATTGAATATACAAACCTGTTAAGAAGATTTGGATCAAAAGCAAGTCTGGCAAAACTTTGGGGTTTAATTACAGGAAATATTTTTTGGAAAGAATGGTGGAACAAAACTCTTTTTGGCTATATCGAAGGTAGCAAACAGAAAATAACAAAAGAACCTGGTGATGTGGACTTCAATTTTGTCAATCCTTTCAATGTTAGACCGGATCCTCTTGCTAAAACGAGAGAGGGCTGGCGCTGGTTTATAGAAGCAAAAGAAGTGCCTAAATCAGCATTAGAAGATGAATTTGGATTAGAGAGAGGGTCGCTTCCTTCTGATTCTACGACAAGAACTGAAACAGATTTATTTAAATCAAGGAGCTTTGCAAAGCCAAAAGAAGAGACTGTTCTTAGATTTGAGAGATGGGAAAGACCATCAAAAAAATATTCTGATGGAAGATTTTTGGTTATGGGTTCTGGTTATCTATTTTATGATGGTGAGAATGATGCCCCTGAAAATCAAATTCCTTATTTTCAGATCCCAGGAGTTTTACCAATTCTTGACGAGCAATGGTATGACTCACCTGTCAGGCTGGCTCAAAATGCACAGCGCCAACTTAATAGAAACCGTTCAATCATAGATGAATATATAGAAAATTTTAAACCCAAAGCCATGATTCCAAGAGGTTCTTTAATTGGTGAAGAATTAAAGGCTTATACAAGATTAGGGGTTGATTATGTCATTTATAATCCTGTAGGAGCCGGAACTCCATTTTGGCAAAACCCCCCTCCCCTTCCTGAGACGATAGCAGCCAGTATAGCTTTCAATGAAAGAGAAATCGAATCTGCAACTTCAATGAGAGAAGTAAGCTTTGCAAGGCTTCCAAAATATTCAACCAGGGCTTCAGGGGTTCTTTTCAGAGGATTAAGGGAACAAGACGAAAAAGTTTTATTGCCTGTGGTTGAAGAGCAAGATCTTGCTTGGGCTGAGGCTATGAAATTCAGGCTTCAATTAATCCAAAAACATTATTCTCAACCAAGGCTAGTTAAAATACTTGGTAAAAATAAAGCAACTGAAGTTGTTTTCCTTAAATCCGCAGACCTCAGAGATAACACAGATGTGAGGATTGAAAGTGGCCTAAATTTATTTACTACAAGAGAAGCGAAGAAAGAAGTAGTTATGGCTTTTGTTGAAAAAGGAATGATTAAAGAGCCAAGAGAAGCCCTTGAACTTTTGGATATGAAAGGCATTGAAGAATATATGGAAGAGCAATTTGTAGATGAAAGACAGGCTTACAGGGAAATAGAAATAATAAAAGCAGGGAAAACTTATCCAGTAGTCAATCCAGATGATAACCATGATGTCCATTTTAGGATTCAAAATAATCAAAGAAAAACAGAGGATTTTCAAACTTGGCCTAAGAAATCACAGGATTGGTTAGTTAAGCATATAACTGAACATAAAGAATTTATGGGGACTGCCGAAAAGACTAAAGCACCTCCCCGACCAGAAGCTCCAGCAATGGCCCCTGAACTTATGCCTGCTCCTGCAATTCCTGGTGGGATACCTCCTGGAATACCTACACCTGGGCCTGGAGGAGGAGCAATGTCCCCTGAGGAAGTTTTATTAGAACTTGTAAGGCAAACACAAGGAGGTCCTTAATGTCAAAACTTATAGGATTAAAAGAATTGTCGGAGATCTTAAATTATTCTGAGTCAGAGATCCTTGATCTTTGTAAAGAGAAAAGGATTCCTCATCTGATTTTTCACGAAACAGAATTTAAGTTTCCTCTTGAAGAAGTTTTGGCAATTATAAAACCAAGACCTAAAGAGGAAAAGCCGATAACAAAAAAAGTCATCAGAAAATCTAAAAAATAAGGAGATAAAAATTATGAGTAAAGAACAGGTCGAAACAGAACAGGTTACAAAAAAGCCCTCTGTTTCTCCTTTAAGGGATGCTTTGGATAAATTTTCTAAGGATAAGGCTGCTGAAAAAAAGCCCTCTGAAGAGATTGAAACAAAGCAAAAAGAAGAAGAACCCTGCGAAGGCTGCAGCGAAGAAGAAAAGGCTAAGCTAGAAGCAGCAAAGCTAACTAAGGCTCCCAGGTCGAGGCTTCGCTTTGTAAACGAAAAAGGAGAAGATGTTCCCTTCGTTTATAAAGTGGATGGAAAAGACATTGAGGTAATTGACCCTGAAGAATTGGCAAAAAAAGCCTCATTCGGTCACAAAGGTTATGACAGGTTTGGGGAGCTGAATAGGCGCGAGGAGGAACTTGAAAAGGCAGAGCCTATCTTAAAATCAATTGTCCAAGCTCTTTCTGATGGGCGACTCTCTATTAATCAAGCGCCTTCTAAACCCTCCGGAGAGGAAAAGGTTGAAGAAGGGGAAGAGGATGTTCTTTTGGATCCTGAGATTGCTCGGGAAAGATCTGCAAGAAAAATACTGGAAAAAGAACTCAAAGAACTCAAAGATGACCATGAAAAACTGAAAAAGATTCAGTTATCTGGAATGTTTGAAAAAGCAAAAAGTGAAATTGATAAAGAGATGGAAAAGCTTACACCAAAATATCAACTTGCTACCAGAAGCAAAAGAAATATTGATGCAGTATGGAAACTTTTAGCACAAACGGATGAAAAAGGAAAACCATCATTTTCAGTTGAAGAAGCAATGAAGACAGTCCACGAAGAAGAGATCGAGGAGTTTAGGGGATATTTAAAAGAACATCCTGAAGAGCAAGATGAAAAAGGGATTATCGCCAAATATTTGGAAGAGAAAGATAAGAAAGAAAAGGCTCCAGTAAGCCCACCTTCTGAAATTCCGACTGTCGTTGAGGCATCACCGGAAAAGAAGAAATATAAAAGCCTCCATGAGTCTCTTTCTGCTGCTTCTGTATGGCTAAATAAAAGGCATGAAGCAGGGACAAAAGTTTAATTTTTAAGGAGGTAAATCGAGATGTTTGACATAGAAACGGAAAGCAAACTTTTCAATATCTACATTACTCCCGGAGTTATTGCTGAAATTGCTGCTCAATCGAAGATGTTCGACAGGATAAAAAAGGTTGACAAATTGGAATTGGGAGGGACTGCGGCAAAACAGAGGGTTCTTATTAAGGCCTCTCAATCTGCAAGGGCATCTTCAGATTCGGGTTATCCTGCTCCAAAGCAATCTACACCTGCAGAGACTCTTATCTACCTAAAAAGAGCCATGATGTTCTCCATGCAATTTGACGGATTTGCACTTGAATGTGCTCTCAAGGAAGGTGCTGCCATGGATCCAGAGGAATTTGAGAAGCAGGGATTGTTTATGACCGTAATTGATGACCTGAGTCGTCAGCTTATTGGAGATGGATCTTCAAGGCTCTGTCAGGCTAGCGCACTAGGAAGTGGCATAAAGATTCTTCCGGTGGACAGTCCTTACTATGCAAAGGCAACCAAATTCTTGAAGCCGGGAAGAATAATAGATGGTTATCTTGTTGCAGCTCAAGAAATTGTTAGCGGAGAGATTGATACTGTTGATTCTGATACTCAGGTGACTTTAAAGGCTAATGCTAGTTGGTCAAATGATTGTTGGATAATGAACGAGAAGGTCTTTGTTGCCACAGAGAAAGCTGGAACTGGAGAAGCCATGGGACTATTAGGAATTTGTAGTAACCTGGATCCCCCTTATCCAAATGCTGCTAATGGACTTCAGCAACTTCCTGTTGGAACCTATCCTGATTGGAAGGCTGTTGTTAAATCTAATGGTGGAATAAAGAGACCGCTTTCTGAAGATCTAATAATTTCAGCCATAGATGACATTGAACTTGGATACATTACTGCCATGTTGATTACCCAAAAAGTAAGGCGTGTATGGGTTGCTTATCTCAGGAACTTCAAAGAATTCGGTGACAAAACAATGTGGGGTGGATGGGTAGGAATCCCATTCTATTATGATGGAAAAGAGATTCCAATGGTTCCTGACAAATTCGTTCCTGACGGTCATATTCTTGGAATTGATGAAGATAAACTAACCCTTTATGTCACAAAGAAAAATGCTGAAGTTACCTGGGAAAAACAGAGAGACGGAAGCATACTGCAGAAGGTTGCCGGGAAGAATGAGTATGTAGCAGAGGGTCATATTTTCTTGAACATGGGCGTTTCTGTAAGAAAGGCTTTCTTCAAGATCAACGACATAGACGAGCCAACTGCTTAATGAAATCTAGGGAGGGAAGAGAAACCTTCCCTCCCATCTACCTAAAAATATGATCCCTGAACGTTGGTTTTTAAGAGAATTAAAACTTATTTCACCTAAAGTCTATCCCTTTTGGTTTAGCAAATACAAAAAATGGTTTTTGGTTAGAGATTTTCCTAGAAGAATTCCGGGGATAACTGATTATGATCCTATCGTTGGAAAAAACTTCATTGTAGAACAAGTATTACAGGATGAAAAGGGAAGGGCCCTTTACCTTAATGCAAAAGTCCTTCTAGCGCTTAAAATGCAGAGATATGAAAGACACAGATATTCTCTAAATGAATATCTAAGACGCATAGATGAAGCAGAAAAACAGAAGGCTATAAAAGCAGAGCAATTTAGAAGAGAAGGGACTCGAGATTTTATTAAAGATGTGAATAAGTTAAGCACGACAAAAACTTTTTCTTAAAGGAGGAAAAATTATGGGACAGAAAGTTATTTATAGCATTAAAGAATTAGCTAGTATCGGTGGGGTCGTTCTGAAGTTGATTGAGAAAACAGATGCAACTGCAGGCACATCTGGACATTCCCATGCAGACCCACAAGGGGTTATGCCATTCAAGGAAGCGAATTTCTTCTTGAATGTTACCGCTATAGCAGGCGCGACAAAAACCCTTGATGTCAAAGTTGTCTCCAAAGACCCAAGTGCTGATAAATGGCATCAGGTTGTTGCCTTTACTCAAGCTACAGATATTACGGCAGAAATGAAAATTGCTGCTGCAAACCTTGGTGAGAATATCGCCATCGAATACACAAAGAACACAGCAACAGTTGTCACCTTTACTGTTTATGCAGTTGTGAAGATAAGATAATGCAGGTCTATAGTGCTCAAGAATTAGAGAGCTTGGGTGGAGTTGTCCTAAAGCTTGCTGAAGTATCTGACCATACAGCACGAGATGGGGTTTTACTTTTTAGTGATGCCAAATGGATTATGCCTTTCAAAGAGATAAATTTCTTCTTGAATGTTACCCTTATTGAAGGAGAAACAAAAAGTCTGATAGTTGGTGTTTCAATAAAAGACGCTACACCTAATAATAATTGGTTCCCCTGGTTTACGTTTACTCCACTTGAAGATATTGGGGCAGAAATGAAAACATTTTTAGAGAACATAGGTGGGAATATTGGCCTCTACTATATGAAAGATGTAACTACGCATTGCGAATTCACCGTTTATGCAGTTGTTAAAATAAGATGAACCAAGTCTATAGCGCTCAAGAATTAGAAAGCCTGGGTGGGGTTGTCATAAAGGTTGCTGAAGTATCTGACCATACATCGGCAGATGGCGCTCTGCTTTATAGTGATCCCAAATGGATTATGCCATTCAAGGAAGCGAATTTCTTCTTGAATGTTACCCTTATGGATGGAGAAGAAGAAAAATTTCTGATCGTTGGTGTTGCAATACAAGATCCCACCCCTGGAAAAAGCTGCAGACCTTGGTTTGAATTTACTATGCTTTTTGATGTTGGGGCAGAAATGAAAGTATTTTCAGAGAACATAGGTGGGAATGTTGCCATCTACTATACGAAAGATGTAGCCACCCATTGCGAATTCACCGTTTACGCTGTTGTGAAAATTCGGTAATAGAGATAAGGGTTGAGAGGGGAACTATAGAAATTCCCCTCTTCCCTGTTCTTAGGAGTGAATATGAATAGACAGCAAATAAGAAACTATGTCCGACTTTTAATTGATGAATTGACAGAAGCTCCTGAAGGAGCGTTCACCGATATTCAAATTAATGATGTCATAAATATTTCTCAACAAAATGTCCTGATGGATTTGGCTGTCCATATCCCCTGGGCTATAAGAAAACCACTTTTGATTTCAATCCAGATTGATAAGAGAACTTATAGCATGACAGATTTATCAGTAACAGATTTTCTTATGATGAATGGAATTTTTGAGAACACTTCAGGCGAAAATCCAAAAGAACTTCTTTATTTAGAACAAGATCAATTGACTGATTTTAATGTGAAAGTAGGTGAAAAAGGAGACCCAAAATATTGGGGTTATGAATCACCAGATACAATTTTCTTTGAGCCCACTCCTTCATTTTCCTATACCAGTAAGTTTAAGGCATTTTATATTCCAGCCATTCCAGATCTGAATGATGATTCAGTCCACACACCTCCTACAAAATATGCCATCCCTGCCCTTCCTAAGCCTACTCATCATTTAATTTCTTATGATGTGGTGAAGCAGTTGCATATAGCCACAGAAGAAGAATCTGCGGACATAGACCGCTTATATTTGGAGCTTCTAAATAAGACAATTTTCACTCTTTCACAAGGCCAGGGAGTAACAACCAGGAGGAGGCCTCACATTATTGAATCTATAAAAAGGTAAAGATGCTAAGACACAGCGTAAAGGGACTTTATAAGAAAGGCTACTGGGATCATGGGGGAACTCTAAATGAAATGGATTCACCAGGAGAAGTCCCTGATAAAGATGTAATAGAGTGCGAAAACTGGAAGGTTCATCCAGATGGCAAAAGCAGAGTAAAAAGAATGGGATACCAAAAATTTGATACTGGTTATACACCTCAAGGTAAACCTATAAGAGACATACAAGAATATGTGGATCCCGATAATGTTAAAAAGGTTTTGGTTGTTACAAAAGATTCAGCACTTATTAGATCGGAAATTCCTACCTATGAAAGAAAATATTTAGAAGGGACTAATGGAAGCGGAAGTTTTTATTCTAAACATTTTTTCTTATATGAATTTCAAGATAAAATATGTTTATATGACATAAAAACCAATACAACCTCAAGGGTTCTTAAAAGCTCAGATGGGGAAACTTGGGACCTATTTTTTGAAATTTCAGGATGCTTTTCAGGGGTAGGTTATCAAGGTATTAAAGCAATTGAGTTTAATAATCATCTATTTATATCTAACAATGTAGTTTTAGGGACAGAGCCAAGAATAATAGAATGGAATGGCTCTACTATAATCAAACACCTCACATCAATAAATAATTTAGCTGCCTTTGACATGATTCGTTTTGATGGCAAATTATGGACAATTACTGCTATTACACCGGCATCAAATGACCATTTTATCGTCTATTATTATAATGGTTCAAGCTGGCAATCTATAGTTAAATATGATGGAGCTGCCTACATAAATATAAATAAAGACACGAGTCCGAGTCCGAATGTCTTTAATAGAATTGCAAGGCTCTTTGTCCGTAATAATATTTTATATCTTATTGTCACCGTATGGAGCACAGCAAAATCAGACTGGACATGGCAGGTATGGAAATTTAAAACATCTACTTATGACCAGTTTGATAAAATCTATGATAGTGCCAATGACAATGAAACTTATGCACTTTCTTCAATTATCGCTTATGAAAATGAAGTTTATGTCATTGGCTCAAAATTAGCTTCTAACGGATCTATTACAAGCAATGAGCAAAGGCTTTATAAATCTTCAAACATGGTTAATTGGACTGTTGAAAAATCATCCCTTACCTTGGGCTTTCCTGTAGGCGAAATAATTTTCGAGAATAGACTTTATCTTAATTGCCATTGGTGGCACTCAGGTTTAGACGACTTTCATAAGATCTATTATTTTGTTAATTCCACAAAGGATTTCTTTCAAGAACAGGAAATATCCACAAATCCAGTTACTAATGAAACAGGTGCTATCTGTCTATTTAAAGGCGATTTATACATCTCGAAATATCGGGAAGTTTATAAAAGAATAATATCTACTACCCAATGGACAGAAGTATATTCTTCAAGCCAATCTATAGATGAACCAGTCCATACAGGGACAATAGAAAATAGAGCTATTGTTTTTGGATTCGATACTAATTTTGTTGTGGAAGGCGATGATGTCTATCAATTAGGGATCACCCCTCCAACATCTCCTCCTTCTGTAGCTGAGGGATCTGCAGGAGCAATAATAGGAAAGTATAAATATTTAGTTACTTTTATGAGGACAGGCAATTATCCATGTGAAGGTAACCCCTCTCCTGAATCTGCGGAGATAACAGTCGTAACTTCTTTGGGTTCAGAAAAAGTATTAAACCCCTCATTCACTACCGTTCCTGATACCGATTGGATTTGGGGAACAGGCTGGGTGCACGATACTACTATCAAAGAAGCAGATCATACTCCTGGTAATATCCTTGCTTTGGAACAAAATGTAAATGCGATTGCTGGAGAACTCTATCAGGTAATCTTTACTGTCAAAAACAAAACCCTAGGTAGCGTAGTCCCTCAACTTGGTGGCGTTAATGGGGTAGGAGCTTATTCAAACATGACCTATACCCAACAGATTACGGCAACAGGGACAGGAAATTTGAAATTCACTCCAACTGCTGATTTTGATGGTTCGATAGATGATGTTTCGGTCAGGCTGATAAGTGGCAAGAAAATAAACCTTTCTAATATTCCTATCTCGCCAGATCCTAAAGTAAATGCAAGAAGGATTTATCGAATCCTTAATGATGGAGAGATATTTTTCTGGCTTGATGACATTTTAGACAATAGCACAACCACCTATGAAGATAATTTTACAGATCAAGACCTCATGGGAAGTGATGAAGTAAGTTACGATCGGTGGCCTCCTCCAAAAGGAAAATTCTTTGAAATTTGGGATAACCGGTTATGGATCTGCGATGGGAAATTCGTTTACTTCACGAATACAGGAACTTTTGAAGAATGGTGCGCTGATAACTTTTTGGTGTTTCAAAGAAGAGAACCTGGAGACTTAATTGGATTAAAGGCTTTTGGAGACAATCTTTATGTCTTTAAAAATAGCTTTAGGTTTAAAGTTGAAAAACAGGGAGAGAGTCTTTATCAGATCAACCAGCTTCCAGAAAAAATAGGGACAGATTGCCATGCCTCAATAGCTGTCTGTGATCTTCTTTTGATCTGGCACTCTGAACATGGAATAGAAGTTTTCAATGGAAATAACTGCTATAGACCTATTCTTTCTCGTTTTGTCAAAAGAACGTTGGATTCCTTAAATAAAGAATTTATTCATAAAGCCTTCGCTGGACATGATGCTGTAGATGGAAAATATTGGTTTGCCTTTCCAACTGGAAGCAATACCGAACCAGATAAAGTTTTGGTTTTTGATTATCTAATAAATGTATTCACAGTCTATAAATTTGCAAAGGGAGTTACTGCTTTAAAGACAATAACAGATAGCCTGAATCGTAAATTGCTACTTAGTGGAACTCCTGACGGATATATTTATCAACATTATTCCGGATACAAAGATGATGAGACCGCGATAACCGCTAACTTTAAAACTGGATGGAAATATATTGCTGGAGAGAGGGAAATTTGGAATGTCATAAGGAGGATGTTTGTAAAGTATATCCTCCCTACTGGAAAAACCATAACCATGAAGATCTATTCTAATTTCCATAAAGACCCCGATGTGACAATTTCTCTTTCTGGCTCAACACCTACCACTTCTCCTGAATTAAGAAACGAAATTTTAAGAAGGGTAAATTTAGGAGTAAGAGGTTATTATGCCTGTTTTGAATTCATAAATGCTGAAGATACTGGGGGAGAGTGTCGGGTCATGGGTTGGGATGCTTTCTTTAAACGCAGAATTTGGAAACAAACAGTTAAGGGTAATTAATGAAAAAAGAAGAAGAAAAAAGCGAATATCAAAAATTCATAGAAGAGGCAGGTAGAAAAGTGTCTGAAAAGCAAGATGTCTTAAGGCCAGGTTGTATATTGCCTATTCATCTAAATAAATTGATTGGCGAAACTCTTCAGGTTCAATGGGGTAATATCCAAAGTAAATCTCATACTCATCCTAAATCTGATATTACAGGACTTCCCTGGTTATGGCCTGAAGTTTCCAAATTAGGATCTATATTAGACGACCTGGGAGATGTCAATGTGCCTTCTCCATCTAATCAGCAAGTTTTAGCATGGGATACTGCTTTATCAAAATGGATAGCAATAGATTCGCCTGGAGGGGCAGGACATTTCATTGATCTTCTTGATGTGCCAAGCTCCTATGTTGGTTATGGTGAATACTTTGTCAAGGTCAATGTTGCCGAATCTGGCCTTGAGTTTGTAGCCTCTTCTGTTTTAGCACACAATATTTTATCTGCCTCTCATGGCGATACTGTAGTTGGTTCTGTGGTTCTTGGAGATCTAATCTTTGGAAACTCTACACCTAAATGGGCTAGGCTAGCTGGAAATTCTGAAGCAATAAAGAAATTTCTCACCCAGAAAGGTGCAGGAGGGGCTGTTTCTGCAGGGCCTTCTTGGAATTTCATAGAAGAAGGAGACTTTGATTTTTATGACGATTTTAATGATTCCTCTATTCATTGGGCCTGGAAAACACATAATACATCAGCACAGAAAACAATAACTGAGGCTAGTGGAGTCCTGACTATTTCGGTCAACGAAGGAACTCAGGCAATCTGGTCAACTACAGTAAATTCGGCTCCAAAAGTCTACATGGGAGCTCCTGGTCAAATCTATGAAATTTTGTGTAAATTATCGGCAGTCACGATCAATGTAAACACAGCAGTTTGTCTCCAAGTATCTGATCGTTCTGAGAGCTATGCAAGTCCATGTTTCTTTGCCTGTCAAAGAGTTTCAGGTGGGATAATAGCGCGGTATCAGGGAGTTGGCACATCCGACTTAGTGGTAGAACTGACCCTGCCAATATACTTCAAAATTCGTTTCACTGGGAGCGATGTCGTTAATAGACTACAGGCTTACTATAGCACAGATGGAATAAATTGGATTTCTTTCAAAGTTGGGGCTAACGATTATATTGTTAATAATTATAGTGGCGCTTCGAGAGGATTTGCTGTCGGTCTGTATGTGGAAAACTGGAGCGATGGTGGGGCCTATCATGCAGTCTCGGGGTCTTATGATTGGTTAAAAGTGACTCGTCCTCTTGGACCGAGGTAAGATATGGAAAAAATTTTAAATTTCTCACAAAAGACAGCGATTATTTTAGCTAAAGAAAAATTGAATCTTATTCTATTTCAAGCAAGGCAGATGGAGGCTGAGGTTAATAATTTGGTAAATCAAATAGCTATAGAACAAGGAATACAACTTCAAGATTTTAATAAATGGAAACTCAGTGATGATAATTCAAAGTTGATTTTAATAAATAAAGAACCTGAGAAAATAATCCCAGGAAGAAAATCAAATAAGGAGGTAAAACATGGCAATTAATCCTTTTATAAGTTTATTTGGAACAGGGGCCGGAGCTGCTCTTCCTGCAGGAGCTGGAGGTTTAGGTGCAGGGGCAGCCGGAGCTGCTGCAGCTGGCGGTGGTATGCCTTGGTCTATTCTCCTTCCAATCATTGCTTCGTTAATTCCTTCCCTACTTGGAGGATCAGAAGAGGATAAGCAAGAGCAAGAGATGATAAAGTTACAGCAAACTTTAAGGCAACTAGGAATAAACAAACCTTATCAAAGTCCCTATGCGAAGCAATTAGATCCTATAGTCATGCAGGCAATCCTTAACAATTTTCAAAGATCTGCCAACTGGGGTTGGCCTGCTGGTAAGCAAATGGACTTAAGTTTCCTTGAAGATTTTGCGATCGGCCCTATGGGAGGAAGAATTAGACAAGGTTCAATAGGAGGATAAGATGGAAATAAATAAAATGACATTGGGTGCAGCTGGAGAGTTAAGAGTAATGAGCGAATTAATGTTGAAGGGATTTAATCCTGCAAAAAGTTATTTAGATGGTGGAATAGATTTAATATTAGAAAATGGCAAAAAAATCCAAGTTAAGACTGCCCGTAAATTTTTAAAACCTCTTAACAGACAACAACCCCAATATGGTTATACTTTTACTTTTCAAGATTGGAAAAATAAAGCACATAAACTTAATGTAGATTTTATTATTTGTTGGTGTATTGAAGATAATATTTTTCTTATTATACCAAAACTAGAATTAAAAGCTGTTGGTTTAATTTTCATTCCATTGAGGAATGAAACTTATCTTAGAAAATATATAAACAATTGGGATGTATTAAATTAAAACAGGGAGGTTAATATGCCAACTTGTAGAGAGAGATGTGAAAGCGATTATCAAAATTGTTTAAATAGAGGAGCTCCGTCTGGTTGTGAACAAATAAGAGATAATTGTTTAGCAAGCTGTCAAAAAATTATAGATGAAGGCTGTAAATCTGATGCAGAATGTGGAGAAGGATATAGATGCGTAGAGGGAGAATGTCAAACAAAAGTTGTTGTTGGTGGAAGCCCATGTCCGGCAGGTGGAAGAAAAATGGGAAGGGTTGTGGGTGGTGGTCAGCTTGAAAAATGCCATGATGATGAATACCCAGCAACAGCTCAAGATGGGACACCCTGGTGTTGCAAGAAAACCGCAAAAATAGGCTGCAAGGAAGATAAAGAGTGTCCTGCCGATTATACTTGTGTAAATGGCTTCTGTGTCGCAAAAAAATATTGCACTACTGATATAAATTGTCCTGATGGCTATTTTTGTGACAACGGAGTTTGTAAAAAGAAAGGAGTAACCCCCGATTGCCCTGACGGTGTCGGTGATAAATATACAGGATGTGCCTGCGGAAAGAAATACATGCTCAAGAGCGCTGCGTGTGCTACTGGATATGTCCCAGTCAAGAAGCCAGATGGAACTCAATGCGAATGTTCTAAGTGGTGCCAGGATATTGGCTATGGTGCAGATTGTGTAAGCGGTGGAGGTGATGGTGGCGAGCAATTTCAATGGGGCCCAGATGTTTCTGCGCTTATTAAAAGACTTATGGAAAGGGCTAATTATTTCCTCGATTATCCAAGAGGACTAACCCCTGAAGAAAGACAGGGTGTTATTAATTATGCTTATGAAGGAATTAAGAGGGGCGAAAGAGGAACTCTTCAATCAACAAAAGATATGCTTTCAAGGATGGGTTTACTTGGGACAGGTTTTGAAGCCCAGAAGTTAGGCGAGGTAAGAAGGGGGACAACGGAGACGGTTGCAAATGTCCAAAGACAGGTAGCGATAGATGAACTGAATAGAAGATTCAATGAATTGATGGCTACGTCAGGAATGGCGCAATCCTTAACTGGGACTGGAATGACCGCAGAGCAACTTGTCGAAGCTCTCAATGCTGCAAGAAGAGGAGAAGGCTCAGGTGCCATGAACACTTTAATGGCCTATTTGCAAACAGTGATGGGTGGACAATCAAATACTTACTGGCAAGCGATATTGAATCAAATGTCTAAAGGTGGAGGGGCTACAGGTGGTGGCATTGGAGATTGGTTGCCTTGGCTGATGTATCTGATACCCTCTCTATTTCCTAAAGGATCTTCTTTAACAAAAGTGACATAAGAGAGGTGACTTAGATGAACTTAACAGCTTTTAACAAATTTATGGCTTTATTTTTGCCTAAATTGGTAGAACAACGCATGCAACTTCAAACGGAAGAAGAGAAAAATAAAATATGGCTTGAGAGACAACTCCAAGAATATGCTGGATGGGGAGAAGAAGAAAGAAAGACTAGCAAAGAGAAATTATTCCAGAGCCTAATTGGGACTTTAACAACTCCAAAGTTTTATGAAGAGAGAGCACTTCCTGAATATCAAATTCTTAATTTATTAAGAAAGGTAGCGCCAGAAGAAGAATTTACTAAAAGATTCAATATTCCTACTGATATAGAAACTGCAATCCCTGAAGCTGAGAGTGCTATAAAAAATATGATATTGAAAACTCAAGGTTTACAGCCATCTCAAATTCCAGCATTAGAAGAATCCGACCTAGCAGGAGTTATTAAAGCCTTTGGACCAAAAACTGTAACAGATATGTTAAATGAGATCTCGGGACAAAAGGCAGGAATTGAGGAAAGAGGATTAAGGGGAAGAGAATTGGAAAAAGCAATCAAGGAGATGGGATTAAGAGGACGAGAAGTGACCGTAAGAGAAGAAGAGCTTGAACTCGAGAAAAAAGGAGGAAAAACAAAGAAAGAGGAAGAGAAAAAATTAGAAAAGCTTTGGGACGAGAGAGATTCTTATATAGATAAATCTGTAGGAATTGGTTCACCGATTGGAATGTATACAGAATCTCAGATAAAAATGATTAAAGCAAAAACCTCTGTAATAGATAGACAGATAAAAGAATTAGAGAAGGGCTTTGATAAAAAAGTTTTGGCTAGAGTCATGCCTACTGAAGAAGATAAAAAAGAATTCATAAAGATGGCTTTACATAATAAAGCTATAAACAAAGAAATTAAATGGGAAGATGCCCTGGTTCAAGGATTTGATCTTACTTGGTTAAATGCTTTAAGAGAACGAATTGAGGGAAAGAAAAAATAATGCCTATAAACTGGGAATCCATTTTTGGTAAACCAGAAGATCGTGTAAAAGGACTCGGATACTTTGGGCAATTAAAAAGGCCAGATGGTATGCTATCTACAGAGCTTTCTGCTGGTGTTTCGGGTCCAGAATATGGGGGAAAAGAAATCCAAATTCCTCTTCTTGTTCCAACATTAACACAAGATGAAATTAATCTTCTTCTGTCTGGCGGAAAAGTGACAGAGGAAATATATCGAAAAGCTGAAGAACATGCGCGGATGCGATTATCTAAGGGCCTTGATCCATTTGCACAACCTGGTGAGCAAAAACCAATCAAGCCAAGTCCAAAAGAAGAAAGCTTTGTTGATTGGCAAAGTATATTTGGTGAACCTGAGATAGAAGAGCCTATTCCTCAGAAACCATCAACCATCCAGAACATTTTAGGTTTATTAAAAAAAATAACACCGGACATAAAAGAAGCTTTCTTAGGTATGCCTGAAGTCCAGAGATTCACTCTTCCTCCTATTATGAAATTAAAGAAAGAAGCGCTTCCGGCAGAACCCATTATAAGACCTATGACCCCAAAGGAAAAATATATTGAAGAAACAGGGTTAGGAAGAATTGTTGCTGCAGAGGAAGCCAAGAAAATTAAGCCAAAGTTTGAGGATCTTGAATTTGGCAAATTTGAGCAATTCTTAGATATTCCAGGTCAATTCTTAACTCATTATGCAAACATGACACTTTGGGGATTCCCTGGATTAATAAACAAGGCACTTTTTAAAGAACCTCTTCCCCCTGCTAAAACCGAACTCGGAGGGGTTGCCGGAGGATTAGGGGCTTTAGGTGGCCTAGCAGGATGGGCTGCTGGACAGGCTGCAGCCTTCGCTCCTTTCAGGTTAAGCGGAGAGGTAATAAAGAGAGTATGGAGAAAGCCTGCTCAAACTTTAGTAGGAAAGGTCGCCCAAAATGTATTTAAAAATATGGGAACCTTGGGCCTGGCCATGGGAGCGGTTGAGTGGGAAGGGAAGGATCCTGTAACAGTTTTAAAAAATAAAGCTGTTTCTGCTGGTGGAGGAGCCTTTATAGGAAGCGTTTTTGGCACAACTCAATTTGTTAATTTAACCAATTCTTTTCCTCTTCTTTCCCATGTTTTTAGATTTGGGATAGCAAGCGCAGTTTTAGACATAGCAGGGGGCCGATCTCCTGTTGATGAAAGAGGATTGTTTGAGAAAGCTTTTGATTATGGCCTAAATGCTTGGTTTACAAGAGAAGCAGTAAGCCCAAAAGAATTTCAATCTCTTTTTGAATCTTTAACCAAAGAAGCAAAAAGATTCCAGCATGAAGCCAAAACGGATGGTTTAAATATTAATCTTGTGCCTTCAGAAGAAGTTTTAAGAGATAAATTAACAAGACTTGTAACCGAACCTGAAAAATGGGTAACTCCCGAAGAAAAAGCTAAACAAGAATTAACTCCTCCTGTGACAAGAATAGTGACTCCTGGCGGAACTGTAATGGTTCCCGAAACTCCAGAAAAAACTGTTTTAGAAACCATGTATCGCGAGGCCGAAATAGGTATGCCTGAGATTGCTCCGAAAGTCGCTGTGGAAGTGCCTGTAGAGATTCCTAAAAAAGCCCCCGAAAAAATCCTGACAAAAGAACCGATAGAAAAAGAAGTCCCTATATCTGAAGTAATAAAAAAGAAAAAATTCCTTTACAGATTTATTCCTAAAGATGCTCCCCAAATTTGGTTTGATGTTATGGATGTTACTAGCGGTAAAGGGATAAGGCCTTATAAAGACGGTTTTGGAAAGCCGATCGAACTCGAGGAATATTATGCAAATATTCCTAAGCCATTAAGAAGACCTAAAGAGGGCTTTGCTCCAGATATAGTAGCTCAGGCTTTGAAATTAGAAGGGGGAGATAAAGAATTATACGAAAAACTTTCCCTGGCCAGAAGAAAACCTGAATTAAAACCCCCTGCTGAATATGAGCCAACTGAAGCAGAATTGGCTGAGGCAGATCTGAAAGTTAAAGAGGGTGAACTTCTTAGGGGAACAGGAAAAACAGAAGAAGAGATAAGCGCCTTTCTAAAAAATGCTTTGATTGATGGGGGAGAATCAAAAAAGATCACAAAAGAAGTTTTAGCCCGAACTAAATCAGAAAAAGAAGCTATATCACAACTAAAAGATTTGATAGAAACAACGGTAAAGAAAGTTGAGCCTGAATTTGTAAAACCTCCTGAAGTAAAAATCGAAGAACCGAAGATAGAATATCCAGCCCATGCAGAAGAAAAAGGATGGTCTCCCGAAGCGATTAGTAGAACAAAGAAAATATCTTTTTATAGCTACGATACAAGAACAAAAACATTGAGACCGATTAATGGTGTTGAAGCCGTTGATGTTAAACCCAGGGCAACTGAAATAAAGCTTCAAGAGAATCTTTTAAATAAAAAAGTTACGCTTCTTGATGTTGGAGAGTCTGCCAAATATTCTCCTGAAGATATAAAAAATATAGAAACTAATTTAATACCAAAATTAAAAGAAAAAATAATTGCTGCCTCCAAGGAAATAAAAGAAAAGCCGGAAGAGTTTAAACTAGTTGCTGAAGAGGAGATCCCTAAAAAGATAGAAAAACCCAAAGCCGAGGAGAAGAAGTTATTTACAGAACCAGAAGAAGGAAGGTTTTTCCCTGCCAAGTTTGATGATAGGGGAATGAGATCCTACAAAGACATAAATGAAGCCAGGGCTGATATTCAAAAATATGTAGATGATGGATGGAGTGTAGAATTGGGTCAAGCTGCAGATAGAATCAAAGCATGGGGAAAGCTTGTATCAAAGAAAGGAACAGGTCAAGGTGAAATAAAATATGTTCCTCTAGCAGTAAAGCCTACTCTTGAGCCTGAAAAGGTTCAACTGAAATTAACCGAAGAGAAACCTACATTGATTAAAGAAGAGGCTGTAAAGCTAAAGCCAAAAGATGAAGTAAAAGAACTCTTTGAAGAAGAAAGAGGCGAACCTTATAAAGAAAGAATTGGGGAAATTGAAAAGGAGATAGAGAAAGCAATTGAAGAAAAGAAAGTATTTACTGAAGAGCAAAAAACATACTTAGCACAAAGGGGAATTTATGAAGAGAAGAAAGCTCCAGAAGAAAAAGAGATTGCTGTGACCGAAGAAAAAATAGAAAGAGAGCCAGAAAAAATTAAGCTTGTTAGATTTTCTGTTATAACCCCTACAGGAAAGGTTGAGAATTTAGGGGAACTTCCTGAAGAAAAATATGCAGATAGAATAATCAAATACGCAAAAGATTTAGGGATTGAAGATAAGCTGAAAACGACAGAAGCTTATTCGGGAAATTGGGGCGAATATTTACCTCCTGCAGAAATAGAAAAATATATGAAAGATGTTTTAAGAGATGTCAAAAGAAAGCCCAAAGAGCAATGGCAAGAATGGGAAGGAGAAATCCAAAAAACCAGGGAAAACTGGGCCGGACTCCCTCCCCCTGAATTTGCAAGAAAGGCTGCAACCTGGCTTTTGGATGCCCTGCAGGTTGAGCCTCAATTCAAACGCATAGGCGCTCCTGAAACTGGATTAGCATTTAAGGCTTACCATCCAAGAAGAAATGCTGAACTCGATAAATCCATTTCTGCAGCAAGAGACTTGATGAAGAACTATAAATTGACTCCGGAAGAATGGCAGAAGATGACACTCATAGCTTCGAAGCCAACTAAGTTTTATAGAATGAGCAAGGAAGATAGGGCCAAGTATTCACCTGTTTATAAAGATATTAATAACTTCTTCAAAGATTATGCAGAGAGGTTAAAAAAAGTCGGGGTTATCATTGAGGAGTGGCCTTTAAGCGCATTAAGAAGAATGAGTGAACAAAGGTCTCATTTGGAGGTTGCCCTTGATAGCCCAAGAATGACGAAGGAAAGAGTCGGGAAAATAAAGGAAGAAATAAATGATATTGACCTCGCTATAAGTTTTATTAAAAAATCAAAGCCTCAATATATTCATATTCCCCGGACCTGGCTTGAATCGTTCTGGGAGAAAAATGCTGAAAATGCGCCAAAGATTGTAAGCCAATTCTTTAGGGAAAGAAAAACCCTTGACCTAGAAGAACTTGCCAATTTCTTAATTGATAAAAATTACATAAAGCCAAAGGATCTGGATATAAGAAAAATTATGGCAATCTATGGACACAAGGTGGGACATAAGATTGCTTTAGCAGAAATTATAAATGCAGGAACAAAAGAAGGATTAATTAAAGACATAGACGAAGCTCCTAGGAACTGGCAAGCTCTTTCAAGGCACATATTCCCTACCCTGAGAGGCAAAAGGATCCATCCTGTTTTTGTGGATTATTTTGAAAAGAATTTAATTAAGCAAGGATTTATGCCTCCGGTTGCTGGAAGACTTCTTGGGACTATTAAATTGTTGCAATTCTATAATCCTCTATTTCTGCCGATGTATGATGTGGTTCAGACATGGTGGAGTGGAGCACTCATAAGTCCAAAACTTCCGCGCTATATAAAAAGGGCATATATTTCAATGGTGAAAAAGGATGAACCTTATTGGGATATGAGCTATTGGGGAGGCTTTTCTACTCCTTATACCCCTTCTTTTGATACCTATGTAAAACAGATAGACAGGAAACTTGGAGAAAGAACATTCCTTAAAAGGGCAGGTCAGTTTTTGAATGTATATCAACATTCTTGGACTATTGCTTGGTGGCTGGATAATTTAATTAGAATGATACCTTACCATTATTATGTAGAAAAAGGATACTCTCCAAAAGATGCAGCTCAATTAACAGCAAGGGCACAAGCGGACTATGCTTCTATTCCTCCTTCTACAAGGAAATTCCTAAATAAGTTTTTATTTACTCCATCATTTAAGATTTCAATGATGGCAGCCCAAACTGAGATGATAAAGGATGCAGGGAAATATCTATTTGGAGGCTCAAAGATCAGGCAGGGCATGCCTGCCTATGAAAAACAAATGGCAAAAATGCTAACTGGCTTAGTATCTGGAGTCATTCTCAGGGATCTGACAATGCACGCATTGGGATTTAAAACAGATCAGTTTGGATTAAAGTATGTAAAAACTATACAAACAGATGAAGGAGAAAAAGAACTTGTCATTCATGCAGCCAGCCCTGACAATGTTTTCTTAAGGTTTTTCCACCGGTTTAAATCACTTCCTACTGAACATGATAAATTTAAAGGATTCCTTGAAAGGGCTAGATGGGAAGCCCACCCTGCTTGGCAATGGGTTCAAGAGGTATCAAGCAATAAGTCTTTCTCTAGTGAGCCTATTTATAATCCTTTTGATGATCCTAAAAAGATAACTGCAGATGTTTTAAAATACACAGCAGCAAGGATATTTAGAATATCTGAAATTCTTCCAGGTATGCCAAAATCAACCAGGGGCCTTGAGGCTTATAAAGCCTTGGTGAAAGATGTCGGTAAAGTCGGCTTGGTGATTAGCTGGTTTGCATTGCCTTATCTAAGAAACACAAAAGAACAAAGGACTCTATATAAGCTAAGAGAATTGATAGACCAATTCAAATATCTTGAAAGAAATAAGCCAGGAACAGAAGAGAATTTTGAGGAAAGATTTAATAGCCTTCAGAAGCAAATAGAGAAATTAATGAAGGACCTTGAATAAAATGGAAAATAGACCTTATTCAATCTATGTGGATCCAGGTCATGGTGGTAAAGACTCTGGAGCAATTAATCAGGAAAAATCCTACATGGAGAAAGATATAAATTTGAGCATGGGTTTATTATTTAAAGAAATCGTTCTTAAAGGCGACTTTCTTTTTTATCCCTATCTTACCCGGATTTCAGATAGATATTTAACTTTGTCTGAGAGATGTAAACTTGCTAATGATAAAGATGTAAATCTTTTCATAAGCTTCCATTGTAATTCTTTCATTAATTCTTCTGTCTCCGGTGTTGAAGTCTGGTTTAAAAAAGGATTAACTCCATCAAAGCTTTTCGCTGCTGAAATTTATAGGGCTCTATTGCTTATTATGGAAGGACATAATGGAAGAGGTATAAAAGAGGGAGATCTTTATGTCTTAAGAAATACAAAGATGCCTTCTGCTTTAATTGAATTTGAATTTTTATCTAATCCAGAACAGGCAGAATTTCTTGTATCTGAAGAAAATCAGATAGAAATGGTTAGAGAAGTAGCAGATGCAACTGAATTTTTCCTTGAAGCAGGAAGACATGAATGGAATCCATAGGAGGTTAAAATGGTGATTAATTCTTGGAAGGCTTTCATAATTTATTCTTCAGTTATGTTTGTAGGCTTTGTCTTTACTGCTTATAAAGTTACTGCACCTTATCAAATTTTCGCATTGTATTCTACTTTAGGATTCAGTAGCTATATTGCCAAGCGTCTAATCCAGAAGGCCAACTTGTTCAATAATAAGCTGGGAGGCAAATAATGAAAAATATAAAATTAATTGCAGTAATCTCAGTTTTGATTTTACTGCTAGGAATATTCTTAGTAAGGAGTTGCAATATCTATGATAAATACTCTGAACTCAAAGGATTTCATGAGGCATATAAGGCGCAGACGGAAACCAAAAAGAAAGAGATGGTGGAAATTAACAAAAATAAGGAAGCAGAGATAAAAAGACTTAAGACTGAGATTATAGAAATAGATAACTTAAATACAAAAATAGAGACAGAAATAGTAAGTAAAGATAAGGACCTAAATAAACTAAGAGAAGAAAGAAAAGTATTGATAGCCAAAGATGACATCATCAAAAATCTTGATGGACAAATCTCTTTATGGGAAAAGAAATTTAGCCTGGCCATTGAAGAAAGAGACAATGCTTTTAAACAAAGAGACAATTGGAAACTTGCTTGGAAAGAACAGTATGAAATAACCAAAAATCTTGAGGCACAGTTGTTAAGGGAGGAATCCTTAAGAAAAATATCAGAAGATAGAATAAATTTGTGTGATAAAAAGTTAAGGTCCTCAAGATCTGGCTCGACATTAAAAACAGCCATTATTACCGTAATGACCATTTATGGAGGATACCGTCTTATAAAAAAATAAAATGAACAAGGCAAGTTGGTTAAACATTGTTTGGCTTTTAGCTATATCTTTGGCAATTCTGATTAAGGAGGTTCTAGTCCCTATGTGGAAAAGACTAAGCAGAAAATTAAATAATAAAGATTCACATGGCAACAAAAATCTTAAAACAGATCCTGATCCTATTAACATCCAAAGGTTTTATCAGGCATTTCTTGATTTCAAAGATACGCAGAATAAATGGAATGATAAGACGGACGCCAAGCTGGAGAAAATTTTTGACAGATTAGATCCTGCTTTAAGAAAATGAAGTTAGACCAAATATGCCCCAAGTGTAAAAGGGAGAATTTGGAGTTAAAGAAAGCTTGCTGTGAAGACAAAAAAAATGGTTGGGAGTTAGTTAAGAGCTGTCCTAAATGTGGTTATAAGGAGAGGTTTTTATGAAGTGGATTTTGGCTATAATTGCAACAGAGGCAATAACTGAGATATTGCTTCATTCAGACTTATTTGGAAAAGTGCGAGGCTTCTTATCGAAATTCTGGTTCTTCAATGAACTTTTTGTCTGTGGATGGTGTCTTAGTTTTTGGGTAGCAATCTTTGTTTTTATTCTGATCTTAAAAAATCTTGAAATTATTCTTATCCCAATAGTAATACATAGGCTAAGTAACTACTTCCACTATTGCTATGGGATATTAAGAAACTTTAGGTGGAGGGAATAAATGCCATATAGTGAAATTAAAAAACAGAAGGTTAAAGGAGAGGTTAAATTTTGTTTCAGAAACGAGCAGACCGGCCAGAGAATATGTGGAGATACCTACGAGAAAGCTGTGGCTGCAATGAGATTACGCTATCATGTAGAACATGGTGGGAAAGTCACCCGAGCTAAGAAAAGTTAATTTTATAATTATTCCTCCCACAAATCTCTTTTAATTTTCTTAATGCTCTGTTTTCAATTTGCAGGATTCTGTTTCTACTGCGATTGAATTGCTGTCCGATTTCCTCAAGAGTATAATCCTTATCATCATCCAGTCCAAACCTTAATTTTAAAACTTCTTGCTCTTTTTCTGTTAATAATTTCAAGCTCTGTAGGATAGATTCTTTTCTTTCTTCCATCTCATAAGTTTCTGCAGGATCAGGTAAAATATAATAAGAATGTTCTGGTAAGGCTAAAATATCAAAGCTTTTTTGGATTGGTTTACCAAGATTTCTATCTACTGCATCTTTGTATTCTTTAGGAAAAATAAAATCTATTGGTAAACTTAAAGCTTCTTCAAACTTTTTAATTAACCCTTCTTTCTTTGGATAAAATTTAAAATTTTCTGATAACGATATAATGTTTTTGTTTACTCCCATTTTTATTGCTAAAGATTTTTGACTAAAACATCCAATCCTCTCTCTGGCTTTTATAAGATCTTCATTTTTAAATCTTAATATTGCGCGAATTCTCATTAGATCTCCTTTATTATTGAAATCTCCAGCCTTGGCATTTTTGAATACCACTTATGAATTTCAATTTCGACTACTTGACTATCATTCTTGTAGGCAAGGGTCTGAAGTGCATCCAAACAGATTTTTAAAATGTTATCGGCATCGGGGCGCTTTGCTGGCCTTATTCTTCCCATTTCCATAGAGAAGGCTATTTTTTTGCTCTTAGATTTAGGAATAGTATGAAATGCCCAAACCTCGAGTCGGAGAGATCCTTCAAGCGGAATAAAATTAGGGTATTCTGAAGAGAATCTTTCCCTGATCTGTGTTTCATAATTTACTGTTTTTTTGTCGGTATAAGCCCCCCATTTTGCCCATCTTGGACGGCCCTTTCCCATGGGTTCCCCAGGGATTGTCAATGTTAAATCTGACATATTAAACCTCCAATGCTTTTCACTTCGTCTTAATCTGCTTTAATGCTTTCTCCAAAAGACTTTGTGTCAATCTCAAAATATTCTTATTATCCCAAGCTCTTTTCCTACAATTTGGAAAATCGTAAATTTGATTATTTCGCTTAGGTTGAAACTTTTTATTGCAGTGAAGGCACTTCCTAGGCTTGAGCTTCATTCGTTCACCAGCGAGGCGTTCGGACGCTATTTTTAGCACATTTAGGATTGATCCGAAGCATTATATTTCTATTTTTGGCAATTTTGTCTTAATGGTTCTTAAAATGCACTTAATGTATTCGCCAACCTGCCATTTATTCACCGGTCTATCTTCAATAAATTTCTGATAACAGGTTTTCTCTTTGTGCATCTTACATACTTCTGTGGGTGATAAGTCTTTATCTGGCTTTATTGTTGCTACCCTTGGACAATAGGGATTGCTCAAAACAAGCTTCGGGTTATCTAAACAAATTTTTACTTCAATTTTTTCTTTGCATAAAATACAGAATTGTTTTGGTTCTTGTCCTTCAATGAATTGCCTTTTCTCTACAAGAAGACAAAAAGGGTTAGCCCTAATATTAGTTATATGACAAATATCTACCCATATTTTTTTAGGCTCAGGTGGCTTTGGCTTAGGAATAGTTCCGAAAATCTCCCCCATTGCCTTGAGTGGTTGGGGATTAAAATTAGGAAGATAAGCACGATCGTTGTTATTAAGATATAAGATTCTACTCAAATATTCATAGCCAGCATATCCACATTTATTTATTTGCTCGGCAAGTAACTTTGCGTCCTCAATTCCTAATCCTCTCCTTCCTCTCGCATCCGCATCTCCTTTTCCGTCAAACCCTCCGTCTCCAGAAAGAATTACTTGAGAAGGATCAACGCCAAATGTTTCTATCTTTTTCATTCGGGCATAACCATGCAGAGATAAATATTGAGCAAGTCCTTCATCCATAATTTGCTTTGGATGAATGGGGTTTGAAGCAATCATCTTTTCTTTTGGAATCCCTGCTTTAAGCATGATATGAGTAAACCAACCATACCAATTAATCGCTCGCTCTGGCTGATCTGCCCAACCGATGACATCATATTCATTCATCACCCGATAAGTCGCATCCACTTTATACTGTGAAACTAACTCCACGATGGACTTCACATAATTCTTTTGAAGTCGCAACCACTCAGGATGAAAGCTCCAGAATCCATCGGGAATCTTCGGCACCTCTGAACGAGGGTTTGTATGCCTCTGAATGTTTCCAAGCCAGGGATAATAATACTTTGCCCAGGGAGCAGGTTTATCCTGTTTGATCGAAAAGAAACAATGGAAGTCACCACTTAACCCCATTCCATATTTCTCCAACCACATAAGGATAAGCTTAAGCCTATCCCAGCATGGTTCATTCTTCTGCTCAAGATCGTAAAAAGGAAGTGAAGGATTGTCTTTATATCCTGCTGTCCATTTACAGAGCTCCTTGAATAGAGTCGAGGAATTATATTTCCAAGCATAAGAAAAAATCATCCTTAGATCTGTCGCGCCATTTTTACTACAGGTTTCAAAAAAGGCCTCGAGGTCTCCATCGCAGTTAAGGGTGTCACCAACAAATACTAAAAGTTTCTTTTTCATCTTTCCCCCAAAATTTCAATATCTTCTTTATTGCCAATGATTTTGTTAAATATTCTTATATATCCATCTGGAAACAAATGTGCAAAAGAGCATGTAAAATTCTTATATTGTTTCTTAGTAGCGATTGGGCCACCATTTTCTAAATTACCAATAAGAAGATATTTTTTTCCTTTAAATTTTATTTTTATTTCATTACCAGAGAACCCAGGAAAGTCCATCGGCTTTACATTCTTGAAAATAAATTCTGCTATTCTTTTATTCATTTTTCCCCCAAATCTTTATCCTCAAAAAATTCCTTATACTCCGAGATTGTCTCTTCTGATACCCCAATCTTTGCTTCCGGCGCGGTGGACAGTAAGAGCAAATCCCTGCAAAGCGAAAAAGCATTGGCTTTCACATTGGCTATAGCTCTATCAAACGAGTCAACCCTGTAACTATTTGCAAGAGCATACTGCCTTTGCACCATGGCCTTAATTCTTTTTTCAAGCATGATTTTTTTAGATTTCATTTTTCCTCCTTGACTTCAAATAACACTACGGTCTCCTGAATCGTTGACTTCGGAATAGTCTGGCTTCTGCGAACCTTGTCACCAAATAGTTCGGGCGCAAGTGTAATGGAGCTTTCTGTCTCCTGAATCAAAAACCCTACAACCCAGGCATGATATAAAGGAAAAGCATATTTGACATCTGTCGGCCCATCATCAATAGACCAATCTTCGGCATAGACAGCCAGGACTTTCCTATTTGGGAATTCAATCATCTTCTCTCCTCATATATTCTATTAACTTTTTCCTTAATCTCACAGGATCATATCCAAAATATGAACAAATATTCTTAAACCCCAAAATATAATTTTCAGATTCCTTAGTATCGCTGAAGAGATAAATTTCAGCCTGCCTCTTTCTGGATTCTCTTTGCATCTTTTCATTTTTCATGGCTCTTGTTTTTGCTTCTTTAGCTTTTCCCCTATAGATTTTCGTATAATCTTTTAAAGCCTCTGCTAAAATCGCAAGCATTAGCCTTTCATCGGGACTCCTTTTTTTATCTACCCAAGGCATTTCTGCCTGAATACTAATCGTTCTTCCTGGTATTCCTGTTTTAATCTTTTCCTCCCTCCTCAATCTCTATATCAATATACCCTCGCCCATTACACTTATCGCATAGATACTTTTTCAAGTTTCCGCCACCAGCATCTTCCTCGATATATCCTTTTCCATTACATTCAGGACAATCCCTTGTCTCGCTCACCTTTTCCTCCCTCCTTCTCTTTTCCAGTCAATAATTTTCCTTCTGTGTATGCTTGATATAATGTCTTCTTCCCATTGAAGAGGTAAGGCAAAAAGATTTCTTGTGGATGGGCTTGCCCGGAAATAATCAAACTCAGTTGAGCATGAATCCAATCCTTGATAATCCCCCACGCAACCCTATAGGCTCGGTCATCCCTTTTCTTCATCGTATCCCTGCCATAATATCTGTGCTTTCCCGAATAAAGAACCGACTTCACGCCATTGACATTTGCAGGCAATTTAAAAATCTTGCCTTCTATTTTGAATGATAAAGCCCTTGCCACTCCATCAGACTGGTATTCTTTCAATATCGCTTCTGCTCCAAAAGAGCTTAACATCTTTTCAATCTCTGCTATGCTTTTCTCTGCTGAAATTTCAGTTGAATAATTTTTAATTGAAAATTTATTCATCTTTCCCTCTTCTTGCTTTTTTCACTTCGCAAGGTTGTCCACATTCAAGACAATAATGAATTCTTCTTCTTTCCTTGCTTACCCAAACCTCTGTCCTTACCAGCCTATCACAACACTTACTTTTCAGCTTTTTCATTCTGGCATCTCCTGAATCTATCCACATGAAGGACAGAGATTTTCCCATTCATCGCCAATCTTTTCGTTTTTCCAGCCGTTTTCTTTCATCTTAGCTAAAACCTCTTCAAAGGTTTCTGCTTCTGGAATATAAAGTTCTTCTTGACAAATATCGCAATAAACTACATAGCCAAATCCTTCTTCAAATCGTTCAATTGTCATCCTGGCATCTCCTGAATCAAAGGCACTCCCCAAATTTCTTTGAGATTGTTTTTAAGGAAGATTAGACAACCATCTCTTCTGGCTGCTTCAATCGCCCATTTTATCCAATCGTTCAATGGGTCGATTTTTTTGCCATGTCCAGTGAGCCTTCCGCAAATAACCCAATCAATTCCCTTGAAGTCTAAGTCTCCTGGTCTAATGCCCCCGAGCATCGGCTCTATCGAAAGGAATTTTTTCCTTGCTTTAATCTTCTTAAACTTTTCTACATCATCTTCCGAATAATCCCAAAGAAAGGTCATGGTCCTTCCGAGCCAAACATTCTCAGGCATTGGCCTGTCTATATTTTCAGGAAGTTTTGTAAGGATAATGAAAGTAAAACAGCGATTACATTCTATAATTTTAAATATAGTATCTCGCCATTCTTTCTTTATTTGAGGATCAAAAATCTCCATCGTTGAGCATACAAATATTCTTGAGCCAGCCCTTGGTTTAATCCGGTGAAGCCTATCTATTTCTTTTGGATTATCAAGATTAAACGATAACTCACCATTCCATTTAAACCTTTTATACATTCGCCTTGCATAGCAATACCAACAAACCTGGGGGCAGAGACCCTTGATGGGGTTCCAGGAATAACCCTGGCTTCCGTCAGGATTTTTCACCCAATCAATTTTTGTTTTCTGCATCAGTCTTCTTCGCTCAGTCTCGGAATCATAATGTCTTCCGGCGCCTTATTTTGGAATCTATTCCAGAACGTCCCAAACCCCATCTCAAATCCGATCTGTTCTAAGTCCTCGACTATTTTCTCAAGGCGCCCGTTGATGTTATCGGCCCATATCTTTAACTTCTGCATCTCAAGGGCGATCGTCTTGTTATCTTCCTTAAAATCAAATAGGCCAAGCTGTCGCTCCTTTATTTTCATCCCGAGAAAGAGAGCAAAAATAAAACTCAGGAGCCAAAGTAAAAAGAAAATAATAATCTTCCTCATGCTTTGTTCTTTTTAAACCGGGTCTATTTCTTTTTCTTGGTTTCTTTTGATTTAAGTTTCTCAGGAACAGAGGCTACATTTAGTGTATTAAATGCTTTTGTTAGATTTGCCTTTCTTTCTTCGAGTTCTTCAAGCTTCTCTTTCTTTTTCTCTACAGACTTTATTGTGCCTTTAATATCTTTTTCTATTGCTGTCCTCTCAGCTTCGATTGTGTTAATAATAAAATCCTTTTCTCCAAATAAATAAGCTTGACCTTTCATTATTTTTACCTCCTATAATTTAGGTTCAATTTTATATTTGGTATCTGCATAGATAAGATATTGCTCCCAAGTTCCCGGGGTTCCCTTTTCTGGGTTGCCAGGATAGAGAAAAGTCTTTGCATACTTCAAGAAGAAATGATCTGTGCCTTTGCTTTTTTCACATTTGAGATAACCAATTAAAGCATCATCAAGATAATCCGGATCAACTTTCCTTCTGCAAACCAAGAACATATACTTTTCCCTTGCCTTACCTTCATCCTCTTTTCTGGGATACCCCTTCCACCATCTTTGCCACCTTTTCTCAATTTCCTCTTCTGTGAGTTCTCGCCCATTTTTATGGGCATACATATTAACTTTACTTAACTTAACTTTACTTAACTTAACCCTGAGTTCTCCTTTAGTTGTCCTGGATTGCTCCAGGAGTTCTGCTGGAGGAGGAGGAATTTTAGATGGAGATTCACGATTTTCTCGTAAATTTTGCTCTTCTTTAAATCTAATAAGTTGCAAAAAGGAATCTCCCCCATTTTCATAAATAGTTATAAGTTTGTTTTCTTTCAAATCTTTTAAAAGTTCTGCAATTCGTTTATATGAATGTTTAAGTCTAGGAAAAATACTTCCTTTTACTACCTTGCTATCAGCAGAGAATCTTCCTTCAATATCAAGATGTGGAATTAGCCAAGTGTAAAGAAGCCTAGCTGAATCAGATTTTAGATTAGACAATTTTCTACTCATTGAAATTTTTTTCTTAAGCATACGACCCTCTGCCATCTATCTACCTTTCATCCTATCCAGCAAAATCATAGAACCTTTTTATTCCTTTGCTTCTCTATTTCCTCCCATGTAGTTCTGGCCTTTACTGATCCTAGAAGTCCCCCTATTAAAAACCCAAACGCGATACCGATGAAAATTATAATAAGATCTCTAATCATCAAACTCCTCCCTTTAATATTCCCCGGAAGAGAGAGGCTCGCCAAGGCAAAGGGTCACAGGAGATTTAAATTGATTGAACCTCTCTACCAATTTTTTTGGTTTGGACTTCCGGAGAATTATAATCAAGAGGAAACATTTTAGAGACGCGGGTCCGTGAAAGGAGGTGAGTCTAAGCCGAACCCTTATGTTTCCCCTATGATTCATTTTATCTTAACTCCCATTTTCTTCTTCTGAACCTTTTCTTTTGGCTCTTCTTTTTCCTGATCTTTTTCCCCACCAAGAAAAGTTATTATGTCAGCATTTACTTCTGAGTTTTTTATTTTCTTTCCACATTCACATTGATAATAATAATGCCTTAACTTACCTTCCACATAGATCCTTTTGCCTTTCTTAATATTCCTTTCTGCAAACTCGGCTAGAACGCCCCAACAAACAATGCTATGAAATTCTGGTCTAGGCTTACCCCCCTTCTTGAATAATTCATTTGTAACAAGATAAAAGCGTGTCAACTTGCCCCCTCCCTCGATTGCTTTTCTTGTCATCGGATCCTTGGTAACAAACCCAATAAACATAACCTTATTTAAAGAATTGAGATTCATTTCAATTAAAAAGGTGCTTCATCTTCTTCTTTTCTATTCTTTTTTTTTCCTTTTGGAGGAGGAATATCTTCTTCATCTTCCTCCTTGGCTTCTGATTTTGGGGCCCCTATTTTAAACGATATTTTTGCCAGCATCTTTGAAGGTTCTTTTCGGCTTGGTTCATGGATAATTGAAGCCTTAAAATATTTTCCCTTAACCTCAGTTTCGCTAATATGAACAGCCCCTCCTTCATCTTCTTCTCCTCCACAAAGAGTTAAAAGGATTCCAAATCTTTCATCCCAGGGTGGGAACGTATCTCTGAAATCATGCAAAGACCCATCAGGTGCTTGGGCTTTAAATTTGAAAATATAATATACCCCCCCTCCAGAACCCCTTCTTTTTTCTGGCTCATCAATAATTTTAAATGTATACTGGCCTTCAGCAAGTAATGGAAACTGAGAATCTTTAGGGTCATATTTCAGCATTATTTTTTCTCCTTTGATTTTCTTATTTCCTCTAAAGTCTTTAATCCTTCCTTTAATTTTTGGTTATCTTTAATGTCTTTTATAACTTCCCATGAATGTGTGCCAAGAATTTTCTCTAAGAGTTTAAACCTTGAGGTCTTTGATTCTTCATCCCTCCCTGGATAAATTAGATAAAGCTCATTTGAAATGCAATCTAATACCTGCTCTTTTATTCTTATTTTCTGATAACCGACATTCGAATCCCGAAAGATCTCTTGGCTGTCCCCCCGGCTGGTATCTATTGCCCTGTGTTTTCCTCCTATATTTAATCTCTCAATGTGTGGAAGAAAAGAATCAAAGGTAGGACTGTCAAAGAAACTAAAATTCATTCTATCGAATTTATCTTTGTTTACCCATGCACGATTTATCCACTTCTCCCCTATTTTTGGCCCAGTTCTGTGGAGCTCCATCTCTACTAAAAGGTTGCTTTCATAGCCAAGTTCTCCCTCTGCTTTTAATTTTGTTCCGACTTTCTTTAATTCTAAAAATCCTTCTTCATCTGGAATGTCCTCCCATATATCTGCGGACCGGCCACACACTATCATGTGGATTTTGCTATTTACATACTTATCGGCAAATTCACTTCTCCAGGTTTGTTTAAGTTCGGGCCAATGTTTTAATGCTATTCTTTTTATATCGTGTTTTTTTAGAAATGAAAAAAGAAACTCATTCCAGTAATGTGTGATGCTGTCAACTATTAATAAAAAGTTTTCTTTTTCTGCTTCATCTACTATATCTCCAAGGTCTTTAAATCTTCTTGTCTTTGCTACAGTAAGGCCAATTATATTTAACTCTTTTTTGAATCTATCATAGAGAAAATCACTTCCGCTTTCTGTGTCAGCATAAGCAATCCCTTTTGGTTTTTTCTTAGTTACTGTGCAGACATACTTCCATAAGCCCATAGCAATTAACATCGCGGTGTAGGACTTTCCAGATCCGGTGAGTCCATAGATTCCCATTTTCAGGTAGGCAGCTTCAAATTCAACTGGCTTAAGTATGTTTGGTTTTGTTACCTTTGCCTTTTGTTTTGTTGGTGCTACCATTAAACCTCCTTTCCAAAGTTAGATAGACAATCCTGGGGGCAGATGGTTGCGACTGTCCCTTATTCCTCCCGAGATACCGTCTCCAAGAAAAGCAAAACTTTCTTTAAGATATAACCCTTTAGCAACCATTGGGGTCAACCCTAAATTCAAGATATTAACCATTACTAGGAGTTCCCTTTACTACGACCTCGATGGGGATAATCTCTTCTTCATTTTCTTTTGTTGGAGGTGCTAGATTTTCTTTCTCAAATCTGAGCTCCATATCATCTAGCCTTGAGATTTCTTTATTGAATCCTTCTGTGATAAGTTTTACTAAAGTATTTCTCTGGTCAATCAATGAAACTTTTGTGCTTCTTACAAAATCCCTAAGCTTCTCAATTCCGTTTTTCATTTCTTTTTTCTCCATAAATATAAAGAGGCCGATAGTTGAAAATTAAATAATGTTAATCTTATTTTATGCAAAGGATAACGATGAAACGAGCTAAGTGAAAACCATTCAACCAATCCTCTAAAATAAGAAGAAAATAATTTTTTGTTGTTGTTCCAGTAATTTAAAAAATTAATTCTAAGCTGTGCTTTCATTGACTATCTTAAAGATTCGCTTATCTTATTAAGATGAGATTCTGAATCCCTTAAGATAATCAAAATTGTTTTTAATCTACGAATAATTTCGTCAAATATTCCTACCGGGGGTTCCTCTTTCGATTTTTCACATGCTTCAGAAAGCCCAGGTCCAGATAAAGAATCATCAATATGCTTTATTAGAATATTTATTCTTCCTCCTACTAAAAGAATAGACTCCAAAAGTTCAAAAACAGAATTAACTTTTGTTAATTTTTTAGATCCTTCGATGATTTCTACCATTTAATTTGCTCCTATTTATAGTTTACATAAAATAAATATGGCTCTTTTTTCTTGGGGAAATAAGGCAGGATTAGGATCTGTGTCGCATAAGGATTATTGTGTAAATTATTGTTTACAATCATAGTTCATCCAATCTTATTTCTTTTAATCCTAAAGCATAAAATATTTTTTTTGCTGATTCTAACCCTGGATTTTTATATTTCCCCCTCTCTATTTCGGCTATGTATACCCTGCTATACCCTGTAATTTTGGCAAGATACTCTTGAGTCCAGCCTAATTCTTTTCTTCTTTCGCTGATTCTCTGACTTAGTGGTTTCTTCACGAATTATTTTATACAATAAATAAAATCTGTTTGTCAAGTAAAATTTTTGCTTGACTTTTAAAATAGTTTTCTGTTAATATTAGTTGACAAAGGAGAGTTAGATGATTAAAAAATTAATTATTTCAATTATTATCTTTTTATTTTGCCTTTTGGCATATTCGATTGACCTACCTTTACAACAAGATAAAGATAAACTAAGCATTAAGAACCTTGATCTTTACTACCGATGGCTGAGATGGCAAGAACAACAAAAGACAAACGTTGATTATGGATATGTTCTTAATCAAACCCTTCGTGCAAATGAAAGTGAAACAGAAAAACTTGAACGCCTTAAGTCTGAGATTGAAGACCTTCGGTATAGTTTAGATCGTGACCTAAAATATAAATTAGATCAAATGAAGGGTGACATGGAATCTGAAATGATGAGGCAAAAGATAAGGTTTGAATCAGAAATGTTTCAGAAGAGACTAGAGATAGAGTCAGATATAAGGTGGGCTATTACAACAGACATGATATTTAGAAAAACCTTCCCTAATTATAAGCCTTACAATTCCTGGCTTTACTTTGCTTTATTGAGATATTTTTATTGATCTGGATTTACTTTAGAATAATAGAAAATTTTTTCTTTTTTCTTTCTTCCAGAAACCAATCAAAAACATAAACAACAAGATGATTTAAGCTAAGGCCATTCTGCTCGGCTATAGTTTCCAATTTAGATCTCAAATATTTTTTGCTCTCTGGCAGCCTTATCGCAAAATCAAAGGATGCTTGTTTTTGCTTTTCCATTTTTCTCCTTTTGTTTTATTATCTTCTTTCCACAGAAAGGACAATAAGATATTTTTATATATTCCCTAAGTGTGCTTTGTTCAAAGCCACCATTTTTGTATATCCCAATCAAAGTTCCACCTAATTTCCGATCTGCCCATTCTAATTTTTTACAACAAAATTTCATTTTTCCTCCTTTATTTTATTATGCTTATTAGTCTTCCTCCCTTGTCCTCATCATCAACAGCGTCTAGACAATAATCAATTGTCTCTCCTTCTAAAAACTTCTTCCCCCATGGAGTCACTTTACCTTGCTGAATTTTTTCAACAGCCTCTTCAACTGTTTCCGCTTCAACTTCATAAAGATAAACAACGGTTTCTTTTTCTAATGACGAAATTTTAAATAAAGACATTTTAAAGCCTCCTTTTTTTTCTTTTCTTACTTTGCTTTTGTTTTAACTTATCTCAAAACCCAACTTTGTTTTCGCTTTTGCCCTTTGCTTTCAATGCCCTTGCTTCTCCCCACTCGCTTGGTGTATAAATACAACAATCTTCGCCTTTATACTTTCTTAAATCTTGCTCGTCAACTGTGTCAATATCATAGTCAATCACTATCGGCTTATAACCTATGGGAATTCCATGGACGGCAACAACTAACCCTCCGTCAACAAAAATTTTAATTTCTTTTGGTCTCATAAATGACCTCCTTATTTAAAATAGTTTTAATTGACCTAATTCTTTTTTGCCTCTATCATTAGGATCATAACAAGCAAAGCATAATCTTTTCACTTTTTTGTTTATCACAACGGTAACAACATCTTTGCTTGCTCCGCAATCCTGGCAAGACCCAGAAAGATATGATGGATGAATAATACTTTTGCTGTTCTCTTCAACCCATTGCTTTGTGAGCTCTTTCTTTTGTCTTTTCTTTTCCCTTTCTAATCTCCTGGCTTCTCGATCTCTTTTCTTCTGCTCTATTCTAACCTTCCTTAACTGCCGATCTCTTTCCCTTTTGATTGTCCCCGGCATTTTGTGCCTTCCCATTTATGCCTCCTCTCGCTTTTCAAACTTCTCTGGCTTCAATCTTTTGAGAATCTTTTCTGATACAGAAAGGATTTTTAAGCTGGAATTTGAGATTTTAGTTTTATCCCCTCGCCAATGAGCAATATAAAATTTTGAGCCTTCGTTCTCTATCTCAAGACATGAGCAAACAAGATAAGCTGTAGCCTCAGCCTCGAGCTCTCGAATGTCCGAGGATAAATCTTTTTTTCCATGGTCGCAAAGGATATGGGCTATTTCATGGACAGCAGCACAAACCATTTGAGCAGGATTATCTCTTTGAGATATTTTGATTGAGCTATTTCCATCAGTTGAACCGTCCTCTAAACCGTTTGAGATTTTAAATTGAAATTCAGGAAAATCTTTTTTGATTTCTTCAATGGTAATATTTCCATTTCCCTTAATAAGCTGGTTTCCTATACTGAGGGGCTCTCCATCAGTTTGGGAAATATCGAACACACAAACAGGGAAAAAGAAAACCAAACTCTTTTCCTCGGTTTCCTCCACCTGGCCAGTCTCTTCATTCTTCTTTTCTTTCTTGATGGATTTAAAACCTGGGGCCATTATCCAGATTGCTTTCTCTCCCTTCTTGACATGCCTTTTATTTTTCTTCCATTGATTGAATCCAGCGCAGATTGTCGCTTCATGTTTCTGAGCCCAGATCAGTAACAAGTTATGGAAGCTATAAACATGAAAGCCATTTCTCCAGCGGTCCGCAAAGTCTTTAATCTTTTCTGGATCGGTGACGAGTTCGGAGGATAATTGTTTGAGTTTCCCTAAAAGATATTCTTTTTTATCTATTTGGTTTTCATTCATTCTTCCTCCTTTTGATTATTTTTAAAAATATAATGACTATCAAAACAGCCACAATGCGGACAAAACTCAAGAGGATGAGACCTCGCTTCTCCTCTGAAAAATTCAATATTCTGTGGATGTTTGCTTTCAAACTTCCTATCACAGCGATTGCAATTTAATATCATTTTTCTTCCTATTTAAATAATGGTTGTTCAATCAAACCTTTATCGCCAATAGAATAATAGCCTTGAGTCCCTACAATGATAAAATCTGTAACTGGGATGCCTAGAAGAGCTCCAGCTTTTACTAACATTTTAGAAGTTTCAATATCGGTGTTAGAGGGTTCGGGGTTTCCACTCGGGTGATTGTGAACGCAGATAATACTGCAGCTA
>Ga0315296_10000378_pt1 | contig 41017 bp, 65 predicted proteins | sample YL17G14_18_MG_FD_203921 | JGI IMG/M metagenome (GOLD analysis project Ga0315296, IMG submission 203921) | Sediment microbial communities from Yellowstone Lake, YNP, Wyoming, USA - YL17G14_18 | ecosystem: Environmental > Aquatic > Freshwater > Lake > Sediment | place: USA: Wyoming | collected... | reverse complement strand
TGGCAGAACTCGGCTACCGCAAACTCCCCCAAGCCAAGCCACCATTATTGAGTGATGAGGAGCTGGAAAACCTGAAAACAGAATATGAGAAAATCTTAGAGGTTGAGTGGCATCCTACTGTTCTCTATTTACTGGCTGTGGTAGCCCAAGCCCAAAGGGAAGCAGATATTAAATTCTATTCTATGGGGAAGCCACCATTCTCACTGGGATTTGTTGATGAATAGAATCAATGGAGGTGAATAATGTTAACCAAAAAGGAAGTTAAGGAAACACTTAGGTCATCATTAAGGAAGGGTAATGAAGCCTATGATGAGGCTATTTCTAAGGCTAGAGAAATCCGTGGAACAAATGCAAAGGAAGCATGGAAAACTTACAGGGAAACTATCGCCAAAATAGTGAAGGAGGTTGGAAATGTTAGTGGAAAAATACAAAAAGGAGGTTAGCCAATGCCCTGTATGTGGTTCAACCGAGAGATTATTTGAATCATTAGGCAAACAACTGAAGGAGGCTGGATTAGCCCAGGAAGGATTTGCGTGTTGTATGGATTTCAAGCAAGGTGTGATAATTGATAAAAGGAGCCAAATACCTATAGGTTCAGAAATTCCAGCCTATAGGGTGATGGTTGATGTTTGCCTTGACTGCCATACTGTCTATGCTGTCCTCATTGAGGTTACATCAGCTAAGAAGGTTATCAAGCCCTTGGTTCCATTCACTCCTATCAGCACTTCGTAGCTGTCAGTCGCTATCTAGCTATGCACTAGACAGCACACAGAGCTTGACAAAGCGTAGCTAATATGATATGATTAGATTGTATCACTTAATCAAAGAGGAATTGAATGGACAGGAAAGCATTTACGGTTAGATTACCACCAGACCTAGTTAAAGCACTTAGGATTCAAGCTATAAAGGAGGAAAGGAGAACCAATGAGATAATTGAGGATGTGTTAAGTAGATATTTAATGTTAGAGGAGGAAAAGAATGAGGATAGTAATTGATGAGGTTTTTGATGATTTTGGTGGAATAGTCCCATCTGTTAGGGTTGAAAGTGATTTGGGGGATGCACCAGAGGATGTGGTAAAAGCATATCTGGATATAAAAAAGGCAATAACAAAAAAGGAGAAAGGACAAACAAATTGAGTGAATTAACACAGCAACAGGTAATAGACCAACTTAGAACCAGAGGTTATGAGACAGGAGGATTTGGAACACCACTGAGGCATTTCAAAGGGAAATTGGATTCTATCACAGGTAGCATGGTCAAGAGAGGTAAGATGCCACAACCCAGATTAGAGGTTGTCTATACCTTCTCTGAACTTGAGGTTATAGAGTCCAGCGAACCTTATCCATTCCCAATAGCCCAAGTCAGCCTACTACATTCTAATAGGGTTAAGAGTGCTATGGGTGTTCTTGGTGCCTCAATAGACAAGGTTATCAATGCTGGTTTGGATGAGAACGCACCACAGAGCCAGGTAAAGAACCAAGACTTTCTAATTGGTAAAGTTCAGGAATGGCAAATAACTCCAGGACATATGATGTGGAATGCGGATACTAACACCGAAACACCAAGAGATTGTTGGGAAGTAATTAGTGTTGAAGGTGCTGGTTCTACACCAAAGAAGGGAAAGGCTGGTGCTACGGTTGGTATTACCTCAATAACACCTATCCAACAAGCCATCAACCTATTGGATGGTAAGACCCAGCAACAGTGGAATAATATTGTTTTCCAGGACCCAGTAGTTAAAGGTGATAGTAACCTTGTCAACAGTATTATCCAGGGAACATTCATTCCACCACTAGAGGCGGCAGGTATGGTTACCAAAGATGATGACAGTGTGTTCCATATCAAGAAATAAGGAGGATATAAATGGTTGAGGAACGGAAAAAGAGAGCGTCAGAGCAGGTAATGACACAGCCCTTGCCATCAATTCTGGACTGGATGGTAGACCTAACTCAAAAGGCAGAGGAGGCAACAACTGAGGCAAAAGAAGCGGCTATGGCAGCAAGGTTAGCTGGTGAGAAGGCGGCTGGTGAAGCTGCTAGGGTGGCTGATGCCAAGATAGCTGGAATGGCTAAAGAGGTTGAAGCCAAAAGAGCAGAGTTAACCAAGTCTATTGGTGAAGTATCTGATGCCATAGACAACTTGCGTCTATGGATTAAGGGTGAACTGGCACTAATATGGCAACGAGTAGATGAGGTTAATAGGAAAGCTACCAAGTTAAATGATGGTGTCGTAGCTGCGGTAGATGCCTTTAATAAAGAGATTACTAGACCTTAACAACTAAATAAATGCTCGCTGGTGTCCTGAGAGTATCGGCGTAGAAACAGGGGAAGTTTGCCGAGCCAGCGAGCTTGCCAGCTACCTGAAAGGGCAGCAAGCTGCGGATGAAAGACTCCGTAAGCGAAAGTGGGCGAAGTTACGGCACTAGCTGGCAAGAGCCTGAGCCGAAATTCTTTTTTAAGCTGAGTAGGCTCAGGCAAAGCTAGGGTGAGGATGGCAGAAAGAATTGCACCATTGATAAATGGGTCTGAGTAGCGGAGGACAGTTAATCCTTGTTAGCTGAATCAGTCTGGGTTACCCCTGAGAAATCAGCTTAGTCCCAGCCCTCATCCTAGAAGGAGAATAAAAGGAGATTAACTGTGTTAGAATGGTTCCAATGTCCAGATAATAAAATAATCCCAATCAAGGATTGTTTATCCAAATGCCGAATGGATGAACGGTGTCTTACACTACCAACATTAACCATCATATCCACAGAACGGGAATGGAAAGGAGTTCCTAGCACTACCCAACTACTTAATGGCACCATGATGGAGTTCCTCAAACTGACCCAACCCTACACGGTTAATCCTGATAAGCGTGCCTTTATGTTGGCAGGTATTAGGCACCATCAACAGCTAGAATTGGCTGCTAAGGAACTAGGATTACCAGCAGAAATAGCCCTCAGTATTGATAGGGATATATTTGACCTATTAGAATTGGAGGATGGTCATTTAGTCCTTACCGATTATAAACTATGGGGTAGCTATAGGGTAGCCAGAGCTTTGGGTATAGTTGAAGTTGGTAAACAACCAGACTACTATTGTCCGCACTGTAGCCCAGGAGATAAATAATGGCAACACATACCAAATATTATGTAGATGAACCATGTATACTGTGTGGTAAAATCAGACCTGTCAGGAAAGATTTACTGAATAACCCAAAATATATTGGTTTTTGTAGGTCATGTGCAGGTAAATATTCAATGGCTCTAATACTGGGTAAGAGGATACAAAGTAATGAACATCATCCTACATGGAAAGGTGGAAGGCATGTCAATAACTTTGGTTACATGACTACAAGAATAAAAGGCAAACGGTATTTAGAACACAGGTTAATCATGGAGAAAGTTCTAGGTAGACCATTAAAAGTTAATGAGATAGTTCACCATATCAATGGTGATAAGTTAGATAACAGACCAGAAAACCTTAGAGTTATTGAAAGGAAAAAGCATAGTCCTAGCTATACATTAGGTTATAGTGAGGGACTCCAGGCTGGCTACAATAAGGCTATGGAGGAGTTAAATGCCAAAGTGTCCTAAATGTGGAACTGAAATGGTGCCGAGATTATACCGTTCATCAGGTAAGTGGGGCAAGGCTGGAGACCCTAAGATGGTGCCAGTATTCCAGCAAATGGTTGACAAGGCAGATAATTGGGAAGAGGAAATGCAACTCAACCGCTACAGGATAATGTTGGAGGAGAGAGGAATAACTATTGGCAGGATGCAGTTACAAGTTACTGTTAGGGATGGTGGATTAGCCATAGCCACATCAAGAGGTATCACTAGGAATACTTACAGAATACCAATTAGGAAATTGGATAATAACCAAGTCAATGAATACTTCAATCTTAAAACCATCCAACTTACATCAGCATTACTCAACGGAAGGTATGATACCCCTTGTAATGATAGGGAATGTTGGGAAGGAGCAAGATGTAAAGGTTATTGTGATGTAAGTCATTTTTGTCCAAAAGGATTACTATATCAACAGGAGGAATAAATGGATATTTATGATGCTAGGAAACCACTACAATCAGCCGTGCTTACGGGGAGGATATACCTGACGGTTAAGCAGGAGACAGGTGAGTTATCACTCTACCTTGATACTGGTTATGAGGTAAGGTTAAGTGCTGATGAAGTTAAAAAGTTGTATGAGGATTGGACACCAACTGGTTTAATAGAGGAATAAGATGAGTGAGGATTATGGCAAGCGGTTACAGCAGGAAATAGATGAGGAAGCCAAAAGGTTATATCGTGACAAATATGGTAAGCGTAATCCTGATACCTTATCATCAATGGAATTGGATAGCATTAAGATTGAGGCAGCTAGGAAAGTAATAAAAAGGAGGATAGGGAAATGATAATGGGACTGTGGGGTGAGGATAAATCCTGTAAAACTACCTTAGCATTGACATTCCCTAAACCATTAGTGGTAATGGAGTTGGATATAGGTGGTTTCAAACGAGCCATTTACAGGTTCCAGAAGGAATATGATGAAGGTCTGATTAAATATGAGGCTTATCCTCTACCATTCCCAATCGGACTATTAGACCCAACCAAACTAACTACCAGACCCAGCAAGATAATTGTTGGAATAAAGGAACTATTTTACAAATTTGCTGTTAGTTTCCTCAACCACCTGAATGATGATACGGCTACCATAGTAGTGGATACAGGCACACTACTTTACGAAATGACCTGCACAGCCTACCTTCAGGAAAAGCAGGAAATCCAATTAGATACTAACGGTAATTTACTACCTGGTGAAAAATCATTGAGGGTCAGCCTAACACCAATAGAATATCGGGAGCCATATATCAGGATGAGAGGATTTATCTACCATGCCAAAACAAAGGAAAAGCATTTGGTATTAACCCACCATGCCACTGATGAATACGGACCAGTTTTACAGAAGGATGGTGGTATAGCCGAGGCTAGGACAGGTAAAAGAAAGCGTCATGGCTGGGAACAGCTAGGTGATAGTGCGGATGTGATTGCCCAGACATATTGGGATAGTAAGGACAAAGCACCATATTGTAAGATTGAATTGGCTGAGGTTAAGGGATTGGAAGGTATGATATTCAAAGAGCCAACCTTTGACAAGATTAACCAAACCATCAAAATGTTGAAAGGGATAGGATAATGTCAATCCTATTGGATATTTTTGAGCCTGTTGAGGTAGAATACCTAATAGCCCAATCTGTTCCTGTTACCAGATTATCATTGAATTCTAAAGGAATTGCTGATTATCTATGGTATGCCTTTGATAATCATAGGATTCAGGTAGAAAGGAAACAGATAAACGAAATTCTAGGTGGTATGGATAAGGTAGAGGAACAACTCAGGAGAGAATTATCTAATGGGGTAGAGGAAACTCTATTACTTATTGAAGGTGTTTGTGAACCTATAGCAGGATTAAAGATAGCTACCCAAGTTTGGCACAAGGCTAGGGATAAAAACATTATGATTCCTGGCAGAGCCTATAATTGTAGTTACACTGGTTACCAAGCCTGGCTCAGTCAACTGGATAAGTGTGGGATAACTATTGTCCAAACCTTTGATTATACTGCTACGGCTATGGCATTGGTAGCCTTGTATCAAAACGCTCAAAAGGCAGAACACAAAACTCTTAGACGGTATATCAAGGATAAAATCTACATTGAAACTTTCAATCCCCATGTTTTGAACCTTATGTCTGTGGAAGGAGGTGGAATAGGTGAAGAAAAAGCTAAGGCATTGATTGACCGTTACGGGACATTCTGGTATTGTGTTAATCAGGATGCTGAGGATTTAGCCGAAACGATGGTGGGTAATAAGAGATTAGGATTAGCAACGGCTAGAAGGTTATTAAAGGCTTTAGGGAGGAATATTTAATGGAACGCAATTCAATTATTGGGAAGAAATTCCACTTCGGTGAATTTGAGTTCACCAATCTTATCAAGGTTCTGATTAGAGCCTATCGTTTTAGGAATAAGAACCAGAGTCCAGAGGCTATCGTTATGCCTGATATTAAAAATGTAAATGGTGTAAAGATAGAATATCCTAAAGGAACAACCAAAGCTGTTAAGGAATCGGTTAATGAGTGAACCAAGTAAGGAGATAGTCAACCTAGTAGTGGCAACAGTTGAGGATATAGCTAATGCAAAAGGTTACTCATCCTATCCTAAAGAGTTTGAGGTTATTATGGTATTAACAGCCTTAATGATAGTGAATGAGGCGATTAACAAGAAATTAAAGGGAAAGGTATGGATAAAGAATGAACCTAAATGATGTAGGCGAAACGGTTGAGTTTATCACATATCAGTATGGTAGATACTGCACCAATCCAGTCAAGGTTTTAATGGGTATCAAAGCTCCTAGAGGACAGATGTTCCTATTTGATTGTATAGTATGTGGGACAGGTAGAGAGTATTTCTATACCACAGAGAAGTGTAAGGCTATTAAAGCATTTATGGAGGAACATTCTAATGACTAAACCAAGGAAAACACCTAAACAGTTGGCTGAGGAGCATTGGACATGGCTTGAATCAATTCTTTACCAACAAAGATTGATGGAGAAAAAATTATTTATAGATGCCTTCGTTCATGGATATAAACATGGTAAGGATGGCAGGGAATGACTGAACCAATCAAAATAGAGGAAGCTATAGAGATACTTAATAAGTCTGCCAATGGAGTTACTACCTTCAATGATAAATACAAGGAGGCTTGCGAAATGGCTGTGCGTATAATGGTGCTAGTTAAACAAGGTAAAATAACCATAAAGGCGTTTGAGGATGGATAAGACCTTCGCTTCGGAATACCCAAGAACCTCTGAGGGTTGGATAATCTTCCCTGATGATGTTAAGTGGAGGAAATCATTATTCCCACCAGAGGTAATGAAGCACCTAGCCAAGATGCAGTTATATCTGGAATGGGAACTAATCAAATATCTAACAGTCCCTGGTGATATTATCCTAGACCCTATGGCAGGGACAGGAACTATTATATTAGCTGCAATTATGGACAGAAAAGTTATCTGTATTGATATTGAGGAAGGTTATAACAAAATACAGTATAGGGTTTTGGAACATTTGAGAAGTTTCCATCCTGGTATGGCAAATGTTACCTTGATACACGGTAATTGTAAATTGATATTACCAATACCTTGTAATCATATTATCTTCTCCCCACCTTATGCTGGTGCCTTCAAGCCAGCCAAGAAGGTATCCAAGTTCGTTGAAGATAAATACAGGGTTGATGAGGAGGAATATACTGAATATGCTAGGACTACAGGTAATGTAGGATTGCTAAATACCTTTTTATATAACCAAACTATGGAGAAGGTTTATAAACTGTGTTACCAAAGTTTGCCTGTTGATGGAACTATGTCAGTGGTTACCAAGGATATAATAGAAAATGGACAGCGGGTATTCCTCACCAAATGGATTGATAAGGTTTGTAAAGAAATTGGATTCGTTCAGCAGGATTGGTTTAAGCATCAGATAATGGGAGGACCTTATCAAGATATAAGAAGGTCAAAGGGTGAAGAAACGGTGGATGATGAGGACATAATTATTTATAGGAGGATAAAATGAGACCTAGTTGGGATGAGTATTTTTTGAATATAGCTAAGGAGGTGGCTAAAAGGTCAACCTGTCCAAGAGCATCGGTTGGAGCAGTAATTGTGAAGGATAACAGAATCCTATCCACTGGTTATAATGGTGCTGCACCAGGTGAGCCACATTGTTATGATGTTGGTTGTTTGATGGAAGATGAACATTGTCAAAGGGCTATCCATGCAGAAACAAATGCGGTAGCACAGGCAGCCAAATTTGGTATTGCTATCAATGGTGCCACCTTATATTATCGGGATAGTCTAGGTAGACCTGCTGAGTCCTGTGTAAAATGCTCACAGGTAATGAAGGTTGCTGGTATAATAAGGATTGTAGGTAAATAATGTATTTTGCCCAGGATGCAGAACACTTGTTCTACTATATGGGTGAGGTAGAACCATACCGCAATATCCATAAAGACCTATTGGTTGATAATCCACCTAAACTAATCTCCGTAGATGTGGAAACTATCAGCCTCAAGGAAAGGATTGCTATTGGTGTAGGAATATCCATCAAACCTAATATCAGCTTTTACTTCCAATTATTTCCTGAACCATCACCAGCTACTCCTTGGCACCTACTAAAAGACCCATCAGTAGTTAAGGTATTCCACAATGCTTTATTTGACCTATCAGCATTGAGGGAGTATGAGATTGATAATACCAGTGTATTGGATACCAGTGTTATGGCTAGATTATTATGTTACCCATTTGCTGGGTTGATGGAGCTATCACCAGTCCATAAGATGGAAGTCCACGAGGTTAAGGAATACATACCTAAAGGTGGAACCATGCTAGATGTTCCACAGGATACCGTTGCCAAGAAATGTATGCAGGATAGTGGAGCTACCCTTAAATTATATTATGAATTTTGGGAGGACATAAACAAGGATTACTTCTCGGTGGAAATGCAACTTATCCCTATACTGATTGAAATGTCCAATAGAGGATTGTTGATTGACCAGGAAACAAGACAAGAGATAGAGGATGAACTAACTTATTGGGCGGATTATTACTTTAGCCTGTGTGATGAGGTTGGATTTAATCCAGGCTCACCACAGCAGGTAGCCTACACATTGGCTAAACGAGGAGCGTATAAGGTATTCCATAAATTACCATTCACCAAGGATAGAGGTAGAGGCAGTCTTTCAAGTGATGTGGAAACATTGAAGAAGATGGATGACCCATTAGCCTCTATTGTTTTGGAGTATAGGAATTATTCCAAACTCCTCAACACCTATATCAAGCCTTGGGCACATGATAGCCGTGCCTATACCAGATTCCATTTGGATGCTATTACTGGCAGACCTAGTTCTACCGATAGGAATATGCAGAATATACCAGGGAAGTTTCGCAAGGATGGTAGTGAACACCCTTGTAACTGTAGGGGCATACTCCTACCAGATAATGAGGTGTGGACTGATGTGGATTGGGAGCAACTAGAGCCTAGAGTTCTAGGTTATCTTTCTGGCGACAAGGAAATGCAATATATCTTTTCCTTGCCAAAGTTTAATTCGGATGGTAGTAGAAATGAAAACGCTGATATTCACTTACAGGTAGCCAATTTTATGAATGTGGAGAGGAGATTAGGCAAGACTGTAAATTTGGCTATGACCTATGGAGCCACTGATGAGACCTTGATGGAACATTCAGGTATTAGGAGTCCTGAAAGGGTTAGGCAATTAAGGATTATGTGGGGTAAAAAGTTTCCACAAGCTATGGATTGGATAGATTCTAGGCAGGAAGATGCTTTAAGAACTCATAGGGCTAGGACAGTATTTGGTAGGAATATCAGATTACCTACTGAGGAAGAGGAGAGCATTGATGGTATTAGAAGGAAGGCTATTGACTATCCTTGTCAAGGTAGTGCTGCGGAGATATTAAAGCGAGGATTGATTCTTACCAAAGATTTACCAATACCTTTACAGGTGCATGATGAATTGTTGGTTGATGGATTCTTTCCTGATTATGTATTTAAGCCATTGGAGGAAATAGCTCCTTTCAGAACCCCTGTGGAAGTTAAATACCTACAGCGTTGGGAATAGATAAAGGGCTAGGTTATTGCCACTTCCTAGCCCTTACAGCTAAAGGTTAGACCTGCTACCACATATTACTTGGTCAGGACTCCTTCAACCGTCTAATCTCAAGCGGGCTGTTTTAATGGAATTGATGATGTCCGCCTTCTGTATTCAGCCTTGCTTTTTAGGATTTGGTGGAACTCATTAAGTCTATTTAATCCCTCAGTCCTGAATCTATCTGATAGGACCAAATCACCATTGGCTGCCTCACTATAGATACCAGCCTCAGCCAAATATCTATCTATCCTTTGTAGGTGTTGCTGGGCTTCGGAGATAAACCCAGCGGCTACATCACTCCAACCACTAGCCTGTGATGTATAGGTTGATAGATTGCTTAACCTTATTCCAGCTTCTTGGATGTAAGCCATAGCAGCAGCAATCCTGGCGTTGGCTATATCTACCCTAGCTCTGGAAAAATCAGCATAGTTTTCAGCTACCCTAGAACCTAGATTAACCACATTGATTTTATCATCACCTGCCTCGGTATATGCCTCAGCACCTACATTAGCCTTGCCAAGGTCGGTAGTAGCCACCGCATTTAAGTAGGTATGGGCATTTGTCAACGAATCTACCATGGCATCCCTTAATTCGGCTATATCAGTGGTTAGTTTGGTTAACCAATACTGGGTATTCTGATTGGTATTAGTTTCTAGGTAGGTTATCACCTTACCTATAGCTGTGGCAAATGAGGTATGAACCGCTGTGATATAACCTAACTCAGTCCTTAGACTGGCAAGGTCAGTAACAGCCTGCTGTTCATACTGTTGTGCTTCTATCAGCAAGGCATAACCACCAGCACCTATAGCAATTACCTCATCCAATACTGATGGATAACTGGCAGGACTTCCTTCACCTGGAGGGAAATGCATCCTTTCATAGTAGATGGCTAGATGTTCGGTAGTGGTGGACATTTCCTCTTGGGATTTACCAGTTACCTTACTGGCTATATACATGAAGTCCCCAAACATATTGAAGGCAACAAATTGCTGGGGCACTTGGTCAACAGGATATTCTACCCTTTGGATTCTGGTAACTACAGGCAATAAGGAACCAATATTGATACCTAATCGGGATTTGGTATAACTAATTAGGTAGGCTATTCCTGCTGCCATACCACCAATATAAATAGTGCTTGTGGCTATGTGGGTTGCTGCTGTAGTTCCTGCATAACCACGGGTAACAGTAAGGGTAACTGTGGTTACAGCAGTAACCAACATTACCTCACTATCAATACGGATTTTTGTTCCAATAGGAAGTTTGGTTGAAGCATCGGCAGAACAGGTAACAGAGGTTCCATCCGTTGTAGTAATTACTGAGGCTGTTAAACCTGAATCCTCACTAATAAATTTGATGGCTCCATTGATAAAATCCATCCTGTAGTCAGTATCCCTAACAAGGGTAATGGCTGTCCCAGTGGCATTAGTAACTACCTCACTTTCAGGTCTGATTGGTTTATTGGCTATGAATATAAATGAATCATAGGCATTACCAGTTCCTATGCTAATGGTATCACCTGCTGCGGCAGAGCCAGCAATATTGTTTACCTCAACTTCGGTAATCCTCTTGAAGTATAATTTACCTTGGTAGGCTACTGCTGTTACCCTTAAATCCTTTAGATACCAACTCTCCTCAATGTAGTTACCATCCTGGTCATAACCTTTCACTATGATGGTTAGGGCTGTAACCGAATAGTCAGCATCAGTCAAGGTAACCGTCAATCTCCTAGGAACTTCAGGAGTGTAATCAGTTATGGTTAGTAAATCACCATTGGCTAATAAATTCAGGGTTATGGCACCTGTTATGGCTGTAGCACTAGCCGCTGCTGGCATAGTAATACTTTCATCAGTAACCGTGAAGGATAATGTTTCCTCGTAAATCTTCTCCAATGGCATATAACGGCTAAGGTCATTTACAGCCTTTTGGATACATCTGTTCAATTCACCATCAGCCCAGATGGTTCCTGGGTCTTTCAAATCAATCCTAAGTAATGTCCTAAATTGTGGAAGCGTTAATCCTTGCATCCTTATCCTCCTTTATTCCCACCAATTCTTCCTTTGTTCCTGTGCTATGGCTAACCTCCGTTGGGAATTGGTAGTATCAGTAATCCGTTTAATGGTAATAATAGACATTGGTGGAGCATTGACCAACTCACCAATTTTACTTCTGGCTCCCATATTGGTGTAGGGTGGTTTGCTTAATAAATTTAATAGTAACCCATCCATTTAACTTCCCCTCCTATAATACCTAACACATTCATATATGGTATAACCTAGAATACCAGAATAGATTATTAGCTCGGCTAACCTAATGCTGGCTATATCCTCATATAACATCAATTCTCCACCACTTAGGTATAAGCATAGGAATATAGCAAAAGCCAACCCAGCAAGCCACAGCATCAACATCTTAGTTATCATATTCCTAATCATGGTAATCTTGCCTCCAAAGCCTCAACCTTATCAGCTAATTCTTGGACAGCTTTTATTAGTAACCAAATTTGACCTGAAGCGGATACTCCAGTAGCAGGTTCATATTTAACCATTGGTTCCTTTAATCGCTTCTCTATCCTATCAATATCTTTAACCAAGTGTTCACGTCTTTCAAAATTTACCTCAGTTTCAAGTTCCTTTATATGTGCTTCCATAGTATCTTGGAGTCTTTGCCTGCGCTGTAGATTTATATTATGGGCTTCATCTGCTTCCTTATAATCTTCCTCATCAGGAATATCAAGAATCTCAATAGGGAATGAATCCTTATCTTCAAAGGGAAGAGTTAGCGAACCTCCCGCCTTCTTTACTTTCCTTCGTGTTATCCTTCCCAAATGCTCCTTATCAACATCCTCAAGGGTTACTAATCTATCAATTTCCTTCATTTGACGGAGTTTCCGTAGAGGATTATCAATTATAGGTAAGGGACATTTGTAGTTGAGAGCTACACAGTGGACTGTATCGTAGTAATTGGTAGCACTACCAAGGTTTAGTCCCGCAGGGTCAGTAGGTCTTATTGTTGTGCCACTAATATATAGGTATGCCGAATCTACATAAAAACCACCTTCAGGATTCATACCTATGTAATCATTAGAATATAACTCAAGTGCGTTAGCCGTAGGAGCTACTGCTGTCTTCCCTGCTGTTATAGATACACCATAACTAGATGACGTATTGCCTATTTTCAAATCACGAGCACAGAGTAATTGCAACCCCGTATCAGGAGAGCCAGCTATAAGAAGTCCCGCAGCAACGCCATCAATATAACCTTTCTTGGTAGCACCATAGTAGAAATCAATATACTGACCAGTGATATGGCAACCAGAATAATCAATGAGGACATTCCCACCACCACCCTTAACGGTAACACCATCAATAGTCCCAGCGGTTAGAGTTCCACAATTTGCTGTCAAGGCTGATAGGGTCATACAGGTAATAACATCGGCATTTAGTAATGGTGCCTTACCAGCAGCAGGAATAATCAATGCTGTTGCACCAGTTTCCAAGCCAGGAGCTACAAAGGCTACCAAGCCATGGGTTGGAGCCACGGTGTCATCAAAGGTGGTAGTATAAGTCAGGGTAGCACTACCTTCAGTGAAGTATAACCAACCAGGAGCGGCTATAGCCACATTAGTTCCAGCACTTATAGTTAGGGATGAACCATCCTTAAACTTAATACTTCCTGCTGCCCAACTAATGTGGTTCTTATCCACCGAACTGAAGGTTAAATCACAAACATAAGGTTGAACCGACTTCCATAACTGCCAAGGATAAACTACCTTTCTCAACACTACAGGGTCTTTGGGAGTGGTTATGGATATATCCCTTATATCCCATTCAACGGCATCAGGAGTTGGTAGGAAAGCACCAGCCCTCTCTAGCAGCCCACCTAACCTCAATTCTATATTGTAGATTCCATTCTCAGGGTCATAGATATGGTCTATCCTACCTACCCTACCAGTAACCGTTACATTGGCTCTGGTATCAACAGCCTCTATCATATCATAGAGTTCCTGAGCACAATTCATTGGTGCTACTATTCTACCTTGATTAGCCTCGGCTACCCGTTGGGCTATCCAGGCTGTAGCCCTAGCCAAAGCCTCAGCATTAGATTGGATGGTTGGATTAACCTCAATGGTGGTAATGGCTCCAAAGGCAGCCACCGAACTATCATCATCATCCGTGCCGTAGTAGCTATAGGTTTCTCCCGTAACTTGTGGAAGATTATCCACCATAATCACAGTATTAGGAATTATCAATCCTCGCTCCCTAATATCTACGAAAAAGGCGTGGTCGGAATCATAACTATATTGGGCAGCGGTAGCAGTATTCAGATATAGGATATGGAGCTTATCGTCATTCTCCAACCTAGCACCACATTTAGACATTTGGAGTAGTTGCCTAACTATGGTTCTAACCCTCTCACCAATATCCGTTGCGTAGAGTGGTGAATAGGTATTTATAGTGGCAGCAGGGTCATCGGAGTCTAAGGTTATTCCAGTTAATATCCCACTGGTTATTGAGGTTAATATCTGTAGGATGGTAGTATCTCGGTTCCAACCTCCACCACCAGCAGCCGATTGGGCAGTAATGGTTATCCCAGTTACCTGAGCACCTGAGGTTCCACCTGTAACTGTTTCACCAGCGGAGAAGGTTCCAGTTACTCCTATAACTATAATGTAATTACTACCTGCTCCCCAAACTTTACCTGTAGCATTTGATGTTCCTCCAGTTACAGTTTCTAATTGGGTGAATAATCCAACCATAGTTCCTGATAACTTTTTACCTGCGGCTATAACAGTGGATGCCGCCATGATAGCCCAATCATCAATACAGGTAAACTCGGTTTGGAGTTCACCCTCCATAGAAAGGTCTCGTTGGTAAAGAACATAAACCCTGCGGACATTATGGTATAAATTACCACTAGCTGTATTGTAGCCAAAACCAATATCAACCTTGTAACCACGAAGGTTTAGGGCAGTAAAGTGTCCATCATAGTTGGCTAATCTGAGGGTTGCTCCACCACCATAAGGCTCCTCCCAATTATAAACATATTTAATTCTGTTGGTTGCATCCGCAGTAGTATAGGTATAATTGGGAGTATTCCAAAACAGCAACCGCAGGTATGGAGTCCTCGTGGCTGCTCTCTGGGCTGTAGTCAGGTCTGCATAGGAACCAGTCAAACTCCGCATTTGGCAACTCCTTTATAGCGGATTAATTCCTCTCACATAAAAGGTTCTAGCCCCTCCAGTTTGGGCTGCCCCAAGGATAAGGGTTACAAATCTAGCACAAATGTTCTTAAACAGGTTCATCCCAGCGGTAGCCCTGGCTGTGATAGTATTAACAAAATCACCAGTGGCACCATCATTGAAGGTATAAGCCTGAACTGCAGTATCACCACTTACCCTACTAGGCTTAACCGTTATGGTAGCAATATCCAAAGCTGGATTATAAACCTGTATATCCTCAAATTCGCTACCTAGGTCAGTTTCGCTGGAGGTAGTCCCGCTTGCAGCTATAGTTACGGTAAACCATCTTGACGCTTTAGGTATCATTATAACATCTCCTTTTTGCCCTTCATATTAAGGACTCTTATACCATTTATATAACCATTACCCAAATCAATTTCAGAATAACCATTCATTCGGAATTTTATCCATGCTATAACTAATTGGGCATGTGCCTTCTTAACAATAAGATAAGGCTCAATAAACTCAAGGATTTCCAGAATTTTGGCTCTACCTTGCCATTGAATCCTAAAAGCATCCTTCTGCCTATTACTACCTTTGGATTCTCTTAGTATATTAGCATCACCGACCCAATCGGCTATAGTATTCATTAGGTCAAGGTCAGTATTACTAATACCAACTCTAGGTTGCATTTGCCTATCTGGTGATTTGGTTAAGGTAATAAAACCTTCTCCATCAATTATCCCAGCCAAATATCCAATCTGTATATCACTTAGCACCTTCACTGTTGTCTACCTTCATTTAGGGATTTTCCAGTTTTATCACGGGCAATCCCATAGACTTTTCCACTACACCATTTTTGTTTATTACTTTCCTGAACATCATAGCCCTCTGGGATTGGCTCAGTCATACATTGTTGTATTGAGGCGGAGATAGCATCCCTGATGGCTACGGTTGAACTATCAGGTGTTAAATTATCCACTGCCATCGGCATTGTTTTCCTCCTATTATGAAGGAGGGAGGGTAGTTAGCCCTCCCTCTCCATTCCTTTTACTCTAGCGTTAACCAGATTTCCAAATCACCATACCCACTTACGGTTCGCTGGGTCAGATAACCTATTCTTTGAGTTCCATCAGCAGCCTTCAAAGTCATTCCACCACCTGGAATCATATAGGCTTCCCGCTCATTGGCATCATCACCAAAATAAGGATTAGGTGTAATGATACAACGACCCCTTCTCTGAATCCAGCCAAAGTAGTTAACCGTGTAGGCATTTGTAAGGGATACCCCTACAGCACTTGTAAAGGTAGTTCCTTCTGCATCCTCAGCCTTTACCTGAGAGTAGATGGATGGGTAGGCAGTAACACCAGTCCCACCAGAGGACCCTACCATAGTTGTTCCACTTGATATGTAGGCTCCTGCTGTTCCTACAGTAAGGGCAGTCTTTAGTGGAGCATCAAGATAAACTCTGGTGTATGGGGTAGTGGTAATTTCACTACCACAAATCCTATACTCACATAGGTGGGATGTAGGATAGGTTGCTAACATACCATCCTCAAAGAAATTCTCAGCAAAGACGGTTGTCCTGTAGCCAGTGCCAGCAGCCGCAATTATAGTCCACAGGTCAACATACTCCTGACCAACAACAGCAGCCGCATAAAGGTTTCCCTCAAATCCATCTGTGCCTGCATAACCTGTAGCACCTGGAGCAGCATTGGCATTGACCAATAGTAGGGCAGGTCCAGCAGTAGCATCTATGGTGATTGTAGCCCCATGCTTACAATACCTAAATACCCTACCATCAGCAAACTCCAACTTGGCTCCTAGCGGGTAAAGCTGGTTTGAACTCTCAGTATAGAGGTCAGGTTCTCCCATCTGTGCTCTACCACCGACCACATTGGCAGGCAACCACAGCACCGCACCATTCTTGTTGATTAACTTATGGGTTGGTTTGAAAATTTTTATAGTCATCCGTTTTTTCCTCCTTAAGGTATTTTTATACTACTATCCTCACACAACGATTGCGTCATCCGCAATGTCAAAAATCCTTCCGAGACATTTTGTGGAACCTAGTAGCACAGTTCCATAACTGTCCAATCGCATACCACCTGCATTGAAGTCCTCTAGCCTGTCCCAAGTCCACAGTTCATATAGGTCTCCAGCACCCTCAGTTCCACCATAGGCAAAACAGACACCTGGGTCCTTCTCTATTACATTACCAAACCTAACACAGAATAGAGAGAAGGCTTCGGTTGAGGAATACTTGCCTCGCTTATCGCTGGATGAACCTGTCCCAGTAGATACCTGCTCACGAACTAGGAAATCGGTTCGGACTATTGGCACACCTGCAAAGAATAGGATTGGTTTACCAATATCGTTATAACCTCTGGTTAAAAGGTTTGTTACCATATTACCTACCAGACTTGTTATACCTTTTTCCTCGTAGGCAGCATCAAGGCGAATACCAATCTGGGGTGGAACCCAAATCTCATCCACACCAAATACCATAGCATCCAACATGGTTCTGAGATACAACAGGCTCAATGCAGCAGGAGCACCCATATCCATGTTCAGCTTGCTATTGGTTGTGGCTGAGGTTGTCCAAGGAGCACCTCGTTCTGCGGCTAAAGCATGGAATCCATCAAACTGGGTTGGAGCACCACCATAAGTGGTATCAGCATAGATTAACCTATCACCTAACTTCCGCCTTAGACCTTTCTCACATTCCAGCAATACCTGAGCCTTGTAGTCGTTGTAAGTCCCATAGATATTCTGGACATAACGGTCTAATTTCCTCTGGATATAGAGATACCTGAGGGTTGATTCAACCTCGGTATATTCTACACTCTCACCCCAAACCAACTGGTCTCCAACAGCAGCCTCTACCACTTCATCCTCAGTGGTTGTATTTTCCCTTAACCACTCTATCTTTAGACCTGTTCCTGCTGCCTGAGCTACTGGTATTCTTTCCAAAGGGTTATTCCGCTTAATATCCTCCTCAAAGACACCAGCTATCTTGCTAGACTGGGTTAGCTTTTGTGCTTCTGCAAGGGTTTTCCAATGCCCACCTGAAGCAGTCAATTTAGTTTACCTCCTTATTTAATTACGGCTGAGGCTCTTGCACCAATTCTATGTCCCTTAGCCTCATGCTCTTCAAGAATCCTATGTGCCCTATCTATCGGTTTTTCAGGGGCACTTCCACCACCTGGAGGACCACCACCGCCATCATAGTTTGCTGGTCCACCTTTCTTACCAGGACCAAGTATCTTGGCGGCTTCCTCAATGTTCCTAAGTTGGCTAAGGTCTTTGCCTTTTAACGATTCCTCGGTTACACTATGGAAGGTAATGAGATTATAGCGTATCCTATTGGCAAGTTCGGTTTCATGTTTGCCAATACTCTCCTTGTGGGAGCCATTCTCTTTTTCCAACTCACCCACCTTGGTTTTCAAGGTGTCATAATCGGAGTGTGTGGATTTCAACTGCTCATGGGCAGCCTGAGTTTTGAGAAGGTTTTGGTGTTCCTCATCCCTGAGGCGGTTGGCTTCGGCAAGACTGGTATTAAACTGGGTTTCCTTAGTCTCCCACTCCTTCACCTTACTCTCTGCTCCACCTTTTACAGCCAATAAATCAGATTCCTTAACAAATCTAACAGGTTTATTATCTACAGGGATGTCAATGGAACCATCATTATTGAATTTGAAGGTCGTTTCCTCTGTCATTTTATCTCCTTTCTTATCTTATATTGTAGCACACTTGACATAATGTTGTCAAGTTTTCTACCAATATACTAATTATATTATTAGTATTATACAGTAAATTATATAGCTCTCCCTGTCTCACTACATATCTGCCTGTAGATTGTTTCAGCCTCAGGGGTTGCAAAGCTAGTAACCCTACCCCAATAATATAACCAAGCATCCAAGGTTGGATTGGCATATCTTAAAGCTCTGCGGGAATTGGAAACATCTGTTCTAAAGGCTGAGATTAACTGTCTGCCATCAGAAGTAACCATTGCTTCAATTTCCTTCTGTCTATCCAGACCTTGCCCAGTTCTTTCCAGACCTAAGTATTCCTCTATCAACTGTTGTTCTTCAGGAGTGAACCGTTCCAATATAGCATCATATAGTTCATTGTATTTCCTAAAATACTTTAGGACATAACGCCTTACTTCAACTATTCTGGTTGTATCACCTAATTTGAATTTTTCCCATTCACCCTTCATATAATCTGGGATAGCAGTATCAATTAAATCCCGCTGGAGGAAGAATTTATCCCAGTCATATATCCGTTCACCAGTAATAGGGTCAACAGTTTCCTCCAATTTAATTTGGTAGTATAGGTTGCGTAATTCCTCAAATGGTGATAACATTGGTGGATTGGTATTATACTTTAGGGCAAACTCCTTTCTACCTTCAAGGGTTAGGTTAGGATTATCCTTCTGCCTTTGATTAATAAACTCTTGGCGGTTATTCCATAATTCAAATAACCTCTCATCAAAATCTCTAGGAGATAATCTGCCTCGTTCTGAACCTGTTAGGAAATCCTGCTGTATCTCCAACATCTGTGATAGTTGGTTTTCGGAATATGTCCTTATGTCATTCCAATCAAGTTCCAATTTATTCAATTCCTCTTGCTGATGACCTGGTAGTAGTGGTCTGGATAATCCCACATATTTGTAATAGCCTAATTCCTGTAATGCCTTTTGTATATCATCAGGCATACCACCAAATATTTCCCAAAGATTGTATCCGTGTCGTTGATACCACTCCTGTTGGTCGGCAGTAATACCAGACATTTCCTCAATAACCTTGGTAGCCTCCTCAGCCAACCTATATTGCTCATCTGTCCTTAGACGGAATAATGATGTCTGTTCCATAAGCATACTGTAGATTCCTACACTTCCTCTAGCTGCATCCCAAAGACTTTGCTCCTCATCAGTTAGTTTAACACCTTCCTTCATCTTGGCATAAATCAGTTTGGCTTCACCACCCAACTTTGTAACCTCAACCATAGTTAGGTAATCTCTAAATCTATCAGGGAATATATGGTCGGTAATCCATTTAACCGATTCACTCTTAGGAAATACAGCCTGTAGAGCCGATAATGGAGTTTTCCAAATGGCAGGTAATGTCTCACCCATTTGTTGTTCTGTTCCACCAAAATAAGCTAGTGGTAAGGCAAAGTGGGCACCAGGATAGAATCCATAACGACTAAGGAAATCCATAAATCCTACATACCCACCTGCTATACCAAGGCTATCATAGTATTCTGGGAAATCTCTTCTAACCAGCCTAGTAGTCCACATACCCCAAGCAGTTCCTCTGAATGGGTTAATATCTAATGAGGTTCCTGGAATATGAACATACCCATATTCGGTATTATCCTGCCACCGCTCAAAAGCCATGAATGTTCCTGGATGGGTGAGGAAGGCTCTAGGAACAAACAACAGTCGTTGGGATTCATAAGTCCAGTAGGGATAAATTGTTTTCATCATGGCATCAAAAGCATTGGCATGGGTGTAATCAGTAAAGTAATTGTAATACCACTTGTGGGCTTCATCCGTAGATGATTGGCGGAGTTGTTGCCAACCTTGATATGCAGGTTTCAAGGCTAGTTTGACACCCATAGATGGAACTTTCCATAAACTTTCATCCAACAGAACATAAAATTCATCACCAGCTATAGATTTAGGCACTATAACAGCATCATAACCTTCACCTCTTAACAACTCATTCAACCTTCTGTTGAATTTGGTTGGGTCGCCCACATCATATCCAACATCTTTGGCTGCCTGTTTGTTTAGCCTAATCCAAGGAGAGTCAGCAGACTTTATAGGTTCATCCAACCAAGGAGTTCCTGTGGTTTTCTTTACGGTCCCACCAATTGAAGGTAACTCATCACCAACACCAAGTCTTAGAGGGTTATTAGGTTGGGTGAACTCAACTTTTGATACTTTACCAAAACCACCAGCAAACTCCTTACTCTTACTAACATAAAGACCTTCACCTTCGGTAGCTGTTCTACCAATAACTTCCTTTAATTCACCACCACGATAACCAGTAGTTGTTGGTGCCACCCCTTTGGCAATCTGAATTATAGAATCATCAAGGACTGCTACCCACTCACCAATATCAATGGCATCATATCCTAACCTCCTAGCCTTGGCAAATATAAGTTCTTCAACATCCTCCTCATATGCTATACCCATTTCCAATTTAGTTCCTGCTATTCTTTCAATCTCATCCCTCATATCCAACTTAATGACTATATCCTCCAGATTATCTCCTTTTAATGGATTCCTAGGATTGAGATAAGACTCCAATACCTTGGGACCATAGTATTCAGCCTCTTCCCTAGTCCTAGTAAAATACTGTCCAGTTAAACCTAATTGTCTTCCCTCTCCCTTACCAATACCCCTATAATACACTGGTTCATACATTAAATCCTCAGCCATATCCGCAGTCTGTGTAACATATCTGGTAATCTCATCCATTTCCGCCTCAGGTAACATTTTACTATTATGCAGGCTAATCAAATCTCTCCTAATGGCATCCAACTCCATTTCGTTCTTTAGCATCCAACTTGCCGCTTTAGGGTCAACACCTAAGCCTTTCATAACCTGTTCATAAACTGCTCCAATAGCATCATCAGTAAAGCCTATGTCAACCCCATCACGGACAAACATCTTAACATACTCAGTAAACCTTTCCTTATTATGGAGTAGTGCCTGCATATCCAGCAAGGCAGTGGTTATATCATTACTCCTAACACCAAGTAAATTACTAACATCCAGAAAACTTAATGGTCTATCCCTAACTATAACAGGAGGTTTGGAAGGTAACCCAACACCCATCAGATTATTGGCTCTATCCATAGCCTGGTGTTCCAATTTATCCAACCTCATCATATCGGTGTCTAATTGGTAAAATTTACTATCCTTCACACCATAAAATTCATCCCAGAAACCTCCAGACTTCAAATCTGCTGGTTTTGCACCTTTGAAGTAGCCTTCCGACCAGGTTATATAATCCGCCCTAAACTTATCAGCCACATCCCTTCTTAAAGTCCTGACATTAAATAAATCCTTAATTACCCTGGTATAATCATCAGTCAGACCTAATCCAGGCTTGACTATTTGTGTTTCCAAATGCCTAATCATATTATCCAAATCAGACCCAGCCTTATCCATAAACATAAAAATACGGTCATTGGCAGCTTGGATGGCAGCACTCCTATCAGCAAATTTCATTCCCCTGGAGGAAATACTAGCCCTAGCAGCAATTTCTCTAGGAAGGGCACCATACATATCGGATGCGTAGGTTATGGCATTTAGGGACTGGGATAGTTCTACTTTATTAGTTACCTCAAACCCAGTTACAAATTCGGATAATCTATGGTAATCGTCAATAGCCCGTTCAGGACTTCTTAGGAATACATCATCCAATAATCTACGGGCATCGGTAGTCGCATCCGTTATGGAATCAGCACCTCTAAGGAAAAGTTCACCTTCATCCATCTTGTCTAAAAACAGTTTCCTAACATCAAGTGGTAGCTCTGGATGTTCCAATACAATCTCGTAGACTTCTCCTTTTACAATGTTCTTTTTGGAGAATACATCAATAGCACTAAGGACAGAGTTTTTATTACCTGATAGTTTGGCTATGTTAACATATTGGCGTATGGAGTCAATCAATTTCTTGTCAGCTATTTTAGGAAATGCTGCCTCAACCCTAGCCAATGCTGTAAAGGCATCACCACCATTCTCAGCCATTTCCTGTATAGTTTTCTGAAGGACAAAATTTCTGCGGATGGCAGCACCACGGGCACCTGGTATCTCCACCAACTTTTCATATATTTTGTTTCCCCATCCTTTAGCTTGACCAAACAGGTTCAATATCCAGTTATTATCTGCTGACCTACTACTTATTGGACCCAAAAGTTCTGAGACTCCTTCTCTGGATACCAACATTGGGTCAAATGATGTGCCAGCAGAAAAGGCATTGAATAATTGTTCTTTTACCCTACCAGGTTTAACACCACCTAAGGCTGTCCTACCATAATCTTCCCATACATTCATAGGACCATACATACCAAAGGCTAAATATGCTTGGGCAAATGGGCGGACAATAAACCTATCTATTTGATTACGCCATATAGCCTGGAGTTTAACACTGGTTCCATGTAGAAGTGATGTAAAGGCTCCAGCCTGCTTTCTAGCTAGGTAGGCACTACTATTCATAATGGACATTTCTAGTTGGAAATTCCTTTTACCTAATGTCCTAATCACATTTGCAAAGGTTTTCTGGCTCCCAGTTGATATTGCATCCCTGACTATAGCTTCCTCAGTCTCAACTAGAATCCTTTTGGCTATAATCCTGGCATTATCCATATTGTTAGGGGCTATGATTTGGGCTAACTTGGTAGCCATTTCATCCAAAGTTCTTATTGGTGTTTTAATTCCTCTCCAAAAATAATCATCAACCACCTGAGTAACGCTGTCTGCCATTTCCTTAGTTATTTGATTGGTAGTTAGGTCAGAACCCATCCTTCCAGCCCACCTATATATTGTTTCCTCATCAACAGCACCATGCTTTAGTAAGGCTTTACCAGCATCCACAATATCACTTGTGGCTTCGGGATGCCTCCTAGCTATATTTACGGCTCGCTGCATCCAGACTGATACCTTGTGCATATATTCAGGGTTATTTATTGGTGGACCTAGCTGACCAGTAATGAATTTCCTAACTACCTTCACATCAGCCATACTATCTTCCAAAGCAATTTGTGAAGGGAGTTTGGGTATGCGTTTAAGTATTTTGGTTTTGAATAGGTCAAATGGTAGATTGGCTACCATATTATAACCACTCTCAGCAGCACCTACAAGCCTAGAAAGAGGAGGTATTGGTTTGGTTATTTTAGTATATAAACCATAGCCAACATAACTGAGTGGGTCTGTAAGGTTTTCCATTATCATATATTTCAATCCCCAACTGGCAGCACCACTACCTGGAGAGTCCCACTCCCTCCAGGCATGACCTGCGGCATACCATTTACTTTCGGTTTTGTCATATTCCTGATAGGCAGCTTCCAAATCAGGAATTACATTTCTCCAAGCTAAACCTGCTAGTGGTTGGCTAACGTGTTTGTAATAAACATTGGCAAAATCCATCATAGCCAGCCCAGGTGATATAAGAACTTCCTTAAATATATCAGCCAATTTATAATCAGGCATTTGGGCTAGACCCTCACGGTAAGCGGCTAATTGGTTATTGCTTTCAATAATATCATCAATAATTTCCTTAGCCTGTTGTTGAAGGAGTAAATCAGCATCAGTCAAATCCTCGTCGGTGTAACCTTGTGCCTTTAGATAATCTATGTATTCCTGTTGGGACATGACTGGAGGTGGAGGAGGAACAGTAGATAAGGATTTCAATATTTCCTCAATGGTTAATTGGTTCATGGATACTGGGATAGCTGTAACTTCTGTAGGAGCAACCAACTCAGGTAATTCTGGTAGTGGTGCTTCACCAGCCATTTTAGGAACAACAGGTTCACCACTTATAATGGAAATCATTTGGGTTAATGTATCCTTAATCTGGCTTAATTCATCTGGGTTTAAGGATGCAAGTAAGCTCGGAGGCATAAAATCAGGATTGTTCAGAATATCATCAGGAGAGCTTATTGCCGTATAGTATTTTTCAGGAACCTCAGGAGTATATGTGGATATTGGTATTGGTTTAGCTTTACCTGCTCTTACTAATTTGGATTGGTAAATTAGAGTTGGAACCTCAGAATATAAAGTGGCAAAAAATTTGTCCTTTTGCATCTCATTGAGGGTAATATCTATCTCTCCTCTGATACGGTTAACCTCTGCTTTAAGAGGAGCCCTCATTATTGTAGGTATCGCAGTCCAATGTCCTGCAGACATAGCAGCTTCCTCAGCATAGAATGTAGGTTTTTGTAACCATGGATATTTTTGGAATAATTCCTTATAACCAGGATATGTAGCCAATTGCTCTGGTGTTGTTATCTCCACATATCCTTTTTCCGTTATTGCTTTCAGTGGTGCTGATACAAATTCCAATCGTTTTCCATAGTCAACCAATTTTTGTTGACTGGTTTGGACTCTATCCCAGTAACCTTTGGCTTGTGCTTCCCACTTTGCTAATTGTTCCTGAAATCCGTTAGGCATTTTATATCCCTCCTAGCCCTTCTAAAGGTTGTGTTCCTTCTCTGGTAGGAAATACCTCCCTAGGGACTTCTTGCTCTGGAGCTACAGCAGGCTTTGTAGATGTAGTTGGAACATCCAATTCAGCTTCCATCAAGGTAGCCAACTTACCATATAAGGCTGCGGCTTCCTTATTACCAGCATTAAATAGTATTCGGACTTGCTCCTTGTATGCTAGTATTTGGTCAACCAATATAGCTCTAGGGTGCATCATAGCATCATCCCTTCTAATCTTAGCCATAGTTCTCAATGGGTCTCTAACCTCAGGGAAGAGTTTATCCATAACCATTTCGGTTGGAAGTCTAAAGGTTGGGTCAAGCATCCTGGCTACGGTGGCTCGTTGGACAAGATAACCAGGAATTTCTATCTCAGCCTGAACCTCAAACTCAAATTCCTCAGGTAAGTCTTTAGGCATCTTGAATTTATAAGGACGGAAGCCATTAACCTTCATCATATTGAATTGGAAATTATCAATATCAGCCAGGGCTCCTTTTAATCCATCCATATAAGGAGTTAATACCTGCAAGGCTGATGAGGCTACATTAGCCATAGCCAGGTAACTTAATTGTTGTTGGATATTACCATAAAGGAGCCAAGGGAATAAACCTCTCTGTATCATATTCTCGTAGGTAAACATAGTAGTTCTTAACTCTACAGGAATAACTGGAGCTAACATAGGTTGTAGTATTTCACCTGGTGCTCCTCTGAGGATTGAACCCCATGCCTTCATATTCTCCTCAGTCATTATAGGTGTCTCACCACTAGACAATTCTATATAGTGAGGATTGGCAGCAGTCCTAACCAGTTGTTGGGTAAAACTCAACATCTTATTGTAGTTCTTGGTTAAGTCCTCATTTGTGGCTACTATGGATTCACCAAAGTGTTCCTGCCACTTGGAATCAATAGCACCTTCATCAGGTAATCCACCAACAGGTGAAATAAACACAGGCAGTATTCCCACTCCAAGTTTCATACTCAAATCGGTTAGGAAAGCATCCTTCTCTATTGGCTTAACATATTCCGAGCCTAGGACTATACCATTAACCACATCACCGTCAAGGTCAAAACCCCAATAGTCATATAGGTTGACATCATGAGTAAATGGAGATTTAGTTGCCCAACCCATCAGTTTAGCTTTCCTATTGGCAACAGCAGGGTGCATCCTGTAGATATGGGATACTTCTACCAGACCACTTTCACCAAATTCAGGATAAACTTCTAGCGGATTCCAAACCTCACACATAATCTGGTCATCTGTAACCATACTAAATATGGAATACCAACCAGTAGCCAGCATAAATCCTACCATCTTACCTATAAAACTTTGCCTACCAGTTCTCCTATACAGGGATTCCACAGCCCGCCAGCGTTTGGTGATATAGCTCTCCAGATAACTGGTAGCTGATATTTCCTCTGATGCCAACTCCTCAGTGGCTATTTTGTGTGCCATAATACTGGAGGTCATAAGGTGTTTACCAAGATTATATCCAGTTCTAGGGTCATTGGCAGTAACAGTCTCCATTCCTTCCTGGGCTAGTTCATCAGTTAGCCTTAGGATTTTATACCAATCCCTAATCTTCTTATCACGGGTAGACCAATTCTTCTTTAGACCACTAGCTTTATCTACCAAATCCTTTGCTGATAATGTCTTTACTACCATCTTCTATCTCCTTACCAGAATATGTGTCCTAGAATAGTTCCAACAACAGTTCCACCGATTAGGAATCCAACTATCCACAATACAGGTCGTTTGTGGTAACTATCCCTGATAATATAGGTCCAAGGTCTGCCGCCTATTCTGCTCCAGACTACCTCATATATATACATTATTATATCTTTTAACCTCATCACCATCTATAACCTGTCCTTCCTATATATCCACGCTTCATTGGTTTAGGGTTTAAGCAAGCTAAGGCTATAGCCCAACTATCATGGATGTCGTCAGCACCAACAACTTCTACCTTATCACCAACCAACCTAAAGTTTCTGAATTGCCTAATCAGTTCAATATCGTGGCATATCATATCAGGTAAGTATCTATGAACTAGGCTCATCATATAATCCTTAGTTCCTCTGGCTCCACCAGTGGTTAGCCAGCCAGGTTCCAAACTTTGATAGCCACTAATTATATCCTTCCTCATATAGATTGGTTTCCTATGTTTTAGTAATTCAGTTATGGCTAATCCATGAGCATTGGCTTCCCAAACTATCATAGCCCTATGGTAATAATCAGAGGCGGCTACAGCCTTCCTAGCAGTTATTTCAGGACTGTATAGCCCAGCATCCCTAGCACAAAGTTTAGGTTTGTAATTGCCATACTCATCTTGGTCAAAGGTAACAACAGTAATCGCTGATTGGGTAATTTTAGCTTGTCCAGGGTCAATAGATACAAGATAAATTTTGTCCTTCACAGGCTCATACCAGACATTCAATCCTTCTCTGTTTATCGGGGCAGGATAGCACTCCTTAGCTTTTTTGTTTACCTCATCAGCATCATAATACATATTACCTATAGCCAGGAAGCATGATACATCATCCTCAGGAAATTCCTGCTGGAACTTTAGCACCATTTCTCCAGACCTTCTAAGGCTTTCCTTCTCTTTTATCTTCCACCTTCTCCATCTAATCTGGTCAAAGGTCAATCCTTGGTTGGCAACTAATCTTTCCTCATCCTGACTAAGTTTGAATTCAGGATTGTTGGTTTCAGGAATAAGTCTCTCAACCCTAGGGTCTCCAAGCAGGATTACATATTCCTTGTGCATAAACCATGTATAGAAATGCGGAGTAAATGTTGATTTACCTTCTTTAGCTAACCCATACATATCAAAAAAGTCATTCTCCTGACCGTTGGCTGTGGAGTAAATATCGGCAGTCCCTCCAGGTGGCAAACGGTCTAGGGCAGGTGAGACTATATCATCCATAGTTCTAGGTGGATAAAAGGCAAACTCATCAAATAGTAGATGGTGGATGGTCTCAGCCCTACCTGCTACATAGCTACGGGCTGAGGCTATATAGATAGAACTGGTGCTAAATATCCTATTATTAACATAGAACCTGAAAGTTTTTTCATAGGTTGAGTCGTGATGGATTTCAGGAAAGCCTGGTATCTCCAAGGCAGCCAGATGGTTGTAAAAGAATGTTACTTTGGTTAATAACCTTTCAGTAATAAAATCATCATAGGCAACCAGGACAGTGTTGGTTCCTGGTGAGGTTAGAGTATCCTTCAACCTCTTAGCAATTCTTTCGGTGCTGAATCCTACCTGGGCTGGTTTGACCCAAATGTCCATACCAGTCTCAGTGGCATCCACATCAGCCTGAATGTCATTATAGGTAAATGGAACTATTCGCCTTGCCTTGTTTTCAACCACAAAAAGGTTCTCAATGAACTTGCGGTCATTAGCTACTAGCTCCCTAAATAAAGTATCTGTGGTCATTACCCGCTTTCCTTTACCTCAATATCAAATGTATCTGTGGCATCCTCAATACCTGATTTGGTTAATTCAATTATTCCCTTGAATATACCAGCCCTACCAAAATTACCTGCCACCACAGCATAATGGCAAGTCCCACTAGCGGCAACATCAATGGTGCAGGCACCACTCAATAGTAGATTGCCTGGTGAATGTTCCACCCATTGTTTGAAGGTTATGGTATAACCAGTCAGGACAAAAACACTTGCATCAGCATTTTGGATGGTAAGGTTTATATTGTAACCGTATTTACCTTTTATAACCGTTAAGTCTGCCATTATGCCACCGTCCTTGCTTTTAATATAATACTTCTATCGGGTATCATACAGGTTAGAGACCTACTACATAGATTGGTAGTTAGGCTTCTGCTACATAATTTGATTGTTAAGGTCTTAGCCGTTGTCTGTTTGGTAAGACTACGGGAAAGCATTTTAACTGTAAAGAGTATATACCTTACCAATCTCCAGGACAACACACCAATAGGAGTTATAACTCCTCCGCCAACAGCTATCTTAATCTTCATACATAAAGTTCCAACTGGAGTTATAATACCTTGTCCCACCAACATCTTGAATTTCCAGACCAAAGTTCCTATAGGAGTAATAGCACCACTTCCTACAGCTATCTTTATTAGTCTACCTAATATTCCAGCAGGGGTAATGCTTCCTGCCCCAACACTGATGGATATTTTTCTCCCTAATGTTCCTATAGGAGTGATTATTCCCTGTCCTACATTAACAAAGATTTTTTTAATGGTAGATAATGCTCCAGTTGGTGTAATACTACCAGCACCAACCGAAATCTTGGTTAATAATCCTAAAACTCCCATAGGAGTAACTAAGCCTGACCCTACTGCCTTAAATATCTTCCTACCTAGAGTTCCTATTGGGGTTATAACTCCCTGACCTACATTTTGGAAGATTTTAAGAACTGTGGCTAAGGCACCTGTCGGGGTTATACTCCCACCTCCAACGGAAATAAATATCTTCCGCCCTAATAAGCCAATAGGTGTTATACTACCTTGACCCATTTGGATTTTTATTGACCTGCCTAACACTCCACTAGGAGTTATTGCACCTGCCCCAACTCCCTTCATTGTTTTGAGACCTAAAGCACCTGTTGGGGTAATGGCTCCTCCTCCAACATTCTGGTAAAAGAGAGTTACCTCTTCAGGTATAACCTTAACTCGTGGTTGACTTACTCGCGGCGGTAGTCTCCAAATAGGCATCTAAACTCCTTAGTAGATTTCCTCGTAGTTTACTGTGCAAGTCCACCCTAACAGAGTGCCAGGGTCAGCCAAGAACCTCACTACAAAAGCTACTGCTCCTGTTATGAAGATTCTTTCTGAGGGTGTTGGAATCCAGAGCCAACCGTTCAAGGCATTAAAGTCAGCAACCACCAAGTCAACATAGCCTGGGGTTGCATCTCCCGAGCCAGTAATTCCGCACTTGCCCGCAGCCAATGTGCCTGCTACACCAGCAATAGCGGAAACTGCACCTCCATACATCGCTGCCGAAGGTGTAACAGTAGCAACGGTCAAGTTACCACCTGTCCTTGCCGATAGAGCAGCCCTCACCATAGCCGATGTGGCGTTCTCTGATTGGGTAATCTCTACCCTGTTGATTGCGATAACAGAGCCAGCAGCAGGCGGTGTGGCAACTGGATAGATACCAACCAGCACATTAACTGCTGTTATCATTGTTTGGTGTTCTGCTACGATATTGTATGTTCTTCCCATATTAAAACCTCCTTAATTTAATGAGCTAAAATATGCACATAACGAGAACGATGGATAAGAGGAGCTTCTGTCTCTGTCCCTGTGCCATAGAGACTTATAGCATCACTATCCTCAAGGGTGTAGGTGGTTGAATCATTGGGGGCAATGTAATGACCTACAGCATAGTAGACACCTGCATATCCCGATGTATCCCGTTCAATTCTTCTGCTCCATATACCTGGAGCGTTACAACCAAGATAATGACCAGTGAGGACAGCTATTGAAAGGTTTGTAAAGGTTTGTTTGCTACCAGAATTGACTTCACCCAGAGTCTCTGAATCATAACATGTGCCTATGCTATCACTTAATGAAAAGGTGCCAGCGTAGAGAGGATTAACCTGGTCAACCATCCAAACTTCAACAGTATTCAAAACTCCATCAGCATTAGCAGGATTATCTAAACCAAAATAGGTGTTTGCCATTACTTCTGCGGTACTACCCCTATTTATCGCACCAGGCCCAATATCAATAGAGCCGTAGTAGACCGTTATCCTGATATAATCCACATAGATGTCGGCATTGGCGACTGTAGCCTGAGCAGATAGGACTACCCCAAAATCAGGGTCTTTGACCATCACTGAAGTAAGGGCGACTCCCCATTTATCCTCAGTTCCGCCATAAAACTGTGTGGTTGGAGTGGTTGCCCAGTTACCTGCTTTGGCTTTGTTATCCCCAATTAAAGCACCAGAGGCATCAAGCAATTGGACTCGGTAGTCCGCACCTGTCTCACCAGAGTCATTATAGCGTTCTATTTCCACTATAATGCCATTGATACTAGAGCCATCTGGTATAGCTGAAAAATCAAAGCCTTGTGCTTTCAAGCGGTAACTAATATCAGGGCTGTCAAAGGTAGTAGCAGTAATAGAAGCATAGGCAGCGTCATCTGCCTTTATGTTATTAGGCGAAACCCAGATGTCATCATCCTCTGGCAATACTGACTGAGTGGTTACATTGGTTGGGTATTTGACTAAAAGAGGCATTAGACTATTACCTCCTTAAAGGAGGTGTTTATCTGGTTTATGAGAATTGCTTGGGCATCTCCACTAAGTGTTAGTTGCCTGCCACTGCCACATTTGGCTGGGGTATTCATCAACTGCCCAACCTTACCCAATCGTTCCCTATCAGGGCGTTTTTGGTCTCCCTGAAAGTTATCAAGTTGCTGGAGGGTAGCAGTATCAAAAGTCTGCTTGATAATGTCCTCTAGTTCTGTCTTAGTGGTCTCAGGGTTAATGCGGATAAAATGGCATAGGATAGGGTTAAGCTCTTTATGAGTAGGGACAAGAGCCAACAAAGCCTCATCAGCCAGTTCTGCCTCAGTAGGTTCTCGGTCGAAGTGGTCAACATAGTATAAAGGATAAGTCTTGCTACCCACTGGAGGGTAAATGTCTACCCTTACTTTAAGAAAGCCCTTATGGATATGAGTCCCACTCTCATTGATTACAGCATAAAAGCCTGAAGGTAACGCTATCATCTATCCCCCCATCCATTCTGTTAAGACACCAGTAATCTTTTGTAAAATTAAGTCTGGCATTTAAGACTCCTTATCCACCAGCCGTAAAACTTCCCTCAAAGGTAAACTCAATCTGGTTGCCACTTACCACATTGATGGCGGAAAATACTGTCCTGTCCATCATTGGTCCTGTATTTGCGGTTACAACGGCAAATAACCCATGCTCGGTGATGGCAAATGTCCCAGCAAAGGTATCAGTAGCCACCGACTTGTAGGTATCATGGTCAGTTTCGGTCTGGGTGCCAGTTGACCTTGCCTCACCAGTATCGTTCTCCATGATGGTATCAGTAATCTCCTCACCAGTGGCTCCTGTCCCACAATCATGGTATTTGAAATCACCAAACACTGAGGTCTCGGTCTGGAGTTGGTCAACAATGAAATCCACAAAAGCTGTGGTCATCTTCCTATCCCTGACTACACGCCTACCAAACCTAGTCTTTCGTCTGAATTGCTGGATATAGTTCCACAACTCTGGGTCTTTAGTTCCTTGAGGTCCCATAACCTCATTGACTAAATAATCCCACTGTTCGGATGGATTACCCAGCCCTTTGATAACTGGGACATTCTTTACCAGTTTATCCCAATCAACCACAAACTTTTGGGCTGTAGTAACCGTATGGGCGTGCATTACACCACCAACCTTTTGGGGGATAAATAAACCTTTACCCATATTACTTTTCCTCCTTATTTTCCTCTAATATAGTGGGGAATGACTCAAGTAGGTATTTACCAATTTTATCACTAACCACTGTTGGCTTATTACCTACCCTAATATCCTCACCATCAACGGTAGTTCTAAATATACGGTTATCCTTTAATTTTATTTCCATTTTACTTCTCCTTAAATAATTTATTACCTTCGTCTAGCTCTGCCTCTAGTAGCCATTTTCTGGAACCGAGCTTTCCCATACTTCTTACGACCTATCCAAGCAGCAAGGGCACCAGGAGTTCTTACCTTTCGGGACTTACCTGTTCTAGTTCTACCACGCTTGGCTCCTAATTTGGATACAAGTCTCTTGAATCTCCCACCACCTCCAAGTCTCATACTCTTAGCCACTACTTACCTCCTTCATCAGGATTCTTTTTCCTATACAGAAATAGGATAAACATTTCAACCCAGGCAGCAATATGACCTATGATAACACCTCTAGCCATTTCGCCGCCTATTTGATGGTAGAGCATAAGACCAAATATTACCAAGGTTGATGTAAGGAGTATAAAACCTGCTATGGCGTTGGGACTGTTCCATTTAAGATTCATACCATTTTCCTCTTATAATGCCTGCCTCTCAATCCTATTCGGCTAACCTGAGCCTTGACTACATTCCTCCTACCTGCTGCAGCTTGTCTAGGTGAAGCTCTTTTTCCTTTAGGCACCAAACACCTTCCAGAGATTTATTCCCAATACACCACTGCCAACAAGCACCCCTATTAAAATATAGAAATTCCTTTTTAATCTATAATGGCTATTACCAATCTCATTCACCTTTTCCACCAATCCACCATTCTGTGTATCGGGAGCACCAAGCAATACAGTCCTAACCTCAATTACCGTTTTATGGATTTCGTATATTAACTCCTTCTGGTCTGTTGGTGGCAATTAACACCTCCTCATGGTTATTCATCAATGATTGTTGACACTTCTGGCAACCTTTGCTTTTTTACTACACCTTCCTCTTTTTCAAGCCTAATAGTTAGGATAGTTCGGGTAAAATCAAATGCTTCCTTACTAGATTCTACACTACCACCAACCAACTGCTTAATCATGGTTAATTGTTGTGGGGTGTAGAATTTTCTAATTAGCATAAGGTATTGCTGTTCCTTCTCAGTTAATACTTTATCAGCAGCATCCTTGAATAGGATTTGGAAGTCCTTAGCCAGAACTAATCGGAAGTTACGGGTAAATTCAATATCAATAATCTGATTGGATAGTTGCTCCCTCAACTCACCTTTGGACTTTTCCTCAATCTCCTTAAATGTTGGGTCAGATTCTCTCCAACGCATTACGGATTTCAGATGGCATTTAGCCAAGGCTACAGCTTCCATAATGGAAAAGCCTGCTACTAGGTAACTCAGATAGCGGGCTTTCTTACCACCATCAGTATAGTAAGGTATTAAGGATTGGCATATACCCTCGGTAGGGGTAATGTTAGTCTCACCGTCGGACATTGTTGATACTCCTTGGACTAATTGTAGCACAAATGACAGCGTTATGTCAAGTCAATATGTAAAGTTAGCTAATATACTCTTTATTGTATAATACTATTAGTATAGTAAGTATATTGACAAGTTATTACCTATATGATATAATTAGATTATGAGTAGTGGAAGTTGGGGATATTATATGCAAGGTCCTGACCAACTAAAATTGGTAGATGAGTTAGGCTCTCAGCTATCTGGAGCCATCCATTGTCCTGTCCATTATCCTGCTTTTGGTAAGAACCTATTTGAATGTAATTGTGGGGTGATATTCCCACTATATTTGGTTAGGACTAGGAATTGGGAACTGATTAGGCAGAAACATATTGAGGAAAGGAGATATTCATTGGTATGATTACTGCATGGCTATGTTGGATTTATGGTAAATTTATGAAATGGTTAGTAATATATCCTATGTGGGTTACATGGCATAAAATACGGAGGATGGAGTTAAAAATATATTGGCAGACTCACCGTATTAGAAAACATTGGGATGATTATATGTTTAGGAAAGAAGCAGATGGATTATGACTATCCCGAATGTTACTATGAGATGGTGCCGTAAGCAGGCTAAATGTAGATGGTGTGAACAACCCATAGAGATTGGCACCCCACTGGTAGCTGTAGTGTTTTGGAATAAAGGTAATCCTGAATCCAGAAAATGGAATAGTTACCAATATTTCCACCCACAATGCTGGGTAGACCAAGGATTAGATTATCTTAACAGGAATCCATTTGTTCCTCATAAGCGTGGTAGGAAGATAACTTTGAGTGATGAGGATAGGAGAAAACGATTTCTGTTGGTTAGACGCTTCCATGCTTTGGAGCAAAGGAAGAAAAAGATTAAGGCTGGCTACCCAGATAATGTATTGATTGAGGCTAGGTTGGATAGGCAAATGGTTGAGATAATGTTGGATATGGCTATACTTGGAGGGATACCTAAATCATGGGTAGAAAAGCTGGTATAATCAAAAGTGATGAGGAATACATTAAATCCGAGGTTTGGAAATGCAACCAATCTCCTACAGGGGCTCATTATTGGATTCAACTAACCCAAACTCTGGAATTATATAAAAGTGGTTATTTCACCTGTAAGTATTGCCATGATGTTAGAAAGTTCCCAACCGATTGGAGCCAGATAAATGGAGTAAGGGGTTTAGTCAGTTATAGGGATTTTGAGTAACAAGCCATCCTAATAAGGAAAGGGAAAGTTGTGGGAAAGTTAATTTCTGAGACAACGCCTAGAGGGGATTGACAGAACAAATGTTCTAATAAGGAAACTGGTGGAAAAATAATTTCTGAGATACTACCTATAATCCTTCCAAAAACTGATAAAAAATTGGATTCTGGGACAACACCTAGGAATATAAAACCCTATCTGTAAATTAGGGCACCCGTATAGGAGAACAAATGTTCTGCCATTTGACATAACTACCTGTCCTAGATGTACCACAATCAAAATCTACCAGCATAATTGGTATGCCCTATACACGGTAGCGGATAGAACATTTGTTCTGTTGGTTGACATAATGTTTTAGCTAGGAGCAAACAAAAAACCCAACTGGCAACTCGTTGGGTTTATTTGTGGACACTTGGGTTTACTTGACTGGAGCAAGGTCTCCCTTTGCGATAGCTCGCTTTTGAACCCTCTTCTTGACAGCATAGCTGTAGCCTTGGTTAGTTACTGTCTTGTCCTTCTCAAGCGCGGCGGTCATATCAGCTTTGTCCTCGTCTGTGGCAAACTTGTCGTAGATTTCTTGGAGTGATAGCCCAAATTCAGCTTTACTCTTACCTGTGGCTCCCCCACCACCAGCTTTATGAGCCTTGACTGTGGCTGTGATTAGACTGACTGACTTGTAGACAATGTCTGGCTCCGCCGGATTAGCTTTGTCTACTTTATAAGTAAAGCCCCAAGACTTCAACCCGGTCAATCGCTTGTCTAACTTGAATCCCTTGACAAGCACGTGAATCTCACTTGCTAGTGCTTCACGCTGTCCTGCCATCGCTTCGGCTTCTTTTTGGAGTGCTTCGGCTTCTAGCTTGCGCCGGTCGGCTTTACCCTTGACAATTTCGCCTGCTATTTCCTCAATAGCTTTAATGTCGTTTTTGGCGATAGCTTCCGCCATTTTAGTTTGTAGTTCAGCTATATTCAATTTTGTCCTCCATTTGCTCATCCCTAGTGGCTAGCTTGCTTCGGCTTGATTTGCTTCGGGCTAGCCCTAGTTCAGGCTATTTTGTTGTTAAAGTGCGTTGCCGCTCACTATCCCTAGTATAACATAGAGGAAATTGTTTGTCAAGTGTTTTGCAAGAAATATTTTGGACCTAACTGGACATAGGTAGAACATTTGTTCTACTTTACATAATGTCCAGCTACGAGTAGCACATTTGTGCTATTGACAAACGCAATAGATAGGAAGTATAATAGATTATGTAAAGGAGAAAGCAAATGAGCAAGGAGCGGACGGTTAAATGCCCCAAATGCGGATGGGTTATCAAGTATGTAACCGGCTCAGCTAAGTATAACCTAGCCGTGCATAACGCAATAGCTCACGGACACGGATGAGTCCGGTTAAGCTCGGCGGTTTAATCAAGTTTATAGGTTTAGGCAAATGGCAAATTATGAAGGTGAACCAACCCAGCAGGAAATAGCCGAACGGATTAGGTGGGGCAACCACCAAATCGGATATAAGTTACCCTGTCCTAATTGTAGTAAGGCTAATACCGAATTCCTCCGTAACAGTTATCACCTATGCTACGATTGCGGGATTTGGTTCACCATTGAGGATGCCCAACCAATCTATGATGTTAAGGCTTATGAGGCTGATGATAGACCTGATGAGGATGATTTGGAATACTAATAAGGAGGTGAACTAATGAGGTGTCCAAACTGTGGTGGTATAATATCCCACTTCCTAATTGCTAATGGTGGTAGGAACTACTACATTTGCCGAACAGGATTAACAGGGATTAGGGATGATAACATACCAGTCCGCAAGTGGAACCGCCAGCGATTAGCTGGTTTAATAGAATAGAAAGGAGGCAACCAATGGGAATACTTAGGCAAATAAATTGGTGGGTGGTTTTAGCAGGAGGAATTGGAGCACTCATAGCATTTTTGTGCAGTTGTTTAATCAACAGGAGAAGATAGTATGAGTAGAAGGAAGCGAACAGCCATTCATGGAAAGCCTAGAACCACGCAGGATACTACAGGTGTAGCCAAACCTATACAAGGCAAACTTATCTGTTGTGCTAAATGTGGATTACCTGGTGGCACCCTAATCAAGCAGGATGATGTTTATATTCATCAGGATAGGGTGGCTTGTGGATTATTATCGGCAAGGAGGAAATTAAGATGATTTACATTATGACTAAAAAAGCTATGCAAGCCTTCTGGCAACGGACTTATGACCTAGGACTTCACAAGGGTTATGAACTTGGTAAGGGAATGAGCCAAGACAAAGGATTTATTATTTCTGGTATCCCTTATGATACTGGTCCAGAAGCATTTAACCCAACATTGAGGCAACAAATTATGGACATATTCAGAAGGAAAGGAGTATGATGGAGTTATTATTTATTCTCCTTGGTGGTCTAATGGGTATTGCTATTATGTTTGGGATAGCTCAATACTTTACCTAGATAAATAACTATTATATTATTAGTATTATACAGTAAAAAGTATATTAGTAGGAGGTTAACCAAATGACCAAGAAGGATTATATTAGAATAGCCAAAGCCTTAGAGGATTGTCCACCAGTTGCTCTCAAGGAGATAATAGTTAGAAAATTGTGTTTGGTATTTAGGGAGGATAATCCTAGATTTAATAAGGACAAGTTTATCAATGCCTGTTATGGTAAAGGAGGTTACCAATGACACAGGAATACACAGAGGAAATTGCTCAACAAGGTAAGGATGAGATAAAGGCTTTCCTAGATTGGTTAGAAAGCAACCATGAATTGGTAGATAGTTTCTGGAAAACCATTCCTCTCAAATCAGGTTTAAGCCAACTGGGAAGTATGATGTTTTCCAAGTGCGGAATATTAGGTATAGCATTTGCCGAAACCTATATTGATATTCTACATCCAGGACTTGATACCATATTCCTATTCGGCTACTACCAAGCAATCAAGGAAAAACCAAATATGTGAGGCTAACTGTGGATGCAGGTGATATTGTTGTTGGGATTATAATATGTTTCATTTTATTCCTTGCCTTTATTGGTGCAGGTCATTCAGGAGAATAATATGTGGGAGGTAAAATGATTCCATACATAATTACTTATGATGAACAGGGAATACCAAAAGTCCTAAAGTTCTATCCAGATTGGTGTGATAGTAAAGGATTACACTGGGATGAGTTAGGCAAAGAGGCGTTAAAGTATAACTTCACTATACCAAATTGGCATCTTGATGGTAATTATCTAGTTTATAATAATTCCCTATCCGACCTTTGTTACATACCTAAAGAGTTGGTTGAGGAAGCACAATTCCAAGTTACCCTTCTCATGGATAAACTCCTTGAATGGGATAATATCCGCAAAGTATTCAAGGGGTTGGAGGGTGATTAGTTGGAAGTTCTGGTTAGGATTTATATTATTTTGGGTTATCCTGATATTACTATTTATTAGGTATAGCCATATGCTTTATCATTAAGGAAAGGAGGTTACCAATGAAACTATATATCCTTGTCAACCGTTTTAAGGGTAGGGGCGAAAGGACTATCTGTGTTTTAGAGACTCCCTCCAGAGGACAGATAGGCACACTTGAGCAAACAAGGTATCAGAAGGTTGACCTTGAAAGATTACATGGTCATTCTGGTTGGAAGTATACCATCTATAAATTAACCAGATGTAAGGAATAAATGGTAAAATCAATCAGGGATAAAATCCTAGCTGAGAGAGGATTGGCTCAAAAGCAACCTGCACCTAAAAAACATAAAAGGTTCAGGGCTAAAATCAAGCCTCAAGTTTCAGGCAAATCCAAAACGCCTCTGATGAAATATCTGGAGCAGAAGTATAGGGAGCCGATAGAGAACATCCTTGTCTCTGGTTCATTGGCTGTGGTAGCCAAGAAATTGGATAATGAGGTAGATACCAGCACCTTGAGCAGGTGGATTAAGAGGTTCAAACTCCGCTATACTGAGGATAATCTGCCTAGCTGTGAGGATTGTAGACAGAAAGGAGTAGCCTGTCAGTTTGGTGTGTGCTATGTCCTAATAAATTTGGAATTATGGGATTTAATCCCAATTAAAAAACAGGAGGTATTAAATGAAGGAAATCAAGACCTTGATACAGCAACTCCGTAACTACCCTAACAACTTCTTCGCTTCCATTGACCCTGAGAAGAATGGAAACCTGACAATCTGTGATATAGAAAAGGAGGAGCAAGGCACCATAGAGATAGGTGATAAGGAAAGTGTAATTACCAAATGAAACCAGAGAGTTTGGGAGAATTCCTAGCCTGGAAACCGCCATACATAGAACAGGTGATTGGTAATGGGATACTTATCCCACAAGGTAAGGCAATTATCTTTGGACCATATAAGAGTTGGAAGAGTATGACTGCCATAGACCTAGCTTTCCGATTGGCAACTGGTAGTCCTTGGTTAGGATTTGATACTACCCTATCTACCGTATTGATTATCCAGTTAGAAATCCCTAAAGCCGCCTACCAAAAGCGGGTTAATAAATATATTTTTGGTAATAAGCTATCTCCAATGAATAATCTATTCCTATTAACTACCCAACAATTAAAATTGGATAAAGGTTGGGGTATAGCCCTACTAGAACAATGGATTGCTGAGGTCAAACCACAGGTAATCATTGTTGACCCAATATTTAAGGTGGTATCAGGTCGCCTTACTGATGAGTATGATGTTAGACAATTCACTGATAGGATGGATGAGATAATAGAAAAACATAAGGTCAGTCTAATCCTAATCCATCACGAAGGTAAGGATATAATCGTAGAAGGGGAAAGATTTGATAGGGGTGCTGATGCCTCATTTGGTTCGGCTGTATTTGGTTGGTGGTGTGATACGGCAATAGAGTTAAGGACTATCAGTCCAGGTAGTAATATAGTTACCATCAGTTTTCCTTTATTGCGATTGGCTGAGGATGAAATCAAACCTATAGTGGTGGAAGTTAACCGAAGTAACCTAGTATTCAATATTAAGGAAGGAGGATAAATGGATAACAAGCGGTGGATGTAGTCCTTAAAGAAATAGACAGGGAGGATTAGATGAGAGAAATAAAGTTTAGGGCTTGGGATAAACGGCGTAATCGTATGAGGTTTGGGAATGATAATCTTCTAATTAGTTTAGGCGGTTATCTTTTTTGGGATGTTGGTTACAAAGAACCAGAGATGATGTCAAAAGAGGAAACCAATGAATACATACTTATGCAATACACAGGCTTAAAAGACAAAAACGGCAAGGAGATTTATGAGGGGGATATAGTTCAACCATTTTATACCGTAGCTGGGTATGGCAGAAAACAAGAAGTAAGGTGGGGTATAGGAGTCTGGGAACCCTTTGATGAGAACTGTGATTCAGACCACTCATCTAGGTATGAAGTCATCGGCAATATCTATGAGAACCCTGAATGAATTATTGAAATAGACAGGGAGGATAACAATAATGGTTAATTGGGTAGATATAAGGAAGTGCCCTATCTGGAAGGAAGTAGGGATTACTAAGTGTAATAACTGTGATAGCAAAGCTAAATGCTGGGGTGAGGAATCAGTATTGCCCGAATCAGTTGATGCACACAAACTTCTACTTACTTATGCGCTATTGGGGACTATATTTAGGCAACAGCAAAAGAAATAGACAGGGAGGATAAAATGGACAAGGAAGCAGTAGAGAGGATAGCCGTAATTTTAGCAACATACAATCTACCAAGAGAACCTGACAGTAATTCCTCTAGTAGATTGTTAAGAATGGAGCGTG
>Ga0315296_10000377_pt1 | contig 41018 bp, 38 predicted proteins | sample YL17G14_18_MG_FD_203921 | JGI IMG/M metagenome (GOLD analysis project Ga0315296, IMG submission 203921) | Sediment microbial communities from Yellowstone Lake, YNP, Wyoming, USA - YL17G14_18 | ecosystem: Environmental > Aquatic > Freshwater > Lake > Sediment | place: USA: Wyoming | collected... | reverse complement strand
CACGCCGTCGGCCGCCCGCGCCGCGGTGCTCTGCGGGCGGCGTGGTAAGAAAGCCGGCTGCCCGGCGTCGAGGGGTGGGATCGGAAAGCGGGCGGTAGGGCTGCTATCTGTCGCAGCGAATCCGGCAGCCGGTGCCCTTGCTGGTAGGGACATGTGTGCGCGCGCGCTCGGGAGGGGCAACCTCTCCCGACGCAGCACGTGAATCATGCCGGCCGGCAGCGCGGATGCTGCGGCCCGCCATGTAATGGCGCGCCTCTCGCGCATGTCTATCACCGACTGGATCGGACATCGCCGCTGCGCCCGGTACCACCGGACACGACAACAGTATAACCGGCGTTGCGGCTCCCGTCAACCCGCCTTCATGTAGCGGCGCAGGCTATGAGGGAGCCCATTTCCGATGTCGAGATGGCGGTGTCGGATGGGCCGGCGATGTCGGGGGTCCGGTGGCCGGCGGCAAGGGTCGCATCAACGGCGGCCTCGATCATCCGCGCTTCGTTCTCAAGGGCGAAAGAGTAGCGAAGCATCATCGCGGCCGTGAGGATTGCGCCGATGGGATTGGCGATGCCCCTGCCGGCGATGTCTGGCGCAGAGCCGTGTGTCGGCTCGTAGAAAAAGGGCGCGCGAGGGCCCATGGATGCGGAAGGTATCATTCCGAGCGAGCCCGCCAGCACCGACACCTCGTCACTGATGATGTCGCCGAATTCGTTGTTCACGAGGATCACATCGAACTCGGACGGCTGCAGCATGAGAAGCATCGCGCCCGAATCAATCAACTGGTGTCGGACTGTTACGTCGCGGTATTCGCTTGCGACTCGCGCAACGACCTCCCGCCAGAGGCGCGATGTCTCGAGGATGTTGGATTTGTCCATCGAGACGAGGTGCTTTCTTCTGCGCGAGGCGATCTCGAATCCGAGCCGAGCGACCTGCTCGACGGCGGCAACCGGGTAAACGGCGGTATCGAATGCTTCCTCGCCTCCTTCTTGCGCCGGGCGACGGCCGCGAGGGCCGTAGTAGAGGCCGTGCATGAGTTCTCGGACGATGATGATATCCACGCCCTGCGATACCAGGTTGTTCTTGAGCGGAACGCGGTCGGCGAGTGACGGATGCAGTCGGATCGGCCGCAGGTTCGCGTAGCACCCCGACATCCTGCGGATTGCCAACAGCGCGCTTTCGGGCCGCTGCTCAAGGGGCAAATCATCCCAGCGAGGCCCGCCGACGGCCCCGAGGAAGATGGCATCGGAGTCCTCGCAGATGCGCAGCGTTTCTTCGGGGAGCCCTTCGCCGCAGCAATCAATCGCCGCGCCGCCCACCAGGCCCTGGATGCATTCGAATTGAAGGCCCGTTCTCGCAGCGACAGCATCGAGTACCTTGAGCGCCTCGCGCGTAACCTCCGGGCCGACGCCGTCGCCCGGCAAGACGGCTATCGTTTTCTTGGCTGCTATCAATAGTGCCCTCGAGTGAGAATCATGTCGTGCGCTCGATTCGAGGCGTGAGTGTAGCACGCGCGGCGCGCCTTGTGCGATGGCCGAGGAGTGCGAACTGTGCTGAAGCCGTGCCCGCGATGCCAAGTGGCACAGCCGCCCTCGGCTGTGCACGGCGGGGGATGGAACCCCCGCCCTACAGGACGCGGCTGCCATCAGGCAGAAAACAAGCGAGCCATGGCAGGACGAGATGCTGCCCGCATACAGGCGCTTGTCGAGAGATGCAGCGGGGTTGTGTTCGATGTTGATGGGACGCTGATTGATACGCGATCCGCTCACCTGCGCGCGTGGGAAAAGACCATTGCTTCATTCGGCATCGCCGCTTCGCGAAAAGCCCTGGAATCCTACTTCGGCAAGCGGTCGGATTATTGGGCTGCTATTCTGCTGCCTGATGCGAGCGAAAAGGAACGGCGCAGGTTGGTGAAGGCGAAGGAGGCGGCCTTCATGTCATTGCTGCCTTCGCTGAAACCGTTTGCGGGTGCGATTGAACTGCTGCGATTGGTGAAGAGGCGAGGAAAGAAGATGGCATTCGCAACGGGCGCGACGAAAGAAGAACTCGCAGTGCACATGCGCAAGTTGCGGGCCGGGCGCATCGTGGACGCGACGGTCTATGATTCGGAGGCGAAGCGCGGCAAGCCATATCCCGATGCTTACCGCCTGGCGCTCAAGCGGCTGGGGCTGAAGTCGCAGGAGGCTGTGGCGATAGGCGACAGCCTCTACGATGCGCAGGCAGCGCAGTCGGCGGGGATTGAGTGTATCGCCGTGCGCACTGGCGGGTTTTCTCGCCAGGCGCTGGTCGAAGCGGGAGCAAGGGTGGTGGTTCGCGATGTGAGCACCATTCTCCATGCGCTGCGAAAGAAGAATCGCGGGCGACCCTAGAGGGCCGCCCCTATAAGAAACAGCCGCGACGAAAAAGGTGGTAGGGCAGCCCCTCTGACTACCCTGGGCGCACCCGAAGGGGACGCAGCCGCGCACGCTCTTCGGTGACCACGGCAAAATGCCCGGGCAGCCGCTTCTCTATTTGGGGAAGGATGTCGGCAAGCCTGGCCGCCTTCTCCCGGCCATCCGCCGCCTGAAAACGCAGGAGAAGGATTCCCGCCGAAAGCCGGCTTTCGCGATAGACCAGTTCACCGAAGTCCCTATCGTTTGTCAGCAGGATCCGGGATTCGGCGTTGGCGCGCTGCAGCACCTGCTCATCGCGCCCGCCTGGCGCGATTTCGCCGACGGCGGCCACGTCGTGGCCGATGGAGCGCGAGGAGTCAATGATAGGCTGTTCCACGTTCTCATCCGCCAGGAATTTCATCCGGTGCGGCCTGTCAGCACGATCTCTTCCGAACCCACCGCGTCGCAGGCATAGGATAGTGCGGCCTGTATGTCTTCTCGCGTCAGCCTGGGGTAGTCGCGCAACACCTCCTCGACGCCCATGTTCTCGGCGAGTTTTCGTAGGATCTGCTCTACGGTGATGCGCGTGCCGGCGATGACGGGCTTGCCGAGCATTACCTGCGCGTTAACTTCGATCCTTTGTCTCCAGTCCTTCATGGTCTCCTCCTCCCCATGGGAAGTATAGCAGCAAGACGGGTGGCCGTGGAAGTGGCCGACGCGCCGGCCCCAGCGCGACGGAGCGGTCCGTGCTACGAACGTTTGCTGACTTTGCGTTTGCCGGTGAAGTAGCACATCAGGCGTAGCGGGACGAAACCGACGGACAGGCACAGGCGCGAGTTCGCCATCTCGTCCATGCAGGCATCATAGAATACAACCTTATGCTTGCGCAGCAAGTCAGTTGTGATGGCAGACAGCAGAGAGCGTCCGTAGCCGCGGCGCCTGAGTTCGGGCCTGACGTCAACCCATGCTACCATGCTATCATGACGAAACGCCGCAGCGTAGCCGACTATCTCGCCCTCCTCGTAGCAGCCCCAAAGGTTGACCTTGCCTTCATCTAAAAACCGGAAGAACGCGTCACGGTTGCGCGCCGGTGGGTATCGGTGCAGCGCCTCGCGGTCGTTCTCTGTCACTTCTGAGACCGGACAAGTCTGCGCCGTCCGCAGCGTCTGCCTGTCCACCATGCAGAACAGGGAATTACCGGTCACGCGGCCTGTGATTTCTTCCTGGGCCAAGTCAAGGCCGAGCGGGCTTCCCAGCGACAGGAACAGGTCCGGGCTGCTCGGAAGGCTGCGCAGAAGCGCCCTTGCGTCATCGGTCTGCGCTTCGAGCCAAACTTCGACCCCGTAAGATCGCTCGTGCATCCTCATGACATCGGCTCCGCGGTGCCTAGCGCGAACGTAGAAGAGGGCCTCTCCGCCGAAGTCCTGCCTCAGGTGATAGCCAGCATAAGGGTCGGCGCGCACCTCACAGGTGAGATGCTTCTTGATTTCAGGCCAGTGCGTCTTGATCGGTCTCACGGGAAGGCCCCACCTTGATCGGCCGAGCGAACGCGAGGTTCGCCCCTACGTTAAGGTCTAAGGCGAATAGGGCAAGACGATAATCTGCGGTTCGGAGGGCAGCGTCTCGGGGGTGATTTCGATTTCGGGGGAGCCGTGGTGGCGCGCGTTGGCTTTGCCTTTCAGAAAATCGTCAACAAGGGCGATGGGCATGTTGGCCTTTGATGTCTTGTAGTGCATCGGGATCGCGATTTTCGGCTGGAGTTTCTGCACCACCTGGTCAGCCCCGCGCGCATCAATCGTAAAGAATCCGCCGACTGGCACGAGCAGCACGTCAACCGCGCCGATCTCCTTCGCCTGCTCGTCGGATATGGCGTGGCCCAGGTCGCCGCAGTGGCAGATTCGCACACCGTCCATTGTGAAGCAGAAGATGATGTTCTTTCCGCGCTGCGAGCCGGCGGAAGAGTCGTGGAATGCGGCGATTCCGCGAATGGCAATTCCCTTCGCTTCCCTCGCGCTCTCGCGCTTGAACACGGCGGGGCTGCCGGGCAAATCCTGAACCCAGCCGTGATCCTCGTGGTCGTGGGATGTGAGCACGATGTCCACCGTTTCCTCGATCGGGCCGTAGCGGATGGCGTTGCCAAAAGCGCCCGATCGGTAAGGGTCCATCAGGACCTTAGTTCCATCGGCGGCGGTCGCGAGGAAACATGCGTGTCCGAGGTATTTGAGTTTCACTTGAGCACCTCCTTCAAGAACCACAATGTTCACGATGTCATTCTGAATCCGCCGGCTGGCGGATGAAGAATCTCTCTTGGCAGATGAGATGCTTCGCTTCGCTCAGCATGACAATCTACTATCACCTCTTCGGCAGGCCAGACACGGTTGCGCGCAGGGCACTCGCTGACTTGTGGAGCGCATCGCGCTCTTCGGGTGAAAGCGGCATCTCGATTCGCATGATCGCCCCAGCGCGCCCGATCACCGTCGGAACGCTGAGCGCGACATCGCGCAGGCCGTAAGCGCCATCCTGCACGGTGGAAACGGGAAGAGTGGCCCTTGAATCCGAGAGTATCGCGGCCACCACATCGCGCACGACCAAGCCGATTGCGAAACCAGATCCGCCCTTGAGCGTGTTGATCTCGTTCCCCGCACCCTTCACCTTCGAGAAGAGGGCTTCCCTCTTCTTGGCATCCAACTGTGGGAACGCAGTCAGCGGCGCTCCGTTGACCTGGACGCTTGACCAGACGGGCACCATCGTGTCGCCGTGCTCGCCGATTATCAGGGCGCTGACAGCGGTCGGCTCGCAGTCCAGTTCCTCGGCCAAGAGCGAGCGAAAGCGCGCGGTGTCGAGCATGGTGCCTGTTCCGATCACGCGCTCCGGCGGCAGGATGCCCGAAGTCGCTGCGACGTGAGTGAGAATGTCCACCGGGTTCGTAACCACGACCAGCACGGCGTCGGCCCGCAGGCCGACGCCCTTGATTTCCGAGAAGATGCCCTGAAGCAGGGCGACATTGCGGCCGGTGAGTTGGAGGCGGCTTTCGCCGGGGAGCCTGCGCACGCCGGCCGTGACCACGATGATGTCGCAGGCGGCAAGGTCCGAGAAGTTGGCCGCCCTGATGCGCTGGGGTGAAGCGAGGCTGGCGCCGTGGCGCAGGTCGAGCGCTTCGCCGTGCAGCGTCTTCTCGTCAACGTCGAGCAGCAGGATTTCGCTGCCCACGCCCCCGATCTGAAGGGCGAAGGCGGAGCACGCGCCAACCCTGCCCGCGCCGATGATGGCAACGGTGCCGTCCATTGAGGAAGTAATTCGCCGCGCTAGCCTTTTTCCCTCCGCGGCACCCCGTCGGCGAACGTGGCAGCCGCAGGCTTCAGCCTGCGAGGTCGGCCTGATCGAACCGCGGCGCGGGGCGGAGCCCCCGCCCTACAAACTACGGGCTCACGGTAAGGATGAGGCGCGTTTCCTCGGGGTGGTCGGCGATGAAGCGCAGTTCGTCCTCGTGCAGGGGTTTCTGGGTGTGCATGTTTGCGAACTGCACCAGGCGCAGGATCTCGCGCGCGTGCTCATCGCTGTCGAAGTGGACGCCCAGGCTCTCGTAAACGTGGCGGAAGCCGTGAATGCCCCCGTATTCGCCGGTGGTGATTACCCTTCCGGTTGGCGTGTGCTCCGGCTCGCCGCGGCCCAGGTCCTCGTAATCGTAGAGTTCGTAGTTGCGGCGGTCCTTGAGCGCGCCGTCGGCGTGGATGCCGGATTCATGGGCGAACATGTTGTCGCCCACGCCGGGCTGATTGACGGGGATGGGCAGGCCGAAGGCATAGGAAGCATAGCGAGCCAGTTTCCAGGCCGTTGAAAGGTCAACCTTGCGATCCAGCAGCCAGCGGTCGGCCACGCCGCTGCCATAGCGCAGGGCGAGCGCGCAGGGGATTGCGTCCGCGTTGCCTGCCCGGTCGCCCACGCCGTTGATGGTGCAGTTGATGTAGGCGTCCTGGCCCGCCTCCACGACGGCGACGGCGCCCGATACTGAATTGCCGACTGCCATGCCCAGGTCGTTGTGGCAGTGCAGTTCGATCGGCAGGCCGACTTCGGAGGCCAGGGTTTTGCAGCGCTCGGCGATGCTGGAGGGAAGGTCGCAGCCCACGGTGTCGCAGTAACGGACGCGATGTGCGCCGTGTTCCCTGGCTGCAGCGGCGAACTTGACCAGATAGTTGAGGTCTGTGCGCGAGGCATCCTCCGCATTCACCCCAACGCTATCAACCCCGAGGGCGAGCGCGGCGTCCAGCGCCTCTGTCATCTCGGCGATCACGCTGCCGCGGTCCAGTTTGCCGCGCAGTTTGTGCGTGATCATCTGGTCGGATGTCGGGATGGAGATGTTGTAGTGGCGCAGGCGCGTGCGCTTGAAACTGTCCTCGACATCTCCCTTTATCGCGCGCGTCCAGCCCGAGAGGCGCAGGCGATGGATGGTGCCATTCTCGACGAGTGCGACGTTGGCGTTGAGGTAGTTAGTCTCGTGCGGAAGATTCGGGAAGCCGGCCTCGCTCTGGAAAGCGCCGAAGGTGTCCAGGTGTACGTTCAGGACGGTCTTCTGGAGTTTTGCGATGCCGATCCTGGAGGCCTGGACCCCGTCCCTGTTGGTAACATCAATAAGATAAATCGTAGGCACTGCTCATTCTCCACGGAATGTTGCCCCGACGGCGCCCCGCAAGCGGCGACGGGGTAAGTTACCATATGCCCCGGCGGGCTGTCAACAACCATGCCGCCTGTGGAGTGCGGCGGCTTGCCGCCGCTGTCAAAGCGCGGGAGTCCCGACAGGTCGGGACTCCCGCCCTCCAGAGCTACGTTGACTTCGATTCTCCGCCGCCCTAGAATAGGTCCGGCGCCCGTGTGGCCAAGAGGATAAGGCACAGGCCTCCGGAGCCTGAACCGCAGGTTCGAATCCTGCCACGGGCACCAACGATCCTGAGAGCGAATCTCTCTGTCCCCGATTGCCCCACCTGACGTTCCTCTCGCTGTAGGCTTTCGTGGCGTCTCTGGGCGCATTCTGGGCCTTCTGCCGGACTCCAGGCTGTAAACTCGCTACCCAACCGCTCGCCTGTAGAGTAGGCACAAACCGCCGTTCTCGCCCTCTCTTTCTCTGAAAGCTAGTAACTCGTGCCGGAAGTTTACAGCCAGAGAAAAGTCAGGAAATTGCTTCTTTTTCGCGCATGGGCGATCTGGAGTTCGAAGCGGGTGAACTCGGTGGGCCAAACCATCCTGGGATCGAACTCGGACGGGGAGTTTCTAGCTTGCGGGGGACGCTCAGGCCCAGTCACACCGCAGCGCGAGCATTCGTGCTGTGACGATGCTCAGGCCGGGGTACGCTAGCCAGACACGTAGCGCGCCTCGTGTTCCCGTCGTAACGCAAGTCGGCGCCGCAGGCAATACCGACATTGCCCGCGGCGCCAAGCAGTAGCCACGACAGCTGAACCGTGCCTAGTGCTGGACGAGCTCAACCCCATCCTCCGCGACGTCGTCGCAATCCTGGCGCGGGGGAAGAGGAAGCCGGAAACTGACCGGCTCGTCAGGAGTCATAGGGTCCTGACCCTGACCGGCCGCCATGTAGGGATGTACGGTGATCGTGAGTACGCGACCAGTGGACTCTCCGGCGGGTCTCAGCAGCACGACCGGGAACCCTATGTTCGTTCCCAGGTAGGTTCCCAAGCCGACGTACTCAGCATCCGCCTGGTACACGACGCCGCGGTCGTCGACAGCATCCACTTTCACCTCAACAACGCTGCTCTCTGCGGGGGTAACTGTGGTGCTTGAGTTTGGCGCTGCCGAGAGAGATAGGTAAACAGCCCCGCTCCGGTTGGCATCGAGCGCGCGGACCGCGACCGTCCAGTTCTCTGTCTGCTTCTGGGCGAGCACCTGGTCGGCGCGCGTGTCCCACCAATGATACCGGTGCTCCAGGGTTCCCTTCGGGATGTCGAAGGTGCGCAGTTCGCCCGGGATCGGCACGTTCCACTCGTAGTGACTCTCGCTCTTCACCTCCCAGGTGCCACTGGGAGCATTGAAGGTGAAGACAGTCAGGGTGACCAGCCGGCCCGTCTGCGGGTCCACCTCCGCGCGCAGTCGGAGCTTCTCCCCCCGATGCAGGTCGTAGTGCAGGTCCTCATGCCAGGCCACGCTCTCAGCTTCGAGCACATCGACCGCGCCGTGTGTAACGGCCGCGCGTCGATACTCGTCCGGCTCACCGAGCAGCGAGAAGTCCCGGCGAATCTGCATCTTCACCCGCTGCTGCATCCGTCCCCGAGAGGCTTGGGCCTCCTCCGGATCCCAGTACCTGTGAGCATTCGAGGTGTCATCGCTGCTTTGCCTGGGGCAATAGGACACCCGCTCCATTCCGTTGTAGAGGTCCAGGTAGAAGAGCTGTCCGCCATCACGCGTCCTTAGCTCCATCCGTGAGAACCCGTTTCGGTCCGCCCACATCTCCTTGTCTGTCTCCACAACCTCCGGGCCGTGCCCCGGCACGTCGCGTCCGAGCCAGGGCGTTACCCCGTAGATGTGGACCGTCTCGGCTTCATCCGCTGCGGCCAGTGCCCGATCACGCACTTGCGCAACGGTGTCCCAGGCACTGCGTGCCGGCGAGCCGAGCAGTGCGATGGCGACTACTATGGCCCCGGCCGCCGCTGCCGCCGACAGCCGCCAGATCCAGACATGCCTGGGGCGCCGGCCGGCCGCTTCCATAGCCGCCAGCGCCTGATCCCGTCTCTCCGGAGGCAGCTCTGGCGTCGGTCGGGCCGTCTCCACCAACTCCGCGATCTGCTGCTCAATGGTCTTGCCCATCGTTCACCAGCCTTTCCCGGGCTTTCGCTCTCGCCCGATGCAACAGGGAGCTGATGGCTCGCTCCGACTTGCCAAGCACCTGCCCGATCTCCCGTGCTGTTAGCTCATAGGCACCCTGCAGCACGAGCACCTCCATCTCGAGCTGCGAGAGGTGTGCCCGCAGCCTCCCCACCTGGCGCTGTGCCTCGATCTGTTCGGTGAGTCGGCTGGTGGGATCAGACGCCAGTGCTTCCTCCGCGACTGAACCGAGGGGCACCTGTACCGCGGCGGGCACACTCTTGCGGCGTTGACGGCGCCGTAGTTCCGCTAGTGTCTGCCGGGAGGCGATGCCGAGGAGCCAGGACAGGAAGCTGGAGCGCCGCGCATCGTAGCTGCGAACGCAGCGCACCGCTTCGGCGAGAGTGTGCACCGTGATCTCCTCGGCCGTCTGGCTGTCTCCGCTCAGCCGCCAATGGACGAACCTGTGCACCCGTTGCGTGAAGCGATTGTAGAGCTGTGCGTAGGCTCCCGGGTCGCCCTCCCGCAGGCCCTGCACCAGCTGCTCTTCCGAGCCGGTATCTCGTGCCTGCGCCACTTCAGCCTCGGCGTCAGTCATTCCACTCTGCCTTGTGGTCGGATGAGCCATCCATGAGATACTTATGCGGAAAGCCCCGATTTCTCTTCGGTCCCTTTTCTGCGCCCAGCGCGGCGGCTACCGGTTCCGCGACTAACGGAGTCCCGGATGCTGCTACCCTCGGTGCGTGGTCGGTACGGCTGGGACTCACGCTTGGCCTGTTCGGCGCGCTCGAGTCGTTCCCGTCTGGTTGTGACGGCGGGCTGTCCCTCAGCGCTGGCCGCCCGCCGAAATCCAGATCGGGTGCGCGTTCACATCATACTGGCTGTGACCTGCAATGGCACAGGCAGGAGTGCCTGTGCCACATTCAGCCTTTCATGCCGGTGAGGGCGATGCCTTTGATGAATGTGCGCTGGGCGAAAAAGAAGAGGATGATGATCGGCATGACGACGACGGCAGCGGCGGCCATCAGGCCGCTCCAATCGGCGGCGTGGCGGCCCAGGAACGCGGACAGGCCAAGGGCGAGGGTGTACATTGATTCATCGTTGAGATAAACCAACGGCCCCATGAAGTCGAGCCACGCCCAGATGAAAGTCATCAGGGCGACCGTCGCCAGCGCGGGCCTGCTCAAGGGAACGATGATGCGCCACAGGATTGACAGTTCATTGCATCCATCAATGCGCGCAGCGTCGGAAAGTTCGGCGGGAAGGGTTCTGAAGAACTGCCGCAAGAGAAAGATGTCGAACGCATTCCCGAAAAATGCAGGCGCGATCAGCGGCAAAAAAGTCCCGATCCATCCAAAGGCGCGGAACATCAGGAACATCGGGAGAAGGGTAACGATATAAGGGATCATTAGCGTGGAGAGCACGAATATGAACAGCGCATCGCGGCCAGGCCAGGTCAGGCGCGCGAAACCATACGCAGCAAGGGTGCAGGAAATGAGCGTGCCGAGCACGACAGGGATGCAGATGATCAGCGAGTTGCGCAGATAAACGAGAAACGGGAATGATTTGATGGCCCTGGGGTAATTGCCCCAGCGCAAGAAGAATCGCTTTTCCTGGCGCAGCGACTGCGACGGAACCACGATTTCCTTGCGGGCGCGCATCTCGGGATCGAGCACGGCTGCGCGCACCCCCTCGGGCGTTTCGTGAAGCCAGGCAACCTTCACCGTGCGGCCGTTGAGCCGCGCAGTATAAAGATCGCGCATCTTCCCCGCATAGGAAACCTGGACGGGCTTGCGCGGAATCCATTCCGGGGGATAGGTGAACACCGCGCGGTCAACCTTTAGGGATGTAGCAATCATCCAAACGAACGGCGCCGCGAAAAGAACCGACAGCAGGCAGAGTGCGATGTAAGTTATGCCGACCGTGATTCTGCGCGCGCCGGTCATCAGCGCCCCTCCTCGTAATAGACCCAGCGCGCCGATGTGCGGAAAACGAGAACCGTGGCAATCAGGCTGAGGACGAAAAGGATCCAGCCCATCGCGCAGGCGTATCCCATCTTGAAATACTCGAACGCATTCTGGAACAGGTAGAGCGCGTAGAACAGGGTGGAATGCTCGGGGCCGCCGCGCGGGTTGGTCATGATCCATGCCTGGGTGAAGTACTGGAACAGGCCGATCATTCCCGTAACCACCATGAAGAAGATGACCGGGCTGATAGCAGGCAGGGTAACGTGGCGCACGCGCTGCAGCGGGCCAGCCCCGTCGAGAGCGGCGGCCTCGTGCAAGTGCTGCGGCACGCCTTGCAGCGCCGCCAGGTAAATGATCATGCCCCCGCCCACGCCCCACAGGTCCATCAGGATGAACGCAGGCTTCGAAGTAGTCGGGTCAACCAGCCAGCCGAGCCGGGGCAGTCCCAGCCTTTCGAGCCCGGCATTTGCGAGGCCCAGGTCGGGATTGAATATCCACAGCCAGAGCATGGAAACGGCCACGGTCGGCACGATGGCGGGCAGGTAGAAAACGGTGCGGAAGAAAGGCAACCCCTTGACTGCCTGGTTGAGAAGCATCGCCACGCCGATCCCCAGCGCAACTGCGATCGGCAACTCGATGAACATGAATGCCGTGTTCAGAAGCGAGCGCCAGAAATACTGGTCGCGCGCCAGCATCGAGTAGTTGGCGAGCCCCACAAATCGAGGAGGCGAAAGAACCCGGTAATCGCAAAGGCTGTAGTAGAACGAAGCGGCTATCGGATAAAAGGTGAAGATCAGAAACCCGACTATCCAGGGCGACACGAACAAGAGGCCGGTAATCAGTCGCCTCGATTTCATGACAGTCTCTTGCTAAACACGTGCTACTCCCCGATGTCCTTCTGAGCCCTTCGCCCTCTGTCATTCTGAGCGAAGCGAAGAATCTCTCTTTTCGGCTCAGGGTGAACTCCGCGAAGAATCCCGCCGTCATGAGACCCTTCGCTGGCGCTCAGGGTGACACGATCATGTGGTCTTGCCGGCTGTTCCAGGCGTGAGAACCTCGAAGCGTGTGCGGACTGCCTAGGCGCTACCATCAGCACCCTGTCCAGTTCCTGCTGAACCCTGACTCTCACATCGTGCAATGCCTGTTCCGGTGTCTTCTTGTTACGCGCCGCAAGCTGGACCGCGGTGTTGAGTTCGCTGATGTATAGGTTGTTCACCGGAGTCGCCGGGAACCAGCGGGCATTGGGATTGGCCGCGATGCGGCACACCACGCCGAAGGCGCGATTATGGCGCGAGCCCGTGGTCAATCTCGGCGATCCCAGCACCGCCAGCATGTTGGGCACGCCGTGCATCACAGAGGAGAAGAGTTCCTGCGCGCGCGGCGTCTGCGTCCAGCGAAGGAATTGCCAGGCTTCCTTGGGATGGCGGCTCTCTTTGGGAATGCAGAAGAAGTTCCCGCCGATGTATGTCGTGCCTTCGAGTTCCGGGTGTTCCGAGGGATAGGGAAGCGGGCAAACCCCGTAGTCAATGTGCGGCGCGAACTTTTCCACGTAACTCGGCCACCACTGGCCGCTGAGCATCATCGCCGCCTTGCCGACGAAGAACTGATGGTTGGGGCTGGCGTATTCTCCGAAGCCCGCGGTGAAGGAATCTACGCGCACCGCGCCGCCCTGCGCGTCAATCATGCGCGCGAGCCAGCGCAGTGCTTCGACATTGCGCGGATCGTCGGCGAGGATTCTGTGGGCGACGGGGTCGTAGAACTTGCCCCCGAAAAGCACGATCAGTATCTCCAGGGAGGGCATCTCGAAGCCGATGCGTTCGAGCGTTCCATCGGGGCGCTTCTTGACCAGGCGCAGGGCCATCCGCTGGAGTTCTTCGAGGGTGCGAGGCGGTTTCTCGGGATCGAAGCCTGCTGCGCGGAAAACATCCTTGTTCCAGTAGAGCGCATAAGCATCAATCAGGTAAGGCATCGAGTAGTGGCGACCTTCATATTCGCCCAGCCCGAGGGAACCCTGGATGAATTCCTTGCGCGGCGGGCCGTCTCGCGCCAGCAGAGGATCGAACGGCATGACGGCATTGTTCGCAGCGAGAGCGCCCACGTATTCGCCCGACCACACCTGGAAAAGGTCCGGCGGCGTGCCCGCAGTGATGGCGCGAAAGATCTTCGTGTCATCTTCCTCGGTGGACGTGTTGACAAGAAAGATGCGGTTCTGCGAGCGATTGAACGCTGCAACCGCCTTCTCGAATGCCTCCTTCTCGTGCCCCGTCCAGCCCGACCACACGCGCACCACCACGCGGCCAGGCGGAGGTGACGGGCCGAGTTGCACGGGCCAGGCGGCCATCGCCACGAAGGCCGCAATGCCGAGCATTATCGGAAGAATGCCCACGAACCGCTGCAACGCGATTCTCCAGCGCAGTTAGTCAGATGACAGGTTCGCCCGCGGAAAGTCGAGTCCTCTTGCACTCCGCACGGGCGGGTTTCAGACCCGCCCTGCAAGAGCCTGTGGGGGACAGGATAAAATCCTGTCCTACCGCAACAGATGGTAGGACAGGTTTCCAACCTGTCCGCCAGCTGGCGGATTCTCAACCTGTGCATAGTTGCACGGTGGAAGAAGAATTCGGGGAGTGGGCAATGGTTCCTGGCCTGCGGCTGCAGGATAGGAAGGCGGGGGCGCGCCGGCTGCCGAATGATCCTCACAATCGAGCAAGCATCCGGGGGTACCAGCAAGAAAGCACCTGCCATGACCGCCGCACCGCAGTTTGCGGATCCCCTCAACCAGGTCCTCAACGGTCGCCGCGCCGAGTTCGTTCCGGTTGCCCCTGTGTATGAGTGCCTGGGTCCGCTGCAGTTTCACCGCATGGCCCTGCGCTGGCGCAAATGGCGGGACCGTCTCGATGAAGCGGCAACCGACCTGCTGCCGGTGGACTACCAGAATTACCTCGATCTCGAACTTGAGATACATACCGACATCATTGATCACCACTACCCGCCGCCAGCGTGGCTTTCCGTGCCCACAAACCTGGCGCCGGATCAGGTCGCTGGCTGCGCTGTGGCGCGGAAGGGCCAGGACCTGTTCTGGCTTTCCGCCGATGGCGAGGCCACGTGGATGCCGCCGAACCGCGAAGCCTTCCATGAGGCCCTGGCCGCTGATAAGACCCATCACTATGCGCGGCTCTGGGAGCGCGGCGACCAGGATGACCTCCTGGCCAGGTCAGGCGAGAGCCCCCCTCATGACTTCAGCACCCCCTTAGAGCCAAGTCTGGAGCAGGCGAAGGCCATCAGCGAGGGATACCAATACCAACTCGCGCGGACTTTGCTCGCCCGCTATCGCGGGCAGTTGCCGCTCTACTATGGCTGCTCCTCTCCCTACAACACGCTGCTCGGGCTTCTGGGCTTCCAGGGCATGATGCACGGCCTGGCAGAGCGCCCCGAAATGGTGCATCGCATCCTCGAGACCCGCCTTCCGCGCCCATCGGCGCGGCTGGCTGCGCTGCGGCACTTGGGCGTTGGGATCATGTTCGTGGAGGAATGCCTCGCCTCTGCCGATGTAATCTCCCCGCGCATGTACCGGGAATTCGTCTTCCCATACACGAAGCAAGCATTGCAGTTCTACGAGGATCGCGGCTTTCGCACCGTGCTATACTTTTCCGGCAACCTGATGCCGCTGCTCGAAGAGCTGAAAGCGCTGCCTTTCACCGCCCTCTCTTTCGAGGAAGACCGCAAGGGATACGGCATTGACCTGGCCGGAGTGCGGCGGGCGCTTGGGCCCGACAGGGTGCTCTTCGGGAACCTCGACGCCCTGTTCGTCGAGAAAGCGCTGGATCAGGAAGTGCTGGATGCGGTACACCAGCAGATAGAGATCGCCGGAGCCGAGGGCAACTTCGTGGTCTCTCTCGGCAGCCCGTTCACCCCCGCCACCTCCCTCGACCGCGTCCGCCTCATCTGCGAATCCACCCCCCGCACCTGAGATGGCAAAATGCTGATTGCGGCAGTGCGCCTCCCTCCCGTGTCATTCTGAGCGAAGCGAAGAATCTCTCTTTTCATGAGGGGGTGTGGCACAGAGGCCCTCGGGTGTGCATTCGCGGCACCTCCTCCCCCTGCGAGACTGACGGACGACACAGCCCGCTTTCACTCGCGCGCGCCCGGTCTCGTCCCAGTGCGGGGGAGGGTCAGGAGCCAAACGTCGTTGAGGACGGGCCACGAATTGCCCGCTGCGACCCAGAGACTGTCGCGATAGATGTAACAAGTGGGCTCGTGCCGGGGAGAGAACGTCTTCTCGGCGGCGAATTGATGCCAGTCCACGCCGTCCTCCGTGCACCAGACGTCGCCCAGGTTCGCGCCATTTGCATTGTCGAACCCGCCGATAATCCATATCCTGTCGCGGTAAACCTTGATGCCGAACCACATCCTCGGTGCCCAGGGAGCATGTTCCAGGACGCGTTCCCACTTCGTCCCATCCTTCGAACACCACACATCGTTTTGCGTCGTGAACTGAGGGTAGGACTTCTCCGGAGGGCTGTTCGGCTTTTCGGTCGCGCCCCCCATAACCCCTATCTTCCCCTTGAACACGACAACCCCCGACGCAAAGCGCGGCCCGTAGGGCGCGTGTTGAGCGGCGCACTTCCAGTCCGCGCCATCGGTCGAATGCCAGACATCCTCTCCGCTGCCCAGTTGCCACATCTTGCCGCCATGCACCATGACTTCCCCATACCCCCTGGTGCCGAACGGCGTGCGAGCGCAGACCTGCATCCAGTTCACTCCATCGGTCGAGCGCCACACGCTGCCCTTGATGGCCCACATCTTCCCCCGATATACCACCATCTCGCTGTATCCGTCGTAAGGCGTCTCGCTGTTGACCAGCGTCCAGGTTGCTCCATCGGTTGAAGACCACAGGTCTCTCGTCAGCACATTGCCGTGGTAATATCCATTGCTCAACCACATCTTGCCGTCGAACACAATGTCCTCCGCCGTATCGCGGGGGCTGAAAACAGCCTTCTCTGTTACACACACCCACGAAACGCGCTGCGACATGAGTTCACTCCATGCCCCTGTTGCAGTGAGCACCAATGCTGCTGTGGTCAGAAACGCTGCGTTTCTCATTGCAGGGCGACTTAGTCAGTTGGCCGGAAGCAGAACCGCCGCCAGATTCCTCGCGCGATGTGTCAGCACCTGCCCGGTGTGGGGCGGACGGCGGCCACCGCGGGCGCACGCCCGTTCGCCCCTACATAGCGCACGGCAGGTCAGGCGCGGATGGGGTAGTGGCCCCAGCGCAAGGTTGTTTCCACCATCGCGCGATAGTTTTCAACCGGCACGTATTCTGTCACGCTGTTCGCGGAACTCACGCAGTAGCCGCCGCCAGGGGCGCACTCGCGCAGCCGCTGCCTGACCTCTGCCTCTACCTCCTGCGGCGTTCCGCGAGTCAGCGTGTAGGAGAGGTCTATGTTGCCGATCAGGCAAAGTTGGCTTCCCCACGCGCGCTTGATCTCAGCGATGTCCATAGCCGTTGGCTCGATAGGGTGCAGCGCGTCGAAGCCGATCTCGATGAGGTCGGGGATTATTTCTCGCAAGTCGCCGTCGGAGTGAAATATCAGGCGCAGGTCGCGGCTGCGCGCAATCTCAGCGATCTTGCGATACATCGGGAACAGCCAATCGCGCATCTTCTCCGGTGAGTAGAAAAGGCCGCCCTTGTAAGCCAGGTCATCTCCAACCCAGATCGCGCCCACGCCGTCATGGTTAGAGGCGAGTTCAACACTGTGCACCATTATCTCGCCCACCCGGCGGCACATCTCGCGGACGAATTCGGGCTGGTCAACCGTGGCCAGAAGCAGCGTTTCGCTGCCTGCCAGATGGACAACCCATTCGTGCAGGCTAACTATGGCGATGGTCTTCATCTCAGGGGGAAGGCAGCCGATCGTCTCCTTCAGGTTACAGAGATCGAACTTCTCCTTCTCCGGCCACCGGAAGGTCTCGATCTCATCGAGCGACGTAATCCAGCCTGCTTTTTCGGAGCGCCAGCGCCTTTCTTGCTCTTCGGTGGCATATACGCTGCGTCGCGCGCGACTGACGCGGTAACCTTCCTTGGGAGGCAAATCCCCGGTCCAATACTGCTCATTCGTCACCAGATAGACGGGGACGAAGTCGTAACCCGCGCTGCGCCAGAAGTCAACGTTGTCTGCGATCGTCTTGATGGGCCGGCCTATGAACGCAGCCATCACCTGCGAGTCAACCAGCAACTCTGCAAGGGGCACACGATCGGGCTCGCCGTGCTCCAGCGCACAGCGGAGCCTGCCGAAATCTGGCTGTGGCTCGAAAGCGCTCGCTCGCATCATAGCCCGATCTCCTGTAGGGGAGCCCCTCTGCCCTTCATCCCGACGAAGTCGGGATTCAGGGTCCCGGAGGGGCGGGCTCCCGGATCTCTTGCATTGCGCTACAACACGATCAGTCCGCGAGCAGCGCGCGCAGGTAGCCCATGCCCCAGGCGGTGGGAATCTCATCGAAAGGATCGTAAGCCACGCGCGGCAGGTGCTCGGGGCAGATCAAGCCCTGGTAGTTGATCTCCTTCAGCCGTTTCACCACGGCCTTCAGGTCAACCTCGCCCTCTCCGAAGAGCACTTCATCGAACCCGCCGCCCGCGCGGCGGCGGACATCGCGCATGTGCACCATGAGAATCCTTTCTCTTCCGAAGCGCCCGATCCACCGACTCAGGTCGTCGCCCGCGAGTTGGTAGCATCCGGTGCAGAAGGTGAGGCCGTTGGCTGCGCTGGGGGCGAGCGAGAGCAGGCGCTCCATTTCCGCGGCGGAGAAGACAAGGTGCTCGCGAGTCTGATGACCGTGGTTGGCAATGCGCCTCCCTGTCGCCTCGGCGTGGGGCACGATTCCACGATAGAGTTCAGCCAGGCGCGCCCACCGCGCCTGGCGCTCGTCCTCCGTCTCCCCGGCGCGGATATTGAGCACCAGGAAGAGCAACTCGACATCCGCTGCCTGCATAGCCGCAAGGATGCTTCTCAGGCTGGCCGCTTTGGCGCGCGGTCCTTGCTCGGAGGTTAGATCCGCGTCCTCGATTACCTCCGAGACAGCACTCAGATGCAAGCCGCGCTGACGCCATTCTTCCCGGTACGATTGCAGAGCAGGCGCCTTCATCAGCCTGTCCTCGCCGTAAGCCTCAGCAACCATGGGAAAGGACCACACGTGATGCACGCCCATGCCTCTGCAATAGTCGGCCACGCGCTCAACATCATTTCCGCAGACATCGGTGCGAACGCAGAGTCTCATCAGACGATCCTTCCCTAAGGCGATCTCCAGATTGAGTCAGGCTGGCTGCCTTCACCCGTTACAGGCGAGTCCATGATGGTCACCGGAAACTCGATCGCTCGGCGCAGCCGGGCGGAGACGTGGATGGCGATGATGATCTCGATGTCGGCCCGCGCGCCGGCGCCTGAGCACGGCCCATCCTGGCCTGTTTCTGCCGTATGAATGACCGACTCCATCAGGTCCTGCCAGCAATCGAGCCAGAAGTATTCGATGCTGCCGCGCTCCAGCAGTTTCTTGCTCGGCGGGGCAAGCAGCGTGTCCGGCGCTTCGATATGCAGCCAGTTGGCATCGCCTTGGCCCTTGACTCGCACCCATGAAGGCGAGGGGTAGGCAATGGGGTGAGGCATCGCCGAGATCTCCATCACGCCCTCGCTGCCCACGATGCTGAAGCCGTACAGCCGCTCCGGCGGCGCCAGCGCGGATGCGCACAACAGCCCGCTGGCCCCACCCGCGAACACAATGTAACCCACCGCCGCATATTCGCTCAGGTGCCCATACAACTGCGCGGGAGGATGGGCGAATTCCACCTGACCGGCGACGCGGCGAACAGCATCATCCTGCACGAAGGACCTCATCAGGTCTATCACGTGGTCGGAACCCTCGAACAGGTCGCCGCCCCAGGTGCGCAGGAAAGTAACCTCGCCGATGACGCCCGAGCGGATGAGTTCCATGGCTTTGACGTAGCGGGCTTCGAACCGCCGCTGGTGGCACGCCACTAGATGACAGCGAGCGCGCTCGCAGTTGGCAAGGATGGCGTCGGCCTCGCCCAGCGAAAGGGCCAGGGGCTTTTCACAAACGATGACACGAGGCCGACGTTCTGCTGCCTGGCTGACCATCTCCAGGTGGATCGAGGCCGGGGTGCAGATGCTCACCAAGTCGAGTTTCTCGCGATCGAGCATCTCGCGATAGTCAGTATATAAGTTCACCACCCCCCACTCCGCGCCGAAATCCTGCAGTCTTTCCTGCGAGATGTCGGCAGCGGCTGCAACCTCCACGCGCCCCGTCGCGCGGTAGCCGTTGATGTGCGCTGTGGAGACCCAGCCGCAGCCGATTATGCCCGCACGATACGTCTCCAGCATCAGACCCTTCCTGCGGAGTCCAGGTTCAAGGGCCGCACTCTGTCCTCCTGCTCGCGCTTGTCCGGGCGGGCACGGCTAGACGGCCCGCTCTGCGGCGGGGTATAATCTGGTCTGAGAGGCTGCCACAAGCGGCGGGGCGCCGGAGAGGTATTGAGGCTTGAGAGCGGCGGATAGTGTGCCACTGGTTGTCATTCGCCCGCGATCCCGGTGGGTTCCCATCAACCTGCGCGGCATGTGGGAACACCGGGAACTGCTCTACTTCCTCACCTGGCGCGACGTAAAAATCCGCTACAAGCAGACCGTGCTGGGCATCGCATGGGTGGTCCTTCAGCCTTTGCTGACGATGACCGTATTCAGCATCTTCTTCGGCCTGCTGGCGCGCGTTCCGTCGGATAACGTCCCATACCCCCTCTTTGCGTTCTGCGGGCTTCTGCCGTGGCAGCTGTTCTCCAGGGCGCTCACCGATGCGAGCATGAGCCTGGTCGAGCACGAGCGGGTGATAACCAAGATCTACTTCCCCCGCCTGCTCGTCCCGATTTCCGCGGTGCTTGCCAGCCTGGTGGATTTCGGCGTGGCATTCGTGCTGATGATCGGGATGCTCTTTTTATACCATGTCAGGCTTACGGCGGCCGCGTTCACGCTGCCGCTGTTCTTGCTGCTGGCAGTCGTTACCGCCTCGGGCATCGCATTCTGGCTTTCCGCGCTGGCCGTGCAGTACCGCGACGTGCGCTACGTGCTCGGGTTCCTCACCCAGATATGGCTTTTCGCCACGCCGGTGGCTTACCCCAGCAGCCTGGTTCCGGCGCGCTGGCGGCCTTACTATGGCCTGAACCCGCTCGCGGGAGTAGTCGAGGGGTTCCGCTGGGCTTTGCTTGGCAAAGGCCAGCCCCCGGGGCCAATGCTCTGGGTTTCCGTGGGAGTTGTCGTGTTCATATTCATCGGCGGCCTGCTGTATTTCCGAAGAATGGAGAGCACCTTCGCCGACGTGATATAATGGTGTCGCCCGGATGATAGGACAGCGTCTCAGCGCAGCAAACGAGGTCTGCTGTGAGCGATATCGCCATTAGAGCCCAGGAATTGAGCAAACGCTACCGGATCAGCACCAGGCTGCCTTATAAGGCGTTGCGGGATACCATCACTGACGGCATCTACGCCCCATTCCGCGCAATGCGCTACCTAGTGGCTCGAAAGCCGCAAGCGGGCCAGGAATCGAGCCCCGGTACAGACGGCGGCTTCGTCTGGGCGCTAAGAGACGTGTCTTTCGAGGTGAAGCAAGGGGAAGCGGTTGGCATCATCGGGCGCAACGGCGTGGGCAAGACTACCCTGTTGAAAGTGCTCTCTCGCGTAACCGAGCCCACGCGGGGGTGGGCTGAGGTGCGCGGCAGAGTGGGTTCCTTGCTGGAGGTGGGGGCGGGTTTCCACCCGGAGTTGACGGGTCGGGAGAACGTGCACTTCAACGGGGCGATCCTGGGGATGACCAGGCGAGAGCTCAGCCGGAAGTTCAATGAGATTGTGGCCTTCGCGGAACTGGAGAGATTCATAGATACGCCGGTAAAGCGCTACTCGAGCGGCATGTATATGCGCCTGGCATTCGCGGTGGCGGCGCACCTGGATCCGGAGATACTGCTGGTGGACGAAGTGCTGGCCGTCGGGGATGCTTCCTTTCAGAAGAGATGCCTGGGGAAGATGGGAGAGGTGGCAGCGGGGGGCCGCACCGTGCTGTTCGTGTCGCACAACATGCCCGCCATTACCCGCTTGTGCCAGCGCACCATTCTGCTGGACGCGGGGTGCGTGGTACTGGATGGGCCGTCGCCTGAAGTGGTCAGCACCTACCTGCAATCCGGGATCGGGACGACCGCAGCGCGGGAGTGGCCGGATTTGGCCAAGGCGCCGGGCGACGATGTCGTTCGGTTGCGGGCGGTTCGGCTAGTAACTCCCCAAGGGGCTATCAAACGGACAGTGAACATTCAAGAGACGATAGGTGTTCAAATAGAGTATGAAATCATGACACCGGGCAGGCGATTATCCCCGGTGATCGTGTGCTACAACGAGGAAGGTGTCTGTCTATTCGCGTCTGGAATCGCTTCCCGTGACGCCCTATACGGCCAGGATCCGAGCTTTGTTGGCAAACGGGTCGCTACCTGTTGGATTCCTGGCAACTTTCTTGCGGAAGGTACAATGACCTTCACGGTTTCAGTCAACGCCATCCTGGGTGGCAACTACGCCCATACTGTGGAACGTGATGCGGTTCAAGTCCAAGTTGTCGATCCAGTTGACGCTGAATCTGTGCGCGGCCTGTATGGCGGCACCGTAGCTGGTGTCGTTCGCCCCATGCTGAGGTGGACCACGGAATCTGACCAGCCTCCGTCGGGCTGCTCGTTGGGAGAGCAGAACGAAAAGGGGGCTGAGGGGCTCGGGCCGCTGTAGCGGGTCCTGCACTCTCGTTGCGAGGCAGTGCAGATGCACTATCGGTGATGAGCAGTAGTCTCGACTGCCTGACAGGACAGCAAGGCAAGGGCAGAGAGCGCGATGAAACCGCTAAGGGCATACACGAATATTCTGAGACTACGCGTCAACATGGCGCTTAGGCGTACTGTTGTCAAGAATTACCCAGTCGTGGCTTATATAGACCCCACGCTGTTCTGCAATCTGCGGTGTCCGGCGTGTCCGACAGGGCTGCGCTTGGGGTTACGTCCGGCTGCATCGATCAAGTGGGACATGTACAGATCGATAATCGATGAGATCGGAGACTATCTGTTTGTGCTCAACATGTTCAACTGGGGAGAGCCTTTGCTGCACAAACAGACTCCTGAGCTCATACGGTATGCTAAAGCAAAAGGGATCGAAGTAACTCTCAGCACCAATCTGAGTCTCAATCTTACTGACGCCTACATCGAACGTCTGGTACGAAGCGGCCTGGATACGCTAACCGTTTCTGTCGATGGCGCGACTGAGGAGACCTACAAGAGGTATCGTCGCGGGGGTGACTATTCTCTGGTTCGCACGAATATGCTGCGCATCCAGTCAGCAAGAGCGAGATTGCGTCTTGACACGCCAAAGATCGTCTGGCAGTTTCTCGTTTTCCGCCATAACCAGCATGAGATCGACGTGGTGAGAGCTCAATATGAAGCCTGGGGCGCGGATCTTCTCCTGATAGCTGGGGCACATATGCCTTTTGAACCCTATGACGAGGGATTTGAGCCGTCCAGCATTCCGGAATACAACTTGTACGATCCGGGCCATCCGTATCAGATATTGGGAAGACGGCAATTAGCGGGCGGCCGTCCCTGCTCTTGGCTATACGGCGGCTTTGCTCTGAACCCCAATGGCAAGGTCTCGCCGTGTTGTGCGTGCGCGGCGGAGAAGGACGACTTTGGTGAGTATTCGCCATGCCGCGGATTCTTCGACGTATGGAACAGCTACAGGTTCAAGAAGGCTCGAAGGCTGTTCTTGGAACGCGGCAGAGGTCGGGGGAATCAGGCCCTGGGGGATCTTGAACCCACCAGAATCGCTCAGAGACTTGCGGGGACGGGTGGAGAACTGCAGGCCCCACTGAAACCTGGTGAGTTGATATGCCAAAAGTGCCCAGTTCCATTTGTGCGCGATGGTGTGAACGCGACGATCGCTCTGATTGCGCAACGCCATGCAAGCCTGCTTCTTGCTAAGAGAGATATTCGCTATCTTCTTGCCTTGCTCCTGATGGGTGGGCCGGCGGCAGGGCCGATTCTTCGCGGAGCAGTTCGCAAGATCAATAGGACCGTTAGGTTACCCCTCCATAGGCTGTTCGCACGCACGAGGTTACAACAACGAGTATGAAGGTAGTCATTCTCGCCGGGGGCTTCGGGACGCGCCTGACCGAGGAAACCGAAGCCAAGCCGAAACCGATGGTCGAGATCGGCGGGCGCCCCATCATCTGGCACATCATGAAACACTATGCTCATTACGGCTTCAAGGAGTTCTTCATCGCCCTCGGATACAAGGGCGAGGTGATCAAGCACTACTTCCTCGACTACCGCACCCTGAGCGGCAGCATGACGGTTGACCTCGCCAGCGGCGACACTTTGGTGCACGACAGAGCCGCAGAAGACTGGATGGTGCATCTCATAGACACCGGCCTGGATACGCTCACCGGCGGCCGCGTGAAGCGCCTTGAACCATCGCTGAGAAACGAGACCTTCATGGTTACTTATGGGGATGGCGTCAGCGACGTTCCCCTCGATGAACTCCTGAAGTTCCATCGCTCGCATGGCCGCTTGGCGACAGTCACGGCGGTTCGCCCGCCCGCCCGCTTCGGCGGCCTGATCTTCAACGGCGACCTGGTAGCCGAGTTCACAGAGAAGCCGCAGATCGGAGAGGGCTGGATCAACGGAGGATTCCTGGTACTGGAACCCGGCATCTTCGAATATCTGAAGGGCGACGACACCAGCCTTGAGGCGGACGCTCTGGAGTATCTGGTTGCGGACGGCCAACTGGGGGCTTACCGGCACGACCGCTTCTGGCAGTGCATGGACACGATGCGCGATGTCCGGCTGCTGGAGAGTCTGTGGCAGAGCGGCAAGGCCCCCTGGAAGGTTTGGCAGCAATAATGGCTGGCGGCACAGGCTTCTGGCGGGATCGTCCTGTTTTCGTTACGGGCGCTACCGGTCTGCTGGGGGGCTGGCTTGTCCGCCGCCTTGTCGAACTGGGAGCCGACGTCGTTTGCCTGGTGCGCGACTGGGTCCCGCAAAGCGAACTCGCGCGCAGCGGGCTGATCGAGCAGGTCAAAGTGGTGCGCGGCGATGTGCGAGACCAGGCCGCGCTGGAGCGCGCGCTGGGAGAATACGAGATAGAAACGGTCGCCCACCTGGCCGCGCAGACGATCGTGGGCATCGCCGAGCGAAATCCCGTCTCCACCTTCACGACGAACATCGGGGGGACCTCGTCACTGCTGGAGGCGTGTCGCCGCAGCCCGAAGGTGAAACAGATCGTGCTCGCCTCCTCGGATAAGGCCTACGGCGATCACGAGCAGTTGCCATACGACGAGCAGATGCCCCTGCAGGGGCGTCATCCCTACGATGTTAGCAAATCTTGCGCCGATTTGGTTGCCCAGGCCTACGCGGCGACCTACGGGTTGCCTGTGGTGATCACCCGTTGCGGCAATTTCTACGGTGGCGGCGACCTCAACTGGAACCGCATCGTGCCCGGAACGATCCGCTCGGTTCTGCGCGGCAAGCAGCCCGTAATCCGCTCCGACGGCCAGTATGTGCGAGACTACTTCTACGTTGAGGACGCGGCCGCTGCCTGCACGCTGCTGGTGGAGCAGTTGGCACAGAAACCCAGCCTGGCGGGCCAGGCGTTCAACTTCTCCAACGAGACGCACATGACCGTCCTGGAACTGGTCAAGCGCATTCTGGCGCTGATGGGCTCCCAACTGCAGCCAGAGGTGCTAAACGAGGCCACCAACGAAATCCGCTGCCAGTATCTCAGTGCGGCCAAGGCACGCAAGATGCTCGGCTGGCAGCCCCTGTTCACGCTTGACGAAGGGCTGCGGCGGACGATTGATTGGTACAAGGACTTTCTGGGGGTCTCCTCATGAGCGGCGCGCCGCTCGTCTGCCGCTCCTGTGGCGAGGCCGGGCTGGACGTGGTTCTGTCGCTTGGGCGCACGCCGCTCGCCAACGCATATCTGACTTCTGATCAACTGGATCAGCCTGAGGCGACCTACCCGCTGGAAGTCGCCTTTTGTCCCCGGTGCGCGCTCGTGCAGATCACCGAGACGGTGCCTCCCGAGAAACTGTTCAGGGAGTACCTTTACTTCTCTTCCTTTTCGGACACCATCCTGCGCCACGCCGAGGAGATCGCCCGGCGGCTGATCGCCGACCGGGCGCTGGACGGGAAATCTCTCGTCGTGGAAGTCGCGAGCAATGATGGTTACCTGCTGCAGTATTATCGTCGCGCTGGCATCCCGGTGCTCGGCGTAGAGCCGGCGGTGAACATTGCGCGAGTAGCGCAAGAGGAGCGCGGCATCCGCACCCTTTGCGAGTTCTTCACCGAGGACCTGGCGCGAGCCCTGGCAGCGCGGGGTGAGAAAGCGGACGTTGTTCACGCCCACAATGTGCTGGCCCATGTCCCGGACCTGAACGGATTCGTGCGCGGGATCGGGCTGCTGTTGAAGGATGATGGTCTCGCGGTGGTCGAGGTGCCATATGCGCGGGACCTGATTGACCGCTGTGAGTTCGATACCATCTACCACGAGCACCTGTGCTACTTCTCCCTGACGGCGCTGGACCGCCTGTTTCGCCGCCATGGGCTGCTCGTCCAAGATGTCGAACGCCTTCCGATTCACGGGGGGTCGCTGCGGCTGTTCGCGGTCAAGGCGGGCTCGGCAGGCCCGGTGGCTTCCGTCAGCGCCCTGCTCGACGACGAAGCCGCACGCGGGGTGCAGGCGCTGGAGCACTACCAAGGCTTTGCGCGGCGGGTTGAGAATGTCAAAGCCTCGCTGCGCAGCCTGCTGATCGGGCTCAAGGCGGAGGGCAAGAGGCTTGCGGCCTATGGAGCAGCGGCAAAGGGCACGACGCTCCTCAACTACTGCGGCATCGGCCGAGAGATTCTGGACTTCGTGGTGGATCGAAGCACCTACAAGCAGGGGCACTACATGCCTGGAGTTCACCTGCCAATATACGCCCCGGCCAGGCTGCTGGAAGAGATGCCCGACTACGTTCTGCTGCTGGCCTGGAACTTCGCCGACGAGATACTGCAGCAGCAGGGCGACTACCGCAGCCGGGGAGGCCGATTCATCATCCCCATTCCAGAAGCGAGGATCGTCTGAAGCAGAAGAGGCCAGCGGGCTGAGAGTGGCGTTCGGTTAGAGGTCGCTTTGTGATCTTCACAGAGACCAAACTCAAGGGAGCGTTTGTCATCGAACCGGAGAGGATCGAGGATGAGCGCGGCTTCTTTGCGCGTACGTTTTGTGAGAGAGAGTTCGAGGCGCGCGGGCTGAACGCGCGCGTCGCCCAGTGCAGCATCTCGTTCAATAGGAAGAAGGGGACGCTGCGCGGGATGCACTACCAGGTCGCTCCCCACGAAGAAGCGAAACTCGTGCGCTGCACCAGGGGGGCCATTTACGACGTGATCATTGACCTGCGCGCCGATTCGCCCACGTTCAGGCAGTGGGTAGCGGTGGAGTTGACAGAGGACAACCGCCGCATGTTATACATCCCCGAAGGATTCGCCCACGGATTTCAGACACTTGAAGACAACACCGAGGTCTTCTACCAGATCTCGGAGTTCTACCATCCCGAGTCGGCAAGAGGCGTCCGCTGGGACGACCCGGCCTTCGGAATTGACTGGCCACCAGAAGATCAGCGAGTCATTTCGGCCAGAGATCAAGACTATTGCTTGGTGCGAGCGGGAGGAACAGGGTTATGAAAGTCATCTTTCTCGGTGCAGCCAATCCCGAAACAGAACGCATGATCAGAGCGGTGCAGAGGGTGCAGCCGGACTTTCGTGTGCTCGGGTTCATAGATAACGATCCTCACAAGAAGGGCACAGAATTCCTGGGCTATCCTGTGTTCGGTGGATTTGAAGTTCTCGACGACCTGCTCAAGGATGATGTCTATTTCGTGAGCCTCATCACAGGCAGCACCAAGACGCGCTATGAGACTTCGCGCCACATGGCGCAAAAGGGCTGCAGGTTTGCCAATTTCATTCATCCTTCCGTGGACCTGACAATGACCGAGATCGGAGTAGGTAACTACATCCAAGAGGCAGTGATCGTCCAGGCCGGTGTCCGCATTGGGAACAACAGCAGCATCCATATTGGGTCTATGGTCGGGCATGAAGCCACAATCGGCCACTCTGTCTTTATCGCGCACGCCTGTAGTGTTTCGGGCTTCGTCGAGATTGGAGACGGGGTTTTCGTGGGTACCAATGCGACAATTATACCGAGGCTACGAATCGGGAAGTGGGCGACCATCGGCGCGGGCGCTGTCGTCATCGAGGACGTGCCAGACTACGCCACCGTGGTAGGTAACCCCGCTAGGGTCATCAAGGTGGCCGAGCCTGCCTACGCAAACGGCGATATCTTCGAGCGATTGGATTCGTGAGCACTCCGCATGCTGCGCGTGGAAAGTTGTGATACAAGGAGAATGGCATGAGCAATGTTCCTGATGAGCAATTCTCGATGCTTGACCCGCGTCACCAAACCGAGAGGGACCGTGAGTTCGCCGGCGGCATGGAGGCGTATTTCGCCCGCAGTCTCGGTACGAACATGGATAAGCTGCGAAACTTCGCCAAATACGTTCCAAGGCAGACACTCACCATGTTCCTGGCCAAGCATGCGATATTCCAGCGAGTACTTGGCGTTCACGGACACATGATCGAGTGCGGCGTATTCCTGGGCGGAGGGCTGATGGCCTGGGCGCAGCTGAGCGCAATCTACGAGCCCGTCAACCATCCTCGACGTATTGTGGGGTTTGATACGTTCACAGGTTTCGCTGGCATACACGACAAGGACAGAAGCGACAGCAATCTGGAGTGTATTGCCGAGGGTGCTCTGAGCACGGACGCATACAAGGACGTCCAGGAGGGCATCCGGCTCTATGACCTCAACCGACCAATCGGCCACATCCCTAGGGTCGAATTGGTGGTCGGGGATGCAGTTCAGACAATCCCAAACTACGTGCAGAAGAACCCGCACCTGGTGGTGGCCATGCTGTACCTTGACTTCGACTTGTACGAGCCAAGCAAAGTCGCCATTCAGAGTTTCTTGCCACGTATGCCTAGAGGAGCAGTCATGGTTTTTGATGAACTGGACGACGCAGCCTGGCCTGGGGAAACGCAGGCTGTCCTGGAGGCCATCGGGTTGCGCAATCTGAGGATTGAAAGATTCCCGTTTGCGTCACAGATTTCATTTGCTGTCCTTGACTAAACCCATGATATTGGGGCATGAAATGACAGATGACAAGAGTCTAATTGGCGCGATGACAGACGATCCACAGGTAAAGACACTGGCAGTGGACTTCTTGCGCGAAACCGCGAAGTACAAGTATTCCCACAATTTCACGTGGCTCGGGCGCCCCATCATCCAGTTCCCCCAGGACATCGTCGCGATGCAGGAAATCGTCTGGGCACTCAAGCCGCAACTGATCATCGAGACCGGCATCGCGCACGGAGGCTCGCTGGTATTCTACGCTTCGATGCTTGAGTTGATCGGCGGCGACGGCCAAGTGCTGGGCATTGACATTGATATCCGCGAGCACAACAGGCGTGAAATCGAACAGCATCCCATGTTCAAGCGCATCACGATGATAGAGGGCTCTTCAGTTGACGAACCCGTGGTGAGACAGGTTTGCGAGTTCGCAGCCGGCAAGTCGCCGGTGTTGCTGGCTCTGGACTCGAATCACACCCACGAGCACGTGCTGAAGGAGTTACAACTCTACTCGCCCTTGGTAACGAAGGGTAGCTATCTGGTGGTCTTCGACACAATTATCGAGGACATGCCTGAAGATTTCTTCCCCGACCGCCCCTGGGGCAAAGGCAACAACCCCAAGACCGCCGTACGGGAGTTCCTGGAAACCAATGACCGGTTCGTCGTTGATAAAGAAATCGAAAGCAAACTGCTCATTACTGTGGCTCCCGAGGGATACTTGAGATGCGTGAGGGATTGACGGTGGAATCAATACCCGTTGCCGGCCCGTGGATCACCCAAAAGGAGATAGACTACGTCACCGACGCCGTAACAAACGCCTGGTACGGCAAGCACAACATCTACCACGACCGGTTCGAAAAGGCGTTCGCTGAGTATCTGGGCGTCCGGTTCGCGGTCTCGCTGCCATCGTGCACGTCCGCAATCCATCTCTCGCTGCTTGCCCTTGGGGTCGGCCCAGGCGATGAAGTGGTCGTGCCGGATATCACCTGGATCGCTTCAGCAGCGCCGATCTCTTACGTCGGCGCCACGCCCGTGTTCGCCGACATTGACCCCAGGACGTGGTGTCTGTCCGCGCAATCCTTCGAACAGTGCATAACCCCGCGGACGCGCGCGGTAGTCCCGGTGGACCTCTACGGCAACGTCCCGCACATGGACCCCATTCTCGAAGTGGCGTCTCGCCACCGCATCGCGGTGGTCGAAGACGCGGCTCAAGCCATTGGCTCGGAGTACAAGGGGCGCAGAGCCGGAGCCTTCGGAGACACGGGGGTGTTCAGTTTCCACGGCTCCAAGACCCTTACCACGGGCGAGGGTGGCATGCTTGTGACTCAGCGCGAGGACATCAACAACCGCGTTCTGTTCCTTCGCGACCACGGCCGCGAGCCAGGCGACAAGATGTTCCGCAACAAAGAGGTGGCCTACAAGTATAAGATGAGCAGCATGCAGGCGGCCCTTGGCCTTGCCCAACTGGAACGCATCGAGGAACTGGTGGCGCGCAAACGCCAGATCTTTGCCTGGTACCGGGAGCGCCTGGCGCGCCTGCCCGGCGTAACCCTCAACTACGAGGCGGCGGACACCAAGAACACGTACTGGATGGTAACGGTGGTGGTAGATAGAAGTCTCGGCATCGCGAAAGAGCGTTTGATGCAACTACTGGCCGAGAAACGCATTGACTCCCGGCCCTTCTTCCACCCGCTGAGCTCGCTGCCCGCCTACGAGAACCTCGAACAGGCCCGACTGGCCCGCCAACGCAACAGAGTCGCATATGAACTCAGCCCTTACGGGATAAATCTTCCGTCTGCTCTGAACCTGACCGAAGAGAAGGTGCGGTACGTTTGCGACACGTTAAAAGAATTGCTGCGGCGGAAACCCGCGTGAGGGAGCACTGTGGGTAGCAAGCCACTCGTCAGCATTGGCATGCCGGTGTACAACGGCGAGAGGTTCGTTCGCCGCGCGCTCGATTCGCTGCTCGCGCAGGATCACGAGAACCTTGAACTCATCACTTCCGACAATGCTTCCGAGGACCGCACGCAGGCTATCTGTCTGGAATATGCGGCCAGAGATAACAGGGTGTGCTGCTATCGCAATGCCGCCAATCTCGGAGCGGTTCGCAACTTCAACCGGGTCTTCGAGTTGGCGTCGGGCGACTACTTCATGTGGGCCAGCCACCACGATCTCTGGGACAGTGCCTTCGTGAGTACCTGTCTCGAAGTACTGAGGCGTGAGCCCCAGGTCGTCCTCTGCTACCCCCTGTCACACGCGATTGACTGGGAGAGCAGATTCCTGCGCTCCGCCCCCGACCTGATTGACACGCGCCGCCTGCTGCCCGCCGAACGCTTCCGCAGGGTGATCCGCGACATGGACTGGTTCATTGCCACCTACGGGCTATTCCGTGCCGATGCCGTGCGGCGGAAGATGGAGGCGTAGAAGGTGAGTGGACAGCCTCCGCTCTTCTCGGTGGTCATCCCGACGCGCAACCGCGCCCACCTGCTGCGTTACGCCTTGCGGAGCGCGTTGGAGCAGACTTTTGATGATTACGAAGTCGTGGTGAGCGACAATCACTGCGAGGACGACACCCCACAGGTTGTCCGCGAACTCGCGACCTCAAGGGTGCGGTACGTGCGCACCGACAGGGCGCTTTCCATGCCCGACCACTGGGAGTTCGCGCTGGATCATGCCAGGGGCGAATACATAACCTATCTGTGTGACGATGATGCGGTATCCCCCGGGCTCTTGAGAGAGATGGCGGGGATAATAGCAGCAAGAGGTTCGGTGCTGCTGATGAGCCCGTGCGTGCAGTACTTTGCGCCGGCGTGGAGCGAGGGCGCGTGGAGCGAGTTGCGCAACGCGGTGACCATTCCACCATGCTCGGGCGAAACGAAGGAGTACGATGCGCGCAGCACTCTGCGTGGGCTGTTCGGGTGCGACGCCTCTTTCTTGACGCCGCGGATGCTCAACTCATTTTGCCGCAGAGATGTCGTCTCCGGCGTGCGCAAGGAGGCGGGCCGAATATTCTTGCTCTCCCCTGACTACTCGTTTGCGGCCATGATTCTGACCGGAGTTGACCGCTGGGCGCTCGTGGATCGGCCCCTGCGTCTTCATGGCGTGTTCCCCGAGTCCATCGGCGCCAGCTACGCTCACAACCGCGCAGGGGCCTCCAGGGAGTTTCTGCGAGAACTGGGGCAAGCGAGTGCCCTCACACGTGTGCCGCTGAGCATATCTGTGGTGGCAAACTTCATAGCCGAGACCCTGCTGAGAGCGAAGGAGAGGCTGCCATCGCGGTTGCGGGACTTTGACATTGACTGGGTGCGCTACTTCACCGTCTGCTGGGAACTCCTCTTGTCGTACGAGAGGGCTGGGGTCAGCGTAGAAGCCGAGAAACTGGAGTTCCACCGCGTGCTTGCGCGCCAGCCTGCCCAACTTCGGTCGGCAGTGCTGGCGGCTATCGCGCCTTCCGGCATCCGCCGCCTCCGGCATACCGCGCGCAGGATGATCAACGCTTCCCCCCTGCTGACTCGCCTGGAAGGCCTTGTTCGCCGACGCAAAAGGGGCGGAGGGCTGCTCATCGTACACGGCGATGAAGGAGGCTTCAGCAACATCCTGGAATGTGCGCGGAAACTGCACGTGCTGTCGGCGAAGACGTAGGCTTGCCGTGCACACTTCGCGGACCATTGGGCCGGTCGGGTTCGTGGGAATGCTGCGCAGACGTAGGGCCGCTGTCGGCAGATGAGAGTCCACTTTGCCTATGCCATCCCTCGCAGGCAATACAGGCCCACGAGGGTCTTCGAGAAACTGCGGCGGCTGTCCGAGAAGGTCGGCGGGAAACTCGGCATCGAGCCTGCCTACCGCAAGCAGGGGATCACGCCAAGAGCGCGCCCACTTCGGGCCCCGCATTCCATCACCTTCAACTTCTTCCACTTCCTTTCACAGAAGGTTCCTACGCTGCTCTATGACTGGAGCGAGCGCGTGTGCCCGAGGGTTGAGGCCGATGACATTGTGATCGGACACCCGCATCCCGACCCGCAGACCGTCATCCAGCGGCTCTTCCGCGATGACGTGAAATGCAGGCTGAAGGCGCTGATGTTCCCCATCCACCACGGCATCCCGGCGATCAACGCATACGCCCTGCCGCTGATGGAGCGCGCGGACCCCGTGCTCGGTATCATGGGGCAATACTGGTATGATACTCTCGATGACTCGCAGTTCGCTCCCTGGAAATCCAAGATAATCCGCCTCGACATGGCCGTGGACGGCGACGAGTATCCTCTCATCAAGAAGTCCTTCAACCCGCCTGGCCGCCGCGGGTATCTGTATATCGGCGCCGACCGGCCGGAAAAAGGCATAGATGTCTTGACCAAGACGATGGCTGCGCTCTCCGACTTCCCAAGGGGATGCATCGGCCGCGGGGAAGATATACCCGGCATGAAGCGCCTCGCGCGAGAGGTTCGCCTCACGCCGGAGTATGTGTCACGACTGACGCATGAGTATGACTTCTTCGTGAATACTTCGGTCTCGGACGCGAACCCGACCACGATCCTGGAGGCCATGGCCTGGGGATTCCCGGTGGCTTGCACGCCGCAATCGGGCTATTACAACATGCCCTCCATCATCACGCTCAGCACGGCGGACATCGAGGCGAATGTCAGGGCCCTGCGCGAGTTCCAGATGTTCCAGCCCTATCTGAAGCATCTCCTCATTTGCCACCACTGGCGAGGAGACAAGATGGCCGCCCTGCGCCCCCTGGTCGAGGGCTCTCCAGAGTGGGAAATAGAGGCAACAGTCGAGCCCCCGCATTCCATTGGGTTAGCAATAGCGGTGCGCAAGAGCGCGCCTGCCGTGAGGGCATGAAAATCCATTTCGCATATGCTGTCCCTCGCAGGCAATACAGGCCCACGAGGGTCTTTGAGAAACTCCGGCGGCTTTCCGAGAAGGTCGGCGGGAAACTCGGCATCGAGCCCTATTATCGTAGGCGCGGAATCGCAGTGAGAACGCGTCCTCTGCGCGCGCCGCACTCGATCACGCACAACCTGTTCCGGTTCCTGTCGGAAAGGGCTCCGACTCTTCTGTATGACTGGGGCGAGCGCCTCTGTCCACCGGTTCAGCCCGACGACATCGTGATAGGGCATCCGCATCCCGACCCGCAGACCGTCATCCAGCGCCTGTTTCGAGAGGATGTGAAATGCCGGGCCAAACTCCTGATCTTCCCCGTCTGCCACGATCTTCCCTACGGCGACCCAATTAACAGATTCACCCTGCCCCTCGTGGCCCGCGCCGACGTGGTACTGGCCATCACAGGCGAGTATTGGTACGACACCCTAGACGCCTCGATGTTTGCCCCCTGGAAGGACAAGATGGTCCGCCTGGACATGGCTGTGGATCCGCTTGAATATCCTTTCCTAAAGCGCCGCTTCAACGCCCCTGGGAGGCGCGGCTACCTGCACATAGGCAGCGGGGCGCCCCGAAAGGGTATGGGTGTTCTTGACCGAACCATGGCAGGCCTTTCGCAATTTCCAAGAGCATCTATTGGCCCGGGCACTGACATACCTAATATGCGACACCTGGCCAGCGAGGTGCATCTAACGCCTGAGTTCGTGTCCGCGCTGGCCCAGGACTACGACTTTTTCGTGTGCACGCCGCTTTCTGACCCCAACCCAACTACTATCCTCGAGGCGATGGCCTGGGGGTTTCCGGTGGCCTGCACGCCGCAGTCCGGCTATTACAATATGCCCTCGATCATCGCTCTCAGCACGACGGACATCGAGGCCAACGTGAAAGCGCTGCGCGAGTTGCAGCACATGCCTGAAGAGCACTTGCTGCGGTTGACCGCAACCAACAGAAATCTTGTTGAGACGCATTACACCTGGGAGCGTTTCTGCGCGACAGTCTGGCAGGCGCTGGAACCATACCTGCAGCGGGGAGATGGGGGCGCATGACCAAGTTGCCGTTGACGGTCAGCGAAACGCGATGGCAGCAGGCGCAGCAGTGGGAACTCGCCACCTGGCGCGATCAGCATGCGCTATACCACACATCGCGCCGCGCCCGCCTTTCGCGCCTGCTCAGGTTGCTCACGATGAGGCGCCCACCCCCAGTCGAGATGGACGACTGGAACCACTGGTGGCGGGAGAAGTTTGACGGCTACCGTTTCCTGCCCGAGGAGATCGAGAACGCGATAGAACTGGGATGCGGGCCATTTACCAATATGCGCCTGATTCTGCAGGGCAGGCAGATCAAGCACGTCTTTTGCAGCGATCCCCTGGCCCGGCGCTATGCTGCACTGAAGGGAACCTGGCTCTCGCGGGCATGGCGCAAAGCGGACGTGCTGATAGACGACCACCCGATCGAGAAATGCCCCTTCGCGTCGGACTACTTCGGCCTGGTGGTCCTGGTGAACGTGCTCGACCACGTTCAGGATGCCGCGCTGTGCCTCCGGCAGGCGATCCGTATCACGGCTCCAGAAGGTTATCTCGTCATCGGCCAGGACCTGAGTGACGAGGAGGACCTGCGGGCCACTGCCGAAGACGTTGGGCACCCGGTCAAGATTCCGCAAGAGGCGCTCGACGCAGAATTGGGACCGTGGTTCGACCCCGTGCTTTTCAGGATTCTGCCGAGGGAGCACAGCCGTAACCCGAAGTTCCGCTGCGGCACCTATCTGTTCGCGGGCAGGAAACGGGGCGCGACCTCGACCTGAGACGAGAACACCATGCTGCGCGTGCGATACCTTTTGCATCCGATACGTTCTGCCAGGGGGCTCTACAACTTGGTCGCAAAGCGAGCACGCAGGGCCGTTTACAGGCCCGTCGTGTGGTGGCACATGAGGACATTCCAGCGCGGCACCCGTGACCGGTGCTGGTGCGGCGGCCAACTGCTGCGTTTCAAATGGCACCGAAGTTACGGGGTGTGCGCAGAGTGCGGGTGCTATGTTAACCGCCGTCCGCTCTTGCGGGAAGAACTTGCCAGGCTCTACTCATTCGGGCTTTACTGGCATATCCGCCAGAAAGTGAAAGGCAACCCTCCCATCGAGCGGCGCCCCGAAACTGACAGGGCCGACGGCCGCATTGACTACTGGCTGGGGCTGGTCCAGCGCTACTGCGCACCGGGCGCGCGAGTCATCGAGGTCGGCTGTGGCCACGGGGTTCTCCTCGCTGAACTGGCGCAGCGGGGATACCGGCGCATTGGCGTGGAGGTGGACGAGAAAGTAGCAGCTTGGGTGCGTGACAACATGAACGTTGAAGTCCGCGCCGGGCTTTTTCCGGGCGTGGACCTTCCGGATTGTGACCTGTTCCTGGCGCTTGACGTGATTGAACGCAGCCCTTCTCCTGACGAGTTCATGGGTGCGGCGGCCGGTTTGCTCAGGCCAGGCGGCGCTGCCATTATCCAGACGCCGATTGACAGGTACGATTATCTGCCCCCGTTCGGAGATATGTGCCACAGAGTGTTTGACGAGGTGGAGCACATGTACGTTTTCACCCCGCAAAGCATTCGCAGATTAGGTGAGATGGCGGGCTTGGTCACGACAGCGGAGGATAGATGGCACCTGGCTCACGAGATTGCAGTGCTTGCAAGGGAATGAGTGCGCTATGACGAAGCGCCTAGCACGTCTTCAAGAACTGCAGCAGGACGTTTTTGTTGGCTGCATGGAGGCCATCAATGAGACCGCTCGGCGGGGAGGGCTACGCGAATATTCTACCTACAGCCGCATTTGGGAGTACCCGTGGGCCTGGCTTCAACTGCAAGCGCTGCAGGGCAGAAACCTGCAGGTCTTGGACATCGGGAGCGAGATGAGTCCGTTCCCCTGGTTCCTGGCGGCGCGTGGTTTCAATGTCATCGTCTCCGATGTGACACCGAAGTGGTGGCGTGTCTGGAAAACCGCGACGCGCCGTCTGGGACTGGCTGCCCGCCTGCGACTCTTTGATGCACGACACGTTGATCTTCCAACCGCAAGCGTGGACATCTACCTGAGCGTGTCCGTAATCGAGCACGTGCCCGACAAACCGGGGACAATCAAAGAGGCAGCCCGGGTACTGCGCCCAGGTGGTCTGCTGGTTATGACATTTGACGTCTCCGAGCCAGAGATGGGAATGACCTTCCCGGAATGGAATGGGCGGGCGCTCACCATGCGCGAATTCGACCACCTCTTCACAGGGTCCCGATGGTTTGAGCCAGGGATCGAGCACCTGCGTTGGAACGAGGAAGACATCCCGGGCTACCTTTCTTGGAACCGCACGACTGCACCGCACCACAATTACGTGACGGGCGGGGCTGTCGTACGCCGCAACACCCGAGCATGGGAAGAAGCCGCCTCAGAACGTCGGTGGCGAATCATAATTGGGAAGATTTGCACCGCTCGGTCGGTAGCGGTTTGGGGTGTGCGATCTGCGACCACGGCTGCCCGGCGCCTGGTAGGCCGACGGATCAGATCTGCTTTGCGGCGCGCTCTCACCTGGAAGTCGTAGTGTCCGATGAGTGCCTCTGGCTTCATCATGAAATCTGCGTGCTCAGAAAGCCGCAGTAATGTTCCTGGCCCGCGAGGCTGGCGCTGTCGGAGTTGACAGTTGGCGCGCAACGCGAGAGCACTGAGGGTCGCCATCAACGCGCAACTGCTGCCCGGCGGCGAGGTGGGAGGCGTCGAGCAGTTCACCATGGGCCTGGTTCACGGCCTGGGGCGGCTATCGGACGGGCTGGAAGAATACTTGATCGTTGGACATTGGCTGCACCCAGACCTCCTCGCCCCATACATCGGCCCGAACCAGCGCATCCTATCAGGCCCGCGTGGCACCAGGATCCAACGAGCCAAGCGCATCGCCCGGCGCGCGCTGGGCCCGCTGTATGCCGCAGGCAGAAAGGTGTGGCGCGCCGCGCGCACCGCGAGCGCTGCTTCGCAGCAGCCCAGCGAGGTCCCGGAATCCGGCGGCTTCTTCGAGTCGCTCGATGTTGACCTGGTGCACTTCCCATATCAGCACTTCGTGCGCTGCAATCTTCCCACAATCTACAATCCGCACGATGTGCAGCACCTGCACTATCCCGAGTTCTTCACCCCCGAACAGATCAGGTGGCGCGAGACCTTGTATAAGGCGGGATGCCGCGAGTCCCAGGCTGTTGCCGTGGATTCGGCATCAGCGAGAGATGACATCGTCACCCGCTATTCCGTTGATCCGCGGAATGTATTCGTCATTCTTCCTGGGCCACCCACCGAACTCTACGAACCGCCAAACGATGCGGCGCTCGCAATGGTGAAGCGAAAATCCCGTTTGCCGGAGGCCTTCGCGCTTTATCCCGCCCAGACCTGGCCCCACAAGAACCATTTGCGTCTGCTGGAGGCGCTTGCACTGCTGCGCAACACACACCGGCTGTCGCTGTCCCTGGTCTGCACAGGCCGAAAAAACGAACACTGGCCGAAGATACGGCAACGCATGCGCGAACTGCGGCTTCAGGACAGCGTGCGCTTCCTCGGCTTCGTCGGGACAACGGAAATGCGCGCCCTTTACCGGCTCGCCCAGTTCGTAATCTTCCCGAGCCTGTTCGAGGGGGCGGGCCTTCCCGTGCTGGAAGCGTTCGCTGAGGGTACACCCGTGGCCTGCTCTGCCGTTACCTCACTCGTAGAGTATGGTGGAGATGCTGTTCTGCCGTTGGATCCAACCTCCGTCGAGAGCATAGCCGATGCCATTCGCCGCATGTCCTCCGACGGCGAACTGCGCGCCAGCCTGCGCGAGCGCGGCCTCGCGAGGAAGCGCCTTTTCTCCTGGGAGCGGGCGGCGAAGACTTACCGGGCGCTCTACCGGAGAATCGCCCGCAGGCCTCTGACGGATGAGGACAGGGAACTTCTGGCCGCCGCGCAAGTCTCACAGACTGGATGACGTCTCGCCGCCACTGCGGCGACAGCCCAGTCCAAAGGCTACAACGTGTAGCCCGAGCAGCATACGCCCCTGTCTAGGTTCACTTGCCCAGCAGTATTCTCGCTCCCTTTCTGAGGCTGCTAGTAACACCCAATTGTCGCACTCGCCAGATCGTGTTGACCGAGAATAGTCGGCGGACGTGATGTACGAAGTTCTTCCTGTCAACCATTCTCTCTATTCTGGAAGCCACCCTCCTGAAGGTGGCTGGATCGATCTGGACGGAAAAACAGTTCGCGGGACTGTGATGATTGTATAGAGACACGTCGTAGTCGTCCCCGATCAACCCTTTTTGTCGGAGTAGGTCGAACATCTCTGTGCCGGGATAAGGAGTGAAGATGCTATACACCAGCCTATCTGCCCCGATCTTCTTCATCGCCGTGTAGGTCTCGTTCAGCGTCTCTTTGGTCTCTTGAGGGAAGCCAACCATAAAGAACGCCTCTACCGCAATACCGTGCCGTTTGATGAGCCTGGACGCCGAAAGAGCTTCCTCTATGGTGATATTCTTTCTCACCTGTCTCAGGATCTCGTTGCTGCCCGATTCAACGCCGAGAAACACGGAATAGCAGCCTGCGGCTTTCATGAGTCCTATTGTTTGTTCATCCACCAATTTGACAGGCATCTCGCAGCTCCACCTCACCCCGGGACAATGGGCGGCAAGAGCATTGCACAGCGCACCTATGTAGGGCCTCTTTACCCCAAAGGTGTCGTCGTCAAAGTGCACGGCTCTCAACCCTTTCTTGAGCAGGGCCTGGATCTCCTTTACAACATTCTCAGGGGAACGGAACCTCACTTTTCGCGTCCATATGTTACGAGAGCCGCAAAAAGCGCAGTTATAAGGGCACCCTCTCGTCGCAAAGATGTACTGGAAGGCGGTTCGCGCATAGCGGTCATAATCTTTCAACACCTGTGGGGCGCTCTCGTGCGGAAAAGAAAGCGAATCCAAGTCGCTTATCAATTCCCTAGGGGCATTTTCAACGACCCGTCCGCCTTCTCTGTAGGTGATCCCTCGGATGCCCTCAAATGTGTTTCCATTTGCCACTGCATCCAGGAGTTCAACAATCGTATTCTCGCCTTCCCCCTTAACGCATATGTCAATCTCGGGATAAGCGAGTACTTGGGCTCCTACGCTGGAAGGGTGTGGACCACCCATCACCACAAGGGTCTGCCCATTGACGGCTTTCGCCAGGCTTGCCACCAGGCGCGCGGATGCGAAACTTGCAGATGTAGCGGAAATCCCAACAACCGCAGGACTGTATTCTGCTATCGTCCGCCTGATCTCCGCCCACACTTCTGCCGACGGTCGCTTTATGTTCTCCAGGTAGTTGCGGAAGCCCGGCCCTGCTAGATGACTCACCCGGACGTTTTCACTTTCCGGAGTGAAGTCAGAGTTGTAAGCCATGACACTCCAGTTTGTTCCCCTGAGTATGCTTCCAGCCAGATAACCCATCCACAGGGGGTACTTGCTGAGCGAGTACCTATCCTTGAACAGCCTGTAAAAGGGAGGCTGTATGAGCAATATCCTGGGTTTCCGTTCCGCCATCTCGCCCGCCGTGGTCAGTGCTGGTGTTCGCCGGGTGTGAGACAAACAAGCGCATGAAATAAGGTGCACTCCGCGTGTTCGTGCCCTCGCATCGTTGCTCGCCGCCTTGATGACTATAGCACTTTCTGCGCGCAGTGTGAATAACTCCGTCGTAATGCTCCCCCCTCGTCAACACCTCCATGGGAGCAGCACACTTCTACGGGCCCCCGACAGGTGCTTCAAGGCCGGATGTGCCACAGCGGCCAATGGAGGGAATTCTCGACCTTACAGGTGAATCTTCTTGGCCGGGCTGGAGAAGAGACTGGACGTGACAAACAGAGATGGGGTGGAACGCGCACCTCTGGGCGAGCAGCCGCTCGTCTCCATCGTCACGCCCTCCTACAACCAGGGGCGCTTCATCGAGGAAACGATTCTCTCCATCAAGAATCAAACCTACCCCAACATAGAGCACATCATCTGCGACGGCGGCTCTACCGATGAAACCCTCGACGTGATACGCAAGCATGAGGGCACCTACAACCTGCGCTGGGTATCCGAGCCCGACAAGGGCCAGGCCGACGCAATAAACAAGGGCTTCGACATGGCGCAGGGCGAGATCGTAACCTGGATCAACTCCGATGACATCTACGTTACCAGGGATGCAGTCAGAAAAAACGTTGACGCCTTCCGCTCTTACCCTGCCGCCGACGTGGTAACCGGAAACGGCATCTTCATAGACCACCAGGGCCGCTGGCTCTACCCGGCCCCGAAGTGGAGCAAGAATCGCGTTACTCACAAGCACCTGCGGCGCTCCAACACGCTCATTCAGCCCTCCACGTTTTTCCGCAGGCACCTGCTGCGCGACTGCCGCTGCGACACGAAGTTCTACTACGCCTTCGACTGGGACCTGTTTGCCTGCATGGCCCGCAGGGGTAACATCCTTCCGATTGACGAATTCATAGCAGGATTTCGGGTGCACCCTGCTAGCAAGACTTCGGCCGTCAGCACACGGCGTGTGGCCGAGAAGCGGGAGATCACGGGCAGACATATTGGCCGGTGCAGCGCGCAATACCTGATCCTTACGTTCTACTACTTGCTTTTCCGGGCCAGCGACCTGCTGCCCAGGCCGCTGCGCTCCGCCACGCAGAAAGCGATAGGCAAGGTTTCTGTGGCCG
>Ga0315296_10000376_pt1 | contig 41155 bp, 35 predicted proteins | sample YL17G14_18_MG_FD_203921 | JGI IMG/M metagenome (GOLD analysis project Ga0315296, IMG submission 203921) | Sediment microbial communities from Yellowstone Lake, YNP, Wyoming, USA - YL17G14_18 | ecosystem: Environmental > Aquatic > Freshwater > Lake > Sediment | place: USA: Wyoming | collected... | reverse complement strand
TGTCTCATCTACTGCAGCCCTAGGGACAGGACGTCCTCGCGCCTTTGTTTTCTGAACCAATCGAACCGTTGCCTGAGTGTCCAATCGAACACCAACATTGTATCCACTGTCCATCTTGATGACAATATGGTCTGCGTCGGCCCCGATTTGCGCACGAGGCATGAGTACGCCCGAGAATTCCCTGTCCTTCAGAGAAATCGCGATTTTGTCGCCAATCTGAGCATTTGCTTTCGAGAGCTTGTCAAGGACGAGACCGCTATATCCAGAGTCTTGCAGGCTCAATACTGCCTCACCTTTGGTTCCAGCACCTGACAGCCTGTGGCAGTCATAAAGCTTCGCTCTGGGGTTATTATGTCATAGACGTTTGAGCGCTCGTTATTGCCTGAGATTAGATTATAGAATACGCAAGACGATTAGAACACCGACGACAATGAATACGGCAGCGGTCGCTCCTCCAATCAAACGGAGGGGAACAGCACCTGCAATTCCCCGTCCAGCAACCACGCCGATACTGTTCACTGCAAAGAACCCAATTATGGCCCCAATGAATACCAGAACAGGGAAGGGGGAGTCTGCTGCGAGCGCTAGGCACGCAAGCTGAGTCTTGTCGCCCAACTCGGAAATGAAGACCAGTGAAAACATGCCGAGAAACGTGCTGGTACTCTGGTACGTGGCGCCACTTTCTGTGTGAAGACTGCCGAGCATGTAAATGCCCATGACAAGGAACATGGCACCAGATAGATAGACTATCAGTTCCAATGGCAATATGGCTGCCATCAGCATGCCAGCGACAATCGCCAATATGGTTGAACTTGTGAGCGCCGCCATCGATGCGACAAGCACTAGTAATGGCCGCCTACCTGTGCGCTGAAACACATGGTGGCAAGCATGGTCTTGTCGCCGAGCTCCGCCAAGAATATGACACCTGCAGAGGACATCAATGCTTCGATTAGCATGCTTGCACATTCCGCACTCGGAAAAGCGAGGAAGGCATCGTCGGAAAAGTCCGCCTTAAGAATGTAGTTCTAGATACTTCTCCTGCAGGGCTCTGCTTATCCCGTTTTTCTTGATGATTTCACGATACATGTAGGCGCTCTCGCGAGGGTTGCGTTTGAGGTTTGAGTAGTCTACTCCAGCTAGCCCAAAATGACTGCTTAGCCCTTCAGCCCATTCGAAATTGTCAGTCAGACTCCAAACTATGTAGCCTTGGACTTTGACCCCATTTTGGATTGCCCGATGAACCTGTTGAAGATGAGTAAGGATGTATCTGCAGCGGAGGGGATCGTCTAAGGTGCCAATGCCGTTCTCGGTCATAAACAGGGGTTTTTTCCATCTATCCCAATAGGATTTGATTATCGGATAGTAGCCCTGCGGATAGAACTCCCAATCAAGACCCTCACACCTTTCCAAGTTTGGATCCTTGGGCGGCATCTCGCCGGCCATGAAGTCAAGCTCCGAAGATACACGCATACGGCTGTAGTAGTTCACACCGATGAAGTCTGCAGAATTCTCAAGGGGCGCATAATGGCTGCCGTCACCAGCCGGTTCAGGAATCGTCGCAGTCATAACACCCTTCAACCACATTTGGTTGTATAGGTCATCCAAGTATTGAGCAAGTTCAACGTCTGCAGCATTTCTCGGATCGTAGGGCTCAAAGTACGACACGCTCAGAACTGGAGCAATCTGAGGCTGCGGCAGGCCGAGGTCGGTGTAGGTGTGACGAATGCTGGTTGCAGCTAGCCCATGGGCCATGAGTAGATGCTTCCCTACCGTGAGAGCCTTGCCATAGTCGGCTATACCGGGAGGAAACTCGCCAAACAAGTAGCCGGCAGCGACGACCACCATGGGTTCGTTTATGATGTTCCATATGACGTCATATTCTGACAATGCGGCTGCAATCTTGCGACAGTACGGGACAAATTCCTCAGGGCTCTTGGGATTGAGCCAAGCGTCAGCATCGCGGAACCAGATAGGATTGGTGAAATGGTGGAGGGTCACCATTGGTCGAATACCACGATCCACAAGTGCCTTTGTCATGGCGCAATAGTGGTCTATCTCTCTTTCATTCCATTTCCCGCGCTGTGGTTCAATTCTGCTCCATTCAACAGAAAAACGATGAACTTGATGACCTAGCTCCTTTGCAAGGTCGAAATCCTTCTCATACAGGTGATAGTGATCACAAGCCGCGCTTGAATTCGTGCCATCCTTAATCTTGCCCGGAATCTTCTCCCATTCAGTCCAATCGTTGTGATTTCCGCCCTCAGTCTGATGAGCCGAAGCGGCACTACCCCAGAGAAACCCCTTTGGAAATTTGAGAGTGCTGTATCCCATTGATGTCACAACAAGTGACCAAAGCACGACATGATGATAACTCTATCCAGACGCTCGCCGTCAGCAAGAGGTTGGTGCGGGAGGTGAGATTCGAACTCACGAACCCCTTCGGGAGAGGATATCCTATGGCATGACCCCATGTCTTTGGCGCGATCTTAAGTCCTCCGCCTTTGACCTAACTTGGCAACTCCCGCACTGCGGATTGGTGGCCACTCATGCAATGAAAACAATCCCGTTATAATCTTAAGCTGACATACTCCCGTGACTTAAGTCATGGGGTTCTGGCGTTGGCCGCATTCATGACCATTGCGCCTCTGGGGGTGTCAGTGCTCCCGTCCTCTGCATCCCTGTCTGCAGAGGATTGACTCGTGCCAGACAATGCCTTTGCGATGTTGAATGCTGCATTGGCATCGGCATGGTCAACGTGCCCGCAAGCGGGACACCTGAATTCCTTCCTGTGCCTGTCACCGATCGAGCCACACATGCTGCAAGCCTTTGATGTGTATGCCGGATTGATGTATTCGACCTCTACTCCGAGCAGCCTGGCCTTGTACTCTATCATCTGCCTTAACTGGCAGAATGACCAGCTGTGCAGGGAGTACCTGAAGGAAGACCTCGTCCTTGCAGTACCTCTGATACCATGCAGGTCTTCTAGTCGTATCCCGCACCTGTGTTCGAGTGCAGTGTCTACAATCTTTCGGCTCATCTGATGATTGAGTTCCCTGACAATCATCGACTCTCTGTTCTTTACGCTCTTCAGTTTCCGATACTTTCCCATTCTTTGAAGTCTTCTTCTCATCTCTCTGTACTTCTTATGAATGTAGTATGCCTTCTTGCCGAGCTTCAGAACCTTTCCAGTGGCGAGAACAGCTACCACAGCTGCATGACCCGTAGCGTTCACGTCGATACCGATGTACCCCTCCGGAACGAACGGTTCTGCATCATTCATTGTCACTGACACGTACAGGTATCTCTTGTCGGCCTCTATCTGGTTGACTTTGGCGAAATCGTTCCTGAACCCGTACGCGAACTCTAGCCTAAGAGAAGTAATCTTCATCGTTCTCTTCTTACGGTCACACTGTACACCCTGACTTGGAACAGTGAGCTTGACGGAATGTACTTTCTTGGCCTGCTTGTTCCGTCCGTACTTCCTGAGTACCTGATTCGCTATCACCGAGTTCAGGCCGATGTGCTTGACGGCCGGTGTCGTTAATAGAACGGGCGAGTCGACTGCAATCTCTGCAATCGTTCTCGCCTTTCTCAGCTCTTCTGAGAAGTCGTGGTCGTGCCTGACCTTGTATGTGAGTATCATTGATTATTCTGCTCCTAGATGTACTTCCCAGTGTTTACCATAAAAGGCCCCACATCCTTTTTGTGGACTGACTGAATGTACGGATTCATCCCACGACTGAAGTCGTGGGCTTTGTACTGCTTTTGTAGTAGGAGAAGAAGGAGGTTAGGTGCACATGGTGGGGCGGACGAGGTTTGAACTCGTGACCTACTCGGTGTAAGCGAGTCATCATGGCCGGGCTAGACTACCGCCCCGTAAGCCAGCTATCTTAGGATTGCGATTAAAAACGTTGTGAGAACTTGATTCATGAAGATTCGAACCTGAATTGCCCTTTGGCAGAGTTCCTGAGTGACTCTACTTTGGACGGTCTATATTCTACCAGCAGTTTAGTTGCGTATTGCTGTCACATGAAATTCTTGGCGAGAATCATCGAGAACCACAGTGCATACATCTGCGTACCCCAGATTAGAAACGCGGTCCTTCAGCAGCGATATAGTAGAAGGCATAGTCTTCGACTTGAAGGCTGCAATCAATCGCCCACCGCGTCTGAGAAGTGGGGAGAACCTTTCAATCAGAAATGCTGTTCCCTGTGGGTCCGTGGTCACGTCAACTAGAAGCAGGTCTAGCTCGCTCTCGCCGAAGAGAGAGAAGGGGTTGATTTTGAAGGCATCTTCCATTACTATCGATAGATTCGAGTTGGCGCTGGCTAGCTGCAGAAGCGTGTCTTTGAACCTCTCAGAAACCTCAACTCCCTTTACAACTGCGCCTTTCTCCAATAGGTACTCGAGAAAGCCTCCCGCCGAGCTCCCGATGTCCAGCGCTTTGTCACTCTGTACGATGAGATTGCCACCCACAATGGCGTCAAGACGACTCAGTTTGTCATAGCCCATAAGAACGTCTGAAACCTCTGAGATCGCTACTGACTCCGTACCATTTACTTGAGTTGACGGTTTTGCTATTCGGCCATCGACCGTGATGAGACCGTCACGAATCGCTCTCTTGGCAGTCTGTCGCGATCGAAATCGGCCGGTCTCTACGAGCCATACATCAAGTCTCGGCATGAGTTCTTCCTTGGACCTCCCTTGGTATGAACAGGTGCATGGGCACTCCTCTTAGGTGAGGACCAATGGCTGCCACTATGCCGGACGCACGGGTGGACCGTTTGCAGACCAGAGAATGCTCAAACTTCCCGAGTTGCTCGACCATAATGATGTCTTCGATGTGCCCTGACTTTGATAAGCTGTGATCAATCATTTCCCTGCTTGAACCTAACACGATCAAACGCTCGTGGTCGTCAGATACCCAGTCATCAATCCGTCGTAGCATTGTCTCGGCGAACTCGGCTTCAACGGTAAGAGCAGTTCTATCGAATGCGGAAACTACTACGTGGACAGGCAGGTCATCTACGAGGACTAATGCACTGGCAATTGCTCTCGCGGATTTCTTGTGCATGTTGAACTGCGAACGAATACGAAAGAGTGGCACCAGACCGTCAACTCTTTGGGGTAATCGTATCCCGATGTCCACGTATACTCCATAACCGACTTTACCAATATCGGCTAGCCAACCCGGGTACGAAGTCCCAATGCTTAGATTCTGTAGCGTCGGAACAGCCCCATACTCCTTCATGAGTACGTTTGCAAAAAACTCCTCGTCCTCCCCTTCAAACTCCAAGGTAACCAGCCCGGTTTCATCTCCATCCATCTTAGCGATTCGGACAGTAAGACCAGTCACCAATCTGGAGATTTCCCTTGACAGTGTATCGATAAGCCTTCGTCTGTACGGGCCATAGACCCTGACCGACAATGTCATTCGTTTCAATCAATTGCCTCCCGAGCGGCGAATGTGAAGTGCGGACGAACAGCAAATAGGCGTTTGCTATGCTCAGAAGTACTATATCGAGGTGCTTGTCTCAAGGTCGGCTTTCAGTTCCTCCACACGTTTCCGCAGGAAGCTGATCGCTCTTGCGTTGTCAACGTACTCGAGCTGCTGGTTGCAGACGGGGCATCGAAAAGAGAGATTCATGGCCTCCTCGAACGGAACCGGAGAAGAGTCGCGGTTAACACATGCATAGAGATCGTTGTTTGCCTCGTGTTCTAGTCTCTGTTCAAGAAGGTTCAGGACGAGCCTCTTCTTGTGATTGACCAATGCCTGAGCCTTTTTTGGGTCTATGCGCCAATAGTACAAGAACCAGCCTGTGTCTGTGTCACGGATTCTTCGGTATGATGCCAGATGGTTGTCGTGGAGTTTGTAGAGTATCCTGCGGACAACGTTGAGCTTGAGATCGGTCTTTGTGGCGATTTCCTCATCCGTGGTCTCATCCGCATTCACCAAAACTGTCGCCACATCTACTCCCTCCTTGCCTGCAATCTCTTCAACTACGAGACGAAACAAGTCATGGTTAATCGAGTACGTCATTGAAAGAGTCACCCAGTGTAGTTGGCTAGCTAGCAGGAGCTATCTGGTGTTCGAGAGATCCGTGAAATGAGCTTATACCATACTGTTATGCACGTAGTATATATTAGCTTCTCGATTTGTTTGTTGTCATGGCAGAAGCTTGGCCGCAGGAGGCTTCTTTGCTCCGGCAGTCCCTGCTCTGCGCCAGAGTCCTGCTCTGACTAGACATGTCTGACTATGTCTTCTGTGATTTCTTACGCTTGACCTTCACGACGTCTCCGAGAGTTGTGCCATCTTCAGATTTGTCGTGTTCATGTGCAACCGGGGCCACACCAATGGGCTCCAATAGAGAAATGCCGAGTTCGCGCTCTAGGCCCCTTATGACTTTCTCTACGGGCTTCAGACGGCCGGCTTCAATGGCTTGGAGTGTTGAGATACGCTCGCCAACTTTCTGTGCGAGCTCGTCCTGAGATATCTTAGCCTTCTGTCTCGCGCTGCGTATCACGGTCGCATAGTCTTCTATAAGTATCATTTCGTCCAAGGTCACGGGTCTCTTAGGGCGGGGTTTCGGCTTCGGGAGCGGTTGTACTGGTCGTGGACGTGGAGTAACAGATAGAGAAGTGGTAGGTGGTGCTTGCCTTTCATGGCTCGGCAGCCAAGATGGCCGCACAGATATGCCACGGGATGACGAGCTCTTGGTTGGGACTTCGGGTTTGTACCCAAACCGCGCTGCACACTCAGGACATAGGACCATAAGGGCACCTTCGATTGTCATGCTCCTTCCAGGCCCTTTCATTTCTCGACCACACAGTTCGCAGCTTGGCATGGAAATCCCTCGTTTGGCACGATGGAGGCGTCTGACTTGATAAAGATTCCCGACCGGGAAAAGCAAGTAGGAGTAATCAACTCCTCGGTACTTGTGGGAACTCCAATCCTAATTGCTGATTCTCATTCTCGCGTTCTCATGTATCTGCGTCATATCTATTCGGTTGGGCGTTAGGTGAATGGACGGCTTGAATCGGACCATGATATCAGCTGATAATGGGAGTGTCTGCTCCAAATGCTTAAAACGGATGCAGTTTAACAGTGCCCGAGGTGTCCTTGATTGCCAGGGAGCGCGGAGGCCAAGAAGGAAGAAAGCATCGATGACAGCACCTACGCACAGACTTACACGAGGCATTTGGAACGTCGACTTCGCGCCTTGGAGACTGAGAAGCAGATACTTCAGGCAGAACGCAGTAGGCTAGAGAAAGAGTCTCAAACGCTTAGGACAGAACTCGAGAAGCTCAGGCAGTCGCCGCTGATAACCGCAACAGTGCTTGAGATGTTGGACGACGGCAGAGCTGTCGTAAGAAGCTCCACCGGACCGAATTTTGTCGTTCACGTTGCTTCGTCGGTTCCAAAAGAGAAGCTCCAACCTGGTATGCGTGTCGCACTTAACCAGCGTTCGTTCGCAGTCACACAGGAACTCCCTGCGCCGAAGGACCCAATGATTAGGGCCATGGAAGTTGAAGAGAAACCCTCGGTCTCATACGCAGAAATAGGCGGCTTGAAGGAACAGATACGTGAGATAAGAGAGACTGTGGAGTTGCCTCTTCTCAAGCCAGAGTTGTTTAAGCAGGTCGGTATAGAGCCACCAAAGGGAGTATTGCTGACAGGTCCGCCAGGTACCGGTAAGACCCTCTGTGCGAGGGCAGTAGCCCATGAGACGAAGGCGACTTTCATTCGTGTAATTGGATCGGAACTGGTCCAGAAGTTCATAGGGGAAGGTGCACGACTCGTTAGAGAGATCTTCCTGCATGCGAAGGAGAAAGCACCAACCATAGTGTTCGTGGACGAACTCGACGCCGTTGGTTCTCAAAGACTTGACATTGCTACATCAGGCGATAGAGAGGTTCAAAGAACGCTGATGCAGCTTCTAAGCGAACTGGATGGCTTTGAAAACCGGGGACAGGTGGCAGTACTTGCGGCGACAAATCGTCCTGACATCTTGGACCCAGCGCTGCTCAGACCTGGCAGATTCGACAGAATCATCGACTTTCCACTTCCTGATGATACGGGCAGACTTGAGATATTCAAGATTCACGCGAAAGGAATGAACGTCAATCCGAATATCGACTTCAGCATGCTGGTCTCTTCAACACAGGGTAAGACTGGAGCAGACATCAAGGTGGTCTGCACAGAAGCAGGAATGTTTGCTATACGTGATGAGAGAGTCTGTGTCACACAGGATGATTTTCGTCGGGCCATTGCAAAGCTGCAGGGACGAGCGGGTGGTGACAGAATCCCGACTGGAATCTACTGCTAGCACTCGCGGACTCGTGCTGAAAGAATGCGATACCGAGACTATCTCAAGACAAGGCTGAATGGCTTAATCCCGGAATCAGTCGAACTCCCTGCAGGCTATCAACTCGTAGGACATGTTGCCCTACTACGCCTGAATGAGAGACTATGGGAGTATGCGAATCAGATTGGCACATGGACAATCGAATATGATTCAAGGATTAGATCTGTCGCTGTCAAGACCGGCCCAACAGAAGGAGTAACTCGAAAACCCGCATACAGAGTCGTGGCGGGCGACTTGAATACCGTAACCACCCACACTGAAGGAGGGATTAAGTTCAGGCTTGATCCACTGCTCGTCACCTTCTCCCGGGGCAATCGACAGGAACGGATGAGGTTATCAGCAATTGTCGATAACGAGGAAGTAGTAGTCGATATGTTTGCGTGTGTCGGACAGTTCTCGCTGCCTATGGCTGTAGCGAAGAGCTCGGGGGTCTTTGCCATAGAAATCGACCCAATTGCCTACGGCTTTCTTGTTGAGAATGTGAAGCTGAACAGAGTGGAGAAGAAAGTAGTGACCCTGCTGGGCGACTGTAGAGAGGTCCGTCCATTAGCTGTGGCAGACAGAGTCGTAATGGGCTACCTCCATGATACGTTCCTCTATCTGCCCGCCGCACTGGAAACATTGTCCGACAGGGGTGGGATAATCCATATGCACATTGCTTCTCCAAAGAAAAGTATCGCACATCTCGAGGAACTGATATCCGCTAAGGCTGCGGAAAGAGGGTTTCGTGTAACCATTGTGGTTCGCAAAATCAAGACTTACTCTCCCGGAGTCGACCACCTAGTCTTCGATATCCGAGCGATGCCAAAATGAATTGAGGGCTGCGTGAGCACAACCATTTTATCCGCAGCCAAGCAACGGTCTTTGCGGAGCTCCAATCGGCCCGATGGAACTGATCCATAGTCATCAGAGGTCAATCTTATGGGATTCAGAGGTACGTCACCTAGGCAAATCGAACGAATGATGAAAAGGATGGGAATTGAGCAAGAAGAGCTGGACGGGGTAAAGGAAGTGATAATCCGCTTCGCTGACAAGGAGTGGGTCATCGCTGACGCACATGTCTTGATGATCAAGCAATCTGGTGTTGACTCCTACCAAGTGACCGGACCGAAGAAAGAACGTGAGCTCACCCAAACCGGTTCAGGAAGAGAGGCTGGAAAGATTCCTGAGAAAAAGGCGATGGAAATCCCAGTCGAGGATGCAGCGCTTGTCGCAGGCCAGACTGGAGTCAGTATTGAAGTCGCAATGAATGCACTAAGAGAGACCGATGGAGACTTGGCGGCTGCGATATTGAAGCTGCGCCGAGGATGAATGCAGGAGATTGTAATTCGTGTAATACGATAACCGATGGACCGGAAGCCGCCCTAGGGCAGCTGTTCTTTACTCCTTAGTCGCTCCTTCACCATCTTTATGCGGTAGAAATCCTCGCGTTCTCTTTCTTCTAAAGCAAGTTTCACAAAGCGGGCAGTAGCGTCAAGGCGTGGTATGACGACGGTCTCGAGAGCTGAGACCCGTCTTTTTGTTCTTTCAATCTCGAGAGCGAGCCGCTTCACGCATGACTCTATTTCCGCTAGTCGGGCTATGGTCCTTAATGCATCTCGGAACTTCGAGCTCATTAGGTCAAGCTTTGCGCTGGAGTCTGGTAATGAATACGGGAGCTCAGGATTCTCCTGATCAACTGATAGTACTGGGACTCGAACGCCCATGGTGGACCTAGTGGAAATCGTAAGGTCGGCGCGGACTCTACTGGCATAGGCGAATTCTACAACGCGTGACGGGCCCATCATCATCTTGGCCTGAGTCAATGCCGAAAAGGCCTCTTTGAGAGTCGCATTCACCTTCTCACGAGCCTCCTTGATTTCCGCTATGGCGTTGAAGAACTCCATGATTAATGAGTCACGTTTCTCCCTTAGCAGCTTGTGCCCACGCTCGGCAAGAACCATTCTGTTCTTGAGAGCTAGTAGCTCCATTCGTGTTGTCTTTGTTCCGGGGAGAATCTTGCTCATTCTTCGTCACGTCAGTCAGAAGTGTCCGCAGAACCGAGCGGATGGTTATGTCATGTTGCAGTCTGCAGATCATTCGGTAGATGTCTAGCTGATTGTGAATGTGAAAGCTGTCATGAGAACCCCGAAAACGCATACGAATAACCACTTGACGAGCTGCTTATCGACCCCGGCTGGGTTCTCATCAATCTGGCCGGTGACTGCCAGTGTCGCCAGCGAAATGAACAGGAATGCGAATGGTAGCGAGATTGCCTTGGTTGTCAGAGGAAAGTTGGTGAGTACAATCATAGCGGCGAGCGCACAGAATATCAGGAATGAGAGAATCATAAGTGAATCCAATACACGACGGATTCGTTCTACATCCATTTCGTCATTCTCCTGGAGATAAGCAGATGGGTGGCTCCGAAGGTTCCGGTTCCTAACCGATATGGAGACCTGAAAAAGGTTATGCCTGTTTGAGAGATGATTCTGGCAGTAGACGAGCAGGTCATGCCGCATAGACCATACTCCAAGAATCGAGAATCATCCATGCCACGGATGCTGCTAGCGACCCAGGGAGTGCAGAACCAATTCGGTGACGACGTAGCTGACCGGGTCCGCCAGTCTGGATTTGCCTTGGCGTACCAAGACTACCGCACAACTTATAACCCCCCTTGACGATTGTATTACAAACAGTACTTGTGATACCCACCTAGGGCAGAACAAGGTGTGAGGACTATGACCATTGCCATATACGAGAGCGCACTCATACGTCACTTCAATACTAGAAAGGAGGCCTTGCGCGCTTGGGAAGACAAGATCGGCTGCCGATCCTCTCCTTTCAGAGGCTTCAAGATGCCAGATTCGCGGCTCTACATTGAACAGCCAGATTTCTTGGATAGCATCGTCGATTTGGTTTTGACGAATGAACGGCATATATTCATCCGAGGACCAGTCGGTTCTGGTAAGAGTACTCTCATGTTGCTAGCGCTGAGAGATCTCCCCACGCTCATGGACCGAAGAGGCAACAGATTCATCGCTGGTTATGTTGGGATGAGCGGTTTGTATGAGAAGCAGATGGCTGCGGCAATTGCTGACGCGCTAAGAGTAAAGTACAAGAGATCGTGGGAGACAAGTGAAATCATAGAAGCAATATCTGTCGAATGCGTGCGGAGATACATCGAGGAGAAGTCACGGACAGCACTATTCATAGAGGATGTGGCAGATAATCAAGAAGCAGCGTTCCACAAGATTCGATACCTCGCGGACCTTCCCACTGAAGAGATGAAGGATGGTTACAAGGGGGCATTGGATGAACCGATTGTAACACTGATTATGAGTGGAACTATGGAATATTGGAATGCAATGCTGAATTTCCTCCCTCAGATAGCTGATAGGACTGAGCCCTTGGATGTTCCCGCGCTCGACGATCGGAAGGCAAAGGAATTCATTGCTCGGCGCATCGCGTACTCTCAGGGGAAGATCGATGTTTTTGACAAGGACGAATTCGATTCCTCACCATTCAGCGATGAAGCTGTGAAGTGCATCAATGCGGCTGCCAAAGGCAACCCGCGAGATATCCGTATGTTGGCACGTGGATGTGAACAGGTTGCCGCTGATAACTTCAGCAAATCTGGTGACCCGACAGTAGATCTAACCATTGCAGAACTCGTTACTGATGCTTATGCTGCAATACTCAAGGAGGTGCACTAGTTGAGCGTACTTGGGAAGTATCGACGCGAAGCAGAGAAGGAAGACACACAGAAGGCAGAGAGTACAAGCAAGGCCCATGAAATCCAGAAAACTGGGACAGATAGGAAGAGAGACCTTGCTATTAAACAAATAGAGGCAGTGCCGAACAAAGAACGCAAAAGCCCCATAGTGTCGTTTTCCATACCAACGGATCTAAGGGCCTGTCTGCAGGCAATAAGGAGAAACAAATCCATCAATCTGAGCATGTGGGTTGAAAAGCAGCTTCGTGAGGCGATAGTCCAAGAGTTCCCGACCATTGCTGAGAAGTATCTTCAGGCATGACCATCCAATCTGTCATACTAGTAATACAAACATGCAGAAGGACATGAAGCGTCGCAGTCTCATGTCTTCATGAGTAAACCAACTGGAATTGACCTACTAGTGCGAGTCTTCCACTCGTCGACGGTAGTCAGCGTATTCGGCCGCACGCGCCAGGCACAATGCCGCCAATGCTGGGTCATCATAGCATGGCACACGACCGGATTCCAAGAGATCCTTCCCTGGTCGGCCCACGTTGCCAGCTAACCATACTCCAACAACTGGTTTTTGAACTCCTGAATCTCTCATGCCCTCAATCATTCCCTCAGCATGTTCCGTCTGAGTCATATTGGCGAATGTTGGTACTACACATATCACTAGGAGCATGTCAACGTCCGGGTCTCTGAGCGCCTGTTCCGTCGCTATCCGATATTCGCGCTTCCCACCCGTTGCCACTAGGTCGATTGGATTGCCGACAGACGCCAGTGGTGACAGAACCTGTCTCATTTCATGGCGTGTGCTGTCACGTAGGACAGACATTCTGAGATTGAGAACAGATGCTGCGTCGGCAGCCAATACTCCTGCTCCACCGGTATTAGTGATAATACAAATATTACGACCTTGGGGGAGAGGTTGGTAGTCGAAAAACTTGGACAGTTCGAACAAAGTATCTAGTGTCGGGGCGGTGACACAGCCAGCCTGTCTGAGCATCCCGTCAAACACTCCTATGGAAACGGCGAGTGAGCCAGTATGAGATTTGACGGCCTTATTGCCCTCTTCGCTTCGACCCCCTTTGAGCACTACAACAGGCTTACTTCTCGTGGTTTCTTGAAGTGATTCATAGAATCGTCGACCGTTCTTGATGCCTTCCACGTAGACTGCAATTACCGCAGTTTCCGGATCTTCCTTGAGATAGACCAGGATTTCTGTGATTCCGACATCGACTGCATTCCCTACGCTCACGAATTTGCTGAGCCCGATTCTCTTCGCATGAGTGGTGTAGATGCTTGCTCCGCCAAGTGCCCCACTCTGGGTAATGAAAGATATGTTTCCACGTTCAGGCATTAGTGTGAAAGTCCCATTGAACAGCCTGCTATTGGAAACACCGACGCAATTCGGACCTATCAGTCGCACTCCTGCATCCCTTGCTGCCTTGAGAAGTGAATCCTCAAGTTTAGCACCCTCAGCGCCGGTCTCGCTGAATCCGCCAGATATTATGACGGCGCAGTGAGCACCAGCCTTTCTGATCTCCGGTATCAGCCCAGGGCAATGTTTGGCATCTATTGCCACTAAGACCATGTCCACTGCTTCTGGCAGCTCGGCCAAGCTTGAGTATGTGTCCAGGCCCATGATTCTGCTTGCGCTGCGGGCAACGGGATAGACTTTGATTCCCGAGTTCATGAGATTCATTAGAATGGAATTGCCAAGTTTCTTGGTGTCAGCGGACGCACCAACAAGAGCAACACTGCGGGGATTAAAGAAAGGATCTATCTCTCCAGTTGAATCCGTCCGAATGGCAGGCACGGTCCAAGTCCGGAGGATACCGGATTTATGTGTAACGTGTCTTGCGAAACAAAGGGGTAAAGTGTGTCTAGGTGAAGTAGTACCATTCTGGCAAGCCCCGAGGCATTCTACGGTACAGGTTTTTCAGACGTACACGATTAGGCCGTTCCGAATGGATCACCTGAACTACAAGGTGTCTTGCTTCTGGACTTTTACCAACTATACTATCGAGGGCGGACAGGGACGCGTCGATTAGTCCCTTGGCTGTTGCTTCGCATATGATGTCAATGAGTACCGATGCTGCAGATTCGTGGTAGAAGCCGCCCAGAGCAGCGATGCCCAAAGTCGATATGCGAGTATCATCGGCCCTAGCGACTCTTTCGATTGTTGGGATGGATTTCAGTGCTCTCACTACCACGTGATTGCCAATACTGCGGATCAATTGACGATAACTATCGCTGGATTCCAGCGTTTGATAGGACACAAGTGAATTGCAGAGCATCACATTAAAAGTGGGAAGCCCGTGCTTACTGCCCAGTGAGCGTAGTTTCTCTTCGTCTTGATCAATGATTGAGTGAAGCAATAGTCTGTATAGCACATTTGAGGGCTCCTTGTGTTCTTGAGCGTTAAACTGCGCACTAGTTTCATCGTCTATCGTTTTCTGAGAACTCTCTAGTAATGACTGTATTACAGATAATACCTCTGCATTGACCAATTGCGCATCAGAACCTTTCACGCCAATCTCCGATAGAAGTCTGCGGCCAGTTTCTGTCGACCATAACACCCCCAAGTCTGTGTTGCGTCCGTTCATGAGATGAGAAATCTTTCCGATCTCAGTCTTCCTTGCCTTCTCGAGAAGTGTTTCTGCTTCTCCCCCCAAATCTAGAACATTCGAGAAATCAAAGAAGAGTGTGTCGCCTGATTTTACTTGATCGACCGCGGATTGCTCGACTCGTTTAGAGAATCGAGATGTAGCCGCAACCATCGACGTTTCATCCTCGAGCTCGTCTAACAGAATCGTCGTATCGCAGCTGACCGGTTCAAGTCCAGTGCAGGAGAAAAGCTCGAATAGCATCTCTCGATACTTAAGGGGTTCTAAGCGGGTACGATAGCCGTGAGCCCCCATCGGGATTGGATACTCCATCTCAGATGCTTTCCGAAGATAGTCTAGAGCAGACGGCCAACCTTCTCTTTGCTCTATGACAGCTAGGAAGTCGATAAGGTCATGGCTCCTTCTTTCTGCTATTGCATCGGTGACCTCTTGTGTTCTGCCCCGGTTCTCAGCCGCCCTAGCCCGTTCCGCGCTTGCTTTCAGAATCCAGCTATGCCCGTCGTCTTCTACCAATTCAACCACTACAAGAACCTAGGATCAGCCTTCTCTTCGCGCCGTTGGCGAATAAGACTTTGTCCTACAAGTCTTCGGAGAGGAGAGGGAATTCTCAGAGCCAGTGTCAACGCTCAGCTGCTTCATTCGGGTTGGAAACCTCCGGTGGGCACTGTACTGGTTCCAAGATTGCCGAAAAGGGAGTACTTTGGAGGTGCCCAGAACAACACTTGCGAAGAATCGCCGTTCTAGGATTAGAACTATGTATTCCTGTGCCATGTACAATATCGAGTGTGTCGTGCTAATAGCGACGTATGAGTGAGCATGAGCACGTGACTCGCAACGTCCGTCAAAGGCATCTCTATCTCCTCAAATACGCATACCTGTAGGGTGTTCCGATGTCGGCGTGCATGAAGTCGCTTGTTAGTGTTCGCTCAGGTTCAACACGCTCGTTCATAACACGATACACTCGAATTGATTCATTATGGTACAGTGTCTTCATTGAGGGTTTGGCACTGCCAAGTCGACGCCCAGAGTGTTAGCTCTCCTTTTCATGTGATAGTTCAGATTTCAGAGACATAGGAGAAGCGAGCCTCTCCAGGGCTGCGATCACTGCCTTCTCAGTTATCTTGTAACTCTCAAGGTCCTCGTTGCTGAGGTTGGTCTTCCCTGCAAGTACGTCGCGAATGTGTCTATAGTCTCCTATCTTCCCGGCGGTTTCCTCAAAAGGCCTGAAAATTGTGAAATCAAAGAGGCCCAAGTATGCCAGAAGAAGCATGGTACACAGGCACTCAGTGACATTCTTCCGTGCTTGCCTCAGAGTTCTGTTGAATGCCCCGCGTGAAACTCCCGCCGAAGCCCCAGTTTCTGTAGATCGCAGAGAGGCCTTCTCGTCGTACCGTATGTGTGTGCCATAGTTGTCTTCAACCACCAAATCAATCAGGAGCGTTTCGAGTTGAGCAGCAGTCAGATTCGAACCCCGTAGTAATGCCCTGAGGATTGGTTCACGCATGACTTGTCTTGTCCGGGATGCAATGGCCTTTGTAGGCCTAGTCTTGGTCTTTGTTACTTTCGACTTCATCTGGCACACCTCCAGAGAACGCGCTCTGTAATGAGATCCAATGTGTCAAGGATAATGCGGCCGTCATATCTCTTAGATTTCGCATCGAAGGCTTTTGGTGGGCTATCCTACAGTCTTCGGTGTTGGTCTATCCCGCGGATACACTTCTGTATACGGGCCCTGCACGGATGACCCTTTGGCGTATATTCTTTCTGGATGTCTTTGTTGTCGAGACCATTTCCTTGGACCTGGTCCTATCGTTTGTGCCAAGAGAATCTGTTGGCACTTTCAGACAACAGTGCGGCGGTCGCTTCTCTCACACCAGTGATGTCTGTGCGCGTGAACACTATTGTCTTGCTTGTCTACTGGTCAATGTCCATTCTGAACCGGCCGGCACCGGCACAAAGCCAAGAATGAGATTTCCTCTGATTTCATCAAACCTGAAAACGCCAAGCATTCCAACGCCTGTCGGAATATCCCATTCAAGCCAACCTCTGTTGACATAGCACTGGAAAATGTCTCTGCACTGCTTTCTCACAAGCAGGAACAAGCGTCGATAGCGTCTTCGTTGCGACGGGCGTATACCCCATCTTGCGAGAATGAATCGGTTTGCCAGACCATTGCTAGAAATGAGAACTGGCTTCCTTCCTTTCGGCTGAGCGCGGATCGACTTACAGAGAGCGTCCCTCAGGCAGTCGGGAACCGCGGCCAAGATGGAAGGGGTCGGCTCAGGTTCGTCCATGACGATTGAGTCTGACTCACTCATTGGGCACATTATCAATCAATTATCAGTGATGGATGCGACTTATGAGCGCCTATGTAATGAGTTGCGTGAGACCATCCATACGAATCCAAATCAATGGTGTATTATTACACATACGTGTAATACGATACCCGCTATATTCTATCACAGGATGTAAACTGTTGGCTTGCCACTTCACTGACTTAATATCGTGAGACAATTGCGTACCTCCGAGGTCTCCAGTACTTGAAACAGAGAGCCGACATCCGGGTGACTGGTGTTGTTCAAGGCGTGGGGTTCCGTCCTTTTGTTTTTGGCCTTGCCAAAGACTTGCACCTAGTGGGATACGTCTTGAACTCTGGGAATGCTGGAGTGCGAATAGTCCTGGAGGGAGACCGCGGATACATCGAAAGACTGATTGATCAACTCAAGAAGAAGGCGCCATCCGTCTCACGGATAGACACAATCAACGTCGAGTGGACGGATGAGACCGGCGAGTTTATCGATTTCTCGATTGAGAAATCGCTGGATGCAAAAGAGGACACAGCCGCCGTTGACATTCCTCCAGATATAGCAATCTGCCAAGACTGCATTGACGACGTATTCAATCCGAAATCACGCTGGTTCCTGTATCCATTCACTTCGTGTTCAGCATGTGGCCCTCGATTCTCAACGATTACCGACATCCCCTATGACCGATCTAATACGACAATGAACGACTTTCCGCTCTGTAGCACGTGTAATACAGGCTACAAGAGCCCATCCGACCGTCGGTATCATGCCCAGACTACAGCATGTCCCCATTGCGGTCCAAGCTATCGCTTGCTGGATACATCGGGAAGACCACTTGAGGTCTCCAAGCCAATAGCGCACGCGGCACAAATGCTTGAGAGTGGTGGGATAGTCGCTGTCCAAGGAGTATCAGGGACTCACCTCGTCGCCATTACCTCCAAACCAGACCCCATACGCAGGCTGAGAGAGAGAAAGAAGAGGTTCAGTCGTCCGTTTGCAATAATGGTTAGGAATCTGGAGACACTATCAGAGCTGTTCGCCGCATCGTCGACAGAGATTGACCTTATGTCGTCTTGGCGAAGGCCTATTGTGTTAGTGAGGAGGACAGATGGTTGGGGGATAGCAAAGAAACATGACTCGCCGCTGCCTCGCAAGATACCGGCCAAATGCTTGGACCTGATCTCGCCAGGCCTAGACACAGTTGCTGTAATGCTGCCTTACTCTGGCCTGCATCATGTTCTGTTCCATCACATGGAAGAACCAGCACTGATAATGACAAGCGCAAATCCAAGCGGTGTGCCTATGTACATAGAACCAAGGGTCCTCGTTTCTGAGCTAAAGGGAATAGCTGATTTCTTTCTTGTTCATAGTAGGAAGATCGAGCAAAGAGCGGATGATTCCGTAATGAAGCTGGTCGGGAGCGGCCCGGTGTTCGTCAGAAGATCTCGTGGTTATGTTCCTGAGCCGATTATAGTAGGTGGCGTAAGGAGTGGCATTAGAGCAGTAGCTTTGGGACCCGAAGAGAAGGCTACCGGAGCTGTTCTCACGTCAGGAAAGATCTATCAGACTCAACACATAGGAGACACAGACAGGATAGAGAATGAAGACTTTCTTTGGGATGCGCTCAATCACCTCATGCATGTGCTTGCAGTGAGCAATTTCGATGCAGTCGCATGTGATTTGCATCCCGAATTTCTCAGTACTGAGCTAGGAAGAAGGATAGCAACAGAGCACGGAGTACCACTAATCCAAGTTCAACATCATCATGCTCATCTTGCGAGCCTTATTGCAGACTCTGGTCTCCCAATTGATACTGGTATTGTGTGTATTACAATGGATGGGTATGGGTATGCTCCCAATGGCGATGCTTGGGGCGGGGACATTTTGCTCGGCAACGGGGCGAAAGCTATCAGGGTGGGAGGATTGAAATCTCAGGTATATGTTGGCGGTGATTTGTCTGCCAAGTACAGTTTGAGGGCCCTACTGGGAATACTTGGTGATGCGGTGGATAGTGCTCATGTCATTAATCTGATAGGAAAGGCAGACATCGCACCCGGTCTTGCGGCTACCAGTGACAACTTGTCAATCCTTGCTGATATTCGTAGGCATGGTTCGAATGTGATCCGTAGCACAAGTGCGGGCAGGTTCCTAGATGCAGTGACAGCTGCACTCGGCATATGCTTCGAGAATAGCTATGATGGTGAATGCCCAATGAGATTGGAGGCAGTCGCTCGACAGACAGGTTTGAGGATTCACGGGGAGCACGATAACAGGGATTCGCTTGTCTTGGACACAACACCAGTGTTGCAGGAAGTAATCCGGTTGAGAGAAGGGGGTGTTCCGGTGGAGGAAATCGCCTATGCTGCTCAGTGGTATTTAGGAGAGTCCTTGGCATCCGTTGCATGTACGGTCTCCAGAGAAAAGGGATTGAATTCCGTGGGGATTTCGGGAGGAGTGGCGGTGAACCGAATCATTATGGAGGCCGCTACTAAGATTATTGAGAGAGAGGGACTAAGATTACTCGTTCATAGGAATGTGCCACCGGGTGACGGGGGAGTCTCTGTTGGCCAAGTTGTTGTCGCAGCATCGAATATTGGCTAGTGACGTAGAGTAGATGTCGCTACAAGTCAAGACCGGACCCTCTTGGAGAAGCCAATCTCTACAAGAGTTCCTTCAGTTGAACAAGACCTAGGTTGAATGCGGCCGTGTTTATTTCTTGGAGTTTCCCCGGAATAGCGTTGCGTATTGAGTCTAAAGCTGAATCTTGGCTGACCGGTATGAGTCCTGTTCCGACTGCCGCACCGAACATTACCATGTTCAATGAATTTGGACTGCCCGCTTTGTCTGCAAGCTCTACTGCATTGAATTCCACGATCCTCGTCGTGAATTTTCCCATCGCGTCGACTATGGCATCATGACTCGGATACTCAGCTTGACCCATAGAGACGGCTACCGGTGTCAGAATATGGGAACTCATCAGTACACATCCATCCGGAGCGATCAACTGAATCTCGCGGAGAGTTTCAATTGGCTCGAAACCAACCAGAAGATGCGCCATTCCAGGATCAATGATGGGACCCATTGCGCCATCGCCTATCCGAACTGTGCAAAGAACGTGGCCACCACGTTGGGCCATGCCATGTATCTCACCAACTCGAACGTTGTGTCCATCGAATGTGGCTGCTTTTGCTAACAGCTCCGCGAGCGTCAGAACTCCTTGGCCGCCCACTCCTGTGATTGCCACATTTACGACGTTGGTTGTATTACGAATAATACGTGTCATGTCATCACCTCTCCTGATCTATAGCACCTTGCGGGCACACACTTGTACAGGTACCACATTCGTTACAAAGCGTGTCGTCGATTACTGCCTTGCCAGTATCTGAGTCAAAGTATATTGCAGGGCATGAAAGCCGATGGAGGCATCGTTTGCATGCGTTGCATAGGTCGGGGTTTACACGATAAGGACGTGGGGCTACGCCCTCCTGTTGTCTTTCGATCGCGGCAAGAAGTGCACATGGTTCTCTAGAAATCAAGACAGCGGGCTCTCTGTTTTCTCTGGTCCATTGTACCATCTCTCTGATTTCAGATACTAAGTCGGCCAATGAGTCGAATGGTTTTACCATTCTTACATAGTTGACACCTAGCCCCTTGCATACATCAGCTATGTCGAGAGGTGTTACTTTCTCCTGCATCCCTGTGAGACCGGTGCCGGGATGTGGCTGATGTCCTGTCATTGCTGTTGTTCGGTTGTCTAGTACGACTACATTGATTGGATGCCTGTTGTAGACAGCGTTCACAATGCCTGGAAGAGCTGAGGCGAAAAAGGTGCTGTCGCCAATAGAGGCTACGACATCTTGGTCCGTGACCTGAGCTATTCCGCAAGCTGTTGTGATGGAAGAACCCATGTCGAATAGTATGTCCGCTGTTTCCAACGGGGGAGCAATACTTAGGGTGTAGCAGCCTATGTCGGACGGATAGATTGCTTTTCCTCTGGTCGCTACACGAATTGCATAGTATGTAGCTCTGTGAGGACAACCGGGGCACAGGAGAGGCGGTCGAGGTGGTATGTCAGGCAATTCACGGAGTTTCGAATCGATTTCCTGCCAGTTAATAGGTGTATTACGATTGAGGATGTGACTAAGCCCTGTGATTACTATCCTTGGCGTGTATTCGTAGGTCCTAGGGAAGTAGCCCTGTTCCTTGCCTAAGATCTCCACATCTATGTTGTTCATCTGAGCAATTCGACGGGCTTGAGTCTCCAGAAAAGGTTCGAGCTCCTCTAGAATAGCTACTCTGCCGTGGCGCCGAAGGAAAGCAGATATCTTCTCGTCAGGCACGGGATGAGTCATTCCGAGTTTGAGAATCTCAGCTTCCAGTTTCAGTTCAGAGATAGCTTCGACCGTGTAGTTGTAGGCTATTCCGCTTGTGAGTAGGCCGAGCTCACCGTTACCTGCTGACGAATTGAGCGGCGTTTGTTCGGAGATTTTTCTAGCCTTCCTCATTTGATCTAGTAACCAAGCATGTCGTCCATAAGCTACAAAGGGAATTGGGACAAATCTGAATGGATCTTTGATGAATTCGACCTTCGCCGGGCGGTCTCGGATAGGACCCAGTTCGACTGGGGCTCTTGAGTGATTGACGCGAGTAGTTGTGCGAAATAGGACCGGGAGCTCCAGCTTTTCTGAGATGTCATAGGCGTCAAGCAGCATAGACTTCGCTTCTATGGGGTCAGAAGGTTCGATCATCGGCATGTTGGCCATCAGAGCATAATACCGGGAGTCATTTTCGTTCTGAGAACTCCACATGCTTGGGTCGTCTGCAACAACCATGACCATGCCAGCCCGCACACCTAGATATGCGAGTGAGAAGAAGGGATCTGCTGCTACATTCAACCCGGGCCCCTTGCAAGCTATCATCGACCTTACTCCAGCGACTGCGGCAGCTCCAGCAACTTCCATTGCCACTTTTTCGTTTGTGCTGAATTCAAAGTAGAAATTCGGGATGCGTGTGGCAATCGCTGTGAGGTTATTGCCAATCTCGCTACTAGGTGTGCCTGGGTACACTGCTACCAGACGTACTCCACCTTCTACTACACCGCGGGCAATTGCTTCATTGCCGAGAAGAAGTATCTTCTTTCCCGGAGCATCCTCAAGTAGTTCGATTGGTCTGGTCAACTGTGGAGTCTCCTATCGAAAGACGGGTGGCAAAGAACGTGCAAAGATGCACTCTCTATCAGTCTTGCGGTCTTGAAGGCAGATCAAACTAGTACAGTACTCTGTACCTCAACACACCCAAACAGCAGCAGTCAATCGAGACATCTTGGAACACGTGTTCTAAGTGGTACACACGGAGATAGCTTTGGCTATGGGTTTCGTGGCGGCAAGCTACTCCCCTCTATTTCCATTGGAACATATCGAAACAGAGATGTCGGAGCCGAGTGTTTACTATACTAGAATAGAGACAGATGAACATTAGCCTCAAGAACGACTATTTATACTTATCGACATTTCTTTGACCAACCTACGCTTTCCCTTCCAGTGGAAGCGATGGGGCTGTGGCTGTGAGAACACATGTTCCAAGTTTTCGCTACTGGAGCTCTTTTGCTATTTCGAAGACTTTGGTGGTCAGGATGTCTTGGTACGAGTTAAAGAGGGCTTCAAATGCTCCCTTGTGTTCCGAGGGCACAAGTATCGCTGACGAAGTAACTGCCCTAGAGCCAAAGCACTCTTCTAGAAGTCCAGGTTTTCGTTTCTCTCTGCGCCCACTCTTCGTTCTCCAAGAGTAAAGAAACCCGTACAGGTCCTTCGTGAAAGAAACTCTTCTTGCATTGGCTTCACGGGCGTGCCTACAGTCATACACGTATAGGTAGTAAGTCAAATCGGCCACCGGGTTCCTTAGAACACGTGTTCTTGTTTTAGGCTGAGTATTACAAAGCCGTGTATATGGAAAGCTTAAAGCGACAACAACTCGCCAGTCCCGGTGTCCGGCGACACTAGCTATGAGCAGTAATACATTGATTTACACGAGCAGGGATCTCCATGAATGTAATCGGCCTAAGAAAAGAGGAGAAACCTTTCGAAACGCGGGTTCCGGTAATACCCGAGCACGTTCGTATGCTCAGTAGTCAACACAGCATCAATTTCGTAGTGGAGCCGAGTGAACAACGCGCGTTCAATGCTCATGAGTACCAAGATGCAAAGGCAAAGGTAATCCCGCTAAAAGGGAGCCCTGCACGAGTCATCTTAGGAATAAAGGAGATGCCCGGCGACTTTTTTGAAACCGGCAAGGTCTACATTTTCTTTAGCCACACTATAAAGGGACAACAACATAACATGCCGATGCTCAGAAGTATCATAGATACAGGATCAACGCTGATAGACTACGAACGAATAGTAGATGACAATGGCAAGAGACTCGTTTTCTTCGGAAACTGGGCCGGCATGGCCGGTCTTTCTGACACACTCTATGTCCTAGGACAGCGTCTCGCTCTTGAGCAGGTGAGACCAAATCCTTTCAAAGGTATCAAGCGTACTTTGGACTGCAGAGACCTTTCCGAACTGAAGGATGTATTCGCGGCACTGGCCAAGCACATAGAGCTTGAAGGTTTGCCCAAGCAACTATGCCCGCTGATTATTGGCTTCGCCGGATACGGGAACGTTTCCCGGGGAGCACAAGAGCTATTCGAAATACTTCCTTACAAATCCGTTGAACCGGATGAGCTACCTGATGCGGCACCAGGTCATAACCTTCTGTACAAATGCGTCTTCAGAGAAGAGCACATGGTCGAACCAATTGACTCAACTGCCAAGTTCGATCTTCAAGACTATTATAATACTGGCAAGGCAAAATACAAGGCAGCCTTTCAACGCTATATCCCGTATCTCACTGTTCTCCTAAACTGTATTTATTGGTCTGACAAGTATCCTCGTTTAGTAACAAAGGACTTTGTCCGAGCCCACTGGAACGACAAGCACCGCAAGCTTCGCGTCATAGGCGACATCTCATGTGACATCGAGGGTGCCATTGAATTCACGCTAAAGGCAACGAACCCCGCAGAGCCCGCCTTCACATACCTTGTCAAGAAAGATCGAATAGTATCCGGAGTATCCGGAGAGGGACCAGTTGTGATGGCAATAGACAACCTCCCCTCTGAGCTTCCGCGAGAATCATCAGCTTCTTTCAGTACCTCCATTCTCAAGTACATACCCTCGTTGGCAAACGCAGACTTCGTCCTACCCTTCGAAGAACTTGATCTACCGCGCGAACTAAAGGATGCAGTCATTGTCTATCAGGGTAGTCTTACAAAGAAATACGAATACCTCCGGCAATATCTACAACAATCAGGAGACTAAAACATGAAAAGCGTACTTTCCTTGGGCGCAGGCCTAGTATCTCGACCATACATAGAATACATGTCTGGACATTCATTTCATCTAGTCGTTGCCAGCAGAACCAAGGAGAAAATAGAGAACGTCATCCATGGCTTCAAGAATGTGGAGGCCGTCTCGTTCGACATCAACACAGATGATAAGTTGCTGGACGACTTGACCTCCAAAGTCGACTTGGTCTGTTCGCTACTTCCATACACCTACCACGTCAAGGCAGCGAAAGTTGCAATCAAGCATCGAAAACCCTTCTGTACCACTTCTTATATCTCGGATGAGATGAAAGCACTCAACAAACAAGCAACAGATGCAGGCATACCTCTCCTAAACGAGTGTGGAGTCGATCCGGGCATTGATCACATGAGTGCGATGAGAATCATTAACCAAGTCCATCAAGACCATGGAAAGGTCGTAAGTTTCACCTCCTTCACAGGAGGTCTCCCGGCGCCCGACGCAAACAACAACCCGTTCGGCTACAAGCTTTCTTGGAGCCCGAGAGGAGTTTTGTTGGCGGGCAGGAATGACGCACATTTTCTCAGAGACAAGACAGAAGTCACCATTCTTGGTCCGGAGCTTTTTGCGAACTACCAAATCATTGACATACCTGGAGCGGGCAAATTCGAAGGATATCCAAACCGTGACAGCATATCGTACATTGACACATATGGTGTCCCCGAGACAGAGACAATGCTCAGAGGAACGCTCAGAAACATGGGTTGGTGCTCTACGCTCAAAGGAATAGCAGATTTAGGCCTGCTAAGCATCGACCCACAATCATTCGCAGGCCTAACATATCGCCAAATGATGAAGCAGCTTGTTCCCTCTAACGACCTTGATCCCGTCCGAGCTGTCGCATCAGTACTCAAGCTGCCCCTGACAGATCCAATAATCTCTCGTCTTCAATGGTTGGGGCTTTTCTCAGACAAGGGGATACCACCAAACACTCCCACAAGACTAGACGCACTCTGTCATCTATTCGAAGAGAAGATGCAGTATGCCCCCGGAGAGCGCGATATGCTAGTAATGCATCATGAGATCATTGCCAAGTATCCTCGCAAGAAAGAAAAGATTACATCAACTCTAATTGACTATGGCATTCCTCACGGAGACAGTTCGATGTCCCGAACCGTTACACTTCCCGTTGCCATAGCTAGCCGCATCATCCTCGAAGGCAAGTTTCCGTTTACTGGCGTTCTGCGGCCTACACTACCGCGGATTTATGAACCCATACTTAATGAATTGGAGACGCTTGGCATCAAGTTTACTGAACAGAGAACACGCCTTTGAGCTGCGCACAATATCATACAACACGAAGCAGAGCAGAAAACGTACCATGCTCCAGCAACAAACCTGCTACTCTCGCACACGTACCTGTATGGCCTCTAGAACGCTTTCAGCGTGCCGTATTTCTTGCTGGACCTCTTCAAGTTCCGTTTTCAAACGATACGTATACCCGGAGCGACTCCCGTATCTTTCGAGGTGCCCCTTATCATCGTTCCAGATTCTAGCAAGATACGTAGAAGCTGTGCTCTTGGGGAGCTCTTGGTTGAACGTGCTCTGGTAAATCTCGGCAACATCTAGGGATGAAAACTTGCCATGTTTGAATGATGCATATATAATAACCTGCATTTTCTGATACACGCTCAGCGACTCGAAATGCCTCTCATCAATCTGCACCTCTGTTTCTTGGACAAGAGGATGGAAGACATAGCCCGTGCTGGTTTCTAAGAAGACCCTAAACTTCTCCACCATCTCCTCTGCAGTGCCTTTGACCTGTAAGCTTGACTCTTCACTGGTGGATTCATCCACTATTACTGCCTTGAAGTCAAACGGCGATTGCGTGAGAGCAAGGATCTTTCGGAAACGAGCTAGGGCTTCATCAGGCCTCACATACTTGCACTGGAAAACCTCACGGAGGCCGGGGCCTGAACTATACGTAAACTCGTAGACATAATTGGTCCTGATATCGTCGGCCAAGAGCATCACCCATCTACTTCATTCTAAAGGGTCAGGCTATTCACAGAACTCTCATTCTCACGAGCACATAAGTGTGAGTATGTGAATTATGAATATCACCGTAATGACCGAATAGTTCCCAGCACAAAACACCATTCTCCTGCCGTCTGATTACCGCGTCAAACAACCTCAAGAACGTCCATATCTTCCGTTTGAGCACTATAACAGCCTCAACTCACCAAATCAACTTTCTCTCCATCTTTTCTCATATTCACTGGCTTAATAATACTGTGAATGCTGGGAATAATTATCATAGCTCTTGTATCTCCTTTCCATCGGCAACGAAGGGGTGCTTCTATTCACAGGACTGAACAGCATTATGACAACACCGATGACCGAAAGGTGCTTATTGGTGCGTCCTTTAGAGAATGCATTCACAGAAAAGGCGCCATTCACAGTAATCGGATGTGAATGTGTGTTGTTCGGATGAACTGTTAACTCATAATACGGGTATGAGGTAATCAGCAGAATCTTCTCCCACGACGAGCTGCATAAACTCCTCTCCTGCACCCTTCACACGAACTGACTCAGCTCTGCCCTTGGCCTCGAATATCATTCCCTCCTCTGCTTGTTCAGTGAACTTCCCTCTATAGCTGACTATTTGTCTAAACATTGGGCTCTCTGTGCTCTCAATTCGATACCTGCACGGTGTGAAAATCGAGTCTTGACTGTCAGTAATCTTCCCTTGTATCTTCTGAATACCTTCATTGGCATAGGATACGTCTTCGTAGGAATAGACTCTTTCCTCAGGGAGCTTGACATTCCGGATGAAGAAATCATACGAGCCAAATTCACCCTGAAGCAATTTCTTCGCCTCAATCCTTTTCATGAGCTGCCACCATGCATTCTCTCTTCCCCATCTGAACGTAACGTGATCGTCAAGCTTCTTTCCGGAGTAGCGCTTGATTCCAAAGGATTCACCTCGATCTCGGAGCAGACGGAAGACCTTTCGTGCAGGCCTAGATCCGTACACAACTAAATCGATATCCGAACTGACAAGGGCTAATCCCACGACTTGAGACCCTGTGATACCCACATCTGACCAGCTCAGTCCAGCCTTTTCCACAAGCAGACTAGCCAGCTTCAATGACGCCTTCTGTAGGTTATCGAGATGTGTACTCATATCCCTCATTTGACTCAGACAGACCACAGGATTCAACACAAATGCAATCCGGTTTATCGGAACACTCTGAAGCACTCGTCCGTGTCTCTCGTCATGCCAAAGGTAATGCGGATATTTCTCACTAAGGGAAACCTCCCGTTCTTGCAGGGAATACACCTTCTTGTACCTCACGCCGCCTGACGAGCATCGGTCACCATTCTTGCTTGGTAGGTATCGAAGGTAAGCAATCACACGATCCACCGGATGCAGGTCGCCCTTTACTTCGAATATACAACCGTCGTCTGTCACAATGAAATAACCCTCCAGAAAACCGGCACTCATTTGCATCCCAATGGCAGCACATCGGATGACGTTAAAAGGATGCATATGAAAGTCCCAGTTATGACAGCCCAGCTCGATGTAAAGTCGGACTTTGGTATCTATGATATCTATCCCGAGCTCGCATATTTCGACTCTGTGAGCACAACTCTCGTTCCGAAGAAAGCCATCAAGGCTACCACGGTCTTCTTGAACACAATTGCCGTATCTTCACGTCGTGGTGCATATAGACTGGCTGTCATGGGCAATACTCTCGTTGAGAACGTGCGCACTTCGCTAGCCGACTTCATGAATACTGACAAGTCGCAGATTTCTTTCCATGAATCAATTCCAGCAATACTCGCATCCCTTGCTTACGGCTATGGCTGGCATAGAGAAGATCAAAATCGCATTTTGATCGCTCAGAGTGAAGAGCACTCAATACTCACTGCACTCATGAGGGTAGCTGAAGTTCTCGGCCTCGATGTTGGCATCATCCCAATAGATGCCACGGGATCTTTGCAGATGGAGCGGCTCAAGGAATTAGTGAATCGCAAGACCGGAATAGTTGCAGTTGGCCAAGTCACCCCGGGGATTGGCGCTCGGAATCCAATCAATGAAGTGGCAGAGATTGCTCATGAAAACGGAGCGATACTCGTCACCGATGCTACGCGATCTATCGGAATCACAAACACTCCACCACAGTCGCTTGGGGCCGATGTTCTCATTTTCTCGGGCAACATTGGTCTCATGGGTCCTCCCGGCCTTGCAGTGCAATGGATAGACGAGGCGCTCGGTGCAATTCTCTTGCCTGGAATAATCGGCGGATCGGCAGTGGCCAACGTAACCACATCATCCTATGATATCGCAATGCAACCCGACAAGTTTGAGTCAGGAACCATCAATGTCCCAGCTATTGTCGGTCTGGGGGCCGCCATTGACTACCTCCGCAGTCTCTATTCGAGAGGTTTTTCCAGTCACCTCAAGACATTGTCACGTTACATGCTAGAGCGCTTGACCAGTATCAACGATGTGTTTGTTTACGGCCTGCCTGACGAGAATTCAACAATCTTCGGTTTCAATGTCGGACAGGACAACGCAATCAGCTGCCATGATGTCTCACTATTCCTCGACCAGTCCAATGTCGCTGTAAGAAGCGGTCTTCTCTGTGCACACCCACTTGTCCGTCTTTTCGCTGAGGAGGGCATCGTACAAGCATCATTGTATGTCTACAACTCGCTGGATGATATCGACCGTCTTGCAGACTCGTTGAAGCTTATACGAGACCAACTGATATGAAAGATCGCGGTCTTGTTGTTCGTTCCGCTCATTATGACCCAAGGAGAGTTGAACACATAGTTCATCGTCATTTCACAGAACAACACTCTGAATCAATCCTCCTTGCAGTCGCTCGTCCTGTCATGTTGATTTCAGGAAACGGTCCAAGACCAGCTCTCATAAGATGTAACCACAGGACGTCTTGGATTGCCGAATTCCTGAACAGCTGTCGCCTACCCCAAGACAAAAGCCGGCGGATACGTGACAAAGTACTGAACAACAACAGCCAGTAGAACGCCACCCATAACCATCTGCTTTCCTTTTGACGCATTCACCTCAGTGAACCAAAGAATCGCCCCGACAAGCACAACTATCACTGCGGAAACTCTTCCGACGAGTATCAGAAATGCCCATATTTCTGCAAGATGCTCCGAGATGATATTCGCGAAATCCACCAAGGGGCTGAGAATCCATAGCGACATGACAGCTTCCACGGAGGACTATTTCGCTAAGACAGATTTAAGCCCGCTAAAGGACTGTTACAGATTTGGCGAGGTTGCGAGGTTTATCAGGATCGTAACCCTTCCTTAACGCAACATAGTAACTGAACATCTGCAGGGGTACGACATACGGCATCGTTGAGAACTCCGGTTCAACATTTCCCGGTATCTCGAAAACATCGTTAGAGAGGCCACGAATCTCTTGGTCATCCTTTTCAATGACAGAGATAATCGATGCTCCTCTTGCTTTCATTTCCATTATATTCCCAATCATGCGGTTCCTAGTTCCGTCCCTAGGCACAACAAATACGACAGGATACCCATCTTGAACCAAAGCGATAGGTCCGTGTTTCGATTGACCGGCAGAGTATCCTTCTGCATGATTGTAAGCTATCTCCTTGAGTTTCAAGGCACCTTCATTTGCAGTTGCTACTGATACCCCACGTCCCAGAAACAAGAAACTTGGTTTATCATAGTATACACCCGCCAACGTGCGCGCCCGTTCTTCATTTCTGGCTATCACTTCGGAAACAATCTCAGGGAATTTCGCTAAGCTGTTACGTTTTCGTATCACAGTTTCGCGTTCGATTCTCCCATTAGTCTCGGCCAATGTCAACGCGATCTGAGCCAAAGCCGTCAGCTGCACCATGAAAGTCTTGGTTGCCGCAACGCCAATCTCGGGTCCTGCCTGTGTTATGATAGTATGGTCTGCAGACTGGGTTATAGAACTGCCCACCACATTCGTGACTGCAACCACCTTTGCACCAAAGCGCTTCGCGTACTTCACCGCTGCTATAGTATCTGTCGTTTCTCCTGACTGTGTTATTGCCACCACGCAGTCATCAGCAGATAATGCATCATACACGCTGTCTTGGAAGTCGCTGGCAAGTTCGCATGTCGGCAGTATTCCCGCAAGCGAGCCAAACATGTGTCGACCTGCCATCGCGGCATGACTAGATGTGCCCATGGCAATCATATACACTTTAGCGGCACTCCGGATGATTTCGGCCGCCTTGACAATCGTCTCTTTGCGGAGTCTCAAGGTGTTCTTGATTGCCTCGGGCTGCTCATGTATCTCCTTGAGCATGAAGTGAGGAAAGCCCCCCTTCTGTGCTTGATCCGCAGTCCAGCTCACTTTGATAGACTCACGATGCACCTTGGTGCCATCTGAAAGCTTCTCGATATCGACCCCGCTCGTAGAAAGAGTTGCTATTTCCCCATCTAGAAGGAGAACCATATTGTTGGTCATCGGCAGAAACGCTGGAATGTCTGAACTAATGTAGTGAACATCCTCCTCTGTTCCAATTACAAGAGGATTACCATCTCTCACAGCACACATCTTGTCTGGTTCTCTTGTCGTCATAGCCACTATTGCATATGTTCCCTCAATTCGCAGCGCAACTTTCCTAACAGCGCTTTTCAGGTCAGATCCTTGGTTCATATACTCTTCAATCATATGAGGTATGACTTCTGTGTCAGTATCAGAGTTGAAAACATGACCTTTCGCAGTCAGTTCACTTCTTAGTTCCAGAAAATTATCAATCACGCCATTGTGTACGACAGCAATCTCATCATTGCAGTCAAAATGAGGATGTGAATTCAACATTGAGGGCATCCCATGCGTAGCCCACCGAGTATGTCCGATTCCGATTGACCCGGGAAGGTCGTCCAAGTTCAGCTTTCTGTGTACCTCGTCAATCCTCCCCTTCTCTTTCTTAATGTAAAGACGACCGCCGGCAATCGTTGTTACGCCCACAGAATCATAGCCTCTATACTCCAATCTCTTCAGCGCCTGATGAAGAAATGGTGCTACCTCTCCTCGTTTTTGGACGACACCGATTATTCCGCACATGATTGCTGCCTCTATGAGGAACATTTGCGTCTCATATTCGCACCGGTGACAAGATGCCTGCTGCCGTCTTAGATGACACAAGTTCGAGATAAGGCTTGGGACGGTTAACCTGTGAGTTCGATTTCAATATACACAGAATCAGGAATCTTCACACGCATAATCTGCCGAATGGCACGTTCATCTGCATCAATATCGATCAATCGCTTATGTATCCGCATCTCCCACTTATCCCAAGATTCCGAACCTTGGCCACATGGCGTCTTCCGAGTGGGTACAATCATCCGACGTGTGGGTAGTGGAATTGGACCTGCCATCCGAACACCTGTCTTGCGGGTTATTCGCTTGATTTGATTGCATACACCATCCAGATACTCTGTACTGGTGCTTGATAGTCGGATTCTGGCTCTCTGAGTCATATCAGTATCTACCCCGCTTGAGGCGGCATTCACGACAGCGCCTGTGGATTTGGATAAAAAGGTTGCTTTGTGTATGGGAGACTACGCAGTTCATCCCATACTGAGAGCTTCCAAGGACTCGCACATCGAGCTTGACTCAGCATGGTCACTATCCACTAGGTTCAAAAAACAGTACATTTGCGTGAATTGCAGACGGGAATCTCCATAAGCGCTCTATTCAGTCATCTTCAGGGCGTTTCCGTTGCATCACACAACGATTGTTAAACTGGGAGGTTCTGTCATCACCCACAAGAGCACTTCTCCGCCAAGAGTGGACAATCAAGCAATCCGACGCATAGTCCTCGAGTTGAAAACGCACAAAGACCAGCTAATCGTTGTTCTTGGTGGTGGGGCACACGGTCATCAAGCCGCTCATCAGTTTGGCTTTGGAAATCCAACAACCCCCAAGGAGCATCTTCTGGCTGGTATCCCTGCAATACGTCACAATATGACAGTTCTTTCTCTTGAAATCGAACAGGCAATGCAAAATGCAGCTATTCCCACGGTCGTGTTTTCACCATTCTCCTTTGTCATGCTGCATAACGGTTTGATATCCACCTTCCCAATCGAGCAAATCAAGAAGGCACTTGAGGCAGGAATTACCGTAGTAACTCATGGAGACGTATGTTTCGACGATATTCTCGGGGCATCCATCCTCAGCGGCGACACGATTCTTGTATACCTAGCCAAGACTTTGGCTGCAGCATCCGTATATGTTGGAACTGACGTTGATGGAGTATTCGAAGCAGATCCTCGAGACAACCCAAGCGCCAAAATCATCCCTGTCATCGACAACTCAAACATGCGCCGAGTCCTGTCAGGCACAGGTTTATCAAAAGCCACAGATGTCACTGGCGGAATGGCGGCCAAGCTCGGCGAGTTAACCCAGCTTGCTGGGAAAAGCACTGAGGTCGCAATATTCAACTTGTCCGTGCCCGGCCGCCTAGAAGCATTGCTTTCCGGAAAGCCGATTGTTTGCACTAGGATTGTGCTCTAGTTTGGCGGAAGGCACGATGCTGCTTCCAAACAGACTGGGACTACCTGCGAACCCTAGCGTCTCGTGTCTTTCTGCTTCGCGCTATGACAGCATACAACTCTTCAAACTCACATATCTCCAAATTCGCCGGTCTGGTTGTATCATCATCAAGATACTCCGTGGCAGGCAAGACACAGACTGCCTGAGTAGATTTGCAGGCCTTGCAAGCGATATCAGTATCAAGTCGCAGGAGAATATTCAGCTGCTCTTGGCTCGGAAAGACAGCATAAGATTTCCCTCCAGCGCACAAGTCGTAACAGCCGTGCCCCTTCGCAATCGGTTCGTCCAGCTTTAGTAGCTGAGACTCCAGAGCTCCGATAGCGACTGTCTTCAGGTCCTTGATCGCCAACGGACTAACCACCCATAATCCTTCATCCAGACCTGCAAACACTCCGCTCTTCTTCACTCTTATAGCTACAAGCTTGCTGTCTGCTAGCAGCTCCGCTAATGCATGCTTGCCTTCGTCTGCATCCATCGGAACTGACCTTCCCTTCACTGATTGAAGTGCGGTTGTTTCAATAAACTCCAGGAGCGTGTTCCATTTCATTTCGCCATTTGACAAATCCACAAAGTCCTGAATGACACCGAACCATAGCCGCTGTTCAGTCGGAGAAGCCTGGCGAGAGCCATCTTGAAGTACCGCATCTTTGAGTGGAACTTGCTCAATCTCCCGGACAATCTTCAAAGCACTCGTTTCCAGTTCTCGTGCGCTTTCGGACTTGCCTTTCAGGAGCTGGCTTTCAATCATCTTGTCCAGCGAACTCGGGAATGCTGAGACAACGCTCACTACATCATACTCCTCATTTTTATCCATCAGCTCCCTTAGTCTTGCCGCTGCAACGCTTCCTCTTACTATGACAAACAATTCTGTGACACCGTTTCCCATAGTACTCATCTGGTACCTAATTCTCTCGAGAACGCCATCCATTGATGAGGCTTTGAGATGCTCCGGAACTATGACAATCGCCTTGTCTTCAACAATAACCAATTCATCGTTAAGATCCACACCTCCGACTGAGCTTCGAGATACTCGCAATCGCTGCGCAATGTACTCTGCTATGACTCTTCTAACGGCATCACATCCTCTACCAGGTAGGGTGAAAAGAACCCCGTCTTCCACGAGTGGCAGTGATTCCCGTTCAATGGTCCCCAGAGATACAAGTTCTTGAATCAGTTCAGCTAAGTCATCATCTCTAATCTGTGGGTTAAGCGCACTAAGCAAGTTATGCAACTCGTCCTTCGTGGCCATGTTCCGGGAAGCAACAAATGCCACAACTCGATTTGCCAACTCTCCTAGGCCATCGAATACAGCACCCCGCTGTTCAACAGTACTGGACCTGCATGTGGGGTCACTGTCTACGCTTTCGCATATGTCATCTCCAATGGACAGTCGCTGCGTCTCTCCATACACCTCTTGAGAACATGAGTACTCAGGAATCTGGTCTTCTCCCTTCACTTTCTTATCAACCTGAGCCAAGTCCAACTGAGGGATGACCGTAAACGGTGCCGTCGCTAGCTCGAACGTGTCAGTCTCTGGCGTTACGATTAGCGCTCTGCCTACCTTCAGCATCCTTAGATAACGCTCTTGTGCTTCATTAAGAGACATGAACCTAGCTCCGATTGAGCTATCATAAGGTAGTCTAAAGGTGATTTTCGTACCAGTATTTGCTAGGATGTTGGATGAGATATTGGGCCTAGTTGAAACAACAATAACGCCTTGTCCGGTGGCTCTTTGCAACAGTACCATCGATTCACCAGTCGTGACATCTGCAGCGGACTGTCTGGTATAGCTTTCAGGAACTAGATTGTTTGCTTCTTCAAGCACCACGACATGGTTAAGGCCAGCTGTTATCCCGCGGCGCATTGCACTGTCAAAGATGCGCTTGGCAACAAGATTGTATAGCAGCCGAGCTGCATCCATCCCACCAACTCGTGCAACATACCGAAGATCAAATACTACACGCTTGGCAAGTAAGCTCGACATCTTCATGGATTCTGACCCACTACCAAGAATTGATCCCAATGGCTCTCTGGAAAGTATTTCCAAGCGGTTCAGCAATGCATCTCTTGTCATGAGACCCGTACGGTCATTATTGACAAGTCCGTTGATTCCTTCAATCAGCGCGTGTACGGAGTTTCCATGATTTGGCCTCTTTGCAACATCGAGAATCGCATCCCTCAACAGCTTCTCCATAGCTGGCGAGAGTTCTGTTGAGGTGCCCATCTCTCTTAGGAGCTCTCTAAGAATGACAAACGTTGCATAAGCCTGTCTCTCTCTTGTATCTGCTTCAGGGTCCAGCAAGTCTATGACGAAAGAAGGGTCAAGTCCTGGGCGAAGAACCACAACTTCCTGCGTACCTACGTCTACAAGATCACTGTACTCGGAGCCCTTTACATCAAAAATCCACCAAGGTACGTTGGTCTTCATACTCAACTCGGCCATTAGTCGCTTTACTAAAGACGTCTTCCCAGTACCAGTAGCACCAAGAATCGCAACATGCTCTCTCAACCACTCTTTTTTCAGTCCTGCTTTATTGAGTAGATGTCCCCCGTAAACAGTCCAACCAATAGAAAGCTCATTATCTATGACCTCCCTTGGGGGAATGTGGAAATCAGGAATCTGTGCAGCCGTCACAACTGGGATATTCTGTACTGGCGTGTTGATGAAGGCCGCGAGCCTGCTCACGTGCATTCTCTGCCTGCTCAGGTGGCGTCTTGCAAGAAGTCTGCACGCCACCCTGCCGCCGATGCTTTTGTCAGTTATTGATATCTTGCCGTCTCCACCCCATATTGAAAAGACGAGCCCTTTCACGCCTTCCTTAACAGCTCTTAGTTCGGTTATGTTCTTCGCTGCTATTACGATATGCACACTTGCATTGAACCAACCTTCGTTGTCGTGAATCTGTTCATACTGACTCAACAGCTCTCTTTTCATTACTTGGTCCTCAAGTGAATCTTCTCTCTTCTTCTCCTTTCCACGTATGGATTTCCATTCTGTCTCTAGTTCCACTTTTCCTTTGCCAGCCTTAGCAGCTGAAAACACGCATGTGAGACGTACGGAATACCCCTGCTTGAGTACTGTGGAGAGGAACGTCCCTATCTGGGACGTAAAGGCCGAAGGCGCAATCCTCGGATTGCCAGAGAATACCATTGCTGACCTAACCGGTCTGTCTTCTTCGGTGGTCTCTTTTTCTCTTAGGGCCGCTATCCCGGAGATAGATACCGCCGCCGCTTTCAGATTCTCTCCTCTCAGCTGTCGGAGCTCAACATTGTTCAGAGATGCTAAGAGAATCGCTTCAACTCTAGTTGCCTCTCTCTTTAGAATCTCCTCCATTTGGCTCAAGCGAGCCCCTCTCGTGCTAATGAACATCCGGAGAAAAGGTTCCTCTCTTACTAATCCAACTTCATATGCCATTGTTACACGATTGTCCATTCCAGCACGCAATGCCAAGAGCATTGTCATGTTGTACCTTGGTCTGTCATTGGAATCCTGCTCTACAGAGCCAGGAACTGACATCATTTCCAAGCAACAGACTGCAGTAGCACGATTTCCGATGCGAACTACATAGAACTCATCATCCAGCGAGAACGATAACGATTCCATGAGGATGCTTTCGCATGCCGATAGGGTACCACAAGAGATTGGAAAACCACAGGCAAGGAGTTCAACAACTGCCTTGAATGGAACAAAGGGCTGCTCGATAAGGCCTGCAAGAGGAAGAAGATAGACCACGATGATGTAAAGCAAACAGAGCAGCGATCCTAGAATATACACCACTCTAACCCAATGTCGCCATGTCGGATTTTTCGACTTAACCGAGTAGTCGTCTTGACGAGATTTGTCGGATTGCATGGAGGGATATCACCATTGAATCAGATTGAAATGATCCTGCTCCAAGCCACCAGGGTCGCATCTCTGTGCTTTGGTCTACCATATTAACTCCCCCGCACTTACTAGTATACGACAGTGTCTGAGCGCATCATATAGTCGGAGTTCAATGCATACCGGCTTAGCCTATAGGAATGTCATCCTGACCTATTCGGTTCTAGGAGGTTAAAAGATGCACATCACTACTTGGCAGTATGAGAAACCGCCGCAACAACGAGATTCAGTCTTCTCTCATTCTGAAGCGAACCTGTAATGCATCCAGTTGCAGCAGAAAAGGGCTCCTGTGCCCCCAATTGTGAACGGGATGAGATAGAAAACAGACAGGTAGGAATGTGATGTAGGATGCACCTGCGATTGGACAACCCTTTCTTGTTGGGCATAACACTTGGCGTCTTAGTTTTCGTGTTCATTCTTGGCATGAACACAGCGTCTGCCGAAGGAGGTGATGTTGCCTGCCGCGGCGACGATGTGACCATTACTGCCACGCTTCTGCAGAACGGGACATACGGCGACCCTGTCCCTAACCAGAGAGTCCACTTCTTTGACCAGACACACAATCTGTTCCTAGGTTCGTCACTGACGAATTCTGACGGCCAAGCTGCGATTGAATGGCTAATATCAGCGAATCAACCCTTAGGTGTGACTACTATCAACGCAACATTCCTCGGCAACCAATCACTTGCTCTCAATCCATCTTGCCAGTGGATGTTCATTACGATTCTGTCACCGACCATAATCAGCACTCAAGTCGACAAATACACGTTGGCTTCAGGTGACTTACTGAATTTCACGACAGTAGTCCTTAGTGATGGTGGAGAAGTGCTCCAGAACGCGCATGTGACAGTGTCATGCAACGCGCTGCAACTCCAGTCAGGTTTCACAGACACTTCAGGCAGAATCCGTTTCGCTATCGAGTGCAATGCCACGTGGTCAGAGCTCGGTGTAAACCAGATTAGAGTCGCGCATGAGCGAGATATGTTCGCTTTCAGTGAAGCCGCAGAGACTCAGTTCAATATCTCTATCGACCAAATCCCTTCTAGCTTGGAACTGATGAATTCTCAGCCGGGCTCAATCCAACTGAACAGCACTCTGCATTCATACATACTCCTGAAAGCCAATGGACTGGCCCTTTCTGGCGTTAATCTTGACCTTCTGTTGGATGGTGCACCGCTTGCTCGTATTTCGACCAACGAATCTGGCGTGGCGTCCATCCACACGAACATAGACTCGAGATTCTCCTTGGGTAGTCACCTCTTGACAATCAGATACCCCGGGACTTCGCGTTATGCTACCTGCTCTCTAGGAGCCCAGATGACTGTCGTTAGCGTGTCACTGGTCAGAGTCACTTTGCCAGAGTTCATGGTAATCGGCATGCAGGCAGATATCAGAGTGGAAGTCTGCGATTCACTTGGCCGTCCATTGATTGGTGGCATGCTGACCCTACACGACTTAGTTACTGGTCAGTCAATCGGCCAAACGATTGTCCCGAATGCAGTTGCACTCAATCTTGAGCTCCAAGTTACTGGCAAGAGAGGTGTCAGAGACTTTCAACTCGACATTCTAGGGAACCAATACATAGTGAACACAAGCTGCAGATTCGGCGCGGTGATCTGGGCCTGTCCGAAGTTCGATATCGTCCACGCTGATATCATGGGTTACGCATATCCTGGACAGGAATTCCTAATGGAAATACACCTAGGTGACTCGGAGTGCAACTACACTAGCACCACAGTAGAGATACATGCCGGCAACACATCGGTGATACATCTGATTACAAATCAAAGCGGTATCATAGTCATCCACTTGACAGCTCCCAAAGCTTCTGGCGAGCTTGTATTATCGCTGACATATGGGGGCAACTCTAGTGCATACAGGTTGGGTGCAACTACATCCTACGTGGTAATTGTCACCGAAACGATGCCCTCAGCGATTGAGCTGTACGATTATCAGATAGTTTCTCCGCTGCAGCAGCTCCGCGTTCGGCTCCTACTTCAGGCGCTGAACGGATCGCTGCTGATGGGGATTGTCGTAAACTACGAGTGGCTTGCCACAAGGGGAGCCGTTATGACCGGCAAAGGGGGTATCGCCGAGTTGTATCTCCAGATTCCCAATCAACCCGGTTCGTTTAATCTATCATATTGGATTGAACCCTCGCATTTCCTGCTTTACAGTGCCGGGTACGCAATAATCAGTCTGACTCCGCTCGAGTTCTCTTCAATAGAGGGCATCGGCATAGTCGGTCTCGCTATGGGCGTCTGCATCTCGATAGCTGTTGTTGGCGTTCCTGCAATCAGGAGAAGGTACCTCTTGGACTGATGATGTGGTGGTGCTCCGGCCGGGATTTGAACCCGGGTCTGAGGATCGAGGGTCCCCAATGCTGGGCCGGACTACAGACGGTCGCAATGCGATTTCGATTCGATGCGTCTACCGGAGCCTTGAGCGTTCCAGCCCGGAGCGGGGCATCACCCTCTGCTCCGCAAATAAGCCTTTCCATAATAGAAGTCATGAATTCTCTCTTACGATCGAGTGTATGCTCCAGTCTATCAGGTGACTACCTACATACTTGAGTCTCTCTTCCATAACGACCTCTATCGTGAGAATAAGTTCAGTAATTCTTACGGTGGCAGGCTATATCCACAATCATGAGACTACGGCGTGAACAGTCCAGTGAGCCCACTCCAGCTGTCCTTGAGGAGTTGAAACAGGCTGGTTACCACATCCTGCGCCCATCCTGTGGCTTCCAGAATGACTGCTATCACTATAGAGACCGTGACCACAGCAAGACCCAGAAGCAAACTCTCCTCTACGAGTGGGCCTCCTTCGGTACTGCTTTTCAGATTGGTCTTGGCTTTCATGAATCCACACCTACTGTCTTCTTCTCTTCGATACTATTTTAGGTCCACCGACTTTTGTAGACTTCGAGAGAACTCCAGTACCCAGCATCTCGGGCATCTGCATCGACTTGCACGCCACCCGGTGGCTTGATCAAATGACTAGTCATTTTGTCAAGAAAGAATGAGGAATCATCATGCACTAAGATAAGCAAGAGGATGGCCTGATTCCCATAGTCTCTCCCCAATGGGTATGGCGTCTGTAATATTCGATTCGTCTGACATATCATTGAGTATCTTAACTAACGCTTCATAGGCCGGCAGATGACTGTCTACTCCTTGTTCTTGAGTGCGGAGTATGAATGCACCATCTCTGGCCCATGTTGGTTCTCCAAGTTCCCCTTCCTGATTCGGAAGAATCTTGTTCAATCCGGTGAAGCGAAGTAGACCATCAACTGCACTTCTCCTAATCTCAACGATTTCCTTTACTCGCCGTCTAGACTGCCCAGGTGTCGGTCTCTCGAGTGTGACAATCAAGTCCATGAGTGCGATACTCGACCTGTCAATTCCATGATTCAACGTCCAGCGGGATATGAGACTGGACGCGGAGTCACTATGGCATGTCTGGATACACCGAAGACCTGCAGCAATCGCTTGGAACAATGCGCGGCTGTGTTCTGCAGTCTGAATTTCCCCTAGAATCAGATAATCCGGGGATCTATGAAGGCTCTTGATAATCTCTGTACTCTTGTCGAACCCCGGTTCAATCTCATCGAGCGGGTCCACTCTAATCCTCACTTGATGATGCGTTCTAAGTTCTCTGCTTTCGACAGCATCCTCAACATAGACCTTTCTCCATGTTCGCGGTGTGCTCATGTCCAACGCGTTCAGAAGGGTGGTCTTTCCCGATCCTGGGCCTCCTGTTATAGTGATATTGAATCTAGCAGAGACCGCTAGCAGAAGCAAGGCCGCGGCTTCCGTACTCAACGTATCATTATGAATCAAGTCATATATCGAATATGGATTGGTACGTGCGCGTCGAATCTCAAGATGCAGGCCGTCGACGCTTAGCGGCGGCAAACATAGTGAAAAACGAAGATTCATATCAAGGAATCTAATGTCGGTCTTGAGCGAGGGGTTCTGTCTGTCCAAATGCAGATTGCTTTCGGCTCTAACAAGAGTGGCTATCCGGTCAACGTCGTCATCTCCTAGTGTGAGTGTAGAGCAGCACCGCCCCAGACGTCGGTGGTCAAAGTAGACGGGGGTTCTAGGTCGATCCAAGTACACTTCCTCAACCTCATCGTCCAACAGAATCGGAAGAAAAGGACCGAGCACTGTTGAATAATGCCCTGCAATCTCAGCAATCCTATCTTTTGTGAGGCTCCCAATCTCAGGCAGCGTATCGGAAATCCTTTCTGCAACATCAAGCGAAACCTGTCTCAGTTTCGAAGTGAGATTCACTCTGAAAGTGCTTGAGGCATCCTTGTACTG